>Ga0316193_10001750_pt1 | contig 14916 bp, 11 predicted proteins | sample MerIslsedime2_MG_FD_207735 | JGI IMG/M metagenome (GOLD analysis project Ga0316193, IMG submission 207735) | Coastal sediment microbial communities from Maine, United States - Merrow Island sediment 2 | ecosystem: Environmental > Aquatic > Marine > Coastal > Sediment | place: USA: Maine...
GAAGACTATCCTTCTGCAGGCTGAAAAGATTTACATGCAACCAAGCGGTTACAAGATAGAGATGAAGAAACACCCGGGCGCACCATCCTGGCGCCTGGTGGGAATGGATGCCGAGGGCACCTTCTGCCACAAGCCTTCCACCGTATCAGGCGGCGGCAAGTCGGAAATTTCGAAATCCCTCGATGACGCTGTGATCTATCGCCCGCTGTTCGTGGATGACCTGCAAAAAGACCTCGACATGGTGCAGGAAATCTTCGATCAGGATTACACCCGGCGCTTCAAGCCCGGTTACGAAAACGAAGACCGTGATGCAAGCCGCAAACCGCTGAGCCCGGAACGCAGCCTCGGATCGGTAATCAAGTTGCTCACACCGACGTCTACCTATACCGATGAGTTCAACGAATGGCTGGCTTCTATTTCACCGCGCATCCTCGCACTGGCCTTTCTCATCAAGCGCTTTTACCGCAGCGAATGGGGTGACCGCTGGCGTGATCACCTGTCGGTTGAAGAAGTCGACGGCGCACCTGCACACGAACTTAAACTGGGTGACCGCAGGCTGATGGCCTCCTACCTGCGCGTCGGTTTCGACAGCGATGCCAAGTGGCGCACTTTCAAACTGCGGCAGGATTACATCGCCACTGAAAAGGTACAGATGGAGGACGATATCAGTGTGTCTGTTGTCATACCAGGCGAAGCTATCGCCAGCTGCGGGCGCGGGCAGGCTGGAAAGCACAGTATCAAACTGGTGAAAAACTGCGAGTACCGGCTGTTTCAGAGACCCGATGACGCTATTCATCCCGGCTTTGACAAGCAGACCGAGAAAGACCTGTCAGAGCCCGGTAATTTCATCGCCAACTATGAACCGCTTGGCGTTGAACAGTTAGCGCGCCTGGTAGAGGACGTGCACACTTTCTACCAGCTCACCCCGCCCATGCAGGCGATGTTGAAAGAGGCCAGCATGGAGGACGGCACAGCTTATGCCGTATCTTCGGCCCATCCGCGTCTGGTGGACGGAAAACCGTCGAAGAATCCACGCTACCTGCAGAAACGTGCTGACCTGATCAGGCCGGCACGCAAGTACCTTGCCGAGATGAGCACACGATTCAACCGAAAACTGGGGCTGGACGACCCCGTCTGCCACCCTGTGAATGCCGTGCTGGCCGGCCGGCGCAACAACCCCCCGGAAGTGGGCATACGTTCCCTGGCCGTCTACAACCCCATTCATTATCAGGAGTTGCCGGAACTGCTTATGGACTTTGTCTGCAGCCTGACCGGCAAGTCACCGTCAACCACCGGCGCCGGCAGTGAAGGTGCGCTGACCAAGGGGCCGTTCAATGCCCTGCGCACGACCGCTGACCTGAACAATGCACTGGTGTCTTTTATCCTCACCGGCTATGCCGGCTTCTCCAGTTCGGCCGGTTATGTGGGCCCGAACGTGCGTGTCGACCATGACATCAGTCTGTTGATTCCGGAAATATGGGCGCGTATTGACGAGGAAGAACGTGATCCGGCGTACCTGATTGAACACGGTCACTTCGAAGCGCTGGAGGATTTTCAACACAACGGTAAAACCGTGCTCGCCAGCCGCCTGGGCTACAGGATGACAGACCAGTTTGTTCACAGTTACTTTGGCAAGATCTTCGACAACCCGAGCGCCGTTTTTACCGAGGAGATCCTCAGACCCGAGGTCCAGGATCTGGAGATATTTGTAGACGGGATAAACAATATTGTCGAAGCACAACAACGTGTAGCGCAACGCTATATCGACGACGGCAGCATCGAGGACGCCTGCCCGCCATTACAGGCCTTGCTGAATATTATGGCGACCGGAGAGCACGAAGGTATTGATGCACATCACCCCGAGTTCCGCGCCATGTTTACCCGTGAACGGCTGCTCGAATCCGACTGGTACCAGGAACGCCTGCAGATCAAACGAATCCGGGATATTCGACTGTGGCAGCGCCACGTCAGCAATCTGCAACAGTTCATGGATGATGTGGACTATGCGGATGAGGCAAAACGCCTTGGTATAGGTCAGCGTCTAGATAAAGCCAGGTTAAAACTTGAGCAGGCTCAGAGTGAGGAATACCTGCACAGCCTGGCCGGATCATTGGGCGCCGATCCGTTAGGTCCCGCCACCTGTATGGCCGAGAACCAGTTGATCAGCTGGACCAAAGCGAAACTATCATTCGTCAAGGACAATATGGCGGAAAACGATATCGAACCAGTGCCAGCGCATGAAATTCCCTCGCTGCTGCAACGGTTCAAAACAAGATTCAGAAGAGACAGGCTACACTAGGAGCCTGTCGGACTTAGGGACAATCTACTGCGCTGTTGGGAGAGCGGCCCAAATGCCCCTGATTTTTCGTTGCGTAGGCCCACTATGCGCCTCAAAATCATGGCCATTTGTCCTCGCTCTCCCACAAGGTGAATTGCGCAGCAAGAGAGGGTGCCCTGGGGTACCATGCTCGCTACGATTGCCTAAGTCCGACAGGCTCCTAGAGACCGGTTTATCACCACACTCAGCTAATGCCATGTAAACAGACATCGGGTATTCCGTGGCTAAGTTCAACAGTGTTCGATCGGGGGGCGGGGCAGCTGGGAGTCAAGGTCGTGCTGGATTCATGCTAAAGCTGAACCCAGCCTTATTTTACTCCGTCCGGCAGGGTGAAATAAAACGTTGTACCCTGCCCGGTTTCAGACTCGGCCCAGACCCTGCCTTTGTGTCGATCTATGACACGTTTGACGGTCGCCAGCCCGATTCCGGTACCCGGATAGGTCTCTTTCGGGTGCAGCCGCTGGAAGGTGCCGAACAGTTTATCGACATACTGCATGTCGAAGCCGACACCGTTGTCCCGTACAAAGTAAACCGTTTCACCATCGAGTGTGGTGGTAGCAAACTGGATTATTGCCGTGTCTTGTTTTGACGTGAACTTCCACGCATTCTCCAGAAGATTTTTAAGCGCTGCGTAAAGCAACTCTCTGCTCCCGCTGACGATTACATTGTTTTCCACAACGTATTCAAGCCTTCGATCCGGGGCTTCGGACTGGAGTCTCTCGATATACTCCCTCGCATATTGGCTCAAGTCGACCCTGCCAACAGACATGTGCTTGCGGGTGATGCGCGACAACTCCAATATGTCATCGATGAGTTCAGCCATGTGGCTACCGGCCCTGATCACCCTTTGCAGGGCGTCTCTGGCATCTCCGCGCAGGGACTCTCCGATCTCTTCGGCAAGTATCTGGCTGAAGCTGGTAATGGATCTAAGGGGTGCTCTCAGGTCATGGGCGATAGTATAGCTGTAGGATTCAAGCTGCTGTTGCACCTGTTTACGCTCACCGATCTCATAGCGGAGTTTTGCATATGCCTTGCTCAACTTGGACTGTGTTCTTTGCAGGTAGGCGTAAAATAGAATAATAACCAGGCCCGCCAACACGAAACTGGACAATACAAATACGGTGGTCAGCGTCTTCAAATCATGATGTTGGTTGGTGGTATTCAGCAATATCCAGATGTTGCCAAGCAACTGTTTGCGTGCGTCAACAGCCGGCAGGACGCTGGCATCGTAGATCTGATCCTCATCGCTTATGGTCACCGATACATTTTCTTCAGTATCCAGGCCAATCTGCTCAAGCAACTGCTTCGGCAATTCAGCCAGGGTTTTATCAATGATCAGCTTGTCGGGAAACTGATTCCAGTCCACATGGCCGCCGAGCTGCTCCTGCATCTCTGACCATGCCTTGTACTCGAGGTACCGCTTGTCGATCACAACAACCAGATCGGCACCCGTCGTTCTTTTTACCCGTCGCGTCAGGTGCTCGATATTTTCACCCAGTTCTATATACCCGACCAGCTGTCCGTCGATGAGCCAGGGCTTGACAACTCGAAGTACAAACTGTCCGGATGCGCCCAATTCGACACCCCACGCCAGATCCTGGGTGGTAAATGCTTCATCCAGGGTATGGCGGTTTATCCGGTCGCCATAGCGTTGCGGACTGTGCACGCGCAGGAAGCTGGTCCTGTCCGGCGTGTAGAAATAAACGTGGGATACTCTGCCTTCCTTGCTGATCCGCTTGTAAATGGGCCGGGCTGCGTCAAGCAGGGCCTGTCGATCCTTGTTCAGCCATGCCTGTTGAATCAGGCTGTTACTCTCAATGAAATCAGTCAGACTGCCCAACAGGCTGGCGACTTCCTTCAGGTTCTCGGCATAGGTAATCCAGACTTGCTGTTTCAGTTCAGACGAGTGTGACTCGATACTGCGCTGTTGCAGCCAGTATGCCCCGGCCACTGCTCCCAATAACGTAAACACGACAAACAGCACAAACGGCGCGAGGATCCTGGAGGTAATCCTTTCAACTTTTGCCTCATCACCTGACAAGCGTGTCTTTTTCGGTAACATTGAAACCAGGGCATCCTTCCCCAATGATGTTCGGTTTGGTTCTTCCCACAGCTCAGCGGGTTATGGATATTTTAACAGCTTTGTTTCATACCGCACTTACGCAGGTGTTTTTCGATGCTGCGCGAAACAGCCACGAACCCCATGGTCGCCGTGACAAAGGTTGCCGATCCGTATCCCATGTGACAATCCAGGTGAACACCGTGAATACCCGGTTTCTGGTAGCCAACACCACCGTCCGCTTTCGGGTACACCTGCTGTTGACTCGAGAACACACATTCAACACCGAAACCGCGCTTCGGATTTCGTGTATAGCCATGCTCGGCACGTAAGCGGGCACGCACTTTTGCGGCCAGAGGATCATTAAATGTGCGCGCCAGGTCCTTTACCATTATCCGTGAGGGATCGGTCAGTCCACCGGCGGCCCCTGTCGTTATCACAGGGATCCTGTTGCGCTTGCAATAATAAATGAGCGCCGCCTTGAACTTGATACTGTCGATGGCATCAATAACGAAATCAATTCCGCGTTCAACGGGTAGGTAATCAAACAGGTTTTTATCGGTGATAAAATCGTCAATGACGGTGCAGTGGCATTGCGGATTGATTTCCTTCACCCGTTCCGACATGGCAACAATTTTTTTTCTGCCCAGGCTGCTGTCAAGCGCATGGACCTGCCGGTTGATGTTGGTCACACAGATTTCATCATAATCAATCAGCGTCAGTGTACCTGCGCCGCTACGTGCCAGGGCTTCGACCGCCCAGGAACCGACACCACCGAGACCAATGACACAGACATGCATGGCCCGGATCTGCGCCGCGGCAATAGTGCCGTACAGACGCTGGATACCGGAGAATCGTTCAACACTGTCAGATGGTGACATGATCAGGACGGCATAGGCTGCAAGGAAAACACACTACAGGCGTTGATAGTGGTTTGTCGTGCCAGAAAATCTGCGTCTTCATTGCGCACATCGGCCAGTGCCCGCAGGCAGTGGGGCAGATACTCCGGGCTGTTACGCTCACCACGGTGGTCGGCCACCACCATGTCCGGAGCATCGGTTTCAAGCACGATGGCATCAACAGGCAAGTCTTCGGCGAGCCGGCGAATCCTGTTGGAGCGTTGATACGTCAACATGCCACCGAACCCCAGCTTGAATCCCATCTCGATGTATTGCCTGGCCTGTTGAAGGCTGCCATTAAAGGCGTGCGCGGTACCGCCGCTCACCCTGATACGGCGCAAGGTCGACAGCACCTGATCATGGGCCTTTCTTACGTGAAGAATAACGGGAAGACCGGCATCGCGCGCCACTTCCAGCTGGGCTTCGAATAGCGCTTGTTGTTTTTCCCGGTCGAGCTCGCGAATAAAATAATCGAGCCCGATTTCCCCAACTGCCACCGGCCGCTGTTTTTCTATTTCACGTTCAAGCGCTGAAATATGCTCCTGCTTATGTGCTTGCAGGTACACCGGGTGCAAGCCCAAGGCTGGAAACAGCGCCTGTTCCGATTGACATAAACGGATCAATCCGGCCCAGTGGTCTGCATCAACTGCGGGTATAACCATGCGCCGCACACCCTGTTGCCGGGCTCGATCGAGCACCTGTCGGCGATCGGCATCAAACGCTGCTACATCGAGATGACAGTGGGTATCGATCAGTTCCATAGCCCGATTTCATAACGGCGCCGATTGCCGACCCAGTGCCGTGGCCCGAGTACCCGACCACACCAGCTGAAGCTGTTGTTGATACATGTCGGCGATTTTACCGGGTTTAGTGGGCAACAGGGTCAACGGAACACCGAAAACCACGGCCAGCAGCAACGACAACAGGGTCGGTATCAGCGTGTTTTCCGGAAGCTCGCCGGTTTTTATGGCCACTTCCAGTTGCGGCACAATCCAGGCATCCACCCCTTTTACCGGTGTTGTTTCGATACCCGCCAAATCCGGAAACGCAATTTTCCTTTCAAATGCACCTAATTCGATCGATGTGTTCAGGCGTCCCCCGCGAGCCAGCCAGGCTATCAGTTCCTGCATCAAACCGGGGCGACTGGCACAGGTACGCGCACTGTGCGCAAACAGCTGATGAATCGCTGACAGCCCCTGGGAATCGCCGGCTGCTGCCTGGGTGTGCCAGCCCAGCTCCAACAGCCAGAGCTGCGCCAGGTAAGCCATCAGCTCCTGTTTGCTGGGGAAATAGTTGAAGAAGGTGGCTTCTGAAACCTCCGCCTCTCGACACAAGGCTTTCACCGAAACCTCCGACAGTGCCTGTTGCACAAGCGCCTTTGATAAAGCGTTGGCCAGCGCTAGGCGGGTACGGGCAAACTTTCTCTGGCGTAGTTCAGACATGGATCACATTATAGTCAACTCTATGTTTAGATAAAGCACCAGCCCCCATCGCACAGCTGGATAGCAGCGCAGCACGCTCTTTACGACTCCATGCAAGCATAAGCTAGACACAACCCTATTATTATAGATCTAACTAATTTATTTTATTCACAAGGAGTAATAGCTCGAAAAAGGGGCGCTACCAAGCGTAACGCATAAAGAGGCTAAGGGCTGAAAAGTACACGACAGGTCGCTGTTGACAGGCCAAACGGGCGGGGAGAACAGTGCGCCAATCACTTGACATATTCTGCATTTGGGAATATGGTCCCAAGTATATGAGTGAGAAGACCCAGCAAGCCCTGTCGCTAGCGGCACTATCCATACTTCGGCCGCTGGTGCGTATACTGTTGCGCAATGGCGTTGCTTTTGGAAGTTTCGCCGATTTGGCAAAAAAAGTCTATGTCGACGTTGCTTTCGAAGAATTTGCTCCGGACACCAAAAAGCAGACCATTTCACGTGTATCTGCTTTAACAGGGCTGACACGCAAGGAAGCGAAACGGCTTCACGAACTGGAGCATACCGATTCACACCGTAGCGAACAACGTTATAATCGTGCCGTGCGTGTCATCTCGGGATGGGTGAATGACAAGGAGTTTCATGATGCACTGGGACAACCGGAGAGTTTGCCGATTGAAGGTGCCAAAGCCTCATTCTCCGCACTGGTCAGGAAGTACAGTGGTGATGTCCCTACTCAATCAATGCTTTCTGTACTCATTTCAGCTTCCGCCATTGAAAAAACTGGCGACCGGGTACGCCTCATCCAGCGCGCTTATGTCCCCGGCAAAGACCCTGCCGACAAACTCAGCATACTCGGTACCGATACCGCTGAACTGATTTCCACCATCGATCACAATCTCGTGAATGGCGAGAAAGGACTTCGTTTTCAGCGCAAAGTCTCAAATCACCATATTCAGTCCGATGCCGTCCCTGAATTCCAGCTACTCTCGTCCCAAAAAGCCCAACAATTGCTCGAGCAATTCGATGCCTGGCTATCCGATCATGAAGTCGACTCCGAAAAACGGGACTCAGATCAGGGCGACTACGTCAGCCTTGGCATCTATTACTACGAAAGTTCAAAGCATGAGGAGAAACCGTCATGAGTACGGTCTTCAGAGTTATTTTAGCCAGCCTGGCCTCTGCACTGGTTGCCCTGAACGGCTGTGGCGGGGGCGGCGGCGGTGACAGCCTGGCGGGCATTGGCGGAACGGGGAAAATCGCCAGTGGAACCATCACCGGTTTCGGCAGCATTTTCGTCAATGACATCAAGTACGATATCGATAACGCCTCGATTGAAGTCAACGACGATGACAGCGCCGGACTCAGCCAGGATGACCTTCGTATCGGCATGGTCGTCACCGTTACCGCCGTTGTTGATGACAACACCGGTACCGGTGTTGCCAGCCTGGTGGTCTACGACAATGAAATCGAAGGCCCGGTCAGCGGCCTTACCGACCCTGGTAACGGTTTGACAAAATCCTTTTCGGTGTTGGGTATCGATGTCATCGTCGACAGCATGGACACTGATTTCGATGCCGGAGAGGCACCGAACTTCAGCTTCGTCAACATCGCCGACGGCGATGTGGTTGAAATCAGTGGTTTCTTCGATGGCTTGAACGTCCTGAACGCAACCTACATCAAGAAGACCGATGATTTTGATTCTGATAGCGAGGTGGAATTCAAGGGCACGGCGGATGTCGCTCTAGTTGACGGTGCCGGTACCGGTGACAGTTTTAACCTCGATGGTGTCATTGTGAACATCCTTGCTGATGCCGACCTCAGCGAGGTTCCGGGCGAACGCGTCACCGATACCATGTTTGTGGAAGTCGAAGGCAGACTGACCAGCGACAACCCCCTCACTATCGAGGCTTTCCGCATTGAGCAGGAGGAAGATGGTCTGGAGGAAGATGCCGGCGAGGTAGAACTGGAAGGCCTGGTATCCGACTTCGTAGACAGCAGTAATTTCAGGGTTGACGACCAGTTGGTGGATGCCAGCGATGCGGAATTTAAACCTGCTGATCTGGATTTGAGATTGAGTGACGGCCTGAAGGTCGAAGTGGAAGGCACCATTGTGGGTGGTATCCTTATCGCCAAGAAGGTGGAGAATGAGGATGACGAGGAGGAGGACTGACAGCCTACCCGTTATTTCCTGCCGACGGGAACAGCGCCAGAGTCTATCAAGACGACTGTCGACGCAGACACGCTTTGGCAATACGCAGTGCGTCTCCGGGACTGCAGTGGTGTAATGCCACCAGGTTCAGAAAGTCTTAAACAGGCCATCTGCCCACTGGATCGCTTCTTTGTAAGCGTCAAGCATATCGTTCTGATCAAGATTTTCGAATGCTATCGCAGACCATTCCGCGTTCTCCATCGCAAGCGCACAAGACAGCGCCCTGCCCATCGGGCCCTCGTGCTGAAGGATGGCATCGTTCACCGCGTCGCTGAGTGGTAATTTCGCCAGAATGCCGTCGATGGGCTGCTGCATAAGCATATCCAGTGCTGAAAACATACCCACCGTGAAATAGCTGTCTTGCGGCAGGTTTGCCTTGCTGGCCAGCAACTCACAAATCTTTGCCCGAAGCACGGCGACCTCCATCATTGCTGCAGGCTGATCGCTTAGCCCTCCCAGTGCCAGCAAGGAGACCCACTTGCGAATTTCGTTACGTCCCAGCAATACAATCGCATGCTTGATTGAATCGACTTCACGTGCCACACCGAAGAACGGCGCATTGACCAGCTTCAACAGCTTATAGCTTGATGCGACATCACGTGTAATGTGTTCTTCCAGCTCATTGGCCGATGTATCTTCTTTGTGGATAACTGTCAGTAACTGGAGGATTGCCAGCTTGTTGGCGGGAAGATCTCTGCTGACATACTCTCGTGGTTTGCTTAAGAAATAGCCCTGAAAATAATCAAAGCCCCGATCACAGTAAAAACGGTACTCCTCCATCGTTTCGATTTTTGTTCCCTGCAAAGACAGGTGCTCGTACCGCCTCAGGAATTTCACCAGCGCATCGAGCTGTTTGTCATTTAACTGGTGCACATCAATACGGAATATGTTGGCATAGGGGAACAGCCGCTGCAGTTCATTCAGGTTTGCCAGACCGCCCACGGATATGCCGTAACCCTTCTCGCCAAGCTCTCTCAGCTTTTCGACCAGCTTGTCGTCGACAGCGATATTATCGGGTATATCCAGGATCACCTGCTGGGTCGGAAGCTGAATATCCAACATGATGTCGAGAAATGCACGGGTGACGTTAATAACTGCCTTTCGGTGAAGCACCAGGTCGTCCAGGCCAAAATTCAGGATGGTGGTTGCCAATACCTGGGCCGTTGCCTCCGTCGGTCTTAAACCTTCCGTTGAGTTGCTCGACGAGCGAAACAGAAGTTCATAACCATACACGCCCATACGATTGTTATAGATGGGCTGCCTTGCCACCATAACATCGCGTTCAGACGTCCGTTGTTCCACCGTATCCTTTGCCGCTCTACGCATTGCTTTATCATTCCTAAAAACAGGTAGCCTGGCTTTACAGCGGCATACCGAGGATTTTTCTTTAGAATCGGCAGCATAGGCGCTAGCAAGCAGCGTAATTGATGGAGGGCGCGTTCGGCCGGAATCAGCTCCTGCAGGATCAGCTTAGTGACAACTCCGGTTCCAGGTTTGCCGTTACACAAACATCGAGCTGTCCGACCAGCCGCGTGGCTATGCTGCTTGTCCAGCTTAAGCAGCGTCCTTCAGAAAGATTATTGCAATGATTGGGTTAACACGATGACGTTGTGCGGCTAATTAAGCTCGACACTGTCGGGTAACACAATTTCCATGGAAATCGGCAGGTGGTCTGACAACGGGTAGTCCAACACTTCGGCATGCTCCACTTCGACAGTTGGTGTCACCAGGATGTGATCAATATTACGTTTTGGTCGCCAGCTGGGAAAAGTGTGCAAACCGTGCAGCGGTTCTGTCATGAGGGTTTTATTGACCAGTAGTTCCATCTCTTCACTTTCCGAGCGGCAGTTCATGTCCCCCATTAGAACAACGTGCCGGTAATCGTTTACCAGATCACCAATATAGTCCAGCTGACTCATACGGCCGCGACGGCTCAAGGCCAGGTGCACGACCAGCACCACCAGCGACTCATCGCCATCTCCATAACGCACAGCCATGGCACCACGTCCAGGGATACGCCCCGGCAGTTTATGCTCGGTAATACCACTTGGTTTATAACGGCTCAACACACCCAGGCTGTGCTGGGCGAGACGTCCAATGCGACGATTTGTCTGGTCATCCCAATACGGGAATCCTGCGCTGGCCGCCAGATACTGGGTAATATTGACAAAGCCACTGCGTGCACTGCCGGCATCTGCTTCCTGTACACCGACCACATCATACTCGCTCATCAACTGAGCGATGTTATCCAGGTTAGCGAAACGTTGAGAGTGGTGCAGCACATGTTTCCAGCTATGCGTCAGATACTGACCATAGCGCCGGGTTTTGATACCGATCTGAATGTTATAGCTCAGCAGGCGCAGCATTCTGTTAGGTGCATGTTGAACCTTCTTGGCGTTCGCGTTTTTCGGCATTTTCGTTTAAATCGGGCAGACCAGGTTGCCCAGTTGCTCTGTGAGTTTAAGGTTCTCGCTGTAATCAACCGGACAATCGATAATACTTACGGTCGGCTGCGCCAGCGCTTTCTTAAGTATACCCTGCAACTGTCCCGGACCGGTGACCCGGTAACCGGCTGCGCCAAAAGATTCTGCATATTTCACAAAATCCGGGTTGGTGAAATCGACGTGAGAGGGACGCTTGAACTGGTGCATCTGTTTCCACTCGATCAGACCGTAACCGGCGTCGTTCCAGATCAGAATCACAACCGGAACCTGCAAGCGCATGGCGGTTTCGATTTCCTGAGAATTCATCAGGAAACCGGCGTCGCCGGTAACGGCGACCACGGCCCGGTCCGGAGACACCATTTTGGCAGCCAGGGCACCCGGCACCGCAATCCCCATGCTGGCGAAACCATTGGAAATAATGCAGGTGTTGGGTAGTTCACAGCGGAACATACGTGCCATCCACATTTTGTGAGCCCCGACGTCGCAAACCACAATGTCATCGAGTTCCAGCACCGTGCGCAAATCCCAGATGATTTTCTGCGGTTTCACCGGAAACCCGGTATCCCCGCTGTGCCGATTCATTTCCTCGATGAGTGCTTCGCGCAAGGGGCGCATCACATGCCCCTGGTGTGGCGTGGTCAGTGCTGCGATACGCATCAGACTGTGCTTGAGGTCACCCAGCACACCGACTGTCACAGTGTAATACTCATCTACCTCAGCCTGGGTACGGTCGATATGAATAATGGTGCGGTCACGAGTGGGATGCCAGAGATAGGGATGATACTCAACCAGGTCGTAGCCCACGCAGATAATGACATCGGCGCGGCTGAAACCACAACTGATGTAATCGTTGGCCTGAAGCCCGGCACTGGCCAGCGTGGTACGGTTTCGAAACGGGGTTACGCCTTTGGCCATGAAGGTGTTGGCAACCGGGATGTTGAGCTGTTCGGCAAAATCGGCCAGGTGTTTCCAGGCACCGGCACGCACCACACCGTTGCCGGCGAGAATCATGGGATTGCGCGCTTCGGAAATAAGCGTGGCGGCGCGCTCCACCTGCTGTTGCGGTGGTTCCGGCGGGAAAGGCTGACTCACCCGGAGCGGTTTTGATACTGCGGGTAAGCCGGCCACGTCTTCTGGAAACTCTATAAAGGTTGCACCGGTTTTTTCCGACTGCGCGATCTTGAATGCCTTGCGCACCACCTCGGGAACCACGTCCGGGTTCAACAGACGTGAGGAATACTTGGTGATCGGGCGAAACATATGCTCCAGATCCAGGACCTGGTGTGACTCCTTGTGCAGTCGGTTGGTGCCCGCCTGCCCGGCAATGGCGACCACCGGGGCATGGTCCATGTTGGCATCAGCCACACCGGTTACCAGGTTGGTAGCTCCTGGACCAAGCGTAGAAAGACACACGCCGGCACGTCCCGTCAGGCGGCCATAGACGTCGGCCATAAAAGCAGCGCCCTGTTCGTGACGCGTGGTTATGAAGCGGATGCTGGAATCGAGCAAGGCATCCATGACTTCGAGATTCTCTTCTCCGGGAATACCAAATATGTATTCAACACCTTCATTTTCAAGGCACTTAACGAAAAGCTGCGCAGCATTCATATTAACGGGCTTTCACTGGATGATGCGGGTATCCGTGCCACGCTCTTCAGCCGCAAAGTCGCGTCACGCAACAGCGCGGCGTCTTATCAGTGAGCTGCAGCGGCTTCAGTGGGGCTGGCGCCACGTTCCTGCTCGACAAGATAGTTAACCACATCCAGCATCTGTTTATTGCCACCCGCCTGTTCCGCTGTAACGAGGTACTTTCCGTTCACCACCATCGCGGGCACTCCGCTGATACCGTACATATTGCGAGCCTGTTTCGCACGATTGGTTTTGGTGATAACCGCAAACGAGGAAAAGGTATTGTCAAAATCCTCTGCCGATACACCCTGCTCGACAAAAAACGCTTTCAGCTCGTCGGCATTGCGAATCCTCTTGCGCGCCTTGTGCAGCCGTTCGAACAGCGGTTTGTGTATCTTGTCGATCGCATCCAGCAGATCAGCCGTATAGTAAGCGCGCGCCAAAAGTTCCCAGCTGGGTCCCAGCACTGCCGGCATGCGGACAAACTCGACATCGTCCGGTTTGCTTTTCAGCCATGCATCGACCTCCGGCTCGATTTGGTAGCAATGCGGACAGCCGTACCAGAACAATTCCAGCACTTCGATCTTGTCCTCCGTTGACGTCGGTTGCGGAGTAGCGATCTTCTTATACTTGACCCCCTCTTCAAAACCCGCATGAACAAGGGGCATCATCAAGACTAACAGCAGCAAGGTAAACCAGTGTTTCATTTTCTTTCTCCGACCTATTCAGATTTCACCATGAGACAGTACACTAACAATAACAGCCTAACGCCCGCCAGGGTGAACAGGGTGACAAACAAGGCGATAGCCCCCGGACATGGGTGTTTCGTAACTGTGCCTGTTAGACACATAAAACATCAGGAATATTCCAAGCGCAACATCGCTAACCCGCTTATTTCGCCAGGGATTCGCCTGACCAGACTATACGCCATTCTTGCCGCGCGCCCGGCCTGTTGCAAGTCGGGCGAATCAAACAGATCATATTTCGAGAACCACAAAAAAGAGCGGCCGTAGGGCCGCCCTTGTCAGCGCTGCCAGGGCCTGTGACTCAGTGCAGACCCTGTATGTAGGATGCCACTGCCTTGATTTCCTGCCCGCTCATGTTGCTGGCGGTATTGCGCATCATCCTGGCAGCGTCATTGTCGCGCTCACCCGTTTTAAAGGCATTTAACTGAGTCTCAACATACTTGGCGTGCTGGCCACTCAAAGCGGGGAATTTCGCTGCCGGATTACCCTTACCGCCAGGGCCGTGGCAACCGATACAGGCGGCAACGCCGCTGGCCGGGTTACCACCACGGTAGATTTTCTGGCCAAGTTCAACCAGCGACTTCTCCGCAGCACCGGCTTTCACCGTCTGGTTGGAGTAAAATGCTGCCAGATCGGCAACATCCTGTTCAGCCAGAGTTGCGGCCATGGGCGCCATGGTGGCGTTCTGGCGTTCACCCGCCTTGAAGGCCTTGAGCTGCTTCTCAATGTAAGCGGCTCCCTGACCGGCCAGATTTGGCCAATCCGGATTGGCACTGTTGCCATCCATGCCGTGGCAACCTGCGCAAGTCGCTGACTTGGTCTTACCTGCGCTGGCATCACCACCTGCATAGGCTGGCGAAATGCCGATGACCAACGAAAATACTACCGCAAAAACAAGAGGTTTGTTCATCCTGGTTCTATCTCCAACAATGACATGGAAGCAGATGCCGGCCCGATCGGCGAACCACACCGCGAAAAGAGGTCAATTGTACACCAGTGGGTTGAGAGCCGGTCAATAATAAAGACCAGGAAAAATGTGCGAAAATAGCCCCATGACTATCGATTTCCGCCAGGCAGCATTCCTCACCAGCGTACCCAAAGCTGACCGCGCACCGCCGGACGAAGGCGCTGAAGTCGCCTTTGCCGGGCGCTC
>Ga0316193_10001751_pt1 | contig 14904 bp, 11 predicted proteins | sample MerIslsedime2_MG_FD_207735 | JGI IMG/M metagenome (GOLD analysis project Ga0316193, IMG submission 207735) | Coastal sediment microbial communities from Maine, United States - Merrow Island sediment 2 | ecosystem: Environmental > Aquatic > Marine > Coastal > Sediment | place: USA: Maine...
CCATCGCCACCGGATGTATGAAACCGGTTGTAGTAGTCAGCATCAAACCATAGCGTCAGATCGGTGGTACTGGTCGAGACGTAGGGAAGATTTTTCACTCCGCTATCAACTATCCGGTGAAATCCGTTCTGTAATTGTTCACCCGAAAAATTACCCGCAGACCTGAATCCGCTGCCAGCTGTAATACGCGTAACCTGGTTCCCTGTCTCTCGATTGACGAAACGATAGCCAAGTGAACCGGTAAGCTGGTCCACCCTGGCATCCCTGGCATATTGTTGTGATTCTTCAAGAGTCAGGGTGCTGTGGTCGAACAACACAAACCACTTTTCCGCCACCTTCGCGCTGATGATTACCTGTGCTGTACGAAAGTCATCGAGCGAGCCACCGCGGCCAAGAAAATCGTTACTAAAGTTGAGTGTTACGTCAGGGTCGATCGTTGGCACTAACTGCGACCGTAAGCCCGCAATTTCGCCGCCGCTGGCGTCAAGACAGAGGCCGGCAAAACCGATGAGGCAAACTGCCCGAAAGAACAAGAAACGCATCATGGCTACCGGTCAGGCGACAACCATTCATTGCTATATTGGGCCTGGAACGGGAAAAACGGGTTATACCGGGTGCGCAGAAAATAATCAGACGACAACGACAGCACTCCCAGTTCACCTCGCGGCGCGATGGAGCCGAGCACGATGCCGGCTTTGCTCGCACCCGCACTTGTTCCGTCTCCATACAACGGATCGATGGAGGGAAACGGGATCGCGATATGTGACAACGAATAAATGCCCAGTGGCCATTCCAGGTTCGTCTCGTTGTCTACAAAAGATTGGTCACCGGCAGCCATTGATGTCGCGCTGATAGTCAGACTTTGCGGCGAGCTGTTTCGCAAAATGGTTACCTTGTACTTCAGGGGTCCAGACATCTCAAAAAAATCGATTGGATCGTCTGGCATCTTCTTCATGAGATGAACGATCGTATTGTTGCGATTCACGTCGTAGACCACCAGTTCACTGCCATTTTCGGGAAGCTTGGAATACAAGAGCGAGACGACGGCATCCGAGCTCACCGTATTGTCGACCAGTGATTGAAACGTGAGTATAGGCGGCAACAATTTTGTGCGATTCGGATCATCAAGCAATGCACTGGTGCGTTTTGCAAACTGATAAATTTCCCAGGCAGCACGCTTCGGGAACGAGGTGAACTTGAACGGGTCGATTTCGGGCAACACGGACAGCCACTGAAATTTCTCGAAGTACGGAATCCAGGAGATTGCCGAATGCATATTGGTTATGACAGCGGCAGGCGTGACCGCAATGGCAGGCGATAAAAGAATGATTCGGTCCGGGCAGGGCATCTCATCGTCGTCATGGCAGCGAAGTGCGTAGTCGATGGCCAGGAGTCCTCCGTTTGAGTAACCGACAATCAACAAAGGTTGACCCGGTTCGCGAATTTCCACTGCGCGCCGCATAGCGACTCTCATTGCCGCTACAAAGTCCTCCCAACGCGTCTGAATTATTCCGCCGACTGCGAAACCATGACCTGGCATGCGCGGTACGATCACGTTGTAGCCCGAACCGACCGCCGATTGCGCGGTTGGAAGCATGGAGTATGGTGAATCGGTAAGGCCATGCAGCATGACGGCCACTCCCGTCGCTGAGGCAGCTGTCAGTTCGTAAGACCGGTTCCAGTCGCCGTCGAACTTGTTCGGATTGGTCAGGCTGGATTCTGAATAACGATCGAGCAGGCTGTCCGGTCGATGCTCATCGTCAATTTTTCGGTCGAGTTCCTCGGCGAGTTCGTCTTCGATCCTGAGGTAGGTATTCCAGTCGGTGTCGGCCTCGTCTGATGCGTCGAACTCGCTGTCGAAGTGAATACGGTACTCATTCCCCAGATCGGGGAACCGCCTGGCATCGAATGCCCGCACTACATAAACGACCAGCACAATGGCGACGATCGTCGCTGCCGCACGCATCAGGATCTTGGTCAGGGTTTGCATCCGAAAAATAGTAGCAGGCATACGCCACAAATGCTTCGGCAGATCATAGAGGCAGCCAATGGCATCACTGCCTTCCGCGTGGCAAGATTCCCATTCATTTCACCACAGTGACCGTAAGGAACACCGCATGATCGCATGGCAGCGGCCAATCTTCGCTTTGACTACGATTTTGATTCTATCGGGGTCCTGGAGTCAGGCGAACGCAGAGGTCTGCCTGCCACAACAGGAGGGAAGGCCGAAAGTCGCGCTTGTGCTGGGCGGTGGTGGCGCTCGGGGTGCGGCACATGTTGGCGTGATCAACGCCCTGGAGGAGCTGCGAATCCCGGTGGATTACGTCGTCGGAACCAGCATGGGAGCGCTGGTTGGCGGTCTTTACGCAACAGGATTTAATGGCGATGAGCTGACGTCACTGGTCAGCGATATCGACTGGGCCGACATGTTTTCCGATAACGTGCGCCGACAAGACCGACCGTTCAGGCGCAAACGCGACGACACGCTCGGGCTGTATGGCGCAAAAATCGGTCTGTCGGAAGGCAGCTCCCGATTGCCCGCAGGCGCCATAGCGGGCCAGAAAATCCAGTTTCTGCTGGAGTCGCTGGTCGGAGTACGAGAACAGACTGACGATTTCGATGATTTTCCGATACCGTTTCGTGCAGTAGCGTCCGACATTCTGGCAGCGGAAGTTGCCGTGTTGGACAGCGGCAGGCTTGCGACCGCGATGCGATCCAGTATGGCGTTACCGGGCATTTTCGACCCGGTCGAATATGGGGATCGGTTGCTGGTTGATGGCGGTGTCCTGATGAATGTTCCGGTCAGTGTCGCGAAGGACCTTGGCGCCGACATTATCATTGCGGTAGATGTTGGCTCGCCGCTTGCCGGTAAGGAAAACGTAAAAAACCTGTTCCAGATTGTGTATCAGCTAACCGGCGTTGTTACTGTCATGAACACCCGGCAGCAACTCGAGTTGCTTTCCGAGAATGACCTTCTGCTGTCCCCACCGATCGACGATGACATTACAACAGGTAGCTTCGACAAGGCTGTCAACGCGATTCCTGCCGGCTACGATGAGGCCATGAGGAATCGAGCGATTCTTTCTCAGCTGGCGATCGACGAGGATGCATGGGAAAGCCGCAAGGCGGCGATGGCGGTGTGTGTGGATGGTGTGCCTGTCGTCGACTTCATTACGGTAAACAATCAGTCACGATTTTCAGACGAGGTGATCGAGCGCCGACTGAATATCGAAACAGGAGAGCGGCTGAATCTCCAGCAACTCGAAAACGATATCAAGACAATTTATTCGTTGGGTTTTCTTCAGCGCGTCGCATTCAAGATAGTCGAAGATGGGGATCAGACGGGCGTCGAAATCGTTGTGCTTGAGGACACGCGAGGCACAGACTTTTTTGAATACGGGCTGGGAATATACTCGAGCAATTTTGAAAGTTCGTTCAATATGCGACTCGGCTACCTGAAAACCGATGTCGACAAATTCGGAAGTGAGTTTCGTGGATTGCTACAACTTGGAGAGGACGTCGGCGTTGCAGCGGAACTGTACAAACTGATCGGCGCGGATCTGAAATATGTGTTTCTGCCGAGAATTGCGGCAGAAAAATCCAATCTAAACGTATTCGATGACAATGGAAACAAGTTGTCGCAGCTGCTTGTTGCAGAGAGAGTTCTGAGCGTCGGGTTCGGGCGGGAATTCGGAAACGATGCATTGCTTCTGGCGGGTGTGGATATAGGCGGTGGCGAAGTTGATATCAGTATCGGGGACCCCGGATTTGAGGGGTTCGAATTTGATCGCGGCGAGTATTTCCTACTCGCGATGTATGATAATCAGGACAATCGCTACTTTCCGGGCGAGGGGTCTGTGGCGAATATCGAACTAACTCTGTCATCCAAATCCTTAGGTGCGAACCAGGAATTCGAGCAAATTTCAGGCATGTTTTTGCATGCATGGACGATCAACAGGCATTCCTTTTTTGCCGGAATTGAAGCGGACGCGTCGTCTGACGACGCTATCCCTGTGCAGAACCTGTATCGGGCCGGTGGATTTCCGCGCATGTCCGGCTACGAATACAATGAATTGTTAGGCGAAAACTTCGGTATGGTTTTGGGCGGCTACCGCTATCAGCTGCTTGAGAACAGCTTCTTCCCTGGATTTCTTGGCGGAACAATCGAGTACGGGAATGTCTACGATGACTCAGCAGACCTGTTTTCAGATGGTATTCTAAATGGCAGCGTTTACTTCGGTATCGATTCGATCATCGGCCCGATGTATCTCGGTGTTGGCTTCGCCGAAGGCGGCCGCAGGGTGCCGTTCTTGAGTATTGGCAGTATTTTCACGCGGGACAGCCTCACCCGGTAGATATCAGCGTTCCAGATGGAGTCCCTATCACGGTAGTCTAGGCCCGGCATTTGGTAGTAATATATGCAGCTGCCCGCTGTTCCGGGCAAATAACGATAAAACAAATGGAGTAAGAATGAATATCCCAAATCAGAGAACTGCCAAAAGTGCCGTTCTGCTTCTATTGTCCGCGTTCGCGTTTGGTGGCTGTGCGTCGGGACCTGATATCACCTCAGCATACGATCAGGCGGTCGATTTCGGTCAGTTCCGAACATACAACTTTTTTTCCGATGCGGGTCCGGACACCACGAATTACCAAAGCCTGTTTACGCAGTACATGACGGCGGCAATCGAGCGGGAAATGGAAAGTCGTGGATATCAGAAGTCGGCAGACCCCGATTTGCTGGTTAACTTTAACGCCAACTTCACGGATAAGACCAAGGTGACGCAGTCACCCTCCATGGGCGGTTATTACGGTTACCGTGGCGGCTATTATGGTGGCTGGGGCGGTTACGGAATGGCGACCGACACGCACGTCAGTCAGTACACTGAAGGAACATTCAATATCGACCTGGTTGACGCGCGTCGCAAGCAGCTCGTTTGGGAGGCCGTTATGATCGGCAAGGTTAAAGACGATACCTTTGATGACCTTGAGGCAAAAATAGATAACGGCGTTCCACTATTTTTTGAGAAGTATCCGTTTATTGCGGGGCAGGGAACTCCGGTGGCGCCGGCCGAATAATAGAACAGCAATGCTGCAATGAAAAAGGGCGCCATAGGCGCCCTTTTTTTGTCCGTATTTTCAGCTCAAACGGTTACAGCTGACTGTCAATTGGCAATATTCTGTAGAAGCCGGCAACAAAACGGTTCCACCAGCTGGTGCTTGGCTCTTTGTCGTGGATGGTCACCTCATCTCCATTGTATTCGCGCCAGCGCAGCTTGCCTTTCTCATTCAAGAAGACCTCGTAAGCGTTATCCCGAATTTTTTGATCCAAGCCGGAATACATTTTTTCCGTAAGTGGTGTGGAATGTATGATGACACCCAGCTCGGTATTGATGCGTGCAGATCGTGGGTCGAAATTGAACGATCCGATAAAAAGATCATGTCTATCGACCATGAAGGACTTGGTATGCAGCGTCGCGCGTGCTGCACTGCCCGCGACATACTCGGATCCGGTAACGCCGGCATCGGGCCGGACTTCATAAATTTTAACACCGGCCTCGAGTAGCGGTTTACGAGATGGCGCGTATCCGCCGTGTACGGTTTTTTGATTATTCGCAGCGAGCGAGTTCGTGACGACCGTTATGTCAACGCCACTTTTCTGTAGTGTCGACAAAACTTCAACACCGCTTTTTCTCGGAACAAAATACGGCGAGATAATCAGTATTTCCTTCTTGGCCGTCATAATGGACTCTTTCAGCGGCGTTGTGATTGATGCGGCTTCCTCGGCACGCTTTTTGTCGGATTTGTCCGGAGAGTCGACCGCCAGCGTGTACGGAGCCCACATCAGGATGTTGTCTTCTGTATCCATGTAATACTCGTAGCTGCGTCTTAGAGCTTCAGCATACGGTGTGTCCCTGGCGTCTTCGCGCGACTGAATTAATTTTTCGCGCAGTGCGACCAGCGCAGCTGCCGGGTCGTCCGGCATTTTCGCGAACGCGGGTACGGGTGCTGCCGCAGAATGGTTCCAGTAGCCATCGAACATGCTGGACACGTCCTGTACAACCGGGCCGACGCCCATCACGTCAAGGTCGCCAAACTTTGCATCTTCGCGAGCGCCGAAATATTCGGCGGCAATATTTCGACCGCCGATAATCGTGATCTGGTTATCCACGGTGAATGATTTATTATGCATACGGCGGTTAACGCGTGAGAAACTGGTGATTCCGTCAATGGCACGTACAGACCGGTTGGCGAACGGATTAAATATTCGGATCTCAAAATTCGGGTGTGAATCAAGCGCGGCCATGCCAGCGTCGTAACCCTTGGTCAGAATATCATCAAGCAACAGGCGTACCCGAACTCCCCGGTCGGCCGCCCTCAGCAACACCTCTATGAACACTCTGCCAATCACATCGTCTGTCAATAAGTAATATTGTGCATCGATCGTGCGTTCGGCATGTTCCGCCATGAGCAATCGCGTGGAAAGCGCGTCTATGGCGTCATTCATCGGGTAAAAGCCGGACTCGCCGGCGGGGTGTGCGGCAACCAACTCCGAAACGACCTTGCCGAAATAGGTGTTATCCGTGTCCGTAACAGCGCGTGAGTCTTCTTTAGGGTAATCGAAGTCGACGCTGGCGCAGGAGGCTAATGCGCTACACGCAATGATCACGCCGATCCGGCGCAGTGCAATCTTCATGAAATGACCCCTGATTCCCTTTGCGGGAACGTCTCGTTGGTGTGGCGATAAGATGGCAGATATGCCCCTTCAAGTCGAGTGCCAGCGGCTACTTGATCGCGTAACTGAAACGGGCCAGACTTCGTTGATTCCGGTTACAATGACGCGTTTTGGGTTAGCACGAACATGAGTATGAAGAAACAAATTGACGGATTGCGAGCGAAAGGAGAAAACCGGGTACTGGTCCTGCTGGCTACACTGATACTCGCCTCAACAAGTGCTGTCGGTCAGGAAACTCAGGAAACTCAGGAAACTCAGGAAACTCAGGAGGCTCAGGAGGCTCAGGAGGCTCAGGGCGAACAGGACGCACAGGCCTTAATTCCCCTGACCGAAGCGGAGTCTCTCGTTCTTGATCAGCTGCTGGAAAGTATTGAATCAGACAAAGCGATCATTGACGACTTGTCCGAGCGCATGGAAACTGCAGCAGGGATTGAAAAATCAATTGTTTATTCCCGTCTTGATCGAGTTACCGGGAAAATATTCAGAAGCGTGCTGGATCTTGGTAGCCGGGCAATTAAGCATCAAAGCGAAGGCAAAGACGCGGAGAGATACAAACAGGTCATCGAGGAAGACCTGCTAACGCTACCGAAAGAAGCATTCGATGCTGTGGGCCGGGTTGGCCTGAGGATCAACTACAAACGCGACGATCTTACAACGGTTGAGTTGGTTAACGAGGACCAGCGATTGTTCGCCGCGGTAAAAATCGTAGACGAGATATATCAACTGCTGCTGGACTTTCTGACGCTGGCCGACGCATGGCAGCTTGATGTGGACGAGGTTCGTGATCGACTTCGTCAGGATATGAAGGAAGCGGCAGCGTCTCGATCCGTATTTCTGGACATGGCGATCGCGTCAGCGGCCAATCACCGAGCCAGTGCCGCCATCTTGCCCGCAAATACTGATATTGCGGGTGAGTTGAGTGCGGCTGACGCAAGAGTAAAGCTCACTGCAGCGTCACTTCAGAGAACGGCCAACTTCCTGAGGGCGTTGGGGGTGGACGACCGTCTATACCGGCAGCAAATTCTGTCTGCGACTGGCCAGATTACGACTGAAGTACTCGATGTTGGCGTCTTCACAAACCTGGTCAAAGGCTGGTCTTCCTCAATCTGGGAGTTGTTGATTGATCAGGGACCCAGGCTGCTGCTGAAGCTGTTTCTGATGATCCTGATCGTCTATCTGGCTACCCGCGTTTCACGTCTTGCCGAAATGGGTATCAATCGTGCCCTGGATTCTTCGCGCGTCCAGATTTCACACCTGCTTCGGCGAATGCTTGTTTCAACAGGCCGAAACCTGGTCATCATGCTCGGCATTCTCATCGCGCTGTCGCAGGTCGGAATATCGCTCGGCCCACTGTTGGCCGGTTTGGGTATCGCCGGTTTCATAATCGGTTTCGCAATGCAGGACGCGTTATCTAATTTCGCCTCTGGCATGTTGATTTTATTCTACCGGCCATTCGATGTCGGCGACACTGTCGAAGCAGGTGGCGTACGAGGCAAGGTTCGCTCGATGAGTCTCGTCAACACGACCATCATGACGTTCGATAACCAGGCGCTGGTTGTGCCAAACAACCTGATCTGGGGCTCGGTGATCAAGAATGTTACGGCGCAACGAACCCGGCGAGTCGACCTTACCTTCGGCATTTCTTACGGCGACGATATTCTGAACGCCGAACGCGTCTTTCGTGAAATCGTCACTGCGCACGAAAAAATTCTCGATTCTCCTGAACCAATGATTCACGTTAATGAACTGGGTGAATCTTCGGTGAATTTCATCGTTCGGCCGTGGGTTAGAACAGAAGATTACTGGGACGTTTACTGGGACATCACGCGCGACGTTAAGCTGCGACTGGACAAAGAAGGCATTTCTATTCCGTTCCCGCAACGGGATGTGCACGTACACGAAACAAAACCGGCCTAATTCGGCGCGACGAAAAAATTACGCAAGGAATACGCTATGAAAAGCAATAAAGTGATCGCTGTCTTTAGCAGTTTTCTGTTTTCTTCAGCAGCTTTCGCAGGTTCGGTACTCCAAATAACGACGACCGAGCATGCGCTGGATCCGCCGGTACTGGGTACCGTCGAGATTACAACTGAAGATAACTCAACCCGGTTGGAAATTACCTCGGTCAGCAGCAACGAGTCGGGTGGCATGATATATCACGGCTCGCGCAAGGAGATCATCGCAATCGACCATGGTAAACAAGAGTATTTCGTCATCACGCAGGAGCAGATCGAACTGATGGCTGGCCAGGTAGAGGAGGCGATGAAACAAATGGAGGCGGCACTGGCGGAGATGCCTCCGGAACAGCGTGACTTCGCAAAAAAAATGATGGAGTCCCAAATGCCGGTTAAGCAATCGGGATTTTCCAAAGGTACGGTCAGCAAGACAGGCGAAACGGACACGGTCGCTGGCTACGATTGCGAATACTATGAAGTGATGAATGGCGACATTCGGACGGGAGATTTTTGCGTAACCAGCTGGGACGACTTCCCGGAGGGTCAGGAAGTTGCCGGTGCGATGCAGGAGTTGGGTAACTTCTTTGCAAGCATGCGTGAGGCATTTTCCCGCGCCGGCGGCCTCGACCTGATGGACAGCCAGCAAAAAATGATCGCTTACATGCAAGAGCTGAACGGCTATCCAGTGCGATCCCGAGACTACAATGCGGCCGGTGATTTGGTGAAAGAGACGCTGTTGACCGGAGCGAGTAACGAGGAGATCGGTGCCGAAATGTTTGAACCTCCACCAAGCTACAAGAAAATGGAATTGCAATAAAAAGGTTGCCTGATGTCCAGTGAGAAGTTTTTCCATGTCGGTGAGATTGGCGATTCGCTACCAGACCCGACGGAGTTCGAACCGAGCCCATTCAAGAAGGCAAGCGTACCGGATCCGCTGCACTTCGAAGTGGCCGTGGTGGCCCACGCGGAAGAACGCCAAAAGAAAAACGGCCTGATACAGGTCAATATACCGGGCTTCAGTCCGGTCAAGCTGTACTGTGACGAGCAAACTCCCATTGGGGATGATACAGCGCCGCCGCCCTTGGCATTTTTCTCGGCCGGCATCGCTTTTTGCCTGCTGACACATCTCAGCGATATTCTGACGGCGCGCAAGATCCAGGTTGATGCCATGCGTGTGGAGCAGCGTATTCGATTCAAAACCAACCTGAGTACGATGCGCACACTTGGACACACGACGGAAGGTGAGTGCGAAGGCATCGAGAGTCACGTAGTGATTGACAGTCCTGAGCCCGTCGAGAAAATTCAGGAGCTGGTGGCGGAGGCAGAAGGTGCCTGCATGGCACATCATGCACTCCGTAATCCGTTGCCGTGGAGCACCCGGGTCGTGCATAACGGCGAGCAAATCGACGAGCGTAGCGGCAACTAGTGCGAACCGACCTTCTGCCAGCGAATTCAGTGCTTGCGGCGAACAGGATTGCAGATTACATACGTGAAACGCCCCTGGACTACTCTCCGTATTTCAGCGAGTTGACCGGTGCCAACGTCTATCTGAAACTGGAAAACCTGCAGCACACTGGATCGTTCAAGTTACGCGGTGCGTTTAACAAACTTCTATCGCTGACTCCCGAGCAATCGTCCGACGGCTGCGTAGCCGCCTCAAGCGGAAACCACGGTGCCGCGATCGCCTACGCGATGCAGAAACTGGGTATTAGCGGAGTCATCTTCGTGCCCGAAGAAACGTCTTCAACCAAGGTCGACGCAATTAGACGTTACGGTGGGGAGGTCCGCTTTCATGGAACTGACGGGTTGGAAACAGAACAATACGCACGGCAATTCTCCGTGGACAATGGCATGTTGTACCTGTCGCCGTACAATGATCTGGATGTAATTGCAGGACAGGGCAGCTGCGGCGTTGAGATCGCGCGCCAGTTGAGTGAGATCGATGCTATTTTCGTCGCGATTGGTGGCGGTGGCCTGGTCAGTGGTGTGGGCAGTTTCCTGAAGTCCGTTCACCCGGCGTTAAAAATTATCGGCTGCCAGCCGGAAGCGTCCGCCGTTATGGCTGAGTCTGCCAAGGCGGGAAAAATAGTGGACATGCCAAGCGAGGCGACGCTCTCGGACGGCACTGCGGGTGGCATCGAAGCGGGTGCGATAACCTTCGATATCTGCCAAAGCATTGTGGACGAATACGTGCTGGTTTCAGAAGACGAAATTGCAGAGTCCATGCGTGAATTCATCGATTCACATCACCAGTTGCCTGAGGGTGCGGCAGGTGTCGCTATCGCCGCAATGAAAAAAATGGCTGCCGGCTTTCAGGGGCGAAATATCGTCGTCATCGTGTGCGGTGGTAACATCAGCCGGGAAACATTGAGAAAAGTGATTTAGTTGTAGAAACCAGATGCAATATTTCTCGAACCTGACGAGTGGTATCGTGCAGCCAGACGCCAAATCAATATTTATTAGTTTCCTTGCGAGTATCCTGCTCGTGGCTGTTGTGCAAGCAGAAACCACGGCTTTCATAAACGTCAACGTCATACCCATGACGTCCGAGGTCGTTCATCGCCAAAAGACCGTCATGGTGACTGACGGCAAGATAACCTTGATTGACGATGTCGATACGACGCCGATACCGGAAGACATTCAGGTGATTGATGGTACGGATCGTTATCTGATGCCGGGGCTGTCAGAGATGCATGGCCATATCCCCGGTGCTGCATCTGAATCGCTAGAGCGAATTTTGCATCTCTATGTGGCAAACGGCATTACCCTGATGCGCGGCATGCTTGGGCAACCATCCCATTTGACGCTGCAGCAGGATCTCCTGGATGGCAAGATCCTCGGTCCGCGACTGTTTACGTCGGGGCCGTCATTCAACGGCCGTAGCGTTAAAAGTCCGGGCCAGGCAAAACGGATGGTCCGGGAGCAGCATGAAGCTGGTTATGATTTTTTGAAGATCCACCCGGGCCTGTCACGTGAAGAGTTCGATGCCGTTGCCAAAACGGCGCAGGCGCTTGGAATTCCGTTCGCAGGTCATGTACCTGAAGATGTCGGTCTTGAACGCGCGCTGGCAGCCGGCATAGCAACCGTCGATCATCTCGACGGATATATGCAAACGTTACTACCCGCGCATGAAGATCCAAGTGGGGGGTTTGAAGGTTTTTTCGGTCTGCTGTTGGCGGACCAGGCCGAAGAGGAAAAAATCGGAGCGATAGTCCTGGCGACAAAGCGAGCGAATGTCTGGAACGTGCCGACGCAGTCTCTGTTTGTACACGTCGTGTCGGCCGATTCGGCGAAGAATATGAGTGTCCGGCCCGAGATGCGCTACATGCCGGCCACGACAGTACAGCAATGGGCGAACTCGAAAAACAGGGTCGTTACGGACACCGGGTATCGGCTGGAGACGGCGAATCGAGCGATTGAAGTCCGGCAAAAAATAATCAAGGCTTTGCAGGACAGCGGGGCCGGGTTGCTACTGGGATCCGACTCGCCACAGATTTTCAATGTCCCGGGCTTCGCGATCCATCGCGAGCTTCAGTACCTCGTCGATGCGGGTTTGACGCCTTATGAAGCGTTGCTTTCCGGCACCGTGAATCCCGCCCGCTTCTTCGGCAGGGCGGACACAGCTGGAACCGTCGAGGTCGGAAATGACGCGGATCTCGTTTTGCTGGATGCCAATCCGCTTGCCGACATTTCAGCAGCCCGGAGGGTACATGGCGTCATGGTGCGTGGCCGCTGGGTGTCCAGGAGCGAGCTGAACGCCATGCTTGAGGCGCTGGAACACTAGCAATTCCAGGATTTTCCCGATCGAGTGCAACCGAACTGCCGCTCGGTGCATCTAACCTGTATTAATGCTCGAAAAACCGGGGGAGTTCCTACAAAAACAGGACAGAATCATGCGTACCATCCTTATCATCACTATGTTTACTGCGAGCCTTGTCTACGCTGACTGGAACGATATCAGGGAAACGCGGGAACTCGAACTGGACGCTCAGAATATCGGTGGTATTGAAATCGAATCACGGTCTGGCAGCCTCGAGGTTACCGGTGACTCAGGATCCAGTCGGATTCTGGTGACAGCAATCATCGAATTGCCCGATACGAGCGACGAAAAGGCAGAGAAAATTATTGCGGATGACCTGGTTCTCACACTCGAAAAGAAAGGTGACACAGCCCTGCTCAAAGGCTATTTCGACGGTGGTGGCTGGGGCTGGGGAGATAGTCCTCGTGTTAGTCTTGAAGTCAGCATGCCAAGTCACTTGGCGCTGAGTGTGAATGACAGTTCTGGCTCGATCGTCGTGAACGAGGTGAAGGGCAATATCGAGATCGACGATAGTTCCGGCTCAATTGATATGGATGACGTGGGTGGAACGATTGAAATCACGGACTCTTCCGGGTCAATTTCAGTAGCGGGTGTCGGCGACAGCATATCAATCGAAGACGGGTCCGGCAGTATCAAGGTCCGCGACGTTGCAGGAAGTGTGACCATTGACGACGGCTCGGGCAGTATTTCTGTGCGGAACGTTGATCAGGACCTGATCATTCTGGGTGACGGCAGCGGTTCCGTAAATTACGCGAACATACAAGGTACTGTAGAAGAACACTGACTTCTCAGTCCCGCACGATATTCCAAAAGGGGCCCGCGCGGCCCCTTTTTTTCACCTGCAGATTGCTTTTCGCTCGGGATCTTGGCCCTGATTTCGACTACACTGGTGCCCGGCCATCCGGTAACGCCGGGCTCTGAACGACGCAGCTCCTGCGCATCCATGCTCCCGTCGCACGAGATCCGATACCGGATATAAAAATAGGAGTAGAAATGAAACTGGTCAAGCAGCTTTTAGACGCGAAAGGACATGACGTGCTTTCGGTTTCACCGGATGCATCGGTCCTCGATGCGGTGAAACTGATGGCAGACAAGGGCATTGGGGCCTTGATTGTCATGGATGGCACCGCGATGGTTGGCATGGTGTCAGAACGAGACTACGCCCGGAAGGTTATATTAAAAGGGCGGTCATCCGATACGACAACCGTCCGGGAGGTCATGTCGACCGACGTGATCTCTACAACAGGCGCAGCGTCGGTTGATAAATGCATGAACCTGATGACCGACAGCAGAATTCGGCACTTGCCGGTTATCGATGATGGCAGCGTAACGGGCATCATTTCCATTGGGGACCTGGTCAAGGCCGTAATCGCCGACCAGAAAGAGGAAATCGAACAACTGGAACATTACATAGCCGGCTAGACCGTCTATTCCTGTTGCAACTCACGGAGCCTGTCGTCCTTCGGCCAGCCTGAAATAATCTACTGTTAGGTACAGGAATGGAGGTAAGAATGACGGGCGTTCGTGAGGAAGAGGCCGCGCTGTCCAATCTATGTGCGGGTTACCTGCAACTTGGAAAAAGCTGATGCAGACCTGACGAAGGCCGGGGCGCTAAACGGGGCGCCTACACGGTCAAGGTTGTCCCGGAGATGGCGACTAATTTACTCTGACCCCATTTCTTAATGCACTTTTGCGCGGCCGATATAGTTGGAGTCCGTGCCGAACCAGACTTCGCCGGCCGCCTCATAATAAAACATGTGCTGGACCGAGCCAGCGCCACTCGGGATGTCTGACTCGTTAAGAAAGGATCCTGATGCGGTGTCGAAGCCGACGAATCGATTCGGTTTTGAGCCTGTTTCCACGATCCAGATTCGATCGTTCCTGTCGACCGCCATGCCATAAGGCCGACTGTCGTCACCGCCAGGCATTGACCACTCCGCAAAGTCATTGTTGACGGGTCGATAGCGACCCAGCCGGCCAAGCTCAAAGTCGGCATACCAGATGTCCCCGTTCGAAGTCGAGACGAGTCGTCTCGGTCGGGACTTCACATCGGGCAGGTCGATCTCTGCAATTGTCATTGTGGCCGGGAAAATCTGTAACAGTTTGTTGCTGCCGAACGCCACGGCCCAGGGCATGTTATCGCGGTCGACGATGATGCCGGAAGGCTGTGCTTTTTTCGATGCTACCGGGATCAACTCGATGGTACCGTCAGCGGTCGTCAGTTTTCCGATAAAGTTTCCTTTCTGCACGGTAAACCAGATGTCACCCGCCTGGTCGAAGACCATCGTATGTGGGTCCTTCGCCTTTCGGTTCGGCATGTCGAATTGCGATGTCTGTCCGGTTGAAGGGGAAAGCCTGCCGATAAATCGTTTTCGATTCGCCGTAAACCAAATGTT
>Ga0316193_10001753_pt1 | contig 14903 bp, 14 predicted proteins | sample MerIslsedime2_MG_FD_207735 | JGI IMG/M metagenome (GOLD analysis project Ga0316193, IMG submission 207735) | Coastal sediment microbial communities from Maine, United States - Merrow Island sediment 2 | ecosystem: Environmental > Aquatic > Marine > Coastal > Sediment | place: USA: Maine...
TCGCCACCGGTCACTACGCGCGCGTGGTTCGGACGGCTGATGGCTCCGCGCGCCTGGCCCGCGGTGAGGACGAGCGCAAGGACCAGACGTATTTTCTGTGGGGAATCGACCGGTCCGTGCTCGATCGTCTCCTGCTGCCCGTCGGAGAGATGACGAAGCCGGAGGTCCGAGCCGCGGCGCGCGCGCTGGACCTGGTCACCGCGGAAAAGCCGGAGTCGTTCGAGATCTGCTTCGTTCCGGACGGAGATTACGTCGGCGTGCTGCGCCGCCGCCTTCCGATCGCGCATCCAGCCGTGTCACCCGGCGCATTCGTGCTGGAGGACGGAACGGAGGCAGGCCGACACGAGGGCTACGCCGGCTTCACCGTCGGACAGCGGAAGGGCCTGCCCGGAGGCTTCTCCGGACCGATGTTCGTTCTGGAGACCCGGCCGTCGACGCGAGAAGTCGTCATCGGTCCCCGTGAGTCCCTGCGCAGATCCACGCTCGAGGCTGACGGCGCGAACTGGCTCGCTCCGATCCCTCTGGCGGGTACGGACATCGGCGTCCGTATCCGGCACCAGGCGCCGATCGTTCCTGCGACAGTAGTCAGTGCCGATAGGGAGGGATTCAGCATTGAATTGCTGACCGGCCAGGAAGCGATCACGCCGGGTCAGAGTGCCGTGCTATACCTGGACGATGGAACCGTACTCGGCGGGGGAGTGATCTCGAGGGCGGACTAGTGTCGCAGTTCCTCGACTTCCACGAGTTTTTCGAGCGCCTCCCTGCCCTCTTCGCTAAGCCGGTCGGGCAGCCTCACGACAACCTTCACCAGCTGATCACCGCGGGTCTCTCCCTTTTCGACACCCTGGCCCTTTATCCGGAACGTTGTCCCTGACTGCGTCCCCGACGGGATCTTGAGCACGACCTTTCGATTGTCAGCGGTCCGCACCTTCACCTTCGAACCCATCATCGCCTGGGCGAGGTTGATCGGCACCTCGCACTTGAGGTCCAGCCCGTCGCGTTCGAAGAACGGGTCGTCCTTCACCTTGAACTTGACGAGCAGGTCGCCCGGTGGCCCGCCCTGTGGACCCCGCTCCCCCTGGCCAGCGATCCGGAGCTTCGATCCGTTGTCCACTCCGGAGGGAACCGTAACGCTGATTCTCTTCTTCCGAGTGACCTCCCCGCGGCCACTGCAGGCCGGGCAGAACTCCCGCGGGACCTTACCCCGGCCGAGACAGGCTGGACAGGGACGGGGTACCGAGAAGGAACCCTGACCGAAGGTGATCGTCCCGCGCCCGTTGCACTCCTTGCAGGGATCGCTCATCGCCCCCGGCGCGGCGCCGGACCCGTCGCAGGTGGCGCATTCCTCGTTGATCGGAATCGACAGTCGGACTTTGCCGCCCCGAACCGAAGTCCGGAACGGGATCTCGACCAGGTACTCCACGTCGTGGCCCCGGGTCGGCCCCGCCGGTCGGTCGGTACCACGCTTACCAAAGTCGAATATGGAACTGAAGATGTCCCCCAGCCCACCCACGTCCTCGAACCGAAAGGCACGGCCGTCGGAGCCTCCTGGCTGCCCCGCCGGGCGATCGCCACCAGGACGATATCCCCCTCCGCCAAACCCTCCCAGGCCTCCGAATCGTCGAACCTGGTCGTATTTTCGGCGCTTGTCCGGGTCTGAGAGAACGTCGTAAGCCGCGGCGACTTCCTTGAATTTCTCAGCAGCAGCCGGGTTGTCCGGGTTCGCATCCGGATGGTACTTCTTCGCCAGTTTCCGGTATGATTTCTTGATCTCCGGAGCCTTGGCGTCGGAGGTCACGCCAAGGATGGCGTAGTAGTCCTTTGGTCGCGTGGCCATCAGGGTGCGAGGTCTCCGTCAACTGGAGCCTGCTCTTCGTCTTCCTCGGCCTTGCCTGCATCCGCAGCCGAATCCGAGGACCCTTCCCAATTCCGCACCTCCACCTGCGCCGGGCGAACGAGAAGATCTCCGAGCCTGTACCCGTCCAGAAATACGCGGGAGATCGTCTGGTCTTCCCCGGCGTCCAGTGCTTCTGCCGTCATCAGGGCCTGATGCCATTCCGGATCAAACACCGCGTCCTCAGCCTCGACCCGCTGCACCCCGTGTCCTTCAAGCGCCTTGGCCAGGTTTCGGAGAATGAGATCGAGCCCCTGATCCAGTGCCTCGACACTCGTTGACTCGTTCGGAATGTCGCGCCAGCGGGCGAGATCGTCGAGGGTCGGAAGCACTGATCGCGCAATGTCCGCCTGGGCAAGCGCCCGCAATTGCAGTTGTTCCTGCCTGGTGCGGCGGCGGAAGTTGTCGAACTCCGCCGCTAGCCTGAGATGGCGGTCCTTCAACTCCGCGATTTCGATCCGGGCCTCTTCGAGTTCGGCCAGCAGCACCTCAGCCTCGGGCAGGGCTTCTAGAGCTCCCCCCCCCGCAGCGGTCTCGGTCTCCTCATACCGCTCGTCGGCGTCCGTAGCCATGGACTCCGGTGCCTCTCCCGAGCCGGGGTCCGACGGTTCTTCGGCTTTCCTGCGGATCACCATGTCCTCCAGGGTTCGGTCATCAGTCTCATGTCTCATCGGTCAATCGCTGCTCGAGCCACTCGCTCAGATCAGCCAGACCCTGCTCGGCCGCCTGGTCAAAATACAGCGCATGGTACGCATTCTCGTACTCGATCACCTCCGGGCGGACAGCAAGGCGGGCCGCGAAGTCCCGGGCAGCAGAATTACTCACGACCGTATCGCTTCCGGCGAGCTGCAACAACACCGGGACTCGCAATCGATGCGCGTCAGCCAGCAGCCGGACCGAAGCACGTTGCATCTCGCCCCACAACCGGGCGCTGATCCGCCGGTGGACAAGCGGGTCATCCGCATATGCCCGCTGATCCGGCTCTCTGCGGAACAGCTCCTCGACCCTCAGCCCGTTATCCATGGTCAGGGCTGGAACGATTCGATCCGTCACCTCGCCGAGCAACCTCTTCCAACCGGGAATCTCCAGCTCCGCTTCGACAAACGGGGCCACGAAGACCACTCCACGCAGTCCATCCGGAGCGAACGCCTCGGCGTAACGCCCGACGACGAGCCCCCCCAGCGAGTGCCCGACCAGGAAAGTCGCCCGGCCAGTCGTTTCTCTACCCGCCCTCCGTCTCAATCTATCGAGATCACGCAGAAAGCAGGTGAATTCGGTCACGTGACCGCGCCGCCCCTGCGATCGTCCGTGTCCCCTGAGGTCAATCGCGTACAGGTCGAGGCCGAGTGCCCCCACGACTTCCGCGAGCCTCTGGTATCTGCCGCCGTGCTCTCCCAGCCCGTGAACGAACAGCACACTTCCGGCCGGCTCCGAAGCTTCCCACGCCCGATAAAACACGCGGACGCCGCCCGTTCCCTCGAGACGACCGACCGCGGGTTCAGTCATCGGGCCCTTCGACGGCTCGAGACAGCAGATCGAGAGCTGCATGGATCGAGGACGATCGAATCTCTCCCCGACCACCCGAGAACAGGTACCGTTCGCACTGCGCTGCTTGTTGTCCGGGCCCGGAAGCTCCGATCCATACGGTGCCGACGGGCCTGTCCGGGTTGCCGCCGCCAGGACCCGCGATTCCGGTGACCGCGATCCCCCAATCGGCGCCCGTAGCGTTCCTCACGCCGATGGCCATCGCCGCTGCCGCATCTCGGGACACGGCCCCCTGTGTCTCGAGCACGGCCGGAGAAACCCCGAGTAGCCCGATCTTCACTGAGTTCGAGTAGGCGATCACTCCCCCCAGAAACACGTTCGACGAGCCGGGGACAGTGGTCAAGGCGGCTCCGAGACCACCTCCCGTGCAACTCTCGGCCACGGCCAGAGTCCGGCCCTGTCGGCCGAGCGCATCGAGGATTCCGAGGACACGCTGGTCGTTGCGCGGTTCGGCATCGGTCAAACGTACGACCCCCGCGAGATCTTCCTGAAAGCGCCGACGTAGATGACCAGAGAGGCGACGGTGAGCACCAGGGCGATGATGAGTGAAATCGTCGTAAACCAGCCGTTCAGTCCCTCCCAGAATCTTGTGAATCCACCGCTCCAGCCGTGCTCGGTCGCAGCCGTCCGGAAGGCGAGCCACACGATCATCGATCCGCTGAACACACTCTGCGCGAGAGCCTTGTACTTACCGATCGGCATCGCGGGAACGACAGTGCCGTGCCGGGCCGCCCGGGTACGCAGAAACGTGATGAAGATCTCTCTTCCGAAGAATACGACGAGCGTCCACAGCGGGATTACACCAAATACTGGCAAACCGCCGAGTTCCGGCTGGTTGTTGGTCAGGATCCAGAAGGGTACGAGTGTCGCTACGAGCAGGAGCTTGTCGGCAATCGGATCGACGAGCTTGCCGAAGTCCGTGATCTCTCCCCTTCGACGCGCGAGTGCGCCGTCGACCAGATCAGACAGCGCTGCCACGAGGAAGACGATCCCGGCTACGAGACGCGCGGACGCGCGCGGCTGCAGCAGCAAGGCGGCCACGAGCGGGGCCAGGATGACGCGCAACGTCGTAATCGCGTTCGGAAGGTTCACCTGTTGAGACAATATCGCCTCTTCACGCGAGCGCCCTGACGAGTTGCTCGGTCACCGCTGTCACAGGTTCGATGATGCCTTGCCGGCGGGTGGCAACCGCGGCGAATGCAGGTGCCCCGTTCGGATTCACGGCTCGATTGAGATCGTCCTCCGACATGGCTTCGGGAAGGTCGCGCTTGTTGTGCTGGAATACGACCGGCGGCATTGACGCCGACCGGCCGAGGACCTCGAGGTCGGCCTGCATGGCCGCCAGCGCTTCCCGGTTCGCCTCCAACCGCCCGGGTGACGAGTCGGTCACGAAGATCACGCCATCTGCTCCCCGAAGCACGGTCCGGCGGATTTCGCTCCGTTCAGGATCTCCGGGAGCAGACAGAAGCTGAAGCCGGATGCTCCGTCCATCCAACATGCCCAGCTCGATCGTCAGGAGATCGAAGAACAGGGTGCTGCCGTCCGGCTCCGTCGGGGCGAGTACCGGCCCATGCGTGTCGGGGTCAAGCTGTTCATGAAGCGCCCGGATCGTCGTGGACTTGCCGCTGCCGGCAGGGCCGACATACACGACCCTGCAATCGACTTCCCGCATCGACGTTCTCCGGTCGGCCACTGACTTCAGGCACCCTCTGCTGCGGCGAGTTCCTGCTCCATTCCGGCCAGTACCGCCGAGGCTCGCTTGCGCAGGAGTGGCTTGTCCTCCCAGGCGAGGTAATCCCGAAGCAGAAGCACGTTGTCAACGCCGGGGTGGTTCCGCAGGAAGCCGAGTGCAGCGAGCCGCCGGAGCGGCTGCGAGCTGAACAGGTCCCGCTGGTGCCGAGCCATCTGGTCATGAGCGAGCAACACCCCGAGACCTCCGACCAGGGCAACCCCCGCGAGCACCGCGGTGCCGATCTTCACTGCTTTCCACGCGATGTCGTCAGACTCTTCTCTCACAACAATGATCTTGTCAGCCATTTACATCTCCCGGCGTCCCGAGAACGCCTCCGCGATCGTCACACCATCCGCGTACTCCAGATCACCACCTACCGGCAGACCTCGTGCCAGCCGGGTGATCCGCAATCCGTCGTGCTCCGCCGCGAGGCGGAACAGGTACGCGGCGGTCGCTTCACCCTCAACGCTCGGGTTCGTGGCAATGATGAGCTCCCCGACACCGTCCTGAAGACGTCGCATCAGGGACGCGATGTTCAACTCGTCCGGTCCGATACCATCCAGCGGCGAAAGGTGTCCGCCCAAAACGTGATAGCGGCCCCTGAACTGCCCGGACCCTTCGATCGCGGGAATGTCTGAAGCCTCCTCGACTACGCAGATCGAACCTGATTCTCGACGCGGGTTCCGGCACAGCTCACACGGATCCTCCGTGCTCAGATTCCCGCACTCCGTGCATGGAACCACCTCGGCGATCACCCGCGAAACAGCTTCCGCGAGGCGCCGACCGTCCTCCGGAGAGCCCTTGAGAAGAAAGTAAGTCAAGCGTTGCGCCGTCTTGCGGCCAATTCCGGGCAGACGGGAGAACTCTCGAACCAGGGACTCGATCGCCGACACGCGGTTGCCCGATCCCTCAGCGCAGGAGCGAGCCCAAGTCGGGCATCGGCATGCCACCTGTAGCCTGTCGCATTTCCGTCTCCATGCGCTCGTAGGACCTGCGCTGAGCTTCCGAAACGGCTGCGACCACCAGGTCCTCGAGCATTTCGACGTCATTCGGATCCACTGCAGACGGATCGATTCGGATGGACCGGATCGTCCCCTTTCCATCCACCGTGACGTCTACGAGGCCTCCACCGCTCGAAACAGTCACGGTCTCCTGTTCCAGTTTCTGCTGGATCTCAGCGAGCCGGGACTGCATTTGCTGGCCGAGCTGAAAAAGCTGCTGAAGCTGATTCTCTTTATCCACGACGCGGTCACTCCTTGATCTTGAGGTCGAGTGTTTGTACCGCTTCCCGCAGCCGTGGGTCCGTATCCATCATTTGCTCGAGCTGCTGGTCACGTGCGCCCTCGGCAGTGAGGCGACGACGTGGACCTGCGTCATCGATTACGAAATCCAGCCTGTCCGGCGCCACTCCGATCCGGCCCCCGAGCTCCGTCCGGAATCCGGCGGATCGGATCCGATCATCCAGAAACGCTGCCAGATCGTGGGCCAGCCCCGGTGGAACCTGCAGATGCACGACCGAATCGTCCAGATCCCGAACCGAGGCGCCGCGCAGGCCGATCGCCTCACCCCCAAGACCCTTCCCCTTCGCCGCCTCAATCACATCCAGCCACACCGCCCTCAAACCCGCAGCGTCAGCCGGCGTTGGTGTATCATCATTCGAAATCTCCGTGCTCGGCTCTTCTTCCTCCGGGCCTCGCGCTACCTCCTCCGTGCCCGGCTTCGCCTCCTCGACACTCGGTTCTGCATGTACCGGGCTCGGCTTGGACTTCGAACGGTCAGCGCGCTTCGGTTTCGGCGTCGGACGTCCCTCCCGCTTCGACTGCCGGGAGGTCCTCACTCGATCCGGAATGTCGCTGGTCGAATCTTCCAGCAAGCCCAGCAACTCATCGATACCGATCGAAGCCTCAAGGCTGGCCAGGCGCAGCAGCAGCACCTCGAGCTGAATGCGAGGTTGGGAGCTCCGGCGGAACCGCCCGGATGCTTCAAAGTCGGCCGTGGCCGCGAGCATTCGAAGCAACTCTTCGACCCGGAATTGCTCTGCCGCGTCGGCGAACGCCTGGCGCGTTTCCTCAGGCAGCTCCGGCGGAGCGGCACCGGGATCGAGACGGATCGCCAGAAGCAGGCGCAGGGTCTCTCCGAGCCCGCGTGCGAATTCCGCCAAGTCGTATCCCTCGTCGAGCAACGCCTGCACGAAAGGAAACACTGCCGCCCTGTCACCGGCTACCGCGATGGAGAAGAACTCGAGGAACTTCTCTTCCTCGACCAGCCCGAGCATGCGCCGCACGTCTACGAGCCGAACCGCATCGCCCGAAAACGAGAGAACCTGGTCGAGCAGAGACAGCGCGTCCCGTACACCGCCGTCTGCCCGCCGGGCAATAGGCAGCAATGCGGCATCTTCCGCCTCCACTCCCTCGCGCTGCAGCACCTCTCGCAAGCGCCCGAGCAGATCGGGCACCGTGACACGGCGGAAGTCGAACCGCTGAACTCGCGACAGGACAGGGGATGCAGACTGCTTGATCTTGTTCGGCTCCGTCGTGGCGAACACGAAGATGACGCGGGGCGGCGGCTCTTCGAGGATCTTGAGCAACGCGTTCCATGCGTCCCGGGTGAGCATGTGGGCTTCATCAACGATGTAGATCTTGTGGCGATCGTCATCAGACGGCGCGTACATCGCCCGTTCCCGCAGGTCGCGGGCGTCTTCCACCCCTCGATTGCTCGCCGCATCGATCTCGACCACGTCGAGCGAGATCCGTCCGGACCAGATCGACTCACACGACTCACACACACCGCACGGCTCGCCGCCGGATCGCTCCGGACAGTTGAGGGCCATGGCCAGTACACGAGCAGCCGTCGTCTTTCCGATTCCACGCGGTCCGCAGAACAGGTATGCGTGCCCGGGTCTCCCGTTCTCAACCGCGGCGCGTAGAGTCGAAGCGACGTGATCCTGACCGACCAGTTCAGAGAATTGGCGGGGTCGATGGCTGCGAGCGAGTGCGGTTCGATACATCCAGCCAAGCTACGTCTCGGGACAGATCGATGAAAGCCGATCGAGCGGAATTCGAAGGGTACTGAAAACCCGGGCTTACCGCGGCGACCTTTGCACGCTTACCGCTGCTACCTTCACGGTCCTGACGGGATTCACGCGCGCCGGCCCCGCGGGCCCGGGAACCGGCAAGTTATGTTTGGGCCACGAGACGGTCAAATCTCAGGCATGAGTACCCTGGAGGATCATGATTCATCGGACCTGAACGCGTCAGGCAGGTGCTCGATCAGCGGCTCACCACCTGCCGCGTTCGTCACCTCCACGATGTCGAACCGGTATTCCCGTCCCTCGCCGGGCCGAGCCGCGATCCACCCGGCCGCGGCCCGAGCCAGCCTTCGTCGCTTGGCAGCGCTCACGGCCGCTGCCGGAGTCCCACCGGGCCCAAGGCGTCTCGTCTTGACTTCCACGAACGCGATCGTCTGCCCGTCACGAACGATAAGGTCGATCTCGCTCCGGCCCTGTCGCCAGTTCCGATACAGCACCCGCATTCCGTGCCGCTCCAGCCAGCGCGCCGCGAGTTCCTCTCCAGCCCGTCCCGCGTCGTTCATCCCGGCCTGCGAATCCTGTCTCTCGAGTCACCGATGCTGAGGGTGTCCGGCGAGGAGCAACGGACTGTCAACTTGAATGCACGGAAGGAATGGAGCGACCGATTCAGGTAGAGAAACGCCTCGTCCAGCCCTCGTGGGCCAGTTCGACCTGTCCCGGCCAGCCCGCCTGGCTTACGAGGCTCGGAACATCGGCAACCTGTCGAAACTGCGGGTATACGTGCGTGAGGAGGAGGATCGCCGGATCCGCGGCTGACGCCAACCGGGCTACCGAACCCGGCGACAGGTGCGTTTCGATCGCACGGGAATCCGGGAGCGAACACTCGCATACGAGCAGCTCCGCGCTTGAGCAGAATCCGGGTAGCGAATCCGACGGACCGGTGTCACCGGTGTATACGATCGTGCGTTCCGGCAGCTCGATGCGAAGCGCTCGGCTCTCGTCGGTATGCGGAGTGGAGTGCGTGCGGAGCACGATTTCCGTACCCAGCTCGTTCGAACCGCCGGCTGCGGTCTCGTGCACGCGAACCTCGAACCCGGGATCGAGCACGAATTCACCAAATGCGTCAGACAGGTGATCGAAGAACTCCGTGGTTCCGGGGGGACCCCATACATCTAGCGGCTCTATCCGCCGATCCGGCAGCAGTCCATGGGTGAGCGCAAACAGAAGTCCCGGTATCGCTCCTGAATGATCCGCGTGGAAATGCGTCAGCGCCAGGTCGGTGACCGCATGCCACGGCAATCCTGTGCGGACCATGGCCTGCAGACTCCCGGGACCGCAGTCGAGAAGAAGTCTCCTCGGGCCCGACTCCAGCCAGAAGGCGGAACACGCACGATCGGACTCGGGAACTACGGTCCCGCAGCCGACCACCACGAACCGGCTCGATTCGCTTCCGGCCGACACGGCGTGGTTCAAGCCACCTGGCCCCTGGGAAGATCCTTCAAGTCGAGAGCCACCAGGGTGCTCACGCCCGGTTCTTGCATCGTCACGCCATAGACCTGATCGGCGGCTTCGATGGTCCGAGAATTGTGAGTGATCACGATGAACTGAGTCTCGTCCTTGAACTGCTCGAGCATCGCCGTAAATCGACCGATGTTCGACTCATCCAGGGGAGCGTCCACCTCGTCCATCACGCAGAACGGGCTCGGCTTGGCAAGATAGATCGCGAACAACAGCGCCAGTGCCGTTAGTGCTCTCTCACCACCTGACAGCAGATGGATGCGCTGCGTTCGCTTGCCGCGAGGGCTCGCCGAGATCTCGATCGGCGCGTCGAGGGGATCGTCGGGATCTTCGAGCCATACGTCCGCCTCGCCACCCTCGAACAGGGTGACGAAGATCCGACGGAAGTTCTCCCGGACCTGCCGAAAGACCTCTTGAAAGGCGACCGACGCCGCATCGTTGATCCGCTGGATCGAGTCGAGCAGGTCTCCTCGGGCAGCCTCGAGGTCCTTCTTCTGTGCCTCGAGAAACTCCAACCGCTCCCGCTCATCGTCATGCTCGGCGGCGGCGAGGAGGTTTACGGGCCCGACGGCCACCAGCTTTTGCCGGACCAGCTCCAGTTCGTGCGCCCAGTCGCCGGGTGCGCCCTGTTCCGGCCTTTCGGTCCGGGCCAGGAGCGATTCGAACTCCTCCTCCCACTCCGCCTCCAGTCGCTCTCGAATCGTCGCACGCAGCCCTCGCATGCGTGTGGCCTCGAGTTCCAGCTCGTGCAGGCGCTCGCTCGACTCGCGTTCGCGCTGCCGCAGCTCCCGCAGGGCGGTCTCTCGTCGTTCGACGTCGCTCCGACTTTCATCCAGCAGTTCCTGAGCCTTCCGGAGCCCCTCGTCGAGGCTCGAGCGTTCCTCGAACAGCGAGTGCAGGACTTCCTCGCTTCCGCCCAGATCTTCCTGTCCCCGCTCGATCGAAGCCTCGAGTTCAGCCCGCTCGCTCTGCAGACGCTCGTCTCGCTGCTCGAATTCCAGGCGGGACTCTTCAGTCCGGCTGGCGCGATCGGTGGCAGCGGCCAAACGGGCTTCCTGGCGCGCGATTTCGAGACGCCGCTGCTGCAGGTCGCTTGCTGCCCTTTCCCACTCCGCCGTAGCGCCGACCAGCTCTTCTCTGTGAGCGCCCAGCGCCGATTCGATCGCGGCCTTTCGCTCTTCGAGCGCGGCCATTCGCTCCCCGTCGCGCTCCCGCGCCGGGTCCTCATCCGCGAGACTTTCGCGCAACTCTGAAATCCGATCGTCCAGCTCCTCGAGGTTCTTGCGCATTCGGTCCAGTCTCTCGGCGATCGCTTCCCGCAGGGCCTCCTGCCTTCGGGAATCCGTCGCCGCAGATTCCAGCTCACGCTCCGTAGCCGCCGCACGGTCGGTAAGCTCGGCAGCCTTGCCGGCCAGGGATTCGCGAGCCGTACGTATTTCGTAGAGCTCCGCCTCCAGCGCCGCCTCTCGTTCCCTGAGTTCCGACAGCTCCGTTCTCCGTCGCAGCACGCCCTTGCCGCTGGATGGCTGACCAAGCCTGACCGCACCGAGAGCATCCTGGCCGCTGCCGTCTGGCATCACCCAGGCGGAGTCAGATGGAGAGAACGCCCGCTCTCCGGAGGAGATGCCCGCCAGCAGCGCGCGTGCCCAGCCTGCCCCTGCACCGTGGACCTCCACGAGATCGACCAGCCCGCCGCCAGTTCGGGAGACAGCTCGCGGTCCCGGATCAAGCGGCAGCAGCACGAGTCCCTCCCCGTCCTTCTGCGTCGCCAACCAGTCGCGCACCCGGAGCACCGAGTCCCAATCTTCGACCACGACTCCGTGCAGCAATGGTCCCAGGAAAGATTCGACGGCCGCCGCAGCAGGAGCCGGGACGGTTAGAAATTCGGCGAGAACGCCATGCACCCCATCTGACGTTTCCGGATCCTGGAGCAGCCGCGCAAGGACTGCGGGGAGGTCGCGGCCCGAGGTGAGTATCGAAGCCAGCGCGCCAGCCCGAGCCGTTACCGACGCGAGTTCGCCTTCGAGTGATGAGATCCGATCCCGGAGCTCACCACTCCGCTCCCGTGACTCGCGCTCCGCCACCCGCTCCTTACCCAGTCGGTCCTCAAGAACCGCGCGCGCCGCCTCTGATTCTGCGACTGCCTTCTGCTGCTCTGCGAGTTCTGCTTCCAGGGCGGTCACGGATTCGTCAGCCACCTCCCGATCGGAGAGACGTCGCTCGAGGTCCCGTCGGCGCTCTCGGTTCCTCTCTCTCAGTGCCTCGCCCGCCGCGCCGGTAGAACCGATTTCTGCCAGCAGGGCAGTCAGAGTCTCCCGGGCCGAGCTCTCTGCGAGTTCGACGTCGAGGCGTCGCTGGCGGAATTGCTCGACTGCCGAGGCCAGATCCGCTTCACCGGACTGGAGCTGCTGGAGATCAGCGCTCGCACTCTCGGCCATGCCCTCAGCCTCGGCCAGCTCCGCCACCAGCAATTCCCGACGATCCTGCAGCCCCCTCCGCTCAAACCGGATCGACTCGATCCTCGCCCGTGCCGCAGTGATGCGCTCCTCGGCCAGGAGTCGTCGCCTTTCCAGCTCTTCCAGGCGATTCCGCACTTCGTCGAGCCGGGAAGCCCGCGCGCTCCGATCCTGTTCTCGTTCGACGAGAGCGAGCCGCAGGGCCTGGTGCTCGGTTTCCCGGGTCGCCAGTAGAGCCTCGAGTTCCGGTCGTTCGCGCCGGGCCTCCGCGAGTCCGGTATCTACCTCGCCGAGCCTCTGCTCGAGAGCTCGAAGTCGCTCGTCCGCCACCGCGACTTCGAGCTGAAGCCGACGTTCCCGCAGTTCTCCGTAGCGCTTGGCTCGCCCCTTCTGCCGTGCCAGGGAGCGGACCTTCGAACCGACCTCGCCGATAACATCCTCCAGCCGGCGCAGATCCTGCTCCGCCTGCTCCAGCCTGCGGAACGCCGTGCGGCGTCGGTCCTTGTACCGACCGACTTCCGCTGCCTCCTCGAACAGGGCCCGGCGTTCCTCTGCCCTGTCGCTGAGGATCGCGTCGATCATCCGTCCCTCGATGATCGAGTATGCGTTCGCACCAAGACCAGTATCCCTGCACAGGTCCTGAATGTCACGGAGGCGAACCGTCTGATCGTTGAGCGAGTATATGCTCTCGCCTCCACGCAGCACCGTCCGACCGATCACGACCTCGGGATATGCGACGGGCAGGATTCCGTCTTGGTTTGACAGCTCGAGACTCACTTCCGCTCGGTGGATCGGCTTTCGCTGTGAAGTCCCCTGGAAGATTGCCTCCTCCATCCGACTGCCGCGGATCGCTGACGGACGTTGTTCCCCGAGCACCCAGCGAAGTGCATCCGAGATGTTCGATTTCCCGCAACCATTAGGTCCGACGATCGCCGTGATTCCACCGTGAAAGTCGACCTTCGTCTTGTCGGCGAACGACTTGAATCCGTTCAAAGTGATCGAGCGGATCTTCAACGGGTTCTCCCTCTTCGCGTTACGAGTCGAACGGTCTCCCTTGCATCTTCGAGGACCCGCTCGAGCACCTCCGCGGCCTGTTCAGACTCGTACGCACCGGCATACACGCGATAGTTCAGCTCCTGGTCAGTTCCACCGTCCAGTCTGTATGCCGGTATCCCTGCTTGCTGAAGCTCGTCAACGCGCCTGTCGGCTGCCCGCCGCTCGTCGTACGTACCGAGCTCGTATGAAAACCGGACGGGCCGGACGTCCCATGCACGAACCTGGTCCTTTGCTCCAGCCTCGACGAGTTCCCGCATCAGTGCTTCCGCTCCGAGTCGGTCCTCCCGTGCCCCGGCGAGAATCCGAAAATACGTTCGACCGCGAATCGGTGTTGGCGCGATGATGAACAGAATCTCATCTGTATCCAGGTCGCGAAGCTGCCGATTAGCGTCCTCCTGCAGCGCGAAGCTGGCCACGAGCACGGAATACGGGAGTTCCGGCGCCGAAAACTCGACCGCGGCCGAAATGTCACCCGACCCGGCAGCGTCCGTCTCCGGCTCGTTGCGTGTCGATGACCGTAGATCGGCGTCCAGCCCTGCGTCTGCTTCCACGACCGCGGGAATTCCGCCAGTCGACTCGGCCTGATCCGCGCCCGCTCCCTGGTTCCCGAAGGACCCCCAGACGAACCACGCTAGAACCAGTCCGGCCGCTACCCCGAGCCAGGGAGCCCAGGCTGGAACGCTGCCCTTCCGATCCGCCGACTCCTCGTCCATCTGGTCAAGCGGATCCAATGTCCCGGTTGACGGCGCCGGACCCTGCTCAGCGCCTTCAGATGAGGTCCGATCGGCGGAGGGGCGCTCCACCCGGGCCAGCAGGGGAGCTCCTACCGTGAGCGCCACGTCCTCTACATCTCCGATCGCGATACACCCTTCGACGGGCAGGTCGTGATCGGGGTCCGGCCCCCCGTCCTCATCGAGCGACTCTTCTGCGACGTACAGGAGCAATGTGCCGCCCCGATCCGCCACACGCCGAAGGAGGTTCCGGAACGCCGGAATTTCTCGCAGCCGGCCTAACGGCAGGGCCGGTTTACCGGCCGGAAGATATGCAAATGACTGCCGGGGGGCGGATCGTGCGATTTCCGAAACGGTCATCTCGCCTGACAACGCCCGGGTGAGACCGGGAAGTTCCGCGGCCTCCATCAGTCCGTCCAGCTCAGTGGCACCGGGAATCGTATTGGCAAGAAAGGTCCGGCCCCGTCTTCTCCCTACGATGTCTGCCAGACCAACCGCGACTCCGGCCGCCCACGAACCACCGCCGCGCTCCCGCACCAGCGCCACCACGGACGTGCCCTCCGGCAGCCAGTAGGTGCCTTCGCCGGTTTCACCGCGTGCGGCGCTTTCGTCGGGTGCCGGGTTGAAGCCTCCGGCCGCAGGAGCGGACTCGCCTTCAGGAATCGGCATCGATACCCGTCACCCAGCTCTGCAGCTGCCTCTCTCTCTGCAACTGCCGAGCCGCTGCTTCAGCCTCGGCGCGTGTCGCGAATGGTCCAACCAGGCCGCGAAACCAGCTCTCGCCGGCCAGATCCGTGATCGACTGGACCTGGACCGGGAAACCCGCTGCTCCGAGATCCTGAACGAGCGCATCGATCCCGTCTCTCTGACGAGCCGAACCCACGATGGCGTAGTAACCCACGGGAACGTCTGGCGGTGTGGTTGACAAGGAATCCGGCCGCTC
>Ga0316193_10001757_pt1 | contig 14888 bp, 12 predicted proteins | sample MerIslsedime2_MG_FD_207735 | JGI IMG/M metagenome (GOLD analysis project Ga0316193, IMG submission 207735) | Coastal sediment microbial communities from Maine, United States - Merrow Island sediment 2 | ecosystem: Environmental > Aquatic > Marine > Coastal > Sediment | place: USA: Maine...
AAAAAGACTCATCATAAGAATGGCGGCTAATTTCGCCAGCACCGGGACATGTTTAAAATAGCAAGAAACCTCTATGAATACCGCGAGTTGGTGGCAGAACTGACCCGTAAAGATATCACCGTTCGCTACAAACAGGCATATCTAGGAATCGCCTGGGCAATACTGAGGCCTCTGTCGCTGATGCTCATTTTCACCCTGGTGAAGAGTTTCGTCGGCATTGACAGTGGAACTATCCCCTACCCCATCTTAACTTTTGCGGCCCTCATGCCGTGGGTCTTCTTCCAGGATGCCACTACAGAAGGCATTGGAAGCGTGGTGAAAAATGCCCCTCTGGTCCGAAAAATCTACTTCCCGCGCGAGATTTTCCCCCTGACAGCAGTCACCACCAAGCTGGTTGAGCTTGGCATCAGCTCGCTCATCCTGGCGGCACTCATGCTTTGGTACCAGATGGCCCCAACGGTGCACTTTTTATGGATACCTTTGATCATCCTATATACATTGCTGGTGTCGATGACTATTTCACTGATGGGAGCCGCAGTCAATGTCAGCTATCGGGACGTGGGCGCTGCACTGCCGATAGTGATCTCTCTCTTGATGTACGCATCGCCCGTGATCTACCCTCTACAACTGGTCAGGGATAAACTCGTCACACAGCAGGCAGCCGGTGAATGGTCGGACTTGCTCTATACCATCTACACGCTGAACCCGCTCGCCGGCATCATTGATAGTTTCCAGAATGTTGTCTTGCGTGGCTTGCCACCGGATTTCTCCAGCATGCTGCCGGGGATGGTACTGACCGCCATTCTCCTGCCGTTAAGCTACAGGTTCTTCAAGTTGGAAGAGGCGTATTTTGCAGATGTCATATAGCAGGTAGTGAAGAGCAGGCTCCTGACCAGCAAACAGAAATCGCTATGCCAATAATCGAAATCAATCATGTCTCCAAAGAATACCGACTGGGCACGCTCACCAGCCTGAAGGACTCCGCCCGGAACATAGCACGGCGCCTACGCAGGCAGCCGCTGACGAAGCGAAAACCCTTCGAGGCGCTGCATGACATTGCCTTCACCATCGACCAGGGCGAGGTCGTCGGAATCATCGGTAATAACGGCGCCGGCAAGAGTACACTGCTGAAACTGCTGGCGAATGTCACCACACCTACAAGTGGCACCATAGCTGTACGCGGCAAGGTGGCGCCCCTGATCGAGGTCGGTGCCGGGCTTGTGCCTGACCTAACTGGACGAGAAAACGTCTTTCTCAACGCCACCATCCTTGGCATCTCCAAAGCAGACATCGCCAGGAAGTTTGATGAAATTGTCGGTTTCTCCGAGCTGGAAGACTTTATCGATACCCCAATCAAGCGCTATAGCTCGGGAATGAAAATACGACTGGCCTTTGCCATCGCCACCAGCGTGGATGCCGAAATCCTTATCATTGACGAAGTACTGGCCGTTGGTGATCTTGCCTTCCAGCGCAAATGTTTTGAGCGTATGGAAAATCTGATCAAAGGCCGCGGCAGCACAGTGTTGATCGTCAGTCACAACATTCGCCAGATTGAACGCATGTGCTCACGGGTGATACTGCTGGATCAAGGCAAAGTAGCCGCAGACGGCCGACCGCTCGAGATCGCCGACTTGTTCTACCGGCGCAGCAACGAAAAGATCGAATCCGATCACAAGAAGGCCCAACAAGGGAAGGTGCACAAGTACTCATCGGGAGAAATCGAGCTGGCCTCGGTCGAGCTTCTCAACGAGCAGAATCAATCCATCGATTCCATTCCGTCAGGTGGCGCACTCAGGGTGCGGGTGAAATTCAACGTAAACAAAACTCTCCAACGCCCGGAGATTGTTGTCGGCACGCATACGACCGATTTCTTCTACCTGAGCGCCTCATCCACAGCGCTGATTGAAGACCGGCCCGATCTCGACGTTGGCAGCCACGAAGTGGAGTACATTGTGCCATCATTCCCTTTGGTTGCAGGGACATACTGCGTCCGTTTCGCTATTTTTGACCAGTACCAGCGTAAGATTTTTACTGGAGAGACGCTTAAAATTTTCACGGTTCTTCCAAATTCTCTGGAGATCCGGGATGCACCGATGCGAAGACTGTATCTACCGACCCAGTGGCGCCTTGACGGTGTGCCCCACAGCAGCCCCATGCCTGCTTCTGCTGAAATGGCGGCCTCTTGAAGCCGATAACAGCCACTACCTTGCACATGACTCTTGTCCCTGCCAAACCTCTGGGCACTGAACGCGAAGAACTCGGTTTTTCAGCTGAAGGTTATGTGAAGAGCCTAAACCGTCAAGCCAGTTCGATCTAGCTGGCATTCTATACGAATGATGAAGGTGGATTGGGAACAATGAAACTCGTAAAAGAAAAAGCCAGATCACTTGTATTTGGGATCGCTGCAGGCTTAGGCAGCGCAGTTCTGAGCGGCGTATTTTCATCATTCTCCGGTGCTACATCCACGGACGTGTCCGTTCCGCTGCTTATCGGCGTGGCCTTTATTGTGGGTATCGCACACTATTGGAAGACTCTGCAAATGCAGACCATGCAGGATGAATTCAATCAGGTAAAAAAGAAGCTTGCCGTGCTTGGCAACGGCATCGCTGAGACGCAAGGTCTGGTACAACTTTCTGATCTTAACCGGCCCTATCCGATGCCCTTTGGAGGAAGCTGGGCACTCACCCCCGACGCGGCCGTGATACTTGCTCGCGAGGTCGCCATTAGACGACCGAATATCATTGTAGAACTTGGTTCGGGAGTCTCCACCCTGGTGGTGGGCAAACTCCTTCAGCAAATGGGATGTGGCCACCTGTTTTCCCTGGATCACGACGCCAACTGGGCAGAGGAAACCCGTCGGCATATTTCAGCCAACGGTCTACAGGACTATGTCGACGTGCTCGATGCGCCCCTGACCAGGCAACAGTTCGACGGTAAGGACTTTGACTGGTACCAGATTCCTGATCAACTGCGACACATCGAAAAAATCGATATGCTCACTGTTGACGGTCCACCCCAGACAACAGATTCTACGGTCCTGGCCAGGTATCCCGCCTTACCGGCATTAGCTAACCGGCTTTCCGAACAGGCGATCATATATATTGATGACGCAAAACGCGTTACGGAACAGGCCATGGTACAAAAATGGCTGCAACAATACCCGGAATGGAATTCAAGGACGATTGACACCATTCCGGGAACGTGCATTCTTGCAAGACAATAGTATGCGAAACAGCAACCAACCTCTCATCTCGGTCATTATGGCCTGCTACAATGCCGCCTCGTACGTAGAAGAAGCGGTGTCCAGTGTGCTGCGACAGACTTATTCGCACACCGAGGTCATTGTGATTGATGATGGCTCCCAAGACACTTCCCCGGACATCGTAAAGCGTCTAACGGCAAGCCATCCGAACCGTGTCAGACTGACACACCTCAAGCACTCAGGACCCTATCCGGCCAGAAACCTGGGCCTGCGCCATGCATGTGGTGACTATGTCGCTTTCCTGGATGCAGACGACTGGTGGCGAGAGGATTGCCTTGAAAAACTTCTGGCCACGCTCCAGGATAACGGGGCTGACCTAAGCTACTGTGGCTGGCAGAATGTCGGGGAACACACGCTGAACCCGGAGCCCTACATTCCCCCGGCCTACGAGACGGAAGATCCGGTAGCCGCATTCCTGAAGGTTTGCCCCTGGCCCATCCATGCGGCTCTTATCCGCCGGTCCGTGCTGGACGCAGTGGGTGGTTTTTCTGAACGGCTTTTTTCCTCTATGGACTACGACCTCTGGTTGCGTATCCTGGCAAACACGAGCAATATCTCGCGGGTGCCCGAGGTACTGGCCTATTATCGCTGGCATGGCGAGGGCCAGATCTCCGCCACCAAATGGCGTCAGGTACTGGATGCCGTACAAGTCCGGCGTGATTTCATCACGCGTTACCCCGACATGGTTAAGCACTTGCCGTCTGAGAGCTTGTACCAACTGGTGGATGGCCAGCTATTGCACGAGGCTTACCGGACCTATTGGAATCGTGATCTTATAAATGCTCAGAAACTGTTTCGAGCGGCATTTGCACAACGCGCCTGGCAGGCAAAAGACCTTAAATATGTACTACCTGCTCTATTGCCCTCCAGGCTATTCCAGGAAATCGTTCGTCTGGCCAGCACATCATGAGGCGTGGGATAGTGGTAGACGCGGCGCAACGCATTCCGGTGCTTATGTATCACCGCGTCGGCACAGCTCACAACCCATGGGAGAGCCGCTACTGTATACCGCCGGAGCAGTTTGCCGAACACATGCATCATTTGGCAAACCGCGGTATGCACGCCAGTTCATTAGCAGACTTTTTCGCTTGGCTTGGGAAGGACAAGCCGCTACCCGAGGGCAGCTTTCTGCTCACTTTTGACGACGGCTTCCTGGGCGTTTATGAACACGCGGCACCGGTACTGCAGGAACTCGGCTGGCCGGCGACGGTTTTTCTTGTCAGCAGATTGGTCGGAAGAAAAAACGAGTGGTGCCAAACCCGAAACCCGAGCGGTGCCACCTACCCACTGCTGGCATCAGAACATATAAGGGCAATGCGGAACATGGGATTTACCTTCCAGTCTCACACCCGCTCGCACCCCGATCTTACCACCCTGTCGGAAGATGGTTTGCACGCAGAACTTGCCGGTTCACGCCGGGACTTGGAAGACATGCTTGGCGAAGAAGTGCAATACCTGGCCTATCCTTACGGACGCTTTAATGAATCTGTTCTCAGCACCACCCGCGCGGCCGGCTATGCGGCCGCATTCTGCACTCAATCAGGTTTTAACCGCCGCGGCCTCGACCCGTATCGCATTCGGCGGCTGGATGTCTCCGGCACCGATACTGCCGCCATGCTTGCTCGCAAGATCTGCTTCGGCAGTAACGACGGATCCTGGCAACAGACGGTACGGTATTACGGGGGGCGCATTGCCGACAAACTGGGGTTCTGAATGCAAGCGCACACGCAAAAACTTTTCGGTATAGGCCTATCCAAAACGGGTACGACCAGCCTGGCTCGTGCTCTCGAGATCCTTGGATATAAAACCAGGGATTTCATTGGCGTCACTAAGTACACTGCAGGTGATCTGTCTTCCATCAATCTTCAGGATATAGACGCGAATGATGCATTCACTGATACCCCCATACCAAGCTTCTACAAAGAACTCGATGTAAAATATCCGAATTCTAAATTCATTCTGACCACCAGAAACATGGATGACTGGCTTAAATCCTGCCAGAAGCAGTTCACAAAACGTATGGTAACACGGCAAAGCGAAGCAACTAGCCAATTACATACAGACCTGTATGACTGTTTCGAGTTCGATCGCGAACGATATGTGAATGGATATAAGCGTTTTGTTAATGGTGTTCTGGATTATTTCAAGGACAGGCCGCAGGATCTGTTAGTAATTGACATTTGTGGAGGAGAGACTTGGGAAAAACTCTGCGCTTTTCTAGACCAGCCTGTACCGGATATCGCGTTCCCGCTGACAAATGTGTCTGCCATTCAACGGATGAATATTCAGAATGTTGTCTCAATGGCAAAACATGCCGGTCAGGAAATCAATCGTATATACGAGAAAGATACCCGCACTCGACAGCATGATTCAAAAAACAGACTGGCACATTCGATTCGAAGTCGATTGAACAGTGTCTTTGCAAGACTCCGCAAGTGCGAACACCAGGACTACAATAGACGCTTGCAGAAAGCCACCAGGATCTCGCTCGATATTATTCTCAGCGGACTGAAGAAGATGAACCCTTCGATTCCCGTAATTTCACCGGCAAATGCGAACATTCCTTTCGCAGAGAGATTGAATTGGCGTCATGTCTGGCTGGTTGATCCGCTGGATGGAGCAAACGAATTTGTGAATCATAACGGTACTTTTACCGTTAATATCGCCCTGATTGAGGACGGCAGACCAATCTGGGGGGTCGTTTACAACCCCCTGAAAGACACTGTTTATTATGCCAAAGGCGCAAGTGGAAGTTACAAAATCAACGGCGATGAAAGCCCGCAAAAGGTAGTCCCGGCAGAGAAAGGAAATGGCAAGGACAATATGCTTGTCCTTTCCGGCGACAACGATCTATCGGATGACCTTAACGCATATATAGAAAGAACGCACAAGGACTATAAATTGCTTTTTGCGAGAAGCGCCACGGCCATATGCCTGGTAGCTGAAGGGAAAGCATCCATGCACATCAGCTCTGGCCCAAGCATGGAATGGCAAACGGCGGCAGCACATGCCATTGCGAGGTCTTCGGGTAAGCGTGTCTACGATTACGATACCGGGGGGAACCTGATATACAATAAAGAAAACCTGATCAATGGCAGCTTCATTGCTGAATAATCCTGTCGGTGCCTATTCGTGTCGGCAGCAGGACTGTCGCGCCGACCAAGGCCAGCGACAACCGCCGTCATACTATTAGTCTTGTTTCGTTTCTCCCTTGATCTGGATTTGGAAGAATTTATTAGGGATTTATTCATGCGAACAGAAACAGTGCCGCACATTGTATTTGCCAAGTTCACAGACGACGACATTCTGGACGAGATGGGGAGACTGCTCTATTCGATATTGAATATCTTTGCGACAAACGGATACCGGGTAAAACTGTTTGGCAATATCAACTTTGGCGAACTGGATAAATACGGCCAATTAGTCCCCTCAATGAAAAATCTAGACCTGGTTGATACAGTTCCCAATAATACCAGTGACATGCTCTATCTTTTTGACAGGGAGGATAGGTCCTGTTCTCGCCGCCGATGGCGAAAGAAAGTTCAGATCAAATTCGACGTATTCTCCTCCTACAGGATAACTGACCCGATAATCATGCCGTATTCGGTACATCCGCTGCTTTCTGGCGCTGACTTACCGGCGCGGCTGGAAACGCTCCGTAAAAATAAAAAAAGACTGCGAATTTTCTTTTCCGGGGACACAAAGGGCTACACAAAGAACCGTATTCACTACCCGAATACAAAGATACCCAGATTAGAAGTGATCGAGACAATACTGCAGCGGATGGCCGGGAAAACCATATATGTGAAACATGAGGCTGACTTGAAACGTCTATTTGCCGACGGTTTCATCAATAGTTGCGTAATAGTGGACACCAGCAGACTGTGGATAGACCCGACAGACTGGTTGCCTGATCTGTCGAAAACTGACTTCTTCATATGCCCCCCGGGCTATTGCATGCCCATGTGTCATAATGTGATAGAGGCGATGGCTGTTGGAGCGATCCCCATAATTAATTACCCGGAATGGTTCAACCCAACCCTGGAGCATATGGAAAACTGTATCGTCTTTGATGACAAGGAGGATTTGATCAGGAAAATCGAGGATGTTCTCGAAATGGGACAACAAACAATATCCGAAATGAGAGACAAGGTAATAGATTATTACGAAAACCGCTTACGTCCACGAACGTTTATTAACAATATAGAATCCCGAGAAGAAAACAAGATAACAGTGCTTATGATTACGGACAAAAATACGATAAGAAATGCCTCCAGGCTAAACGAGAAGTCGATACTCATCAGCGGCAAACCTACGATCGAAAACGGCATGTGGTATAAATTGTTTGGAGCTTTCAGGAAGTAGCGGAATGCGCCCTCGGTAACACGATGCACTGATCCGGCGCTTCAGATAACCCTGGCAACAAGGAAACAATTCTACGCCATGGTGCAGCGCCAGTTCAGGGTCCCACGAAATCCATATAGGTTCGACTTCAACAAAAAGCATTCCTGATACCGTTGCGATTCCAAGAATAACGGATACGGATTGGATGATATGAAAGAACAGGAAACACACCACTCAAGCGACATTCTGTTATCTCTGCGGAATTTGTTTGAACCACCTGTGGGCTCTGAAACCCGGCAGGCACTGGAGTCCGGCCGGTTTAAACGAATACACTGTGAGTTATCCAGCAAAGTCTCTCTGGTTCTGGACAGTTTCGCCGAGGCGGGAGGCGCATCCTGCTGCTTCGTGCGCGTGCCGTTGGGCAAAGCGCGGTCCATACGCTTTGTAGCCCAGGGGGTAAACCGGATTGAGTCATGCCCGTCTGGCGGCTGGATGCTTAAATCCACAGAAGCGGCGCTGCCTTCCTACTGGATACCCCAACCACCGCTGGTGCGTAGCCTTGACTCGCAGCAGCGTATACTTGCTGAAAAGCCGGCCTCTATAGGCGGAATCAGTGCCACGTCAGGACAACTGTCCGTTGAAGTTGAGATCCCAGAGAATATGCATCTGGACTGGACGATATGGTGCTTCCCCGCCAAAGCAACAGACATTAATACCGCACTTGATCGACTTCTCGTTCTGGAAACGCAACCGCTCTTCTTGTGGAACTCGCAAACAATTTATCAATCCCCTGCAGACGTGTACTTGTATCTTGTTCATGGGCAGGTGTATGTGGATCGCTTCATCTGGCCACGCATGTGGAAGATTTGCTCCGAACTCGACGCTTACGGCCTCTATAGCATAATGTCCGGCCTCGAACTGGCCACAGGCAAGGCGATCTACGGCCTGCTTAAATGCCAGCTCTTGTATTCAGTAATCGCACGACAGGCTCAGGATGGGGGGTGGTACCACGGAGAGTGGACCGACCTAATGGAATCACATTACCGATTTCACAATGGCGCCATGCTCCTCCTGGAAGCCGAGCTAAAGGAACGACCTGACGAGCTAGCTCGCAAGGCGCTGGAACGGGCCGCGCACTTTATTTCACGCTGCAGCGACGAAACTGATCTCGGACTGTGGTTCCTGCATGATTCACTGGAACAGAATGCGGAAATGATGAGGGAGTTGTGCACGCAGACCGGTTCCACATGGATACCTGCCCGTACCCTTGGGAAGTCACCCACCAACAAGCTTATTCTGAATACGCACCTGGACACCATCGTTGTTCTGGAACAATACCGCGATGTCACTGGAGATAAGCAGTATACGGAGCAGCTTACGTCAGCCCGTGCCGCAGCACGAGGCATGCTCGCGCTACGGCCTGCCGAGGCCCTCTATCGCCTGGTGTATCGGGCAATACAGCTAACACTGTTACCGACACCGGAGGCCGAACGCTTACCGCTGGTGGTGCGCGCCGTGAAGCGCCTCACGTGGAAATACCTCACCCCGCAACTGCATAACATAAAGCGGCTTTTCCCAAGGCTGGTGATGCCTGGTGGGCTTATCGAACGGCACCTGTCCATGCCGCACTATGACATCAATTATCACCCGGTGAACATCTTGGACCTGACCCGGCTTTGGCGTTGTTTTCCTGATGAGGATCTCGAAGTGATTCTTGCGGAGGCGGTCGAAGCCGTCTCTGACAGCAGCATTCTGAAGTACTGGGCAGAGTCGAAACCACGCCATTTTTCTCTTGCCGTATGGGTCGAGGCCCTGTACCACTTGTGTACCCTCAGACAGAATCCTTCTTACCGGCGCTTGCTGGCAGAGGGACTTCTCATTATCCTTGATACCGGGCTGGGGTTACCGCCATCATTGCTCGGGGCTGACTCTGAGGCTGTCAGAACAACGGATCGCAGTCCCTGCCCCTCTCCCGCCGACAGACACCTTCGAGTAGCAAACCTGAGCTGTAACGGCCGAACGGAAATACTGGTCATTAACAGCACAGACATAGATCGGGAACTGGCGTGGGAGGCTAACGCAAAGCCTGCGCTTTCATGGCTAAGCAGCGACGGTCAACCAGCGCCTGCCGGTATATCCTCGCCGCGCATTTACTCGCGCGACTGGATATGGGGGCGGGACTGATGACGGTTCTGCAATCCTTGCAGCATCGCAATCGCACTCGCGGGTACAATGAAAACCGACATCATGCATTCTCCATCATGAAAAGCCCTGAACTTTACTCACGAGACAGTTATCGACGATGAACCGGAATAAGCTGGTTGTTGCCATCCTGACAGTAACCGTACTGGTAACGGTCTTCACCATGATTGCCAAAGCGCGCATATCACGAGACGATATCCAGTACTATGTTCCATGGTCGATTGCAAAGTATCTTTATCCCTCAGATGAGGTATTTGTCGAATACGAATCCCCCCTGAAAGAAAGTCATTGGATATATGACGCCGGAATTGTGGACGCGAATGGAGACGGCGTGTTGGACGTTTTCACCACAAACCATAACTGGAGGCAGCGGCTACTGCTAGCAGATGGGCAGGGTGGTTATAGAGATGTACTTTCCGCATGGGGACTTGATCAAAGCCGCGAGTTTCCAGGTATCGAGATTTCTAATATACCACCCGCAATTGACAATCCTGGTGTATATATTTACTGGTACAATAGACACCTCTACGTTCGCACCCATGATATCGCAAATCACACCCCAGTCAGCATAACACTTCATGCTCTTACCGAGCTCGATATAACCAGCAATAATCGGTTTCGCATTGATGAACAGAAATCCGAAGTCCTGTCTTCACCGTTGATCACAGACAGCATAGTCCGGTTTTCCGCAATCGATGACGCCATCATAGAGCTGTACCCCAGGTCAAGAGGCGTACCGATGAATTTCCAACTGAATAATTCCGTACCACTGACACATATTTATGTGGGGAATCAGCTCGCATCACCGCTCTCTCACGAGTTTTCCATGTCGCTGCAAGACCGGCATGCCATGGCATGGTCTGATTTCAACGATGACGGACAAATGGACATCTTCATAACCCGTGGCGCGATCGGTGGTACCCTTTCTATATACCCACAGACCATTATCGATACAGTCGATGAAGAATTCTTTGCGAGCAGGCAAGGGGTTAAGTCAACGACTCCGAGGTTTGAAAATATCATATCAGCGTCTGGTATTACCAAGAACGGCTGCTCGGCACGACATGCCAATTGGCTGGATGTCAATGGAGACGGTCTTCTGGATCTTTTTATCAACTGCGAGGACGTCGGAAATGTCGAGGGAAAATATCCAAACAAGTTGTATCTACAGAATACCAAGAAACATTTCGTGGCGGTAGAAGAGCAAAGCGGGCTAGGCATTTTGGATCACAATATTATTGATTACGAGTGGTTCGATGCAGACAATGACGGTGACGCTGATCTCTTTGCGCATCAGGACAACGGATTTTATCTGTACCGTAACAATGCTGACCGCTTTGAGCCCGAATTTATTTCTCGGGGTAAGTTTGCCAGGATAGACAATCCAGAGCTAAAAGGCGCATCTGGCGCATACTGGATTTTTGATGGCAAGCTGTCTGTTTCCGACTACGATGGCGATGGCGACTTCGACGTATTTATGTCCTCGAAGAAGGGTAATGCCATGCTGATCAACAATCGAGGCGTTTATGAGCCGCTCGATCCATTGACGATAGGCTTACCCGAGAATAGCGTATCGGCATCATGGGTAGATTATGACAACGACGGATTGCCGGACCTTCATACTGTACCGGGCGGGATATTCAGGCAACACAAAGATCATACATTCGACCTGACAAATCTTCTGGTCCTACCTTCCAACAAGTATATGGCCTCGATAATCAACTGGTACGACATAAACAATGACGGGACACGCGATGCCCTGATTGCGCTCAATGAGAACCCGACCTTGCATCGCTGGTGGGAGCTATCCCCAAAGGATACATTCAGGTGGACATTTCTGACCCAACAGAATAAGAGTACCGGCAATCACTGGCTGCAGATAAAACTCCTTGGTGGCTCGGGTAATCGGGAAGCAATCGGTTCAAGGGTGTCGCTAGCAACACCTGATGGCCAACAGGTACAGGAAATCGGAAATAGTGATGGGGCGTTTTACTCGCAAGGACACTACAGACTGTACTTCGGCCTCGGAAAACACAGCAAGGCGGATGTAGTAAGAATTCGCTGGCCCGACGGGACGATACAGGAACTGAAGAATCTTGCCGGTGACGAGCTTCACACCGTCAAGCACAACGAATGAACAGCACGACAGAAGCTGAAATGTAAAGAAGGATGTTCCCAACTGCCAGCTGAACGTCAATTTAGCATCCGAGAGCCCAATAAATCATGATTATTTCACATTCCCATAAGTTCATTTTCATAAAATCGGAGAAGACTGCCGGAACCAGCGTGGAAGCGGTTCTGTCTGAATACTGTAGGGACAACGACATTGTCGTTCCGATCAATGACTATCGGCACAACAGGAACGAAAAAGGCGAGTTTATACACCGTTCAATGAATGCCGATGAAGAGTATAGAAGGATCGGGCAACACGTTGACGCAAAGACCATTAAAAGAAAGGTGCCGACAGAAGCATGGAACAATTACCTGAAATTCAGCATTATACGAAATCCCTGGGACAGAACCGTTTCAGATTTTTTCTGGAAAAGGAGAACAGACCCGGCACTTAATCCCCGTAAGCGCTTCTATCATTATCTTGGCGTGCCGTTTAATGAACTCGCACAGATCAAGCCATCGTTCAACGAGTTCATAATGAGCGACGAGTTTGTCAATAATGATCGCTTTTACATCATTGATAACCAACTCTGTGTTGATTTTGTTATCCGTTATGAAAACCTCCTGGAAGACGTCAGCATGGTCTGCAAAAAGCTTGGCCTGCCAGCTATTGATCTCCCAAATCTCAAAACTGGTTTCAGGCAGAAACACCGTCATTATTCAGAGTATTTCGACGAGAACAGCAAGGCCATAGTCGCTGATAAACACACCAACGATATCCGCTTATTCGGTTACAAGTTTGTGCAGTTGTAACTCAAAACATTCCATCGAATGCGTCTCGCAAGTAAGATTAACAGCGCTCCGATCGTGTGTCCTGCGATCATAGGTCGCCAAGCTTATTGGCTACAATCCTTCTTACACTGGCCAGATTTGGTGCGGATAAAATACCACACTCTCCGCCTTGTTCCTTTTTGTCTAATTGCGTGATAGAGACGGTCTCAAACCTATCACTGTTATCAGATATATATTCACACAACTTTCGCAACCGCCTCTGGGTAAGCATGTTTCTCTTCCCATTGTTAAATTGAATATCATGCCCTTTTATAAACTCAAAAGTGTGGGACAATATCACCGCACAACCAATTCCGTTTTCATATGCCTGCTCTATAATATACTTTAACTCCGAGAAAGAGCTACCTGTAATCGTCAGGGACTTCAGTTCCTTTATTCCTGGCAAGTGAAGCCCGACATAACTTGTGACCGGGTATTCATATACTCCGTCAATTGCACTGCAACCGTGCGAAAGACTTAACGCCGAATCCACCGGATCATATATTCCCCTTCCTATATTTGAAGAGACAAACAGTTCCACGCCGTACATTGCCTTATAAACGTTTCTGTTTACGTGCAGATTCCCCATTCTCAAAGCCAGTGGGCGATACCCGCACCACCTTTCCAATATACCAGCCCCTTCACCGAAAAGAGCTTCTAGCTGACCCTGTGAACGAGTCAGAACGCTGTCATTAGGCTTAATTGCGTCCAGCCTGTTTCTCCAGTCAGGAAAAGAAAATACCTGACTCCATACAGGATGTATATGCAACTGCACATCCTGACCAGCAGCTAATATATCATTCACGACTCCTTCCATCGGCCTATCCCCAAAGTAGGCTCGATTCAGCGCCTCAACGAAGAAAGTAGCTTTAACTCCGGTTTCTTTAAACGTCTTTAAAACAAAACCAAGCCCCTCAGAGCGGCCATTCACATTGCAGTAAACAGCCTGCCTATCTACAGGCAGGTATTCCCCTGAGTTATTGAAGGCCCCTGCGATAGAAAACTCTGTGTCTATCGTTATACAAACTTTCAGTTTATTCACTTGACCGATTCCTCTCGGAAACTTTCTTCTCGAGCAAGCAAGATATGTTTTGGGCCATGAGACCAGGTCCGACACCCAGCCACGACATCAACTTAACATAGGCCTGCAGCCTATTTTTACACCCACCCATAAGAGCACGCGATTCGACGAAAGCTCGCCCCCTGTCCCTATAATCGAGATTTTCATAGTGCCCGCCAAAACCATATCTGATTTTCCAGGGCAGAGTTCCCCGCTCAAGGTTCAATCTAAATATACGATCGACGAAACGCGGCAAGTAATTCACAAACCACTTTTCCGAGTGCACTTCTTTCGGCCACAAGCGATTACTGGTACCGGTGACCAGTATCCTCCCTCCAGGTTTTACCGTCCTGCCAATTTCGGCTTCAACAGAAGATAAGTGGCCGGGATCAACATACTCCAGAACGCTGTTACAACACACAAAATCGAAATAATCATTTTCAAAAGGAAGATGCCTGGTGTCCACTACATGATGAAACTCAATATTGTTAATACCATATCTCCTGGCATTCAAATGCGCCAACTCTACGTATTCACGCGCAACATCGACCGCGAAAACCTTTGCACCAAAATGCGAGAACAAAATTGATGACGCACCAACGTTGCAGCCAAACTCTAGAATGCTCAGCCCCTTAACATCAATATCATAGGCGTTTAATATATGGCGCAGATGATCCCACTCATAGTCAACATAGCCACCAATCCACGGATAGTCGGGATTCAAGCCCATACTAACTGCTTGCTCCTCAAACTCCCTCTGATAGCTTTCGGACACAGGCTCGGGGCGGTCAAGTCCTGTCACGACAGTTCTCCTGGTCAAGTCACTAAACCGATGTTTCGATAGACCCATCATAGCCAATCGTTACTCAGCACCCCGTCCGGTACTTGGGGTTCACTTCGGCGGGAATAAAGGTCTGTATATTTGAGCACTATTATTTAGATTTCAAACTACATCGGTCTATCATTCCATGATGCAAAGCCGCACTCTTGAGTGCCTTTACCCACAATCGTTCGCGAAATACGACTCTATTGTAAATATAACTCATTGTATATTCTAGCCATTTTCGATACAGCCAA
>Ga0316193_10001758_pt1 | contig 14886 bp, 16 predicted proteins | sample MerIslsedime2_MG_FD_207735 | JGI IMG/M metagenome (GOLD analysis project Ga0316193, IMG submission 207735) | Coastal sediment microbial communities from Maine, United States - Merrow Island sediment 2 | ecosystem: Environmental > Aquatic > Marine > Coastal > Sediment | place: USA: Maine...
TTGCGCCCGGCATAATCTGGGTCGCCGCGTTGCTCGCCGCGATGTTGTCGCTGGACAGTATTTTTCGTTCTGACTTCGAAGACGGCTCGCTCGAACAGATATTGTTGAGTGCCCATCCAGTGGCGGTTCTGGTGCTGGCCAAGGTCTGTGCGCACTGGCTGGTGACCGGTTTACCCCTGCTGCTTGTCGCGCCGTTGCTGGCGGAGATGCTGGGCATGCCAGTGGCGGCGCAAGCAACGCTGTTGTTGACCATTTTTCTCGGCACCCCGATTCTCAGTCTGATCGGTGCAATCGGCGTAGCGCTAACGGTTGGCCTGCGAAAAGGTGGTATAATCCTGTCGCTTTTGGTGCTGCCGCTGTACGTGCCCGTTTTAATTTTTGCCGCTAGCGCAACAGAAAATGCCGCAACCGGTTTTGATTCGTCGGCGCAGATCTATATGCTGTTAGCATTTCTTTTTTTAGCGACTTCACTGTCTCCCTGGGCTACGGCCGCGGCGTTGCGAATGTCGGTTAGTTGAACAGGTATTCATGTTTCTCTGGTTCCACAAATTAGGTTCGCCCCCGCATTTTTACCGCATCGCCGGTAAATGGATTCCATGGTTGAACTGGATTTTTATCGTATTGCTGCTGACCGGGCTCTATGGTGGATTGATCTTCGCACCGCCGGATTATCAGCAAGGTGAAAGTTATCGCATCATATTTATTCACGTACCCTCGGCCTGGATGTCACTGCTGATCTACGTGGTGATGGCCGTCTGCGGTGCGGTCATTATCGTCTGGCGGATGAAGCTTGCCGAGGTAGTGCTCATCAGCAGCGCGCCGATCGGTGCCAGTTTCACTTTTCTCGCACTGGTCACAGGATCGTTGTGGGGTAAACCGATGTGGGGGACTTACTGGGTGTGGGACGCGCGCCTGACCTCGGAACTGATCTTGTTGTTTCTATACCTGGGCGTTATCGGTTTGTACAACGCCATCGAAGACAGACGCACCGCGGCGCGTGCGGTTGCTATCCTGGCGCTGGTCGGGGTTGTGAATATCCCGATTATCCACTACTCGGTGGAGTGGTGGCATTCATTGCATCAGGGGCCGACGATAACCAAGTTTGACAAACCATCGATACACTGGAGTATGTTGGTGCCGCTGCTGTTGATGGCGCTGGCGTTTCAGGTGTATTACGCCTTGGCATTGTTTCATCGCTGTCGGGCCGAACTCCTGCGTCGTGAGCGAAACAGTAAATGGGTAGAGGAACTTTAAGTGGCTGAGTTTTTCCAAATGGGTGGTTATGCCGTTTTTGTCTGGCCGAGCTATGGGATAGTCGCCCTGGTGCTATGGCTGAACTGGTATCTGCCGCGTAAACAACATGATAAGGAATTGCGCCTGTTGAAAAGGCGAGTGAAGGCTGAAAAGAAATGACACCTGCAAGAAAGAAACGATTGGGACTGATTTTGTTGATGGTCGCCGGTGTGGCGGTCGGCGTGGGTTTTGCGCTCAAGTCGCTGGACCAGAACATCATGTTTTTCTTTACCCCGAGTGAAGTCGTCTCCGGCGCGGCACCTGCGGACAAGTTGTTTCGCATGGGTGGCATGGTCGTGGATGGCAGCGTGCATCGCCCCGGTGACGGCCTGACCGTGCATTTTGATCTGACCGACAACGAACAAAAAGTCACGGTGCAATTCGCCGGAATCTTGCCTGATCTGTTCCGCGAGGGGCAGGGCATCATCGCTAATGGAAAATTGAGCGAGTCGGGTGAATTCGTTGCCGAGGAAGTTCTCGCCAAGCACGATGAAACCTATATGCCGCCTGAGCTTGCGGATATGCACAGTCCATCGGAGAGTCTGCAGTGATCCCTGAAATCGGTCAGTTCGCATTAATTATCGCCCTTTGTATAGCGATAACCCAGTCAATAGTGCCACTTGCCGGAGCAACTCTCGGTATTCAGCGCTGGGTTGCGCTGGCGGTGCCCGCCGCGCTTGCGCAGCTGCTGTTCGTCGCCATAGCTTATGGCTGTCTGACCTGGGCATTTTTGAGTCACGATTTCTCGGTCATGTATGTGGCGCAGAATTCAAACACCAAACTACCCCTGATTTACCTTATTTCGGGGGTCTGGGGCGGGCACGAAGGTTCATTATTGCTGTGGTCGCTGGTGCTCGCGACCTGGACCGCTGCAGTGGCAGTATTCACACCCAACGTGCCGCGGGTGATGCGCGCGCGCGTGCTGGCGGTGCTTGGGCTGGTTAGCATTGGTTTCCTGATGTTTATTATTGCCACTTCGGATCCTTTCGACCGTTTGTTGCCCGGGGCGCTGGAAGGACGGGATCTCAACCCGTTGCTGCAGGATATCGGGCTCGCGATACATCCACCGATGCTGTACATCGGCTATGTGGGATTTGCGGTTGCCTTTGCGTTTTCCATCGCCGCATTGATCTCCGGTCAGGTTGATTCAGCCTGGGCGCGCTGGGCCCGACCCTGGACCAATATCGCCTGGTTGTTTTTGACGCTGGGCATTGCACTCGGTAGCTGGTGGGCTTACTACGAGCTTGGCTGGGGCGGCTGGTGGTTCTGGGATCCGGTTGAAAATGCGTCGTTTATGCCCTGGCTGGTGGGCACTGCACTCATGCATTCGTTGGCAATCACCGAGAAGCGCGGTACTTTCAAGGCCTGGACGGCGTTGTTGGCCATCTTTGCGTTTTCACTCAGCCTGCTCGGTACCTTCCTGGTGCGTTCAGGTGTATTGACCTCGGTGCATGCCTTTGCCAGTGATCCAAGCCGCGGGATTTATATCCTCGGATTTCTGGTGGTTGTGGTGGGCGGTTCATTGACCCTGTACGCCTGGCGCGCACCGTTATTGAAGAGCCCGGCCGAAACCCGTCTGGTGTCGCGTGACGGCGCCTTGCTGCTCAACAATGCCTTTTTGACCGTGGTCACCAGTGCCATATTACTGGGCACGCTGTATCCGATTGCGATCGACGCCATGGGTGGCAAGATTTCGGTGGGCCCACCTTATTTCAACCTGATGTTCATCTCGCTGATGGCACCGCTTGGTGTATTGATGGGGATCGGCATGCTGATTCGCTGGAAACAGGACAGCCTGTCGCGGCTCTCGGCAAAGCTGAAGTATCCGGCTTTGCTGGTGCTGGCAACGTCTTTGGCGCTGAGTTTTACATTTTCCCAGTGGTTCTGGGGCGCCTTACTCGGTATTGCGCTGGCACTGTGGATTGCGGTTACTGCGGCGATTGCCATCTATGAGCGTTTTCACAATCGAGCATTCCTGTCGACTCTGCGTTCAACACCCGCCGGTTTTTACGGCATGTTGCTCGGCCATCTCGGTATTGCTGTTTTTGTTGTCGGTGTCACCCTGACCAGCCTGTATACCGTGGAGAAAGATTTGCGTATGGCGCCTGGCGACACCTACACGGTCGCAGGGTACGAGTTTACCTTCCATGGCGTGCGCGACTATAACGTCCTCAACTATGTGGCAACCCGGGGTGGCTTCAGTGTGCGCTCTGAGGACAGTGATTATCAGGTTGATATGTTCCCCGAGAAAAGAGTCTACCCGGTGCAAACCAGTCCGATGACCGAGGCTGCTATCGATGCGAAACTCTCGCGTGACTTGTTTATTGCACTGGGCGAACCGCTGGATCAGGAGGGTGCCTGGGCGGTGCGTGTTTACTACAAGCCGTTTATTCGCTGGATATGGCTTGGTGCCATCATTATGGCAATCGGCGGTTTATTCGCCGCCAGTGATCGGCGCTATCGTCGCCGGGTACGTGATCGCAGCCCGGTTCAGGATCCGGCAAGGCAGACTTCATGAATCGGTTTGTGCTGCCCCTGGTGGGATTTATCCTGATGATCGGTCTGCTCGGCTATGGCCTGCAACTCGATCCGAAACTGGTGCCATCGCCGTTAATTGATAAGAAGGCACCGGCGTTTTCGCTGGCGATGCTGGAGCAACCTTCACGTCAGCTTGCCACTAGCGATTTGATCGGCCAGGTGTGGGTTCTGAATGTGTGGGCTTCCTGGTGCGTTTCCTGTCGCGCCGAGCATGAAGTGATCACGGCCTTGGCAAACCGTAACCTGGTGACCGTAGTGGGGCTGAACTACAAGGATGAACCAGCAGATGCCGAGCGTTGGCTGAAGCAGTTTGGGAATCCCTATGCCACCAGTGTCATTGACCGCGATGGACGGGTTGGCATTGACTGGGGGGTTTACGGGGTACCGGAAACGTTTGTCATCGGTGCCGACGGTATGATCAAGTACAAGCATATCGGGCCGGTGACGCACGAGTCGTTGCAACAGAAAATCATGCCGGTGCTTAAGGAGTTATTGGGTTGAAGGTTATTTTTATAGTGTTTTTTTTGCTCCTATGGCTGGCGCCCGCGCAGGCGTCGATCGAAGCCTACCAGTTCGAATCGGCGGAAATGGAAGCCGATTATAATCAGCTGGTGAATGAACTGCGCTGCCTGGTTTGTCAAAATCAGAACCTGGCTGGCTCTGATGCCGACCTCGCACGTGATCTGCGCCGCGAAACCTACGAGATGCTCAACGAAGGCAAGTCACAACAGCAGGTGATTGAGTTCATGGTTGAGCGTTACGGTGATTTCGTGCTCTACCGCCCGCAGTTCAAATCAACGACCTACCTGCTGTGGTTAGGTCCCTTCCTGCTGCTGTTATGCGTGCTCGTTTTTCTGATACGTCGACTGCTTTCCGCAGCAAAACCTGAAGTGAACGCGGAAGCGGTCGCCAGGGCAAAACAGATACTGGATAGTAAAGAGCCGAATAAATGATTTTCTGGATAGCCGTCACGGCCTTGCTGGCGCTTGCGCTTGCGCTATTGTTAATTCCGTTGATGCGGTCTGCGCGTGAATCGCAGGCGGACCCGCGCCAACAGCAAAACATTCAGATAGCACTCGAGAAAAAGGAGGCACTCGAAGCGCAGCTGAGCGAAGGTGAAATCGACCAGGCCGGTTATGACGCGGCCTATCTGGATCTGCAGGCGGCACTGGCACTTGAACTCGACCGCGATGAAGAGCCGGGCGAAGCGACACGCGGAAAGTGGATGGCTCTGGTCGTTATGCTGGCTGTTCCCTGCGCCAGCGTAATGCTGTACCTGACGTTCGGTGAGTACCGTGTCATTGAAAACCCGCAACTGGCCCAGGCTGCAGTGCAGCAGCGCAACAATGCTGCGCCACAGATGACGCTCGAAGAAATGGTCGTGGCCATCGAGAATCGATTACAGGAAAATCCTCAGGATGCCGAGGCCTGGTTCATGCTGGGTCGCACGCAGATGTCAAAACAGGATTTTGACGCTGCGGCAAACGCTTTTCGTCGCAGCAACGAGTTTATGGCGGATGAGCCCGGCATTCTGTTTGCGCTCGCCGATGCGATTGCCATGCAAAATAATGGCAGTCTGCAGGGCGAGCCAGAGACGTTGATTCAACGTGGCCTGGAACTGGCGCCACGTTTCCCGAACGGGCTGTGGTTGGCGGGTATGGCGGCGGAACAGCGAGGGGATTTCAAGGCGGCGCATGAATACTGGTCGCTGTTGTTGCCGATGATTGGTGACAACCCCGAATCAGAAAATGAAGTGAGGCAAATGCTGGCAGATCTGGAGGCTCGTGATCCATCGCTGGTTAAAGAGGTTGCGACTGCCGCGCCACAGACGCTAAACCTGCGCATCGACATCAGCGCGGATTTGCGCGCGCAAGCGGCTCCCGAAGCTGCGGTTTTTGTTTATGCCAAGGCGATGCAGGGCCCACCGATGCCACTGGCGGTGAAGCGCTTGCAGTTGAAGGACCTGCCGGTGACGTTGTCGCTGAGTGACGCCGATGCGATGATGCCGACGATGAAATTATCTTCGTTCGACGAGGTGATCGTCGGCGCACGCGTCTCCATGAGTGGTGATCCCGTGGCCCAGGATGGCGATTTTTACACCGAACTGGATTCGGTCAACAGGGTCAGTCCGCCCCCGCAGATAAACCTGACCATTGATCGAGTGAAGTCGCAACAACCATCTGCCGGTGCAGGGGAATTGACGCTGAGCGTTGATATCAAGGCCGCGTTACGGTCTCAGGTAGCGCCGGAAACAGCGGTTTTTGTTTATGCCAAGGCGATGCAGGGTCCACCGATGCCGCTGGCGGTGAAGCGCTTACAGCTGAAAGACCTGCCGGTGACGCTGTCATTGAGCGATGCCGATGCGATGATGCCGTCGATGAAGCTGTCTTCTTTCGATCAGGTGATTGTCGGCGCGCGCGTGTCCTTGAGCGGTAATGCGGTCGCACAAAGCGGTGATTTCTACACCGAGCAGGACTCGGTGGACAGTATTAATCCACCGGCACGCATCAGCCTGATTATCGACAGGGTCAAGTAGGCGGCGTCAGCTCAGCCGAAGGTTTTCTTGATTTCCTCGAAAGGTGCGGTAATCGCGTAGACGTTTTCATAGCCGATCTGCTTCAGGGTATGTGCTGCCAGCGAAGCGCGTCCACCACCACCGCAATGGGTGAGGATGACGGTGCTTGCCTGCGGGCAAACCTGGTGCACCTTCATCTCCAGCAAACCACGTGAAATATTGACCGACGCCGACAGTTTCTCTTCGTCGGCACTGTGGGTTTCGCGCACGTCGACGATAACCGCGTCTGGATTTTCGTCGTAAATTTTCTTTGCCGCCGCCACATCGACGCATTCGATGTGAGGCTGGGCTTCGCGGATCATTTCATCAGCAGTCTTCAGCATTCTTGTTGCTCCTCAAGTGGATTTCAATGGCGCCAGTTTACTGTCAAATGGGCATCAAACAAACGCCTTTCAATAGCTCATAACGTGATCAATCCGCATGAGCCCGGGCTGAGGGTCCTGGCATGATCAGGGATGGATTCCAATGATCGCAGGACCATCGCAGTATTGCGCAAGGGCTTTCGTTGACGAGTTGCGCTGGCGGTTGCTGCCCGAGGTGCTGCAAGGCGGCTACCAGCAGGTTTGATGCCTTGTCGTAGTCTAGCGGGCTGGCACCGGTTTGCTTGCTGAGCTTGTCGCCAGCGGCGTTGTTGACCAGCGGCAGGTGCAGATAGGAAGGAGTGCTGAAACCAAGGCGCTGTTGCAGATGCAGATGCAGGCAGGTATTTTCCAGCAGGTCGGCGCCGCGCACGATCTGGTTCACAGCCTGCAACTCATCGTCTACTACGACGGCAAGGTGGTAGGCATAAATGCCGTCGTTGCGCCGGAGCACGAAATCGCCGACCTGTTTCTCGAGATTCATCGCAAAATCGCCATAAACCCGGTCCCGGAAACGGACCTCTGCAGCCAGGGCGGTCGACATTCGTAGTGAGCGGTTTTTTCGATCAAGATTCTTTTCCCGGCACAGACCGGGATAAATCAGGCCGAGTGGGCCACTACTGACACCCTGTTCGCGCAGACTTCTGCGACTGCACTGGCAGGCATAACAATCGCCCTGTTGCAGCAGTTGATCGAGATAGTGACGGTAGTGTTCAAAACGCGTGCTCTGGTACAAAACCTCACCATCCCAGCTGAAGCCGAAGGCCTCCAGATCGCGCAGAATCTGATCGGCGGCACCGGCTACAACCCGGGGTGTGTCGACATCTTCGATGCGCAGTAACCAGCGTCCCTGTTGTGAGCGGATATCGCAGTAACTGGCGAGTGCGGCTACCAGAGAACCGAAATGCAGGGCTCCAGACGGGGTAGGCGCGAATCGTCCGATGGCAAGGGTCAAGTCAATAGATGTTCGAGCATGCTTTCATAGATTTTTGACAGTTGCTCGAGATCGTCGACGCTGACGTGTTCATTGAGTTTGTGAATCGATTCGTTGACGGGTCCCAGTTCGAGCACCTGCGCACCGGTCGGCGCGATGAAGCGACCATCGGAGGTACCGCCGGTGGTTTCCAGCGAGGGCGTGATGCCGGCGTGTTGCATGATTGCCTGTTGCGCCGCATTCACCAGTTCGCCCTCGGGCGTGAGGAACGGGTAACCCGATATCGACCAGTCGATGTGGTAATCGAGCTCATGCTTGTCGAGAATCGCGCGCGTGGTTTCCATGATCTTGTGGGCGTCGATTTCGGTCGAGTAACGCAGATTGAACAATACTTCTGCGTGTCCGGGGACCACGTTGTGGACGCCGGTACCGGCATTGATGTTGGAAATCTGAAAACTGGTGGGCGGAAAGAAACTGTTGCCCTGATCCCACTCATGCCGCGCCAGTTCATGCAGTGCCGGCATGGCGCGGTGGATCGGGTTGTCTACCTTGTGCGGATAGGCGACGTGTCCCTGGATGCCATTGATGACCAGTTTCGCACCTATCGAACCGCGCCGGCCGTTTTTGACGACATCGCCAACCTGCGAATGACTCGAGGGTTCCCCGATTAGTGCCCAGTCGATCTTTTCACCCCGCGCTTCGAGGGTTTCGATGACCCTGACCGTGCCGTTAATGGCGGCGGCTTCTTCGTCACTGGTGATTAACAGGGCAATCGAGCCCTGGTGATCGGCATGCTGTTCGACAAACCGTTCGCAGGCAGTGACCATCGCCGCGATACTGGATTTCATATCCGCTGCACCCCGGCCGTAAAGCATACCGTCGCGAATTTCAGGCTCGAAGGGATGACTGTGCCACTTGTCAAGCGGCCCGGTCGGAACCACATCCGTATGGCCGGCAAAGGCCAGCAGCGGTGCCGCACTGCCGCGGCGCGCCCACAGGTTGGTGACATCGTCGAACACCATGGTTTCGCATTCAAAGCCAATGGCCTGCAGGCGTTCGATCAACATGTCCTGGCAGCCGGCGTCGTCCGGAGTTATCGATGGCCTGGCGATTAAATCACAGGCCAGTTGCAGAGTAGCGCTGTTCATTCCGATGCGAATATCTCCTGGTATTGTTGAGGCTTGAAGCCGATATACAGGCAAGCATCCTGTTCCAGTATGGGGCGTTTGATAATGGCAGGGTTGTCCAGCATCAATTGCAGTGCACTGGTTTCGTCGATTTGCGCCTTAATGCTATCAGGTAAAGCACGCCAGGTGGTGCCGCGTCGGTTCAGCATGACCTCCCAACCCAGTTGCGCTGCCATCGTCTGCAGTTGCTTGAGATCGACTCCCTGCTTGCGGTAGTCGTGAAAGCGATAGTCGATCGCCTGTTCCTGCAACCAGCTGCGTGCCTTCTTGATGGTATCGCAGTTGGGTATGCCGTATAGCGTCACCGGGTCAGCCATGAGTCTGCTCTAGATGTTGCGCAACAGGTCGTTAATGCCGACCTTGCCGCGTGTTTTTTCGTCGACCTGCTTGACGATAACGGCACAGTAAAGACTGTAGAGTCCATCGTCGGACGGCAGGTTGCCGGAGACCACCACGGATCCTGCAGGAATACGGCCGTAACTGACCTCACCGGTTTCGCGGTTATATATCTTGGTGCTTTGCCCGATATACACGCCCATCGAAATAACCGAATTCTTTTCGACGATAACGCCTTCGACCACCTCGGAGCGGGCGCCGATAAAACAGTTGTCTTCGATAATGGTGGGTGACGCCTGCAGTGGCTCTAGTACGCCACCGATACCGACGCCACCCGACAGGTGCACGTTCTTGCCGATCTGGGCGCAGGAACCGACAGTTGCCCAGGTGTCGACCATGGTGCCAGTGTCGACGTAGGCACCGATATTGACAAAGCTCGGCATCATCACCACGCCCGGCGCCACGTAGGAACCTTTGCGTGCGACTGCAGGTGGAACCACGCGCACCCCGCTGTCGACGTGTTGCTGGTGACTGCAACCATCGAATTTGGAATCGACCTTGTCAAAATACTGGGTAAAACCACCGGGCATGATCTGATTCTCGCGAATGCGAAATGACAGTAACACGGCTTTTTTGAGCCACTCGTTGACCTGCCAGCCGCCGTCCACCGGTTGCGCTACTCGCTGTTCACCCGAATCCAGCATTTCGATGGCGGACTGTACCGCGTTTCGAACGTCGGCATCGACGTTGGCCGGATTGATTTCAGCGCGATTTTCGAACGCCTGTTCGATAATTTGCTGAAGTTCTGACATGTTCTCTCTCCTTAAAGTACTGCTAATAACGAATTGATGCGTTGGGCTGCCTCGAGGCACTCATCAAGCGGGGCAACCAGCGCCATGCGCACCCGGTTCTCGCCGGGATTACCCGCCTGCGTCTCTCTCGCAAGGTAGCGACCGGGTAGCACGGTCACATTCTGCTCAGCGTATAGCCGACGCGTAAATTCCTCGTCGGACAGGGGCGTTTGCGCCCACAGGAAGAAACCGGCCTGCGGTTTCTGCGGCGCGAGTGTATCAGAAAGCAGGGCCAAAACCTGCTCGAATTTTTCGCGATAAAGGCGACGATTCTCGACCACATGAGCTTCATCCTGCCAGGCGACGGTGCTGGCAGTTTGCGTTGCCGGTGGCAAGGCGCAACCGTGATAGGTGCGGTACAGCAGAAACTGTTCCAGCAGTTCAGCGTCGCCGGCGACGAAACCGGAGCGTAGTCCGGGCAGGCTCGAGCGCTTGGACAGACTGTTAAACGCCAGGCAGTGGCTGAAATCTTCAAGGCCCATTTCCGCTGCCACACCGAGCAGGCCCGCTGGGGGCTGTTGCTCATCGAAGTAAATTTCTGAGTAGCACTCGTCGCTGGCGATGACAAAGTCGTGACGATGCGCCAGCTCGATCAATTGCTGCAGATAAGCGCGCGACATCACCGCACCGGTCGGATTGCCGGGGTTGCAGATGTAGATCATCTGGCAGTCCCTCCATTCGCGCTCGGTCACCGCATCAAGATCCGGCAGGAAACCTGTTTCCGACAGGCAGTCAAGATAACGCGGAGTTGCCCCGGACAGCAGTGCCGCGCCTTCGTAGATCTGGTAGAAGGGGTTGGGCATGAGCAGTAGCGGGTTTGCCGCACTGCGGTCGATCAGACACTGTGCGATCGCAAACAGCGCTTCGCGGGTTCCGCTGACGGGCAGGACGTTGCGCTCCGGGTCGAGTTGACCCGCCGGGATGTCAAATCGTTTCGACAGCCAGGCCGCGATAGCCTCGCGCAGCGGCGGGCTGCCGCGCGTGCTTGGGTAAGTTGATAGCAGATGCAGGTGGCTGATCAGGCTGTCGAGTACTACCTGCGGGGCAGGGTGTCGCGGCTCACCGATCGACAGGGCGATGTGTTCGAGCGCGGCCGGCGGATGCAGATCGCGCTTCAATTCGGCCAGCTTTTCAAATGGATAGCGTTGCAGCAATGATAAATCTTTATTCATAGGGGCCAGGTTGGGGCATGCCGGGGCGATCAGATGGGCTAAGTATAACGACACAATTGATCTTTTGAATCGGCAATTTGGGATTCGAAATGCACGGCAGCCTGTTGCATGTCAGAATGTCGCGATGTTGATGGCTGTGGTTTTGATGGGTAGATATGGCGGTAGATGAATTAGACAGTGCACAACGCGAGTTTGTGGCTTTGCGCGATAGCAGTAAAGCGGCCCTGCTGGCAACGATTGCGGACGCCCAGACGCCCTGTGCGAGTTATGCGCCTTTGGTATGGGTCGATGAGTATTGTTACCTTTTTCTAAGCGATCTCGCCAGCCATACCCGTAATCTGAAACGCTGCCCCACCATCAGTCTTTTGCTGATGGAAGATGAAGACAGGGTGGCCAATGCCTTTGCACGTCGGCGCATCACTTTTGAAGCTACGGTGGTTATCGTCGAGCGTGAAGACCCGTTATTTGCGCGAGTGCTGGCTGAGTTCCGCCATTGTTTCGGCAAGGTCATGGATCTGATCGAACCTTTGCCTGATTTCCATCTATTCCGACTGCAACTTCAGGCCGGGCGTTTCGTGCGCGGCTTCGGCCAGGCTTATCAACTGACTGGTGATCGCCTGGATCGGCTAACACATATCGGGCCCGGCAAGATGTAATATCGGCGGGAAGAGGAGTAGCAGGAATGAGTGTCGATTTTAGATCGCTAGGTCTGGTTGTGATAAAGGTGAAACGATCGTAAAACGCAAAATTGAGTGGAAACTTCGTGACAGCTGTGTTTTACTACCGCCAACTTATATCAGTCGCCAGCCTCGGGGAAGAGACGATTCGCCCCCTCAAAATATCAACCTGGCTCGGCAAAGAAACTGGAGGAGATAGCTGCCAAAATAAAATAATAAGGCAGCGAGGACGAGAAGGGCGCCCATAGGCGCCTTTTTTTTGCCCAGCGAATTTCACTGGTAGATTTCTTCCCACCGGGCATACTCCGTCAGTTAAAACAGCGATTCATCGCAGCTCAACCATCTTTCCCGAGTAGAATCTAAAACCGCATTGCCTGCGTAACAATACACATACCCGCTGCGGATTGTAGTGAGGCGAATGTCGCAAGCTGCGTTCATTTCATGGTGGTTGTGGCAGTCTGCACCGAGACGAAATGCGCGCACTACTTTTAGCTTCCTGTTGGTATAATGCAGCCACTATGCTTTCTTTGTTACGAGTTCTTTTAGTCTTTGTGCTGCTAGGATCCGAGGTCCGGGCAGAGTCACAGGGAATTATCGTACGTCAGGCAACGGTTTATACCGATGCCAGCATTGCTGCCGGTAGCGTTGGTAATGTTCCCGCTGGCGTTACGGTAACTATGTTCAAACGTAAGGGGGGATGGCAGGAAATCTACTCTGAAGAACGTTCAATCATTGGCTGGGTGCGCAGTTACCAGGTGCGTGTTGGCAATTACAACAGTTCAGTCGTCAACCAGGAAAAGGAGGACGAGCGGGGTTTTCTGTCCGGTCTCGCCACCTTTTCACGCACGGCCAGCGGTTACTTTACCCAGGATTCCGGCACCACCAGTTCGGGCACCGCTACCATCGGCGTGCGCGGCCTGAGCGAAGTCGAAATCAATTCAGCCGAGCCCGATTTCGAAGAGCTTAAGAAAATGGATCAATACGCCAGTGATGACAAGCGCGTGAAACGTTTTTCCACCGCGGGCGGCTTGCAGGCGCACAAGGTGCCCTATATCTCGGAGGTCAGGAAATGAGTGCTTGTTCACGTCGGGCAGCGATCATCCTGATCCTGTGGTTGGGTGTGCTGGTGGCGCCTGGGGTCAATGGATTTGGCCTTGATGACCTGAAGAAACAGTTCGCAGAATCCAGTGAAGTATTGGGCGAGAGTCTGAAAACGCTCGCCCAGCTGCGAGGCGAGGTCTCCACCGATGAGGAGATAGAAATTGGCGCTAACCTGACATCGGGATTGCTTGGCGCTGCGCCGCTGGTTGCTGATGAGAATTTACAGCGTTACGTCAACGATGTCGGTTCCTGGGTTGCCGCACAGTCGGAACGAGCAGAATTACCCTGGCGTTTTGGCGTCATACAGTCAGACGGCATAAACGCCTTTGCCGCCCCCGGTGGTTACGTCGTGATCACCCTCGGGCTCTACCAGCTGCTGGAAAATGAAGCCCAGCTGGCGGGTGTGCTGGCGCATGAAATTTCGCACGTCGTGCGCAAGCATCATTTGGAGGCATTGCAGGAGACTCTGCAACGCGACCTGTTGAGCGGCTTGACGGTTGCAGTCGTCGACAGCAAAAAAGAGCATACAGCAATGCGCACACTGATCCATTCCGGACTGCAGTTGTACACTACCGGCCTCGATCGCGAATATGAATATGAAGCTGATTTGCGCGGCGTGGTGCTGGCCGCGCGTGCCGGCTATGATCCATATGCCTTTCTCGATGTGTTGACGACCATCGACAGTATCAATCCGGATTCCGCCGAGTTGATCGTAATGATGAATACCCATCCACCCACTGCCGAGCGTCTCGATACGCTGGCCAGAAATATGGACGACAGGCTGGATTCCTACGCTCCGGGGGTGGACAATGCGGGTCGGTTTCGTAAGGTCGTGGCAGTGCCTTAACGGCAGTTTCAAGCAGGTTTTTCTGGAGTATCGCGGGACATATGCAACAAATAAGTGATAACGATCGTGCGATAATGCGCTGGTTGATGGTGTGTCTGGTTCTGGTTTTTGCGATGATGATTCTGGGTGCGGTAACGCGGCTCACCGATTCCGGACTGTCGATGGTGACCTGGCATCCGACGGGGGTATTGCCACCCATCGATACCGAGCAGTGGATGGCCGAGTTCAACCTTTACCGACAGTTCCCCGAATATCAAAAACTGAACCGCGGGATGTCGCTCGATGAGTTCAAGTCGATCTACTGGTTTGAATATTCGCATCGTATGCTGGGTCGGCTCATCGGCCTGGTTTTCCTGCTGCCATTTTGTTATTTCTGGTTACGCAAGATGATCAAACCCGGTTTGACACCGCGACTGGTGGTGATGTTCCTGCTGGGCGGTCTGCAGGGATTATTGGGTTGGTATATGGTCAAAAGCGGGCTGGTCAACAATCCCCAGGTTAGCCAGTATCGCCTCACGGCGCATTTACTGACGGCCACTGTTATTTATGGTTTTATTCTGTGGACTATCTTCAACCTGGCGGTTGGTGAGCCATACCGTCGCCTGTCCGAGTCGACCATATCGGGCTGGCGTAAGTTGTCGCTGGGGCTGGTATGCCTGTTGTTGCTAACGATGGTCTCCGGCGGCTTTGTTGCGGGCCTGAATGCCGGACTGATTTTCAACAGCTTCCCGTTAATGGGCGGCAGCCTGATTCCCGAAGGCATCGGGGCCCTGTCACCCTGGTATCTGAATCCGCTGGAGAACATGGTGACGGTGCAATTTAATCACCGCTGGTTGGCGATGCTGACCGCGGTATTATTGTTTGCCTGGTATTTACGCGGGCGAGCCTGTTTCGATGAACCTCGGCTGCAGCGCGGTTTCAAGCTGACAGGCATGATGGTTATTATTCAGGTGGCGCTCGGAATCGCCACGTTATTGATGCAGGTCCCGGTGCTTCTCGGTGCGCTGCATCAGGTG
>Ga0316193_10001759_pt1 | contig 14886 bp, 12 predicted proteins | sample MerIslsedime2_MG_FD_207735 | JGI IMG/M metagenome (GOLD analysis project Ga0316193, IMG submission 207735) | Coastal sediment microbial communities from Maine, United States - Merrow Island sediment 2 | ecosystem: Environmental > Aquatic > Marine > Coastal > Sediment | place: USA: Maine...
GGCCCGCATCAGCCCGTACCGCTCGGCATGCATGAGGTGCACATCGGGGAGTTTCGTCGGTTCCGACGACTCGTCGAACATCTCGAGCAGGGTGAGGGCGTCCGCGCCGAGCACGAGCGGGAGCAGCTCTTTCTGGGCACGGACGTCGTCGATCATCAGCATTCGCCAGAGGTCCGTCGTGCGTTCGTAGCTCGGTGGGATCGCCTCGACGACGTCATGGCCGGCGTCGGCGAGACGATCGGCGACGGCACCGATCGCACCGGCGATACCGGGATCCGTCGTTCCGCCCGGCGGGTCCGTCATCACGGCGATCCGCATGCGCTCGCCGATTGCGGCATCGGTGAGAACGGCGGTCACGCTGCGGGGATCGCGCCAGTGCTGCCCCGAGAGAATCTCCAGCCCAGCGCGTACGTCGGCGACCTGGCGGGCCATGGGCCCTTCGACGACCATCAGTTGCGCCGACAGGACCATGTCCTCGGGTGGGACGACGGTGGCCATCGGGATCACCCCGACCGTCGGTTTGATCGAAGCGATGCCGCAACAGTGCGCCGGGTTGCGCAAGGAGCCGCCGATGTCATTGCCGAGCCCGATCGGGCTCATTCCAGCTGCGATCGCTGACCCTTCGCCGCCGCTGGATCCACCCGCGGTGACCTCGGGATTCCATGGGTTGCGCGTGATTCCATGGAGTTCGGAGTCGGTGTGCACCCTCAATCCGAAGTCCGGCAGGTTCGTGCGTGCGAAGGGGATCGCCCCGGCTGCTCGCATCCGTTCGACCGTCGGCGCATCGATCGGCGCAACCGCCTCGGCGAATGCCTTGACGCCCTGGGTGGTGGGTGTGCCCGCGAGGTCGATGTTCTCCTTGACCGTGCACGGCACGCCGTGCAGGCGACCGAGCGGGTCGCCTGCGGCCACCGCGGCATCAGCCGCGTCGGCGGCTGCCCGGGCCTCGTCAGCGAGGATCCGAACGATGGCGTTGAGTGCTCCGTTGCACTGCTCGACCCGAGCCAGATGCGCCTCGAGTACCTCACGACTCGACAACTCCCCGGTCCGGATCCCATCCGCCAGTTCGAGTGCCCCGAGTTGCCACAGCTGCGTCATGGCCCCATCATGGCGCACACATGAATCGTTGGATCACCGGAGCGCGGCCCCGGACCTTGCCCGCGGCGGTCGTTCCGGTGGCAGTCGGCGCTGCGGCGGCCGTCGGTGAACCCACCGACATCGTGTGGTGGCGGGTCGCCGCCGCCCTGCTCGTCAGCCTGTCGTTGCAGGTCGGGGTCAACTATGCCAACGACTACAGCGACGGCGTGCGGGGAACCGATGACGTGCGGGTTGGGCCCACCCGGCTGGTGGCATCGGGACTCGCAAGCGCGTCGTCGGTGAAGCGCGCTGCGTTGCTGTCGTTCGCGGTGGCAGCTGTCGCGGGACTGGCGATCGCCCTGTCCACGTCGCTCGTCCTGCTCCTCGTCGGTGCCGCGGCCATCGCTGCTGGATGGTTCTACACCGGAGGGCCGAAGCCCTACGGCTACCTCGGTCTGGGCGAACTGTTCGTCTTCGTGTTCTTCGGCCTCGTCGCCACGGCTGGAACGACCTATGCCGCCATCGAGTCGGTGACCGCGATGTCGCTCGTGATGGGCTGCGCAGTCGGCTCCTTGGCGTGTGCCTTGCTGGTGATCAACAACCTTCGCGACATCCCGACTGACCGAGACGTCGACAAGTTGACCTTGGCGGTCCGCCTCGGCGACCAGCGGACCCGCTGGTTCTACGTCCTGCTGATCGCCGCCGCATTCCTGCTGTGTGCGGTGGCTACGGTCTGGCAGGCGCCGGTGCTCCTCGCATTCCTGGCGCTGCCGCTGGCGATCCGGCCGGTGCGATCCGTGCTCGGCGGTGCGATCGGGCCAACGCTGATCCCCGTGCTCGGCGAGACCGGCAAACTGCAGCTCGCCTGGGGCTTGCTCGCAACCATCGGGCTGGCCCTCTGACCGTTGCATCAAGGGTCAGACCCCTGATGTAACGCTGGGCAGCCACGCGGTGATGGCGTCTGCGGTGGCGTCAGGTTGCTCGAGATGGACGCTGTGGCCGGCGTCGGCGACGACGACGACGGTGGCGTCGCGCAGCTTGTCGGACATCCGATGACCGAGTGCGGTGAACTTGTCGTCTCGTTCGCCGACGAGGATCAGGACGGGGCAGGTGATGTCCGCCAGTCGGCCCCACAGCGGTCTCTGTGTTCCGGTGCCGGTCGACCGGAGGCTGTCGGCCAAACCGGAGGCGCTGTTGCGGAGTCGATCCTCCCGGAGGGCGGTCGCGTGCGTGAGTCCGGCGAAGAGCGGCTTCGCCAGCCACTCATCGATGAAGGTCTCGACCCCGACCGACTCGATGTGGGCAGCGAGTTGCTCGTCAGCGGCTCGACGCTCCTGACGTTCCGCGTCGTCGTCGATTCCGGCCGTGGCGCCGATGAGGACCAACCGCCGCACGGACTCGGGATGGGCGAGCGCCGCATGGAGCGCAACCCGTCCACCCATCGAATAGCCGACGTAGGTGCCGACGCCGCCGAGTGTCACCAGGCGGTCAGCGCTCGCCCACAGATCGAGGTCGGCGGGAGGAGGAGCGTCACCGTGCCCAGGCAGGTCGACAGCGACCGCGTCGGCCGCGTGGAGACGTCCCCGGAGCACCGATTCGAAAGCCGCCCAGGAACGTGCCGTCTGGGTGAACCCGTGCGCGAACACGAAACGGGTCGACGGCTCCACCGCATCGTGGCGCATCAGGTCTGCTCGGCGACCGCCTGATCGGCCATCTTCCGCAATACCTGCGCGAAGGTCTCAGGCTCCTGGGCACCGGGGATCGCCCACCGACCATTGACCACATACGTCGGCACCGCCGTGATGCCGTTGTCGTTTGCAGTATCGAGTTCGGCCCGGACCTCCTCGGCGCCGCGGCCTGATGCCAGGAAGTCGTAGACGTCGTCGCGATCGAACCCCACCTCGGTCGCGCAATCCGCGAGAACATCGGGGTCACCGATGTTCAGTCCGTCCATGAAATACGCCTTGAGCAATCGCTCCTTCACAACGTCCTGTGCGACCGGGGAGTCGGGCTGCGCCGCCAGCCAGATCACACGGTGTGCGAGCAGTGTGTTCGCGCGCAACGCACGGTCCATTCTGAACTCCAGGCCGACGCCGGCGGCGGTCGCGGTCACGTTGGCGATGATCGCCTCGGCGCGTTCAGGGCCCCCGAACTTCTTCGCGTAGGCCTCGATGACCGGGCCGGCCGCACCGGGCGACGCAGTGGGGTCGAGTTGATAGGGATGGTACGACACGTCGAAGTCGACCTCGATGCCTTCAGCACCGAGCTCGGCTTGCACTTCGGCAAGCCCCGAGCTGAACCGGCGCTTGCCGATGTAGCACCAGGGACACACCACGTCGGACCAGACCTCGATGCTCACCGTCGGTCGTGTCTCGATCGGTTTCGATGTCACCGTCATGTTCGACACGGTATGCGCCTATCGTCTGTCCGCAATGGTCGGCGACACGGATCCACGCCCGGAAGACGTCCAGGCGACGTTCTGCGCAACCCTCGTGGACGAGTGGCTCGCCCTCGGTGTTCGGCACGCCGTCGTCGCCCCCGGGTCTCGATCGACCCCGATGGCACTCGCCCTCACCGATCGCAGCGAAATGCACGTCCACGTCGTGCACGACGAGCGGTCGGCAGCATTTGTCGCCCTCGGTCTCGGGTTCGACGGCGTTCCGGCGCTGGTGTTGTGCACCAGCGGTACCGCCGCGGCGAACTTCTTTCCCGCGGTCGTCGAAGCCGGATTGTCGGAGGTGCCGATGATCGTGCTGACGGCCGATCGGCCCGAGGAGCTGCGCGGGGTAGGTGCCCCGCAGACCATCGACCAGGTCGACCTGTACGGGAATCACGTGGTCTGGTCCCGCGATCCGGGCGTACCCGCCGACGCGGAACGGTCGCTGTGGCGGGAACTCGCCGGCGATACCTGGTCGCACGCGGCCCATGGGCCGGTGCAGTTGAACCTCGCGTTCCGGGAACCGCTGCTCGGTGAACCCGGCGAGCTGCCGGCTCCGACGCCGCGATCGACCCCACTCCAAGTGACGCGGCGGACCGATGACGTTCCCGTCATCGCTGGACGTGAGCGAGGCGTGATCCTCGTGGGAGGCCGCAGCGGCGTGGAACCGGAACAGGTGAGCGCACTCCACGGACGGACCGGTTGGCCCGTGTTCGCCGACCCGATCTCGATGATGCGGCAGCTCCCCGGTGCGGTCACCACGGCTGATGCGCTCCTGCGCAACGACCGATTCGCTTCCGATCACCTTCCCGAGGTGATCATCCGGATCGGCCGGCCCGCCGCGTCCAAGGTGCTCGCCCAGTGGACCAAGCGAGCGACGGTGGAGGGCGCAACACTCGTGCAAGTCGGAGGCCCCGGCATGATCGATCCCGACCATGACGTCACGGCGGTCTGCTCGTTCGAGGACGTGCTCGTCGGTGCGGGGACCGGATGGGCAAGTGATGGGTGGAACGAACGGTGGGCGGAGGCGGAGCGCAGCGCGGGTTCGGCGATCGAGTCGACGCTGGCTGGCTTTCACGAGTTGACCGAACCGGGCGTCGCTCGCACCGTGTCCGATCACCTCCCGGACGGCGCTGAACTCATCGTGGCGTCCTCGATGCCGGTTCGCGACCTGGAGTGGTTCGGCGGGGCGAACGCTCGAGCTCACTCCAACCGTGGGGCCAACGGGATCGACGGCGTGGTCTCGACGGCGCTCGCCCGGGCGTTGGCGGGTCATACGTCGTATGCGCTGCTGGGCGATCTGGCGTTCGTCCACGACAGCAATGCACTCCTCGCGCTGAGCGACCGCGACGCTGATCTCCGCGTCGTCGTGGTCGACAACGATGGGGGTGGCATCTTCTCGTTCCTCCCGCAGGCAACTGCGCTCGACGACGATCGATTCGAACAGCTCTTCGGCACGCCACTCGGGGTCGACGTCGTGGCGCTGGCAACCGCGTACGGCCTCCAGGCCCGCACCGTTGAATCCGTCGATGAGTTGGTCGAGCAGCTGGCGGTTCCCGGACCCTGGATCTGCTGCGTGCCGACCGATCGGCGTCACAACGTCGAGGTGCACAAGGAGCTGAATGCAGCGGTCAGCACGGCGATCGATGCGCTGCAGTGAGCACGGTCCACTCAGGGACGGACGATGGCGCTGAGCATGGCCTGGAACTTGGCCTGAGTCTCGGCCAACTCGGCCTCCGGGTCGCTGTCGGCGACGATGCCACCGCCCGCAACCAACCGGGCTGACCGTCGATCGTTCGACAGCTCGGCACACCGGATGGCCACCGCCCACGTTCCGTTGCCGGCGGCATCGGTCCACCCCACAGCACCGCCGTAAAGGCCTCGCTCGAAACCCTCGACTCGTTCGATCAGCTCGATTGCACCGCCGCGTGGATGGCCGCCAAGAGCGGGCGTCGGTGACAGGGCTCGAACCAGTTCGACGACGGACGGCCCGGGCTGAGAGAGCATCCCTTCCATCCGGGTGCCGAGGTGCTGGACGTTGGCGACCTTCACGATCGATGGTTCGGGCTCCCAGTCCAGGTAGCTGGCCCAGGGGAGCAACGTGTCGTGCACGACGTCGATGACCACTCGGTGCTCGATCTGGTTCTTCGTGCTTGCGATCAGCTCGTCGGCGATCCGAGCGTCGTTGTCGACGTCGCCGGTTCTCGGAGCTGTCCCTGCAAGTGGGTGTGAGCGAACGATCGGGCCGTCGACCTCGACCAGCAACTCGGGCGACGCGCCGATGAATCCGTCGATCGAGTATCGATAGCTGGAGCCGAACGAGGAGCGGAGTCGGCGGAGCACCGCGTGCACATCGATCGGTTCGCTGGAGGTCACCCTGATCGGGCGGGCGATCACGGCCTTGGTCAAGTCGCCCGCCCGGACAGCGTCACGTGCCGCCCGGACCGCGTCGAGGTACTCGTCAGCGGAGACGGCGGGTTCGATCGACCAGGTTGCGGCGGTCGGAGCGGCTGGGGTACGTGGTGCGAGCGCCGCTCGTACTGCCTCGTCGGCGTCGACATCGTCGCCGACGACGGTGACGCTCGCGGTGCCGTTCGGATGTTTGCGGACCACGACCTCAGGGATGACGAGCTGTCCGCTCGATCCCGGAACGAAGGGCACACAGCCGAGGGCGACCGGTCCGGCACCGTCCACAGTCGAGTCGTGGCTGATGGCTGCCAAGGCTTCCGCGGCGTCGTCGATCGGCACCATCGCCGCGACGCCGCGGCCGGCCAGGCCGACCGCATTGCGCACGAACAGGTAGCCATCGCCACCGGCGACGTCGTTCAGGTCGACCGGCCCGCCGGAGTACGCCGACAGGGGGCGAGTGACGGCTCTCATCACTCCGTCACGCTCGGGTGGCAACCATCAGCTGGGTGAGGCCGCCGGACAGCTGGGTGTGTGTCGCATCAGGGAAGCCGGCAGCTCCGAGCGAGGTGAGCATCTCGTCGGGGGTCGGGAGATAGGCGACGCTCTTGGGGAGGTAGCGGTATGCCGCGCCGTCCGACAACAACGCACCGATCCGAGGGACGACTCTGCCGAAGTAGATGTCGTTGCCCCATCGCACCGCTGCGTTGCTCGGCACGCTGACGTCGAGCAACGCGATTCGCCCGCCAGGCCGCACGACACGCCCGAGCTCGGTGAAGAACGTCGGCAGGTCGAGCAGGTTGCGGAGCGCGAATCCACACGTGACGCCGTCGACGGAGGCATCGGGCACCGGCAGCCGCAAGATGTCGGCCTGGACGCGCGGAACCCCTGAACGATCAGCCGACAGCATGCCGAAGCTCAAGTCCATCGAGATCGGTCGGACGCCTCCCGCCGCGAGATCGATGCACAGGTCGCCGGTTCCGCTGGCGAGATCCAGCACGATGCTGCCGGCGGGCAGTGCGAGGTCACGAACGGCGCGTTTGCGCCATCGCACATCGAGGCGGAACGAGATGATCCGATTGAGACGGTCGTATTTCGGGGCGATCGCGTCGAACATCCCCTGAACGGCCGCAACCTTCTCCTCTCCCTGAGGAAGTTCCTCGGTGTCCCACGAGGGGCGGCTGGATGCGGGCTCGGTCACCCGAGTCAGGCTACGGGCTCGCTGGCGACCTGTTTGGCCCAGCGGTAGTCGGCCTTCCCGCTCGGCGAGCGAACGATCTCGTCGACGTACCGGATCTCCTTGGGCAGCTTGTACCGGGCGATGTGTTCTGCCGCAGCAGCCCGCAGCGCCGTGTCGTCGACCTCGTAGCCGCCGCGGACGCGCACGATCGCAACGACTTCGTTGCCCCAACGCTCGCTCGGACGCCCGGCCACGACACAGTCGTACACGCCCGGATGCGACTTGATGGCCGCCTCGACCTCTTCGGCGAAGATCTTCTCGCCGCCGGAGTTGATCGTCACCGAGTCCCGACCCTGCAACTCCACGATGTTGCCTTCGAGCAGTCGCGCTCGGTCGCCAGGGATCGCGTACCGGACCCCGTCGATGACGGGATAGGTCCGCTTCGTCTTGTCCGGGTCCCCCAGGTACCCCAACGCGAGCCGCCCCGATTTTGCGAGCCACCCGACCTCTGGGTCGCCGGCCTCGAGGGCGGCGTCGAGGTCGGCCGACAGCACGACGTTGCCCGGGGTGATCTCGAAGGTGCCGGTCGTTGCGCCACCACCGGCAGAGACCTGCGAGACCTGTCCGCCGGCTTCGGATGAGCCGAGACCGTCGACGATCATCACGGTCGGCAGGTGGGCGAGGAACTCATCCTTCAGCGGCGCCGACAGGGGCGCGCCGCCCGAGAGCACGACGGTCAGCGACGAGAGATCGTACGCACGGCCGCCGGTCGGGTGCTCGAGTTCGTCGAGGAGCGGGCGGGCGAATGCGTCGCCGACGATCAACAGGAAGTTGATCTGCTCGCGTTCGACCATCGACCAGATGTCGACGGGGTCGAGTCGTTCCGGAACGGACTGGACGAAGACGGTTCCCCCGCCGAGCCACGTCCGGAAACTCATCCAATGCCCCGCACCGTGCATGAACGGGGGCGCGAGCAGTGCCCTCAGGCCAGTCGTCGCCTCGGCAACGAACTCCTCGAGCGTGGTCGCGGTCTTCGATCCACCGAAACACTCGACCATCGCGTCGCCGTTGCGCCACATGACGCCTTTGGGCATGCCGGTCGTGCCGCCCGTGTAGAGCATGTACAGGTCGTCGGGGCTCCAGTCGACTGCCGGCCGTTCGGGGGATGCGGCGGCCAGAGCGTCGTCGTACCAGACCGCACCTGGCAGCAGCGGATGCCCGGATTCATCGGGCACCTGCAGGATCACCCGCAGATCGGGGAGTTCGGGGAGAACCTCTGCCAGCGTCGGCGTGAAGGCGGAGTGCACCACCACCGCGCTGGCCGCCGAGTCGCGCAGCAGATACAGCAGTTCCTCGGCGACGTACCGGTAGTTGACGTTCAGCGAGGCGACCCGGGCCTTGAGGGCTCCGACCATCGTCTCGAGGTACTCGTTGCCGTTGTGGAGGTAGATCGCCAGATGATCCTGGCCGCTCTCGTGGCCAGACAGATCCGCTCGCTCGGTGTGCGTCCCGAGTCCTTCGCCGATCAGGTGATTGGCGAGGCGGCGCGTCCGCTCGGTGACGTCGGCCCACGTGTACCGGCGGTCGCGGAACACCAGGCATTCCGCGTCCGGCTGGGCCGCGGCGATCGCTTCGAGGACCTCGGCGAGACCCAGTTCTGACGTGCCTGACCCCGTTGGGGTTGCGTTCGCGGCCACGGATCAGCCGGGCACCGCGTCGATCGTGACGGTGCCGGCATTGCCGTCGACCGTGATGATTGCTCCGTCCGGGATGATGTCGGTGGCGTCGGCGACCGAGGCGACGCAGGGCACGCCGAGCTCCCGAGAGACGATCATGGCGTGGCTGCCCATCGCTCCGACATTGACCACGACGCCGGCGGCTGGGACGAACAGCGGGACCCACGACGGGTCGGTCTGCGGAGCAACCAGGATGTCGCCCGGCTCCAGGCCCTCGGGGTCGGCGGCATCGAGGATCACGCGGGCCCGACCCGTCGCGGTGCCACCGGAACCTGCTGCGCCTGTGAGTACCGCTCCCACAGTCACCGTCGCCAACCCCTTGCCGCCTCGCCGTGTCATCTCGGACAATGCCGGCACGCGCCCGTTCACGACGAAGACCGGTTCGTAGTCGAAGAGTTCCATGAACTGGGCCCAACGTTCGGCGATCACGTCTCGCATCGTTTCGGGGTGGAGGCGGAGGCGGTCGAGTTCGGAATTCGTGACCATGAAGACCTGCTCGACCTGCCCGATCACGCCGCGCTCCACCAGGCGCCGGCCGAACTCGCGCAGTGCGACTCGCATCTCGTTGATGATGGTGACCACGTTGGTCTTGGCCCGCTCACGACCGCCGAGGAAGACCTGGGACGACTGCAGCGCAGCTTCGAACATGGCGGCCGTCTCCGGATCGTCGGCGATCTTCGCCCGGATCTCGCCGGCGATACGATCGCGCTCGGCCACCGACGCGTTCGAACGGTTGCGGGGGTCCTGCGACTCGTCTGATCGACGCATCAGGTCGATGGCCGCGAGCGCGATGCGTGGCTTGACCTCCCACGAGGTGGAGTAGGGGTCGTATTCGTTCTGCGCCCGTGCGCCGTGCTCGAACAGGAACGTGTCGAACCGGTCGAGGAAGTCCCGCGCCTCTGCGGAGTTCGACGAGCGCAGCACATCGAGCACCTTGTCGGGTCCGGCGTCGAAGGCCGCCGACACCTCAGCGGACGCCGCGGCGATACGGCCGAGGTCCCACATCGCATGCGACGGAGCGCCGGAATCGACTTCGATCCCGGCCAAGAGTCGGATCGACAACGTCGGATCGCCGAGTGCTTCGCACACGGCGCCGAGGGCTCCGGGACCGAGCGATGCGAGCGACGACACCCGCATCGCATTCTCGAAGGTCTGCTGGAGCAGCGGCGACATCGAGCGAGCACGGGCGATCAGTGCGGCGTCGGTCAGAGTGGTCAGATCGGGTCGCTGCGCTCGTTGCAGGCGGGCCAGCGTGCGGTCCGCGTTCAGTTCCGGCAGGTCCGAGGCTGACATCGCCCAGCTCATCGATTCGCCCAGCAACGCTTCGTGGTGTTCGGAGACGTGCCACGACTGCTCCTCGTACGGCGGGACCTCGTCGCGCTCGTCGAAGAACGCCTTGTCGATCATTTCCGGTGACGCGCCGGGCATGCGGGCGCCGAGAATCCGCGTCAGGGTCAGCGGGTTGTAGACGTAGCCGCCGAACATCTTGAACAGATCGGGAGACTCGGGAGTCTCGAATTCGTCGTAGCTGAGTGCGCCGAGGGTCGTGTACGCATCACGAAGCGCTGGCGACATGGACGCCTGCAGGACCAGCGTCTTGCCGAGCGGGCTGAACGGGTCAGGGAACACGTCGGCGGCATTGCCGCGTGTCCACGCCGGGAAGCGCTCCCCGAGCGTCGAGTCGCCGATCCACCCATCGTTGTCACCGCGTTCGTTCATCACTACCCCTTCGGACGATTCCCCAGTACGTCGGCCACCGTAGTCAGCTCGAACTTCAGTCTCCTGATCCGGAGCCGTCCGCCTCGCGGTAGTCGCTGAACTCGCGATCACGGTCGCTGAGCGCCTTCGAGACGCCGACCTTGGCGAACGATTGGAGGTACTCGATCGACGGTGGCTGGTGGAATCCGAGCGCCTGGATCTCGGCGGTCGCGCGGATCCCGTCGCGGATGCCCATCGCTTCCATCGCCCGATGAGCGGACCGCTTGTTGAGGGCGAGGAGTTCGATCGGGATCTTGGCGACGCGTTCCGCCACTGCGAGCACCGCATCGTCGAGTTCGCCGGCAGGGTGTGCGCGGTTGGCCATGCCCGCAGCGACGGCGTCGGTACCGCTCATCGCGTCGCCGGTGAGCAGTGCCTCCATCCCGCGACGCAATCCCATCAACCAGGTCTGCCACTGCATGTCGGGCGGCGACATCAGCCGAACAGGCGGGTACCCGATCTTGGCGTCTTCCGCGACGTACACGAGGTCGCAGGCGGCGGCGAGTTCGCTTCCGCCTGCAAGGCAGTAGCCGTGCACCTGGCCGATGATCGGTGTCGGCATGTCCCACATCTCGAACCAGTTGTTGACCACGTGGCGACTCCACCAACCGTCGAGGTGGGCGATCGCACGCTCGACATCGGTGTTCGGCGACCCCAGGTCGTAGCCCGCGCAGAAGGCCGGGCCCGCCCCACGGATCACGATCACCGAGACGTCACGGTCGCGGTCGGCTCGCCGCAGTTCGTCGAAGAGCGCCCCACGCAATGCGTCGTTGAGTGCATTGCGCTTGTCGGGTCGGTTCAGGGTGAGCCGCCGGACGCGGGGGAGCGGGTCGTCAACGAGCAGGACTTCGTCGGTCATGTCTCGATCCTTCCACCCGTCCGAAGGCGACGACGTACCAGCGCATCACTACCGTGACATCCGGGGTCAGACCCCGCATGTAACGGGCCTGTGCCGGATCGGAGTCGAGAATGACCGTGAGCCATGATCGCGTCAGGGTTGCCGTCGTGACGAAGGGGCATCCATTCGACGCGGCGGCATTCTTCGAGGTCTTCGACGCGAACGAAGCGATCGAATGGACCCACGTCGAGCATCCAGGCGCACTCGAACTCGTCGAGCCCGAGCGGGCCGCCGAGTTCGATGTCTTCGTGATGTACGACATGCCGGGCATCACGTTCACCGGGTCGGATCCACCGGTCGAGTTCACGTCTCCGCCGCCCGGGTACCCCGAGAAGTTCCAGGCGCTGCTCGACGCCGGCAAGGGCATGGTGTTCCTCCACCACGCGATCGCCGGGTGGCCGGCGTGGCCCGAGTACGCGGAGATCCTCGGCGGGCGATTCCACTACCAGCCGGCGACGTTGGACGGAGTCGACTACCCCGATTCCGGATACCGCCACGACGTCACCCACACCGTCGAACTGCTCGACCCGGCGCATCCGATCTGCGCGGGCATCGAGCCGGAGTTCCAGATCACCGACGAGGTGTATCTCTGTCCGGTCTTCGAGGAGGTGGTCGAGCCGTTGATGCGCAGTACCTACGACTTCGTCGACTCCAACTTCTACTCGGCGGATCGAGCGATACGCGGGAGCCGCAACGATCGCACGGGGTGGAGCCACCCACCTGGGAGCAGCCTCGTCGCGTGGACCAAGACCGTGGGCACATCGCCCGTCGCCTACCTCCAGTTCGGTGATGGCCCCGAGACCTACGCCGACCCGAACTTCCGACGCATCCTCGCCAACGCCATCCGTTGGGCCGCCGACCCGCAGCGATGAGCGAGACCCCGGGGGACGTCGCTGAGTGCCCGGTTCTCAGATCTGGCGTTCGTGGCCGTCCCAGTACGGCTCGCGGATCTTTCCCTTCTGGATCTTGCCGGTTCCCGTACGGGGCAGTTCATCGACGAAATCGATGGACCGTGGCACCTTGAACCCGGCGAGGTTCTCCCGGCAGTACGCAGCGAGTGTGCGTCGCAATTCGTCGTCCGCCGTGACTCCGTCGTTGGCGACGACCACCGCCTTGACCTCTTCGCCGAACTCTTCGTTCGGTACCCCGATCACGGCGGCATCGGCGACCAGCGGGTGCCCGCCCAGCACCCCTTCGATCTCAGCCGGGTAGATGTTGACCCCACCGGAGATGATCATGTCGATCTTGCGGTCGCTCAGCCAGAGAAAGCCGTCGTCGTCGACGTAGCCGACGTCGCCCGTGGTGAACACGCCGGGTTCGAGGTGCACCTCGGTCGTCTTCTCGGCAGCGTTGTGGTACTCGAAGTCCATGCCCATCGCGTCACGGAAGTAGAGGGTCCCGGATTCGTTGGGGCCGAGACGGGAGCCGTCGGCGCCGACGACGATGATCTCCTTGCCCGGTAATGGCGGGCCGACGCTTCCGCCCTTGGTCATCCACTGTTGGGAGTCGATCATCGTGATGACCGAACCCTCGGTCGAGCCGTAGTACTCGGTGATCACCGGCCCCCACCAGTCGATCATCGCCTGCTTGACCAGCGGCGGGCAGGGCGCCGCGCCGTGCAGGACCAGCTGCAGCGACGACCCGTCGAAGCTCACCTTGACGTCCTCGGCCAGGTCGATGAGCCGTTTCATCTGTGTGGGCACGAGGTGGATGTTGGTCGCACGGTGCTCGTCGATCATCTTCAGGACGCCGGCGCTGTCGTACTTGTGCTGCATCACCGTGGCCGATCCCGTGATCATCGGGAGGAACGAATACGCCCACTGCGCCGAGTGATAGAAGGGACCGCACAGCACCGTGATGCCGTTGCCGTCGACCAGATCGGCGAAACCGGCGCCGACCAGCTGCCAGATCGCGGGATCACTCCCCGTCGGCATGTTCGACAACGAGCTGCGCACACCCTTGGGATTGCCCGTCGTCCCGCTGGTGTAGAACATCGGGCCACCGAAGGTCTGGTCGGCGGGTTCGTCGGGAGATCCGCCCGCGAGGAAGTCGTCGAAGTTCTGGAAGCGGCCTGAAGTCGGCGCCCCGATCACCAAGGCGAGCTCGACCGTCGGGCACTCGTGTTCTTCCAACGCCTTCGTTGCGTCGTCGAGGAACTGGTGGCCGGTGATCAACGCCTTCGAGCCGGAGTCGTCGACGATGTAGGCGATCTCTCGCGCGACGAAGTGCCAATTGACCGGCACGAAGGTGATCCCGCTGCTCGAACATGCGAACGCGATCTCGAACCACTCGTTGCAGTTCCCGGCGACCACCGAGATCGTGTCGCCGGGTCCGATCCCGGCGGTTCGGAGGCTGTCGACCAGGCGGTTGACGCGCTCGTCGAGTTCGGCCCATGTGCGGGTGGCGGTGTCGTCGGCGAGGGCGAGGTCGCTTCCGCGCGCGGTGGCGAAAGGTGAGGTCAGAACGGACACCTCAGCCCCAAGCGTTCTGGAATGGTGCGGACAGATCGGCGGGACCGCCGTACTGGATGACGAGTTCACGACTCGCGAACTGCCAGCCGGCGTCGGTGCGCACGTAGGTGTCGTCGTAGTAGGCGAGCAGGATCCCACGGGAGTCGTCAGCGCGCTGCCAGTGTTCGAGGACGTACCAGCGACCCGATCCGGTGCCGGCCGCCTCGTCGAGTTCAGCGGTGCCGTTCATGACGTTCTGGACGACCGCGCGGAATCCGTCCATCGCCGAGTTCCACAGCGCCAGGATGGCGTCGCGGCCTTCGACTCGCCGCCCCTTGCCGAGTTCCCAGATCGCATCCTCGGCCCACGTGGACGACCACTGGTCGGGGTCGCGCCTGACGACGGCGTCCGCATAGCGGTGGACCAGGTCTTCGATCGAGTCTCTGCTCATGTGGTCATCCTTCGTGGTCGGTTGCTACTCGCCGTCCCTCGGCGATGTAGCGCCGGACGGTCGACTGGAAATGACGGGCACGGATCTCCTGGTAGTTGCCCAGGGTCTGTCCGCGCTTCTTGCTCGATTTGAAGCCACGAGTCTGCGCGGCCAGGTTGGTGGTGTCCTGATCGAGGACCTGACCGAGCGACGTCGGCAATCCCGGCACCGTGGTGTAGCTGTCGTCGACATCGAGATCGAACGGTTCGGCCGGGGGTGGCGTCGGGCCGGAACGAGGCTTCGGTCGCAGATAGAGCACCTCGTAGATGCAGCGATCCGGGTCGGGTCCGTCGGGGCGGAACCGGTAGCACAACGGGATCTGGAGCCCCGGGAAGAAGAATGCGTTCGGGAACAGGAAGTACTCGATCGAGTCGATCGTCTCGGTCACCGACAGCTGCGAGAAGTCGTTGTCGTACTGCTCGCCGAGGACCTGCTGCATGTGGCGGGCGTACAC
>Ga0316193_10001764_pt1 | contig 14866 bp, 12 predicted proteins | sample MerIslsedime2_MG_FD_207735 | JGI IMG/M metagenome (GOLD analysis project Ga0316193, IMG submission 207735) | Coastal sediment microbial communities from Maine, United States - Merrow Island sediment 2 | ecosystem: Environmental > Aquatic > Marine > Coastal > Sediment | place: USA: Maine...
CGCCTTTGCCGATGCGCACCCCGGGAAGCACAATCGCGCCAACACCGAGGTCGCAGTCATCTTCGATCACGACCGGGGCAAACTCGACGGGTGAGTGCAGGATCGGGATGTCGCGACCCGCCTCACCGTGGAACGAAGTGATGATCCGAACAGCGGGTGCGATCCCTACGCGGGCGCCGATTTCGATCCCGCCGGCGCTATGCAAAAACGCCTGCGGCCCGATCCAGGTCTCGTCGCCGATTCGCATCCTGTTCTTGTAGTAGCCTTTCAGGATCGCGTTGTGCCCGACGTACACGTTCTCGCCGAGCTCGATGTTCTCCGGATGAAAGACCAGCACGCCAGCTTCGAAGACACAGTCAGCCCCGCATCGCGCGAGCTCGTCGGCACGAAAGGAGCCGTCGCCGTGACTGTCGTGGCGCATCATCCAGAGGTTAGCAGGAGAGGCCGGCAAGGACGCAAAGTTCGATCAACTCGCTGGGGCCCGGACGGCTGCTCAGTCACCTTCTCTTTCCGACAGGGGAACGAATAGGTTGACCACGCCGCCGATCGCCGCGGAGACCAGCTGTGTGCCCCAGAAGCCGAGGGAGGCCGCGTAGGCGCTGGCTTCAGGAACGCCGACTGTGCCGTAGAGCGCCGCGAACGCAGCCTCTCGAACTCCCGCTCCACCCACGGTGAAAGGGAAAAAGGCAGATGCGCCGATCAGTGGCATGACGACCGCCGATTGCGCCAAGGTTACCGACGGCTCGAGAGAGTGGATGATCACGTGGCCCGCGACGATGTTGCACGCGTGAACGATCAAGGAGAGGAAGATCGCGACCAGGAAAGGCCAGAGCGAATAGAGTCGAGGGAGGGCGCGAAGCGGCTTGCCGAGCTTCTCGGGGAGGAGGGGCGCCAGCTTTGGCGCGATGGCGATGCCGATCAAGGCCGCTCCTGCCCCCGCGAGGGCTAGGCCGGCCCAGAGACCCACGTTCTCGATTCCGGGGATGGGGTGAATCAGATAGGCGCCCGTCGCGAGGGCCAGGAGCGCGGAGACGCCAACGACCCTTTCGATGAACACGACCGCCACACCGCTCGTGGCGCTCGCCCAGTCGAGATCCCCAAAGGCCTTGCGGCCGGCCACGCCACGGATGACATCACCACCGACGCCGCCCGGGGCGTAGGTGTTGTAGAAGTGGCCAACGGTGTACAGGTGCGCGATCCGAGGCCAGGAGGGAATATCGATGGCGCCGTACGCTCGAAGCAACAGCCGCCACCGAACCATTCCGCACACGAGAGCGAACAAAACGACCGCCAGCGCGGTCAGCGCGGCTCCCGGAGAGAGCCTTTGAAAGGCGTTCAGAACATCGCGCAGCTCTACGCGGCTCGCGAGGTAAGCGACCGCTGCAACCGTTACCGCGATCCGGCCCCACCTCAGGTAGCGCCGGCGCTTCTCGCCGCTTGCGCTGCGTGTTCTCCCCCCGTCGAGCATCTCAGTCCTTCGAGCCTAGCGCGTCCTGAAGCTCGTTGAGCAGTTCTGCGGCATCGCTCTCCACCATCTGCTGAAGGACGGGGAGGTACTCCGCAACCGGAGCGGATTGCTCCTCCAGCACGGCCAAAGCCGGGCGCCTCCGAAGGGCGGCGGAAACTCGCGCCAGCACGAAGGATGGCTCGGCATAGTCGCGCGGCGCGCCCCATAACGTTAGCCTGGTGTGCAGCTTCGAGAATGCGCGCCCGTCGTCTTGCCACCCGAGGAGGTCGTCCACTTCGAGCTCCAGCGCAGCGAGGTAGTCGTCGATGTGAGTCTGCTCGCGGGCCAACCAGCCATCTAGAAACATCTCACTTGCGATGTGGCCGACGGCGCGCGCCGTCCCACGCCGCACGCCGGCAGTGGTGAGCTCACCGAGCGCATGCGCGCAGAAGGCCAGGAAGGCGGGCGCCCGATGGAAGGCCTCGTCGGTTCGGTGGTGCAGATCGATTCCGCGCTGGATGTGGCGGTCGCGAACGTCGATCAGAGGGACGCGGACCATGGTTTCGAAGTCCGGCAGCATGCTGCCGAGCAGGTGTCCCGCTCGGCGGTCGTCCCAGCCCGCGACGACTGCATGTCCGAAGAAGTTCAAAGGCTCAGTTCCTTTGCGATGCGGTCGAGGCCGCTTGGCCCACGGAACCGGGCGCTTTCGCTCCGCCAGCTCACACCGGGCTCACCCTTGAACCAGGTTCGCTGCCGTCGAGCGTAGACCCGCGTCGATTTTCGGATTCGGCGCAGGGTCTCTTCGAGAGGGACCTGGTCGCGAACGTGGGCCAGGACCTCGCGGTACCCGACGCTTCCCAACGGGCGGATCTCATCGCCCCATCGCGCGCGGAGAGCGCAGACCTCGTCGATCCAACCCGCGGCGAGCATCCGCTCCGCGCGATTTTCGATGACTGTGTCGTGCTCCTCGCGGTCCATGTCGAGGACGACGAATGCCGCGCGGTATCGCGGCTCTCCGAGGGCGTGCTCCGCACGAAGCGTACCGAGCGGCGTCCCGGTCTGTTCATAGACTTCGAGCGCGCGCACGATTCGAACAGTGTCGTTCGGATGAATCGCGTCCGCACAAATCGGATCGACCTCGACCAGTCTGGCGTGCAGCGCGGTCGCGCCCTCCGTGGCTGCTGCTTTTTCGAGGCGCTGCCGAATGTCGCGGTCAACGGGCGGGACATCGACGAGCCCCCGAACGAGTGCCCGGATCCACAACCCCGTACCGCCTACCACGATCGGGAGACGTCCACGGTCGCGAATCCCCCGAATCGCATCGTCTGCAAGGTTTGCATAGGCCACGGCGTCTACATCCTGGTCGGGATCCAGCACATCGAGCAGGTGGTGCGCCACGCCTCCCAGCTCATCATCCGTGGGCTTTGCGGACCCGATATCGAACCCCCGGTAGACCTGCACGCTGTCAGCACCAACGATCTCGCCGTCGAAGCGCCCCGCCACTTCGATCGCCGCGGCGGTCTTGCCGGTGGCCGTCGGTCCCGCAATGACCAGAAGTGGTTGCAGCGGTTCAGCCATCGTCTCTCTCGGCGCTTCCAGACGGGAGAGGAACGCGTGCGACGAGGCAAGCACGATGCGCGTCGCGGTTTGGCCAGACGTGTGCGACGATCCTCTGGGCGGTGGCGTCGTCGAGAGGTTCGCCGTTGGGCGTGGCTGCACGGTTGGCAAGCGCGCGGAGCGCTGCGTCCTTCTGGTCTGCGCCGCCATCTCCGAGGCTCGAAAGCGCGTCCTGGAAGAGCTCGGTTGCGCGTGCGTTGGCGACGAGTGCAGGGATCGCACGCACGACATACGAACCCGCGCCGAGCGAAGACCACTCGAACCCGAGGGAGCGCAGAAGCGTTCCGTGGCGTTCGAGCGCGGCTTCCTCGGAGGGCGCGAGCTCCAGCCGATCGGGGAAGAGAAGATTCTGATGAGGGAGTGTCCCCGATGCCGCTGCTTCGCGAAGCGCGTCGTAACGTACCATCGCATCGGCTTGCTCACGGTCCAGCACCAGGAGCTGGTCCTCGCCCTCGCAGATCAGTACGCGCTCACGAACCTGGGTGATGAAGAGAAGCCCGTTTGGGCCGCGCGTTTCATACTTTCCGATGGGCTGGGCAACCGTGGCCGCTCCGGTGGCAAGGACACTCCGGCCTGCCGTCGTGTCGCTGTCCTGCATCGGGCCTGGCGCTCCGATGCGCGCCTCCCAATACGCGTCGCCTACGGGCGCGGCGGGAAGATGGGCAGCGAGCATCCTGGTCACGAGGTCGACCAGCTGAGCGGTCTGCTTGAACCGCACCTCGGTCTTCTGGGGATGCGCGTTGACGTCGACGTCCTCAGGCGGGAGACGAAGGGCAACGACCCCACGAGGGTAGTGCCCGGGGGGCAATCGATTGCCGTACCCGAAGGCGATCGCTCGGGCGAGGCCCCGGTCGACGATGGGCCGCCCATTGACAAACAGGAAGAGGTGGCGCGCCCCAGCGCGCGCGAGCTCGATCGGCGCTAGCACCGCGTCGAGGACCACGCCCTCTCGCTCGACGTGGATTTCTTGGAGCGCCACCTCGCCGAACACCTGATACGCGCGTTCCGCGAGGCTAGCCGCTGGGAGATACTGCCGCGCGGTCCGTCCGTCGGAGGTCACGACCAAACGCAGCTCCGGATGGCTCAAGGCGACCCTCTGGCAAACCTCGAAGATGCGCGAGGTTTCGGTCTGACGTGCCCGAAGAAACTTCTTTCGGGCGGGTACATTGTAGAAGAGGTCACTGACCTCGACGGTGGTGCCAGGGGGGCATCCTGCGGGTGACCTTTCCCGCACCTCGCCGCCTTCGACGATGACCCGCGTGCCCTCTAGGTCAGCCTTGGGCCGGGTGGTGATCGTCATCTTCGAGACAGACCCGATCGACGGCAGGGCCTCCCCGCGAAAGCCCAGCGTCGAGACGCGCATGAGATCGTCAAACGCTGCGATTTTGCTGGTGGCGTGGCGCTCGATGCACAGGGCCGCATCCTCGGGCGACATGCCGACTCCATCGTCGCTCACCCGGACCTGACTCCGGCCCCCGTCTTCCACTGACACGGTAATCGCGGTCGCCCGAGCATCGATGGCGTTCTCGAGGAGCTCCTTGACCAGGTTGGCCGGTCTCTCGATCACCTCGCCTGCTGCGATTTGGTCGATCAACGTGTCGTCGAGCAATCGTACGGTCGGGACCACGGCGTGCGCCTATCAAAGCTGCATTCAGTTGGCAACGGGGCCCCGCGAATCCGGCGCCATCGTTGACCCTCCAACAATCCCGATGCTACCGTGAATTCGGGGAAAGTAGCGGTCAATTCACTGTTATGAAGGTATGTCCTGCCTGCAGAGTTGATTACGGCGGGGGAGAGGTATTCTGCCCCGTCGATGCCACGCGTCTGGTGACGACGTCGCAGATGAGCATCAGTCCTCTCAACCCGGACGATCCGCTCGTCGGCGCCGTGCTGGCCGGCCGCTACGTCGTCAAGGGCCGGATCGGCGAAGGCGGCATGGGGCTGGTCTACGAGGGCCTCCATCGCGATATCGACAAGCGGGTGGCGATCAAAGTCCTTCGTGATGAGCTGTCGAGGCGCCCGGAGGTCGTCGCCCGCTTCCGTCAAGAAGCAAAAAGCGCATCGCGGATCGGTCACGAAAACATCGTCGACATCTTCGACTTCGGTGAAACCACACGCGGCGCGAGCTACTTCATCATGGAGTTCCTCGACGGTGAAGACCTCGCAAACGTCCTCGGCAGAGACGTCACCGTCGACGCCGACCGCGCGTGCGCCGTCGTGCTGCAATGCTGCCGCGCGCTTTCAGCGACACATGCGAAGGGGATCGTCCACCGCGACATCAAGCCCGAGAACATCTTCCTCACCACGCGCGATGGCGTCGTCGATTTCGTCAAAATCGTCGACTTCGGCATCGCAAAGATGAGCGACATCGAAACCGAGGGCGCGCCGGGGCGCAAGCTGACCAAGACGGGGATGATCTTCGGCACGCCGGAGTACATGTCGCCAGAGCAAGCGGCTGGGAAAGAGCTCGACCACCGTGTCGACGTGTACGCGCTCGGCATCATTCTCTATGAGTGCCTCGCCGGCCGCGTTCCGTTCGAAGGGGACACCTTCATGGGCGTGCTCACCCAACACTTGTTTGCCGAGTTGCCCGCGATCGACGAGCTGAATCCGAACGCCAAGGTGAGCCCGGAGCTCGAAACCGTGATCCGCAAGGCGCTCGCCAAGGCTCCGGACGACCGCTATCAGGACACAGAGGAGCTTGCCGAGGCGGTCACCTGCGCTCTCGACGGCCGCTTGAGCCGCGCGACCGTGAAGACTCCTCCTTCCGCGTTCGGTCCACCGTCGCTCGGCTATCTCGATCCGGTGCCACGCCGAAAGACGTCCCGCTTGGTCTGGGCCGCGACGGTGTCGGCTGCAGTTGCCGCGCTTGCCTGGGTCTCGCTGGGTCCCCTCTCTGGGCCAGGGAGCGAAGCCGAGGCGAGTGAGGCTCCGACGGAGTCGAGCCCGCCCGTAGAGATCGTCGAGGCGGCCGAACCGTTCCTCGATGATGGCCAGTCGCTGCTCACGTTCGTCGACGTTCACGTGGCCACGGATCCGGCTGGGGCCACAATCCTCCTCGACAACGGGTCGGAGGCTTGCGCCGCGACACCATGCACTGTCGAGGCGGAGCGAGGCTCGACACTGGTACTTCGCGCCAAGCTTGGTAAACGGAGGGGACGCACAGCGATCACCCCGACCCAAGAGGAAACAGTCTTGATCGAGCTCCGGGCCCCGAAGAAGTCCCCACCCAAGCCTCGCAACGCGCAGGCGCCCAAGCGCAAGCGTGACAAGCCAGCCCGTTCCTCGGACCTCAAGGTTCCCGAGTGGGCTCAGTGAGTGACGCCGAACGCAAGACGCTAGCCGATCTCGAATGGGACCAGGTAGAGCAGGCGGTCGCGGATCGCTGCCGGGGTCCGCTCCGAGAGAGCCTCTCGTTGCACCTCGCCGATTCGTTTGAAGAAGCGGAGCGTGCGCTCGCGGAGTCGAGAGAAGCATGGACGCTGCTCGACCGGAAGGAGCCGCTGCCGCTGGAAGGCATCTGCGAGATCCGAACGTCGCTGCAGCACCTCGAGCGGGAGGGCGTGCTCGACGGGGGCGCTCTCAAGGACATCCGCATGACGCTGCGGGCATCCGCGACGCTGCGACGGTTTCTCGGGCAGCGCAAAGACAGCATTCCTTATCTGCATCGTGCCTGTGCGATCGACCCTACGCTCGACGGCCTCGAAGAAGAGGTCGGGATGTCGATCGGAGATGACGGCACAATCCTCGATTCCGCAAGCGCCGAGCTCGCGCATCTTCGCGAAGAGATGGGGAACCTTCGTGGGCGAATTATTCGTAAGCTCGAAGACCTGATCCAGAAGCGAAGCGCCATCCTGCAGGATTCGTTCTACACGATTCGGGAAGGCCGCTACGTGCTTCCGGTTCGCACCGATGCGCACGAGCGCTTTCACGGGATCGTGCATGGCTCGAGCGCGAGTGGTGCAACGATTTTCGTAGAGCCCCGGGAGCTCGTCGAACGAGGCAATCGCCTCAAGATGGCTCAGGGCGAGCTGGAGCGTGAGGAGCGGCGGATCCTCGCCGCGCTGTCGGATTTGGTGCGTCAGTACGTGCCGCAGCTCCGCGCTGCCGCTGAGGCGCTCGACCACGCCGACTTGCGCGGTGCCAGCGCGCAGCTCGCCGTCGATCTCGGGGCACACTTCGTGGAGCTGTGTCAGGAGCCGCGCATCTCCCTTCGCGCGGCTCGCCACCCGTCGTTGATCCTGGGCGGTATCGATGTGGTGCCGAACGACATCGAGCTCTCCGGCGGTGAGGCCCTGGTGATCTCCGGCCCGAACGCCGGTGGCAAGACGGTCGCGCTCAAGATGCTCGGCCTGGCAGCGCTCATGACCAGGGCGGGTTTAGCGGTCCCGGTCGAGGAGGGGAGCGTCTGCGGGTTCTTCTCGCCCGTGCTTGCTGCGGTGGGCGACGAACAGAGTCTCGCCCGAAGCCTGTCGACGTTCTCCGCACACCTGGTCACTCTCCGGAGCGTGCTCGAGCAGGCGGGCGAACGGGTCTTGGTCCTGCTCGACGAGCTTGCGGGCGCGACGGACCCGGAAGCCGGTGCTGCCTTGGCGTGCGCGATCGTCAAGACCTTAGTCGAGCGGCGAACCGCGGTCGCGGTCACGACCCACTACGAAGCCTTGAAGGCGCTCGCGGCCGAACGCGAAGACATGCACAACGCTGCGGTCGGATTCGACTTCGACAAGATGGAGCCCACGTTCCGGATGACGATGGGCGTGCCCGGGGGCTCGAACGCGCTCGAGGTTGCAAGGCGCTACGGGATCCCCCGGGAGGTCATCGACCAGGCCCGCCGCGCGCTCCCCGAGCATTCTCGAAGCTTCGAGACTTTGGTGGCGAAGCTCGAGGCGGCGACCAAGGCCGCGCTGCAAGAGCAGTCGGCCCTCGAGGACGACCGAGCGAAGGTCACGGAGGAGCGTGCGAAGCTCGACCTGCGCCGCCAAGCCCTCAAAGCGCGTGAGGCGAAGGGCCTCGGCGTGGAAGCCCAGAAGCTAGTCGACCAGGTCAGAGAGCTTCACCGCCGGCTCGATCACGCAAAGAAAGAGCTTCGTCAGCGCACTGAAGCCGAGTCCGTCGCGGCGGCCGCTGAGGTGCTGAGCGATGGAAGTGCGCTTCTCGGTGAGCTCGACGCCCATCGCTTGTCCCTGGAGCCCGAGCCCGTGGAAACTGCGGCGCTCGATCCGAAGGCGGTTCGCATCGGCGACCGCGTGTGGGTCGAACGCCTGCGAAGCATTGCCGACGTGATCGAAGGGCCGGCGCGCGGCAAGGTTCGCGTGTCTGCAGGCATGATGAAGCTCTGGGTCGACGTGAGCGACCTACGCGCGCTTAAACAAGTCTCGGCGCCGCCCCCGAAAGAGCCCGCCCCCGTTTCCGGCGCACACCCGAAGCCGCAGCGCGCTCTGAGAACCAGTGACAACACGCTCGATGTTCGTGGGCTCCGCGCGGACGACGCAGTTGCCATGGCCGAGGCCTTCCTCGATCGCATGTACGGGGCCGCCGAGTCGGCTGCGTTCATCGTTCACGGAGTCGGGAGCGGCGCGCTTCGGGGTGCCATTCACGAGCACTTGTCTCGCGATGCCACCTACGTCGAAGGGTTTCGTCAGGGCACTCAGGACGAAGGCGGTCCTCAGGTGACCGTCGTGTCTCTGAAGTAGGGTGTACGGGTCAGTAGCGGCTAGGAATTTGCGCTCTGAGGCTCGCCCTCTGCCATCCGCGGCTTCACGGCGAACTGCCAGACCGCGAGACCGATGCAAACCATCAGGATCGAGGACCACTGTGCCGGAGTCAGCCCGGCGTATCGCACGTCCCCGCCTTCGAGCGGCGTGGCTCGGAGGAAGTCGAGAAAGAAGCGAACCGGCGCGTACACCAAGGGGAGGAGCACACAGTAGAAACCGACCGGGCGGCGACTGCGGTGCTCGAGCCAGACGAAGAGCGCGATGATTAGGGCCGCGTAGATCATTTCGTAGAAGCCGAGGTCGTGGCGTGCCTGAAAGGGCGGGGCACCGAAGCGATAGTCGGACACGGCGAGCGCGAAGTCGGTGACCTTGCCGGGGTGGTCGTGCACGACAAAGCAGCCCATGCGACCGAAGAACCAACCAAATGGCAAACCGAAACAGACCGCATTGGCGTACGGGAGGAGCGGCATCTTCTTCCGGTACCGCCAGATGAAGCATCCGAGGATGCCGCCGAAGAACCCTCCGTACGACGAGAGCCCGAGCCAAGTCGAGAAGAACATGGAGGGATTGCGCAGAACCTCCATCAAGGTTTCACGCTCGTAGAAGAGGCCGTTCAAGAAGTAGCCGAGGATGAAGCCGGTCACGACCGCGTATGTCACAAGGTCGCCGGTCGCGATGGTGTCGAGGTCGTTGCGTTGTGCAAACCGACCCGCGACCCAAGCGCCGAGGAGCACGCCGGTCGCGACGAGAACGCCGAACGGCTGAATCGACAGTGTGTCGCCGAATACAGGCAGCGAAAACGGAAGCGGGATGTCCCATGACTCGAGTCGAAACCAGGGAATGAACAGCAAAGCATGCATAGCGGCCGAGCCTAGCATCGACATCCTTGCATCGCCCCTAGACAACCGCTAAGGCCTGCGCGAGGTGAAACCATGACCGAGATCATCGCTATAGGTGCGAGAGAGATTCTGGACTCACGAGGCAATCCCACCGTCGAAGTCGACGTAGAATTGATGGGAGGCGCGAGTGGCCGAGCGGCCGTTCCGTCCGGGGCTTCGACCGGTGAGCACGAAGCGCTCGAGCTCCGCGATGGAGACGCTAGCCGCTATCTCGGCAAGGGCGTCTTGAAGGCCGTTGAGAACGTCGTGAATGAGATCGCCCCGCAAGTCATCGGCCAGGAAGCGCTCGATCAAGCAGGCGTCGATCAGGCAATGTTGGACTACGACGGCACGCCGTCGAAGGCAAAGCTCGGAGCCAACGCAATCCTCGGGGTCTCGATGGCCGTCTCCCGTGCTGCTGCCGATGCGGTCGGTCTACCACTCTGGCGCTACCTCGGAGGTGCTCAGGCACAGGTCCTGCCGACCCCATTGATGAACATCATCAACGGCGGCGCGCATGCGGATAGCGGCCTCGAAATCCAGGAGTTCATGGTCGTTCCGCACGGCTTTGAGACGTTTTCTGACGCGCTTCGTGCCGGCGCCGAGACCTTCCACAACCTCAAGAAGCTCCTCAAGGACGCGGGGCACTCGACCGGCGTGGGCGACGAAGGAGGCTTTGCTCCGCACCTCTCGACCAATGAGGAAGCGCTATCGTTCGTGGCGCGCGCCATCGAAGCTGCTGGCTATCGTCCCGGGGAGCAGATCTCCATCGCCCTCGATTGCGCTGCCAGCGAGTTTTACGACAAGAAGGAAGGCGTCTACACGTTCGACAAGAAGCCGGTCGACGCGGCAGGTCTCGTGAAGACCTACGCCGACTACTGCACCAAGTATCCGATCGTCAGCATCGAGGACGGTATGGACGAGAACGACTGGGACGGCTGGAAGGTCCAAACCGACGCCCTGGGCAGCAAAGTCCAGTTAGTTGGGGATGACCTCTTCGTGACGAACACAGAACGAGTCCAGGTCGGCATCGACCGCGGAGTCGCCAACGCGATCCTGATCAAGGTCAATCAGATCGGCACCGTCACCGAAACTCTGCACACCATCCGGCTCGGCGCTCTGAACGGATACTCTTCGATCATCTCGCACCGAAGTGGTGAAACCGAGGACACGTTCATCGCCGACCTCGCAGTTGCGACCGGTGCGGGGCAGATCAAGACTGGCTCCGCTTCGCGCTCGGAGCGTATTGCGAAGTACAACCAGCTTCTTCGCATCGAAGAGCAGCTCGGGGACGGGGCGATCTACGCCGGCAAGTCCACATTCGCTGCTTGAAGAGCCGCTGAAATCAGCCGACAGCGAATCGGAGAGCGGATTCGCTGTCGTATTGCCCAGCGCGGAACGCATAGTCGATGAGGATCCGCCTTAGGGCCTGCACGTTCGTCTCGAAAGGCTCGGCGCGCATCTCGGCCAACATGCGGTCCATCGAGAGGAGTGCGCGGTGGCGGATCGGAGCGTAGGTGGTCAGCTTCGCGATCAAGGGGCGGTCGTCTGCAGGCAAGGGCAGGCCGACGGTGGCGGAGGACGTTGCGCGAACGCGGCCCTGGGGTGCGGGCGCGACGGAGTACGAGGAAACCACGGCGTCCTGCTGGTCGAGCGCGAGGATCGATGCATCGAGCGCGTGTCCTCGGGGCTCGACCCCCTCTAGCTCTTCGGGGATCGGCTCGCCCGATGCGATTCGAAGCTGCAGCGCGACCAGGTCGACTCTAGTGACCATCTCGATGAGCGTGTGGTGCCGCGGCAAGCCGATCTTCACGTCGGACACCCAACACAAACCAGACGGGCAGACGTGAAACTTCACTTCCAGAAGCCCGGCGTACCGGAGCTCGGCGGCCAGGCGCCGCGCGCTCTCAAAAAGCGCCATCCGAAATGCCTCGCCGTCCGAGCGGAAGAGCAACTCGGGCGACGGGGTTTCGTGGATGAGCGTGTGCTCCGATGTCGAGAGGCTGCGGTCGCATTCCGCGATGGCAGTGGTTTCTCCGTGAGAATCCGCGGCGACGAGCACGCCGATTTCGCGAGGTCGCGACCGGTCCTCGGCGTCTTGAACCGTTCGGACATGGGCTCGCTCGGCCGCGGCACGGATCGTGGCCGGGTCGGTGAGGGCGCCAAGCACGTCGAGATCCGTGCCGACCACAGCCACGTCTGCCTTTTCGGCGGCGCTGGCGAGCTCGAACATCTCCGGTTGGCCTTGGTAGCCAAGATGCGCCGCGTCCGCGCCTGCCTGTTCGAGAATCGCCGGGAGCTGATCGCTCGGAATCGCGCTGGCCTCTTCGAAGTCGACCTCGATGATCCGGTCCGCAGCTTCGATGTGACGGCTGGCCGGGGTGCCTTTCGGGGCAACGACGATCGATTCCACGCCCATCCGTCGGCACGTACGCGCGACACGAGTGGCGGCCTCGCCGCGCCGCAAGATCAATACTTTCTCGAACACTCGCAGAGCATAGCAACCGGCTCGCCCGAGTCATCCCGCGGCCCGGCTTGACCAGGTCGGACGGGAGAGCCAGTAGCCAAACGATGCCGGTATGGCTCCGCTCGCGTGGTTTGGAACGTCGCTCGGTTCGTCACGGGGATCTGTCGTGGCGTGCTGAGGCGATGCTCGAGTCCTTGGACCTGCGCGACGCGGAGCTTTCGATCCTGCTTTGCGACGACCTGACGATTCGCAAACTCAATCGCCGCTACCGGAAGAAGAACAAGGCGACGGATGTGCTCGCGTTCCCGATGCAAGAGGGCCCCGGCCCGGCATCGCACCCGGGTCTGCTCGGCGATGTGGTGATTTCGTTGCCCACCGCGACCCGTCAGGCTGCCCAACACGATCGCCCGATCATCCAAGAAGTGACGTTTTTGCTGGCTCACGGGCTGCTTCATCTCCTCGGTTACGATCACGGAAACAAGCGGGAGGAGCGGGAAATGAAGGCTCGGACGGAGGATCTCTTGGCCGCAGTGGGTGCGGCCAGATAGGCCTTTGTGCGTGTGGAAAACCCCAGTTGTTCCCCGTGAATTCAAGGGCCTAATCTTCGCGCGCAGCCTGTATTTCAGTGGGTAACCGACTGAAACCACGGCTGATTTGCTTATCAGCCCGGCTGCTCGCGAAACCAGCACACGATGGATCGGGAACCTGTGGATGGCCTGTGGGTAAGCTCCTCGCGTAGGCCCGCCCGACCCGACCGACACGGGTCGCCTGTGGTCCTCGATCGCTTAACCCCTAGAAATTTGTTTGTGAAACCGCACGAAGTCCCTTGTCAGCAAGGAAAAACCTAGGCATAGATGGCGCCGTGCCTGCCTGGGGCTTCTTTTGGGGGCCTTTTTACTGGATCGAGGGGGCAGGTCAGACAGTTAGGAGGGAATTATGGTAGCAGCCAAGCGAATGACGAAGGCTCAGATCATGAGCGAGCTGGCCGACAAGAGCGGCCTCACCAAAAAGGAAATTACGAGTGTCTTCGATGCACTTCGAGACCTCGTCAAAAAAGAGCTCGGTCGTCGCGGCCCGGGGGAATTCGTCATTCCCGACATGATTAAGCTCAAGGTTCGTAAGATTCCGGCGAAACCCGCTCGGATGGGACGTAACCCGGCAACAGGCGAGGAGATGATGCTTCCGCCGAAGCCTGCGTCCAAGAAGATTCGCGCAACGCCTCTCAAGAAGCTCAAGGACCTCGTCCTCTAAGTCACTGAGACCGCGAATCGAGAAAAAGGGGCCCTCAGGGCCCCTTTTTTGTTGGGCCTGTTCCGGTTTGTTTTGCGTTTGGCTTTGCAGGAGCTGCGCCGCGTAGTCGACCCTCGGCGTAGCTGAGGATGAAGCGAATCTGATCGGCGCTGAGGGTGAACGACACCTGGACGCGATCCTCTTCGGGCATGAGCTCCATCCGGCGAAGGGTCTTCCCAAAGCCCGCGAGCGTCATGATGAGCTGCTGCGAATAGAACTGCGCGACTTTCTTCCAGTAGACCGACGCATCGCTTGCGTCGCTTGGCGACGCGTACGTGGCCAGAACGCTGACCGTCGCTTGGTCGGCACCGGTTTCGCGAACGGCAAGACGCAGCCGTACCGGTACGTGTTTGATGCTCCCGACGATGAAGCGGTGGACGCCTTCGACCTCGAGGGAAATCGCTTCCTCCGGACCCATCGATAGCAACGCGTCGGGACCGCGCGCGGCGACGAGCCCTTCCTTTTTGGCGTCTCGAAGCTCACGCGCCTTCGTCATCGCCAGAACACGTTCGAGATCCTGACGGCGCGTGATGCTGAAGTGGTGCGTGCTCAGGAGCGCGATGGTGCGCGGCGTTCGATCGAGATTATACCAAGGAGCAGTGGCCACTCCGTAGCGTTGCTGCCAACGCACGCCTTTGCCTCGTGAGCGCGCAAGGCGTTTGACGCTGCTCCGTGCGAAGTCCTGATTCCGCCGATGCCGACCCGCCAACACGAGCTTGGAGCGTTGCAGATTGGGCGTCGCAACGAGCAACCGGTCGAGGTCCCCGACGGGGTCGATGCCAGACCCTTCGAGAAGGAACTGCCAGTCGGGGACACCCTGCAAAAAGCTGGTGACGTCGGGCGCGAGGGGGGATTCCCGCACCCGTTTCATGTCGACGCGGAGGGCCAGCTGGGCGCCCGGAGGGATGCGGGAGGGACCGGTGAGTGTGGGAGCCGCGGTGGGAGGAGGAGTTTCAGTGTCGGCGTCAGTGTCGGTGTCGGTGTCGGTGTCAGCGTCAGTGTCAGTGTCAGTGTCAGTGTCAGTGTCGGGCCCGGCGTCTATTGGGACTCCGGCGTCTAGGGTGGGGTGCTCGACGTCTTGACTGACCTGGCCCGCCCATCTCGGGTCCGGGGATCCGGTGGCCCTCGGTGGGGCCGACGCTGCCGCCATCTCCATCTCTCCGGTCAGACCGAACTCCACCTCCGCGGGTAGCGCTATCTCGAAGTCGAAGTTGAACTGGGCCGTTGCGCTCGCGATGTAAGCGAACGCGGCGAGGTGTATGGCTGCGGATGCCACGAGTCCGAACGTCGTGGAAAACGCTTCGAGGTGTTGACCCGTGCGCATCCTAATGACACTTCGTAGCAGACCACGGCTGTGCGGCGCACACGACGAGCTATGCGGGAGTCATTCGGTGTGCTTTTGGGCGCGGTTGCCGTTCTGTCATCTGTGGGGGCGTTCGCGGGGTGCAGTCTC
>Ga0316193_10001768_pt1 | contig 14845 bp, 11 predicted proteins | sample MerIslsedime2_MG_FD_207735 | JGI IMG/M metagenome (GOLD analysis project Ga0316193, IMG submission 207735) | Coastal sediment microbial communities from Maine, United States - Merrow Island sediment 2 | ecosystem: Environmental > Aquatic > Marine > Coastal > Sediment | place: USA: Maine...
ACAACGGACTGGATGTGGCCCAGGCCAAATACCTGGCCGGTGAAGTGGCCCACAAATGTGCCAACTATGCCATGCGGATTCTGGGTGCCTACGGGTATTCCACCGAATACCCGCTGGCCCGCTTTTATAGAGATGCGCCCACATATACCATGGTGGAAGGTTCCGCCAATATTTGCAAATGGATTATTGCTTTAGATCAGCTGGGAATACGCAAAGCAAACCGGTAAACCCGTTGACCGGTTAGTCGGTTAAGTCGGTTTAGCCCGTTTAGCCGGTTAGCTGGTAAAAAAGGATGCTATCGAAGGAAAACGGGCCAACCGGCAAACAGGCTAACGGGCCAACGGGCTAACCTTAATCCGGTGGAGCAGCTTCCCAGTAAAAGATATAATTCTTTAAACCAATTTCGGTAGTATGAAAGGAGTACAGTATGGAAATAGTCGTTTTGGTAAAACAAGTGCCGGACACCGAATCACTGATCGAAATCGAAGGCGACGGGGTGTCCATAAAAAAGCAGGATATAAAATGGGTTATGAATCCCTACGATGAGATCGCAGTGGAAGAGGCCCTGCAAATCAGAGATGCCCAAGGCGGGGCTGTGACCATTGTTTCTATGGGACCGCAAAAGGCCTTGGAAACCATACGAACCGCTCTGGCAATGGGTGCCGATAAAGGGATCCACATCAACGATCCGGCCGCTGAAGGCAGCGACGCGCTGGCAACGGCTAAAATACTGGCCGCCGCCGTCAAGGAGATTCCGTGTGACCTGATCATCGCCGGGCACCGGGCTGTGGATGAGGACAATTACCAGGTGGCCGCGGGTGTGGCCGAATTTCTAGATATCCCGCAAATCTCCATGGTCGTCAAAGCCGAGGTGTTAGATGGTAAGATCAAATGCCATCGCACCATTGAAGGCGGAACGGTGTTGGTGGAAGCCGCTTTACCGGCATTGTTCACGACCCAGCGGGGGTTGAACGAACCGCGTTATGCCTCCTTGCCCGGAATTATGAAAGCCAAAAAGAAACCGGTGGAGGTCAAAACAGTCGCCGATCTGGGTGTCGATTCAGCGACGGTGGGAGCGGCAAACCGTAAAGTCAAGATCAAAGCATTGAATTTTCCCCCCCAACGGCAGGCGGTGAAAATAATTGCGGGTGAATCCGCCCGGGAAAAAGCCGCAGAACTGGTCCGAGTTCTGCATGAAGAATCTAAAATTATATAATTATATCGGTTTTTAATAAGGAGATCAATATGGCACAAGGAGTGTTTGTTATCACAGAACAAAGAGATGGTCTTTTTCGCAAAGTGTCCTTCGAAGCCGTCAGTGAAGGCCGTCGCATCGCCGATGGTCTGGGTACTGATTTGACCGCCGTGGTTGTCGGCTCCGGTATTGAAGGTATTGCCGGGGAACTGGAAAAATATGGACCCGATAAAATACTGGTGGCCGATGATCCGGCGCTGGCGGAATACACAACGGATGCGTACACCAATGTCATTGCCGATTTGATTCAATCCTTGGACCCGGCAGTGATTCTCATCGGTGCCTCCGTCCAGGGGAAAGATCAATCCGCGCGATTGGCCGCCAGACTGGATGCGGGTTTGGCCATGGACTGCACCGCGATCAAGCTGGATAGCGGCAAATTAATCTGCACCCGTCCGATGTTCGGCGGAAAAATTTTTGCCGATGTTGAAATCGAGGGCTCTTACCAAATCATCGCGATCCGCCCGAATGTGATGGACATCGTCGAGACAGCCAAAGATTGCGTGGTTGAAAAAGCTTCCGTCAATGTGGGCGAGGTCAAAACATCGGTTGTCGAAAAGAGCATGGATACCGGCGATAAAATCGAGCTGACCGAAGCGGATATTATCGTGTCGGGCGGTCGTGGAACCGCTGGAGATTTTGCTGCCATTGAACAATTGGCAGCCGCATTTGGCGGTGCTGTGGGAGCTTCGCGCTCTGCGGTTGATGAAGGCTGGCGCCCGCACAGCGATCAGGTGGGGCAGACCGGTAAAGTTGTTTCCCCCGTGTTGTATGTTGCCTGCGGCATTTCAGGAGCCATTCAGCATCTGGCCGGCATGTCGACTTCCAAATTCATCGTGGCCATCAACAAGGATCCTGAAGCGCCCATTTTTTCAAAGGCGGATCTGGGTATTGTCGGCGACTTGGCGGAAGTGGTTCCGGCAATGGCGGAAGAAGTCAAGAAAGTCAGGGGCTAATCCAAGATCTGAAAATGCCTAAAATTCAAAATGTCTAATTGCCTAAAATTGAGGATGACATAAATGGATGAAACCAGAGAATCATTGGAGTTTGACGTACTGTTTGTCGGCGGCGGCCCGGCGAATTTAGCCGGTGCCATCCATTTGATGAACATGGCACAGAAAGCGGGAAAGGAAATCGAGGTTTGCCTGATTGAAAAGGCTGAATCCATCGGCTCACACTCATTGAGCGGCGCCATTCTGGATCCTGTGGCACTCCAAGAGCTCATACCGGACTACCTGGATAAAGGGTGTCCGATCGAACAGCCTAACTGCAGCGACGAATTTTATTACCTGACATCCACCCGAAAATTTCGCATTCCCTACACGCCCGGTTATATGCACAATAGTGGCTGCCATATTATCAGCCTTTCCAAGTTTTGCGTCTGGCTGGGAGAGATGGCTGAAGAGCTGGGAGTCATGGTTTTTCCGGGGTTTGCCGGTACCGAGGTGCTGTATGAAGCGGGCGGCGACCGCGTCATCGGCATCCGGACCGGAGACAAAGGTATCGATAAAGATGGTAATAAAAGACCTGTTTTTGAGCCGGGCGTTGACCTGATGGCCAAGGTTACCGTCTTCGGTGAAGGACCCCAGGGCAGCCTTTTGCGCGAGATCGGCAAGAAGCTGGGTATTTTCGAAGATAAAATGCCCCAGGTGTTTGAAACCGCTATCAAGGAAGTGATTGAAATTCCGGAATCGAGCCCTTTCAACACTTCCGCCACTACGGTCGTGCATTCTTTCGGTTATCCGCTGGGTTTTGATACAAAAGGCGGTGGATTTCTCTATAAAATGAAGAACAACCGGGTCTCCCTCGGGTTTGTTGTCGGATTGGAGTATGAAGACCCGCTATTTGAACCTTACCAGGCATTTTTGAGTTTTAAAAAACACCCGTTGATTGCCGATATCATCAAGGGTGGAAAAGTGCTGCAGCAGGGTGCCAAGACCCTGCCTGCCGGCGGCTATTACACCATGCCCCGGCTGGCGCTGGACGGTGCGGTTATCGTCGGCGACAGTGCTTCCATGTTGAATATTCAGCGGCTCAAAGGCGTGCACACCGCCATGAAATCCGGCATGCTGGCGGCAGAAGCGATCCTGACGGCGCTGGATGGGGAGAACTATACCGCTGAGACCCTGGGGGCCTATGAGCAAAATGTTGACCGCAGCTGGATTAAAAAAGAACTCTACGCCGCACGCAATTTCGACCAGGCCCTTTCCCAAAAAGGAGTGGGGAAATTCATCACCATCGGCGCCCAGTATTTAAGCGGCGGCCGCGGATTTGTCGACCCCATGGAAATTAAAAAAGACCGCCTGTCTTTAAGAAAGCTTGAAAACACAAACCTCCCGCAAACCATGTCCCCGGAAACCCAGGATCTTGACGGCAAGCTTTATCTGGATAAACTGACCGGGCTTTATCTTTCCGGCACCACCCATGAAGAAAACCAGCCCTGTCATCTCATTATCCCTGATCAAAACCTTTGTGTCACCGAGTGCTTTGAAAAGTATCGCTGCCCTTGTACCCGTTTCTGTCCGGCCCAGGTCTATGAACTGGAAGAAGATCCGGAGGGGTCCAGGCGTTTGAAGCTCAACCCTTCAAACTGTCTGCACTGCAAGACCTGCGAGATCAAAGATCCCTATGAGAACATCATCTGGACCTGCCCGGAGGGAGGGGGCGGGCCCAAATATTCCATTTTATAGCGGCGTCACAACGTTGGCTAAACGGAATTTCTTCTTTTTTTCAGTTATGACCGTCAGCCCTGCTCTTAGCCCTGCTGCGAGCGGGGCTTATTGTTTTTGAAAGGAGATCATTTTGAATAAAGACATTGTTGCCAAGACCCAAAAAACAGCAGAACTGTATTTCAAGGATGTCAAAGGTGAGAGGCCTTTTGATCTGTGGCGGTCATTTGACAAGGACCTTGCCAAAGACCTTTCTCTGTTTATTACCGGGCAAATGTATGCCCGGGAAAAAATACCCCACAAAACCCGGCAGTTGATTACCGTGGCCGCGCTGACGGTTCTCTCTCGTGCGGATGAACTTCGGCTGCACATTCAAGCGGCTTTAAATGTCGGCTGCCGGCCGGAGGAGATCGCCGAGGTGATTTTTCAAACCGCGGTTTACGGAGGCGTGCCTGCCACCAATTCCGCCCTGAAGACACTAAAATCAGTTCTGGAGGAAAAAGGCCTTTGGCCGCTGGACTAAATGTATCTGAATTTCTACAACTCGATGAAAATATGGAGTATTTTTTGAGATTTGAGTCTTTTACCTCATTCATGGAATAATGGAATAGTGGAATATTTTCAATTCCGGTTTATCCGGGCTGGGTTTATTGAGTTAATTGAATCAACTAATCAACTTAATCAACCTCATTTCTGCGCTTTCTAGCTTGACACACCCCTTTTATATTTTTTAGACTTCGGACACACTCAAGCCGCGCTCAGGAAAAGGAGTCTACCGTGGCGATATCACGAGTTGACATTCGACCCCTTACCAAAGAGGATTTCGACGCGGTCGTCGAAATTGACGCAAAAGTATTTAACCATTCACGTCCGGATTAAGCTGGAGGAGTCAATGAATTTAAAGCAAATTGTCATATCCATCGAAAATGCGCCGGGCCGGCTATTTGAAGTTACCAATGCGTTGGGCAATGCCGGCATTAACCTTCGAGCACTCAATCTGGTGGATACCGGCGCTTTTGGTCAACTCCGTCTTCTGGTGTCCAATGTCGCCAAAGCAAGGCGGATACTGATGAAAATGGAGATTCCCGCTTTTGTCAATGAGGTCGTTGCTGCCGAAATCGAGGACAAACCCGGGAGTCTGGCAAAAATTCTGCAACCGCTCACAGACGCCGGTATCTATGTCGTATTTATGTATGCGTTCATCCGTTTCTCCCAAGGCAAAGCAGTGATGATTTTTCGTTTCAGCGACAATGAAAAGGCCATTGAAGTTTTAAAGTCCAATGGCATCAACCTGCTGGACGCCGAGGCATTCGGCATTCTTGAAACGGAAAATTAGGTTCAGCGGTTCAGGGTTCAACGTTCCGGGTTAAAAACACTCAACCAGCTCTTTTCAAAAGGATTGTGTCTTCATCTTTTTTCTAAAGCCTTTTCACCCAATGGTAACGTCGAGTTTTGCGAATCTTGATCAGTAAATTTAGCGTTTCCAACATTTGTAACCTTTGAACCCTGAACCTGGAACCGATCATTTTAGGCAATAATCATCTCTATTTATAATTTGAAACGCTCAATTTAGTTACGCCATGTTGTCATAAACAAGCCAGATAAAAGCCTATGTCTTCCGCTAAACAAAGCCATGACACCTCAGCACCAACCGGATCTTCTTTGATGCAAAATGAAGACGATACGAATTTGCAAAAAGAAGAAACGAAGGTCCGCGAAGATCGCTATCGGGTGCTCATCGAGGATGTGGCGGATGGTTTTTACGAAGTAGATCTGCACGGAGATTTCAAGTTTTTCAACAATGCCCTCTGCCGAATTTTCGGATATCCGGCGGAAGAAATACGGGATCGCAATTTCCGTGAATTTATGAATGAGGAAAATGCCGCCATCGCTTTCGAGGCGTTTAACCGCATATATCGGGCCGGTGAGGGCGTCGTTGATATCAGCTGGAAAATTGCCCGCAAGGATGGAGAAGAGCGTCATCTGGAGATTTCAGCCAATCTGATTAAAGATGAACGTGGGCAAAAAATCGGCTTCAGAGGCATTGCCAGAGATGTCACCGACAGGGTTTTGGGCGAGCAAGCGCTGAAAGACTCTGAAGTCTGCGCCTTGGAATTATCCCGCACCAGCCGCCGGGCAGAACAGCGATACCGGGCCTTTCTCGAATTTTTGCCGGATCCCGTGTTTGTCTTCAATATGGACAACACGGTTTTTTATCTGAATCCGGCCTTTGAAAAGGTATTCGGCTGGTCCCTGGATGAGTTGAAAGGTAAAATCATTCCCTTTGTTCCCGACAATTTAAAAGAGGAAACCCGTTCCGGTATCCAGCGGTTGTTTAAAGAGAAAGTCCTTCATGGATTTGAAACCAAACGTTTGACCAAAGGCGGACTGCTGCTGGATATCATTATCGATGGTGCCATATTCTATGATGAGGACAATCAGCCGGCCGGACAGGTCATCACCCTGCGGGACGTGACCCGGGAAAAGCGTGATGCACGTATCAATCAAGCGCTTTTCCGCATCGCAAAGGCATTGCATCTGTATCGCGGTTTGGATGAGCGGCTTAAGCTTGTTACGAAGGAAGTTCAGGATTTGATGAGCGTGGAAGGCGCATCGGTCATTCTGCTGGATGAGGAGAAAAAGGAATTTTATTTTCGTGAATCCGTGTATGATGACGATGAAACCGGCAAAAAGATGAAGGAAATACGATTTCCGGCCGACAAAGGCGTCGCAGGTCACGTTTACCGGACCGGAGAACCGTTGATTGTGCCGGACACTTCCAAAGATCCTCATTTTTTCAGCCAGGTCGATGAAAAGGCCCATTATCAAACTCGCAGCATGCTGGATGTGCCGCTTCAGATTCAGAACCGCATGATCGGCGTGTTGTGTGCCGTCAACAAAAAAGAAGGTGCCTTTGACCGCCCGGATGTTGAGCTGCTGAGTGCCATTGCAAACTATGTCGCCCTGCCGATTGAAAATGCCGCTATTAATGAACAACTCAAACGCTCTTATGAGGAGGTTCGGAGCTTAAACCGGGCCAAAGACCAGGTTATTCACCATCTTTCTCACGAATTGAAAACGCCGATTTCCATTTTAACCGCTTCTCTGAGTATTTTAAGAAAAAGACTGTCCGGGCTCGAGGACCGCAACTGGGATTCAATTCTTGATCGCGCTCAAAGAAATCTGGACCGGTTGCTTGACATGCAATATCAGATCGAAGACATCCTGAGAGAAAAAGATTATAAGACCTATTACATGTTGTCATCTTTGTTGGACGCGTGTGCCGATGAACTGGAGGTGCTGGTTTCAGAGGAACTGGCGGAGAAAGATATTATTCGGCGGCTGCGTCAGCGTATTGAAGAACTTTTCGGCCGCCATGACGCCCATCCGGAACTGATCCCGTTGGATCAATTCGTTGCGAAAAAAATTAAGACACTTGAACCTCGATTCGCCCATCGGACTTGCAGGGTAAAGACCCGGATATCCATGGTACCGGCCATTTGGATTCCTACGGATGTTCTCGATAAAATTGTTGAGGGCCTGGTTCGCAATGCCATTGAAAACACACCGGACAGCGGGGAAATCATCGTGTCGGTAAGAAACGGGGAGATCGGCCCCGAATTGGAAATCAGGGATACGGGGGTCGGGATCAGTGAGGAAAATCAGCGGTTGATTTTCGAAAACTATTTCACGACCTATGATACCATGCAGTATTCTTCAGGCCAACCCTATGATTTTGGAGCCGGTGGCAAAGGGTTTGATTTATTGCGAATGAGAATTTTTTCGGAACGATATCATTTCCGGCTGAATCTGAGTTCTCAACGGTGCAACTTTTTGGCCCAAAACTCGGATCTCTGTTCGGGTAAAATCGAAGACTGCGTCCATAGCCGGCAACCGCAGGATTGCCGGGATTCAGGCGGCACCACGGTAACGGTTCAGTTTTATCCGGCCGACCGGTTCACACCCGCGAAAAGTGGTTTGGAGTAAGGTAGACTGACCATCCTATTTAAGAGTAAATCTTTGAACCAACAGTTAACGAATAACTTTTAGTTGAGAGAAACCATGAACCGATCCCAACAACAAGACCAGAAACTGCAGGCCGCCGCGGAGACACCCGACCAGTTTTTCCGGGAGCTTGAAATCCAGTTTTTAATTCACGAGCTCAAAGACCCCATCGCGATTATCGAGACCGGTTTGCGCACCCTTTTAGAGAAAAGAGAAAAATTCGGTCCCCTTTCCCCCAAGCAGGAAAACACGCTGAAGCGCACCCTGCGAAACACTAAAAAAACCAGATCCATGCTCAATAATCTGCTTGAGATCGGACGCTCCCAGTCCGGTTGTTTTGTCTGTTCTCATTTCCAACCGGCGAAATCTGTATTTCAGACCATGAAAGATGCACTGGAAATCATGACCGGTCCCCTTGCCGAAGAATTGGGAAAATATCAGGCCGAAAAAGATGCCATTGAGCTGTTGTCTCAAAATGGTATTTTTCTTGATATCTCATCACAGGCGGCAAACATCGAAATGTTCCAGGATGAGATTAAATTTAGCCAGATCATGGGGAATCTTCTAAAAAATGCCCTTCATCATCGTCGTAACAGGGTCGAAATTAAAATGGCGGTTGAAGACAAGGATTTAGTGCTGCTGGTTTCCGATGACGGCCCCGGGGTCGAACCGGAGCATCAGGAATTGATATTCAAACGTTACGCCCAGGTGAAGGAATGTTCCATCGTCCCGCGCAAAGGTCACGGCCTCGGCCTGGCAGGCGCCCTCATTTTGGCCAGATGTCTCGGGGGCGATATCAAGATCGAAAGTCAAAAAGGGCAGGGCGCCATATTTTGTTTGACGTTGCCGCTGAAGCTGGAAAGTTTCCAGGGGCAATAATTTTAGAGAAGAAACATGGGAATAAGAAAAGATCCGTTCGGTAAAACCATTGACGGTAAGGTGGTTGATCTATGCACCTTGACCAATGTACGAGGCATGGAAGTCAAAATAACAAATTACGGAGCCACATTGGTTTCGTTGAAGGTTCCGGACCGTCACAATGTCCCGGTTGATGTTGTCCTGGGCTATGACTCACTCACGTCGTATGAACGAGATACTGCTTATTTTGGTGGTATTGTCGGGCGTTATGCCAATCGTATTGCCGGCGGAGAATTTACACTTCACGGGAAGAGGTATCATCTGGCAAAAAATGAGGGGGATCATCATCTGCACGGCGGCACTCGCGGCTTTAATAAAGTTAGCTGGCAAATAAAAGACCTCATTGATGATGTCGCCCCGAGTGTTATCCTTACTTATTTGAGCCCGGATAGTGAAGAAGGGTATCCCGGGAACCTACGGGTAACGGTCACCTATAGATTGACTGAAAAAAACGAATTGAGGATTGATTATGCAGCCGAAACCGATAAACCTACCATCATCAATCTAACCCATCATTCCTATTTTAATTTGGTCGGAGCCGGCACTGGCGACATTTTAGGGCATGCGCTTAAGATATTTGCCGATAAATTTAGCCCCGTCGATGACCGTCTGATTCCAACGGGTGAATTCAGGAGCGTAAAGGGCACTCCCATGGATTTTAGGCAGCCCACCCAAATCGGCGCTCGCATAGAGCAGCAAGATGAGCAGCTCATGATGGGAAATGGCTATGATCATAACTGGGTTTTGAATAAGGAAGAGGGGGCTTTGGCTTTAGCTGCCAGGGTCATGGAATCACAATCCGGCAGAACAATGGAAGTCTACACCACCGAACCCGGTGTCCAATTCTATTCCGGGAACTTTTTGGCTGATCGAATTGCCGGTAAAGATGGTCAAATTTATCGTCACCGCGGCGGATTCTGTCTGGAAACCCAACACTTTCCGGACTCTCCCAACCGGCCGGATTTTCCTTCAACCGTACTAGAGCCCGGCGCGAAATATCAAAGTACTACGATTTATCGATTTTCAATCAGGTCATGAGAACGGATTCCTTTTTTTAAATACGTCTACCGGAGCCTTCGTCGGTGCATACAGCAGGCCTTTTGCACTGAATATATTTAAAATAATTCCAAAACCAAGGCAATCAATCAAGCGCCGACGCTTTTCATTTTTTCGTGTAAAAGGCAACCGCGGTAATAATAATCAACCCTTTGATAATCCATTGCCAGTATGCAGACACATCGAGCAAATTCAACGCGTTGCTGAGGATGGCAAATATAAAGACGCCGGCAATTGTGGCACCAATACCGCCTCTACCACCGGCAAGGCTCGTCCCACCAATCAAAACGGGCAAAATTGAATCCAGCATATATCGTTCACCCACCAACGGATCTCCCATACCCATCCGGCTGGCCAGGAAAATACCGGTCATTGCTGCGGTGAAACTGCAGATCATATATGTCATGATCTTAACTCGTGCGGTTTTGATGCCGGACAACCTGGCGACCTCCTCATTGCCGCCGGTCGCATATACATATCGGCCGAAGGTGGTTCGGCGCAGGATAAAGATGCCTGCTGTTGCAACCACCGCAAACAAAATAATCGGAAACGGAATAAACCACGCCTTGCCCCAGGCCAGATAATCGAAGACAGGCGGTACCGAGCCGATGGGGGATTTGGTATAGAGCAGCAGCGCCCCCTGAACCACCGACATCATACCAAGCGTCACAATGAGGGGATGGACCCGGGTTTTCGTAATCACGAATCCGTTGCAAAATCCGATGAACAGCGCCATCACAATGACGAAGGCGATCACCGGTAAAATCAGGGATTCACGACCAAGTATCATTCCGGTTGTCAGGCAGGAGGCCATACTGACCACCGAGCCGATCGACAAATCGATTCCGGCGGTTAAAATTGTGAACGTTTGACCGACACTGACCAACCCGAGTGGCACCACCTGCCGCAAGAGATTCTGGATGTTGCGGGAGGTCAGGAATATGTCTGATAAAAGGCTCGTCGCGACGATTAAGCCCACCAATACGACATAAACGATAATCGTATTTCGATCCTGCTTAAAAATACTATAGCGCAAGGGCTGTCTCTTTCTGTTGGTGTTGAACAGTATTTTGACCGGTCGCCAGCATCAGGATGCGTTCCTCCGTCGCTTCGCAAGGCGAGAGCTCCCCCATGACCTTTCCATCGTGAATGACTAAAATTCGATCGCTCATACCAATAATCTCGGGCAGTTCCGAGGAAATCATTATGATGGCGGTTCCCTGCCTTGCCAGCAAACGCATGAGTCGGTAAATCTCGGCCTTGGCTCCCACATCGATACCGCGGGTCGGTTCGTCTAAAATCAGCATGGATGGATGGATATTAATCCATTTTGCCAGAATCACTTTCTGTTGATTACCGCCACTGAGATATTGGATTTCCTGTTCGATACCGGTTGTGACAATATCATATTCCCGAACACGGTCATTACAAATATCTTTTTCCTTTGCTTCGCGCACGAAAAACCATTTTTGGATTCTGTTCAGGATGGTTAAGGTCAGGTTTTTTCTCACGGACATGTTTTGGACCAGACCGTCCTTGGCACGGCTCTCAGTGACAAATCCAATACCGCTTGCGATCGAAGATTTGGGAGTTGCTCTTTTCAGAGGACTGCCATTCAAACGCACACGGCCGCTATCGATTTCACAAGCGCCAAAAATAGCTCGAGCGATCTCTGTGCGCCCGGAGCCGACTAGGCCCGCTAAACCGAGGATTTCTCCGCTGTATACCTTGAAGGACACGTGATTTAAAATATTGTTGCGGCACACATCATCCAGGGTTAGGATTTCTTTTTTCTCTCCAACTTCCCGAGCGGGGAAAGTCTCCGTCAGACTTCGGCCGACCATCAAGTTGACAATCTGCGGCTTATCCAAATCTCCTGTGTCATAGGTTCCCACGAGATGACCGTCTTTTAAAACCGTGGTGCGATCGGCAATCTGAAAGATTTCTTCGATTCGATGGGATATATAGATGATGGTCTTTCCGCTTTCCTTAAGTGATCGGATGATGCGAAACAGCGACGCCAGTTCACGGCCGGAAACCACGGCCGAGGGCTCGTCCATCATGATGATATCGGCATTCAGCGACAGTGCTTTGGCGATTTCCACCATCTGCTGGTGTGCGACGCCGAGATCTTTTACCTTGGATTGAATATCGATGTTCGCATTCAGATCGGCGAGAAGCTCCCGGGACCTCCGCTTTAAAGTGGCGCTGTCGATAAGACGCCCGCATTTCGTTGGTTCGCGTCCGAGAAAGATGTTTTCTGCAACCGTCAGTTCGGGGATAAGATTGAACTCCTGGTAGATGATGCTGATACCACAATTCTGGGCATGTTTAGGCGAGGAGAAAAAGATTTTTTCCCCCTTTAATAAGATATCACCGCTGTCCGGCCGATAAACCCCGGCGAGTATTTTCATCAAAGTCGATTTTCCGGCACCGTTTTCACCGACAACAGCGTGGACTTCACCCGGCAAACAGTTAAAATCGACCTTATCCAGTGCCAACACCCCGGGAAATGCCTTGGATACTTGTTGCATTTCAACAATATTTTTGCCCATTTTATTATTTCTTTCCAATCGCCAGAGCCATTTATTTCCGAATTGGTAAATGAAACAGTGTTCCTATATCTTAACCGCTTAACCTAGTTTATGATGTCATAGGACGGGAAGGTCCCGCAGGACCTTCCCGGAAGGATTTATTTCGGCAGCCACTTTTCGGGCAGCGTATTGTTCCAGGCATCACCCGGCCAATCCTTGTGAGTCATTTCGCTCCACGGCAAATCACTTTTCACGTTCTCCGTATCCACGGTGGTTATAATCGTCCGGGGAACATCGACGAAAAACGGAACCGGCTCGCCGTTGAGAACCTTCAAGGCGACTTTGACGGCATCAGATCCCATGGATACCGGGAAATCGACACTCATTGCCGGAAAATCCAATTCCTGGGCCTTCACCAAAAAAGCATTGAGATGGTCCGCCGTAACGGGAACCTTCATGCCGGCTTCATTCAAAGCCTCTAAAGCGCCTACATTTTGGAGACCATCCCCCCAGACGCCGTTGATTTTGTCGCCATAGGATTGGATCATTGCCGCCATGATCTTCTTTCCTTCAGCCGGAGACCAGTTGGCGTATTGGAGATCCAGCAGTTTAATGCCTGGGAATTGGGCCAATATCTCTTTGCCGCCTTCGATTCTTTCCTCCGCAGGGCCGGCACCGGGGAATCCGCCCAGCATCACGATATTGCCTTTACCCTTGAGCATCTCGCAAAGCCAGAGCATTTGAAACCGTCCCTGGGTGTAATTGCTTGAATTTACGAAAGACACAAAGTTGTCGCTTTTAACTCTGCGGTCCACACAGATCACAGGAACACCCATTTTAGAAACCCGTGTGACAATGGGGTCCAGGGCGGCACTTGTGGCGGCACTGATAATTAACAAATCAATGCCTTTGGCCACCAGGTCTTCAACATCGGCGATTTGTTTGTCGGGTTTGTCGTTGGCGTCCGTGACATAAAACTTTTTTATCAAATCCTTCTGGGCCTCTGCTTCGGCTCTGACCTGCAGATCAAAATACACCCGCCAGGAATTGGAAACAGAGGCATTGCTGAACCCGATGACATATGGCGGGTTCTTCTTGAATTTGGAAGTGTCCACCATCTTAAGTGCACTCGTGTCCCAGAGCCATGAGCGCGGAAAACTTTCGGCAGCGGCAATGGATCCCAACACCGAGAAAACAAACGCGCAGACCATCAGAATAGTTATCAGCTTTTTCATCGTCACCCTCCTTTTTTTGTGTATCGTGTTGCGAGATAAGATTAATTCCAGCTCAATTTAATTCAATCGATCGGTTTATCACCTCCTTTCACTTTTCGCACCGAGCCATTTTGCTAGGAGCTTTTCCTAAAAACGGCATAAAAGGATGCCGCCAGGATAATAATGGAGCCTTTGACTATGTACTGGACCTGCACCGGCAAATGGAGCAGCAGCACCAGATTGTAAAGCATGATAATAATGAGAACCCCCACAATCGTTCCCATGACACCGCCTCTGCCGCCGGCAAAGGACGTGCCGCCCATCACCACCGCGGCAATCGAATCGAGCTCATAGCCCCTACCGACCCAGTTATCCGAAATGCCGACATAACCGGCAAGGTAAAGGCCGGCAACGGCCGCGCAGAAACCCGAAATCATATAAACCACCGTTATCACTAAATGGATGCGATACCCCGAAAGGAAGGCCGTCTCGATATTTCCACCGATGGCATAAATCTGGCGCCCCAGCGTTGTTTTGTTTAAGACGATGACGGCCATCACCATCAGAACGGTCAATGAACAAATCGAGGTCGGAATCGGGCCGATGTCGCCGGTGCCTAAAAACCGCAAGATCGGCGGGAATCCCCCTTTCGGTGCGCCCTTGGTATAGAGAAAGCGCAATCCTTGGACGATAATCATGACACCGAGGGTTGCCATGAAGGGCTGAACTTTTCGCTTGGTGATCAGAAGTCCGTTGATCAACCCGACGAGGATACCGAAAAATAGACAGACAGCAGCAACAGGTAAAAAAAGAGTATCCTGCCCCCCGGTGTTGTGGGCCATAATCACAGCAACCGTTGCCATGACAGAGGCCACGGATAAATCCAGGCCTCCGCCGCCGAGCAGGATAACAAACGTCTGACCGATGGCGACCATTCCAAGGGCTGCCGCCTGATTGAGGATATCTTTTAAATTTTGAGGATTTAGAAATTGGGGTGAAACCACCGAGGCGGTGATGAAAAGAAGCCCCAGGAAAATGTAAATACCGTATCTTTCAAATACGCTCCTGAGGGAGATCGATAATTGGGGAGAGTGCGCCTTGGCTGAAAGTTCCATCGGGTTTATCTCACTAGGACTATTTTTTAAGGCTGCGATAAAGGTCGCGGTAGTATTTATCATAAACGGCACAACCGAC
>Ga0316193_10001771_pt1 | contig 14831 bp, 16 predicted proteins | sample MerIslsedime2_MG_FD_207735 | JGI IMG/M metagenome (GOLD analysis project Ga0316193, IMG submission 207735) | Coastal sediment microbial communities from Maine, United States - Merrow Island sediment 2 | ecosystem: Environmental > Aquatic > Marine > Coastal > Sediment | place: USA: Maine...
TATTGCGTCAAATTTTTGTGCCAATTTAACAATTGGCTATCCCAATACCAACGGCTATTATCCTCCAATGACGAATGCGGTAATCCGCGAGAATTTTGTGTGCCAGCCAGAGTGGCTGCCATCAACTGACAGGGAAGCATCATGACACCATCCAGCAAAAAGAATACCACTGCGAAAAAAACTTCCAGTGAAAAAGCCGCCAGGAAAAAGGTGACCAGCAAGAAGGCGGCCAATGCCAGGAAAGCCTCTACGAAAAAGGTCGCAAAAAAGGTCACAAAAAAGGCCACAAAAACTTCCAGGACAGATACATCGTCAATAAATATTGCGCCAGAGGAGCGTTGGAAGATGATTGCTGTCGCTGCCTATCATAAGGCAGAAAAAAGGGGATTTGCTCCTGGTGGCGACATGCAGGACTGGGACGAGGCAGAGAAGGAGGTTGACAAGCTTATCTACGGATGAGTCGCGCCGCACCGGATTGGGCGGCACCCGGGGCTTGTTACGCTGTCTTCAAGCCATCATCCCAACAGGGATGCTCACCATAACGTCCGGCGAGAAAATCCGAGAAGACCTGTATCCGCCTGGGCATTAAACGTCCCGGCGGATAAACTGCATAGATACCGACTGCAGCGCCCTGGTATTCATTCAGAATAGTAACCAGGCTGCCTTGTTTTACGTAACTGCCGAGGATAAAGGCAGGGCTCCTGGTAATTCCCAAACCGGCGCTGGCGGCTGCCGCCAGTGCGTTGCCATTGTTGGCACGGATACGAATCTGTGGCTGTGCCTGGATCGCCTTGCCCGCTGGTGTTTGATAACGCCACTGCTGCTTGTAACTGATATTGCTGTATTGCAGACCAATATGCTGACGCAGTTCATCCGGGTGTGCGGGTTCCCCGTGACGTTCCAGGTAGGCACGGCTGACACATGTCATAAAGCGCGCGGTCCCTAAACGCCTCGCCACGAGTGTGGAATCCTGCAGTTTCCCGATCCTGACCGCCATGTCAAAGCCTTCTTCTACCAGGTTAATGTTGCGATCGTTCAGATCCAGGTTTAACTCAATGGCGGGATGTTCATTAAGAAAGTCAGCAATGGCATCCGACAGGTGCACTAAACCAAAGGATAGCGGGGCAGCCAGCTTGAGTGTGCCGCGTAATTCTATGGTCTCTTCAGTAACGCTTTGCTCGGCGTCATCAAGGTCTGCAAGAATTTGCACGGCACGCTGGTAAAAGTTTTTGCCGGTATCGGTCAGTGCTAACCGCCGGGTGGTGCGATGCAGCAGTCGGCTACCAAGGCGTCTTTCCAGTTGGCTAATACGCCGACTAACCACGGACTTCGCAATGCCGAGCCGCTCGCCAGCCTTGCTGAAGCTGCCGGCTTCCACGACGGCAGTAAAGGCTTCTATATCAGCAAACTTGTCCATATTGTTGCAAATTATAGAACAGAAAGTTCCATATAACCTAATTTATTAACATATTTGGAACAAGTATGCTTTCCAGGTCGAAGCAGCAACCGCAGCCGTCTGACCAGTGGAGGAACTGATATGAATATGCCAGAACACAGAGAGAATCTGGTGTTACGAAGAGTCTCACGCATCGTCAAAGGAATGCCAGCCACTGATGGGGCTGGTGTGGAACTCACACGGGTTATTGGGCAGCCTGTATTGCCCATGCTTGATCCGTTTCTGCTGCTGGATGCGTTCAGGTCAGATAAACCCGAAGATTATATCGCCGGCTTTCCACCACACCCTCATCGTGGTTTCGAAACGGTCACTTACCTGCTCGCCGGGCGTATGCGTCACAAGGACAACGCCGGCCATGAGGGTGTTATTGAGCCTGGTGGCATCCAGTGGATGACGGCAGGTAAAGGCATCGTGCACTCTGAAATGCCAGAGCAGGAGAATGGCATGCTGGAAGGATTTCAGCTCTGGATAAATCTGCCAGCCAGTCACAAGATGGATGCAGCCGCTTACCAGGAATACCCGGCTGAACAGATTCCCCTGGAATCGCGGCAAGCGGGCATTCTGGTGCGGGTTATTAGCGGCGTGACCTCAAAAGGCACAAAAGGCCCGGTCGTGCAGCCCCTGACTGAGCCGCTTTACCTGGATGTACAGGTTCCGGCGGGTCAAAACTATTTCGAAGCATTACCAGAAGCACACAATGCTTTTTTGTATGTGATCCATGGTTCAGTGAGCCTTGAGAATGAGGATGGTGAAACGATGTCGCTGGGGCGGGATGATTTGGGAGTACTGACGCAGGGTGATGCAGTCAGCTTACAGGCTGGCCAGGAAGATGCCCGTTTCCTCATTGTAGCAGGCAAACCTTTGAGAGAGCCGGTAGCGCGTGGCGGTCCCTTTGTGATGAATACCAGTGCTGAAGTTCAACAGGCATTCGAAGATTACAAGCAGGGAGAATTTTAACCAATGATTCGAAACAGCATGAACGCGAAATTAAAAACTGTTAAAGGTGAATTTATTCGATCAGAGTCCGGCTTTCGAAACTGGGTAACAAAAGACGGCGCTGCAGGTCCGACTGGAGAAGCTGGCTTCCCTGCGGAGTTGGGGCGTTACCATCTTTATGTTTCATTTGCCTGCCCATGGGCACATCGCACGTTGATCTTTCGCGCTCTGAAAGGACTGGAGGATGCAATTTCAGTGTCGGTTGTGCATCCATTGATGCCTGCGGAAAGCTGGATGTTTGGAGAATATCCGAATGCTACCGAAGATCATGTAAACAAGGCTGAGTATTTACTTGAAAATTATTTAAAAGCGGATCCTCATTTTAGCGGGCTGGTTACGGTGCCTGTTTTATGGGATAAAAAACGCCAGACAATTGTAAATAACGAGTCATCAGAAATCATTCGCATGCTGAATTCTTCCTTTGATGCATTTGTAAATGCTGACCTGGATTTATACCCGCAGGAATTACGCAAGGAAATTGATGAGATTAATGAAATTGTTTACAGCAATGTGAATAACGGAGTGTATCGCTGTGGTTTTGCTAAAACACAGGAAGCCTATGACAGTGCCTTTGATTGTTTATTCGATACAATGGACGAGATTGAAGAAAGCTTGTCAAAGCACCGTTATCTTGTTGGTAACCGGATTACCGAGGCCGACTGGCGCCTGTTTACAACCCTGGTGCGTTTTGATGCGGTATATTACAACCACTTTAAAACCAATAAAAAGCGTCTGATCGAGTATCCGAATTTATGGGCATACACACGCGAGCTGTATCAGGTTTCTGGCGTGGCAGAAACGGTTAACATGGATCATATCAAGTACCACTACTTCGGTAGTCATCGCTCAATCAATCCGGCTGGCATTGTTCCAAACGGGCCGGAAATTGATTTCATGCAGACGCATGGGCGGGAAAGTATTTCCTGACAGGTTTTTTACCGCTGTAACTGAAAGCAGAGTTGAGCGCTAAATGTTACCGGGGAGCGAGTCGTTCATTTGTAACATATGTTAAATATAGTAACCCGGGTGACGAGTATGGCACTTAAAAATACTGCGCAATCTTATGGCTCAATTGCCAAATTACTTCACTGGACTACGGCCGCATTATTTCTTCTGTCTTATGTCACTGTGTACTATCGACATTGGTTTACTGAAGAGGAGACAACGGAAAACTGGACAGCTCTACAACTGCATTTATCAGTTGGTGTGACGATAGCTGTTATTGTTGTGCTTCGCATACTATGGAAAGCAAGTAACCGGAATCCGGAGCTTGAACCTGGTACGCGCCTGGAGCATTTGGCAGCAAGGTCGGGGCATTATGCGCTTTATGCTGTAATGATCTTAATGCCGTTAACGGGTTACCTGGGAACGGGTGTAAACACCGAATATTTCTTTATGTTTGATATTCCGAAGTTTGAATCGACGTATCTGTACAATGCGCTGGTAACTGACGGGCTTGGGACAAGCTTTAAGGAATTTGAGAAGCCGATAGATTTTGTGCATAAAAATATTGGTGGAGCATGGCTTGTGTGGTTGTTGGTTCTCGGCCATGTGATGGCTGCGTTATATCACCACTTCGTCAAGAAAGACCAGACCCTGCAGAAGATGATGATCGGAAAGTGAACCAGCGGCACTGCACGGTCTTGCACAGTGTCCGCTCGCTCGTGCATGAATGCCATATTCATTGTTTGTTCATGCGATAAATTACATTTGTGACTGCAGGTAGTTTTTTATGCCTATCCTCTTGATCAGGCCCAGTTGCTTCTCTAGCCAGTACGCGTGATCCATTTCGGTGTCGTCCAGTAATCTGGTTAAAATTTGCCGCGAATCGTAATCTTTTTCTTGCTCGCATATTTCGATGGCATCTTTCAATGCAGCAGTTACTTCGTATTCAACGTCCAGATCATTCTGTAGCATTTCCTTGACGTTACTACCGACACGAACCTTGTCCGCTGAATTCATGTCCGGTTGTACTTCCAGGAATAACATGCGCTCCATTAATGCGTCAGCATGTTCTGTTTCTTCTTCCATTTCATGATTAAGACGTTCATATAATTTAGTCAGTCCCATATCTTTATAGATACGGGAATGGGCCATGTATTGGTCACGTGCTGCAAGTTCACCATTGAGCAGTTTCTGCAGTTGTTGCAAAACTTTTTTGCGGCCTTTCATGATCAATCTCCTGATTGCGACTGTAGATAATTTTCCAGGCCGGTATTTTCAATCAGCCACTGCTGTGATTCGATCCAGTCAATGTGATCCTCTGTTTCTTCCAGAATTTCGGTTAATTCATCGCGACTGATGAAGTCACGGTTTTTTTCGCACAGCTTGATAGCCTCCTGCAGATTACTTCTCATCCCTGTCAGTATTTCCAGATCACCTTTCAGCATCTCGGGAATGTTTTCACCAATGAGTAATTTACCCAAATCCTGCAGATTCGGCAGACCTTCCAGAAACAGAACGCGTTCTATCAGATCATCAGCCATTTTCATGGCCTTGATGGAATGTTTGTACTCATGCTCGTTGAATTCGCCCAGCCCCCAATCCCTGGCCATGCGTGCATGCAGAAAAAATTGATTGATGGCTGTTAACTGGTCTTTCAAACACGTGTTCAATGCCTGGTTAATTGTTGCTTCACCTTTCACAAATACCTCCAGATAATTCAGCTGTTTGTCCGGCTATTCCTGCCTTTTAACGAGGAGGAATGACTGGCTTGTACCTTGTTGAAGTCTACAACACTACATATATTTTAAGAGAAAAAATAAAAAATACCATATTAAACAGTAAGTAATAGTATTCTATCGCCGCTATTGATAATCATTATCATTAGCGTTAAAGTATTCTTACTGATCAACTATTTTGGTTATTGCTTATGTATATATGTATATGCAACAAGATTACGGATAGCGATATTCGCCGGGAACTGGAGAACGGTGCCTGTTCTCTGCAGTGCCTGCAGAAGAGGCTGAAGGTCGCGACCTGCTGTGGCCGCTGCAAAGACTGTGCAAAACGCCTGATAGATGAATCGATCAACATTAATTTACCAACCGAATTACAATCAGCAGTCGCTTAGCAAGGAATTCAGGGGGCAGGGTACCTGAACACCAAAGGCACGGTCTTGTCCGTATACTCCCGGACCAGGCTGAACGGCATGGCCAGACGGCCAAATGAGCCGCCAAAATAGACATTCCCCGGGTTGCCGTTAGTTTCTCAGCTGTACCAGCTCCCGGATCACCGCGATGCAGAATTATGCTACCCGCTCCAATAGATACCGAAACGTAACGCTCTCTTGAAAGCGCCCATGGCGGTTTTAGGAGAAACCGGTCGCCTGAATAATGTAGCTTGTCAAGGGTGTTTTTATTCTACAGAACCTTTCTGCCGGGCCCTGATTCGTTCATGGCACCGCGAGATCTTGCGGCAAGGTTCCAGTATTATGCTGTATCTGGACGTAGTGTCCGCTGACTGAATCGACACCCGGAGTGATTATCCTGCTATGCCGAATGACCCGACCAATGCATTTGTTCCTCATCCGAAACTGACCGAGTTGCCGCCCCTGGCGATGGACAAGAAGTCGATTGATGAGGATTTCCTTCGCTACTACAACCGCACGCTGGGCAGAGACAAGCAGCACTGCACGAGTCACTACCTGTATGAAGCGCTCGCCTATACCGTGCGCGACAGGCTGATGGAACGCTGGAAAGAAACCCGGTATGCCTACGAAGAGAAGGGTGCGAGGCGCACCTGCTACCTTTCGCTGGAGTTCCTGATGGGTAGGTCGCTCAGCAATGCCATGCTCAACCTCGGCATAAACGATGCGGTGACCCGGGTCCTTTACGACTACGGCATTGAGCTGGAAGAGGTCGAGGATGCCGAGCACGATGCGGGTCTCGGCAACGGCGGCCTGGGTCGCCTGGTCGCCTGCTTCCTCGACAGTTGTGCAACGCTGCAGTTACCGGTGCTGGGTTACGGCCTGCGTTACGAGTACGGCATGTTCCGCCAGGAACTCGACAACGGCCATCAGATCGAGGAACCGGATCACTGGCTGCGCGATGGCAATCCCTGGGAAATGGAGCGCCCTGAGCACACCCAGCGCATCCACTTCGGTGGTCGCACCGACTTCTACATGGATGAAAACGGTGCCATACGGAAACGCTGGGTGGATACGCATGATGTGCTGGCGGTCCCCTATGACATTCCGGTGCCCGGTTTTCGCAACGACACGGTGAACAGTCTGCGCCTGTGGAAGTCTACCGCCACCGACGAGTTCGACCTTGATGAATTCAATGCCGGCGACTATGCCGAGGCGGTGCAGTCCAAGAACGACGCCGAACACATTACCATGGTGCTCTACCCTAATGATGCCAGCGAGAATGGCAAGGAACTGCGCCTGCGACAGCAGTACTTCCTCGCTTCCGCCAGCCTCAAGGATGTGCTGCGCCGCTGGATAGGGCTGCACGGCAAGAATTTCGATGAACTGGCTGACAAGCACTGCTTTCAGCTCAACGACACCCATCCGAGTGTCGCCGTGGCTGAGCTGATGCGACTGCTGGTCGATGAGCATCGCTTCGACTGGGACCGCGCCTGGGATATCGTCAGCCGCACCATGGCCTACACCAACCACACGCTGTTACCCGAAGCGCTGGAGAAATGGTCGGTGCAGATGTTTCAGAACCTGTTACCGCGGCTGCTGGAGATTATCTACGAAATCAACGGTCGCTTCCTCGCCCAGGCGGCACAACGCTGGCCTGGCGATACCGATCGGCTGCGGCGCGTATCGATTATCGAGGAAGGCGATACGCCCATGGTGCGCATGGCGCACCTGGCCATCGTCGGCAGCTACTCGGTAAACGGCGTCGCCGAACTGCATTCGCAGCTGCTCAAGGAGGGCTTGTTCCGCGATTTCTTCGAGCTCTGGCCGAACAAGTTCAACAACAAGACCAATGGCGTTACCCAGCGGCGCTGGCTGGCCATGTGCAACCCGGGCCTGTCCGAACTCATCAACGAACGCATCGGTGACAGCTGGATCACCCGGCTGGAACAGCTCAGGGAGCTGACACCGCACGCTGATGATAAGGAGTTGCAGCAGCGCTGGCGCGAGGTCAAGCTGGCCAACAAGCAGCGTCTCGCCGACATGGTCGAACGTGACACCGGCGTGAAGATAGCGACTTCCGCAATGTTCGACGTGCAGGTGAAGCGTATTCACGAGTACAAGCGCCAGCTGCTGAACACGCTGCACGTCATCCACCTGTACAACCGTATCAAGCGTGGCGATACCGCCAACTGGACGCAGCGCTGCGTGCTGATTGGTGGCAAGGCGGCGCCGGGTTACGCCATGGCCAAGACTATCATCAAGCTGATCAGCAATGTCGCCAATGTCATCAACGCAGACCCCGACGTGGGCGATCTGCTCAAAGTGGTGTTTCTGCCTAACTACCGTGTGTCGGCGATGGAAGTCATCTGTCCTGGTGCGGATCTCTCCGAGCAGATATCCACTGCTGGCAAGGAGGCTTCCGGCACCGGCAACATGAAGTTCATGATGAACGGCGCTATTACTATTGGCACACTGGATGGCGCCAATATCGAGATTCTGGAAGAAGTCGGCGACGAAAACTTCTTCCTCTTCGGCCTCAACGCCGAACAGGTCGCCGAGACCCGCAGGGATTATCGCCCGTGGGATATCATTGCTGCCGACGAGGACCTGAACGCCGTCATGCAGCTGCTGAAATGCGGGCACTTTAATCAGTTCGAAAAAAACCTGTTCAACGGGATTGTCGATGCGGTTACCAGCGCCGATGATCCCTGGCTGACCGCGGCGGACTTCCGCAGCTTCGTCGATACCCAGGAGCTCGTCGCAACGGCTTACCGCGACCAGCAACGCTGGACGCGCATGAGCATCCTCAACACGGCGAACAGCGGCAAGTTCTCGACCGACCGGACGATACTCGAGTACAACAGTGAAATCTGGCGCTTGTCGCCGGTAAAACCGCATCCACTTTAAGAAAAAGGTAAAAGCAGAAGTACAGCTTTTCAGTCTGGATGAACTGGCAGTCGTTTCCTGTCGTCTGGCGAAGTGATATTTAGAACCAGCCCTGCATCCGGAACCGGCCAGTTAGAGATATTCCTGCAAGCAGAAAGCCCCGCTGATGCGGGGTCTCTGTACTTTCTGTAACCATTTCGACTAAAAAATTAAGATGGAATGCTTCCGTGATTTTTCTATTCGACAGGGATGGGGCAAGGCGCCACATCCCTGTTGACACAGCATATCGGTTACTCGTTACTGTTAAACGCGCCCAACAGGTGCAGCAGGCTGGTGAACAGGTTGAAGATGGCGACGAACAGTGTCACGGTTGCCATGATGTAGTTGGTTTCACCGCCGTGGATGATGTTGCTGGTCTCGTACAGTATCAGGCCAGCCATGAGCAGTACGAACATGGAAGATACCGCCAATGATAACCCGGGCATCTCGAAGAACACTGCACCCAGACCGGCCATGAAGGCGACCAGGATACCAACCATCAGGAAGCCGCCCATGAAACTGAAGTCCTTGCGCGTGGTCAGCGCGTAGCCCGACAAGCCCAGGAAGATGACGCCAGTGGCACCCATGGCCGTCATCACCACCTGGCCGCCGTTGGGCAGCGCCAGATAGGCATTCAGTATTGGCCCCAGCGTGTAACCCATGAAGCCGGTCAGGGCGAACACGAACAGCAGCCCGAGGCTACTGTTGCGATACCTGGTGGTCGCGAACAGCAGGCCAAAGTAACCCGCCAGTGTCAGTAACAGGCCGGGGTGGGGCAGGTTCAAGGCCATTGAAACACCCGCTGTCAACGCACTGAACAGCAGTGTCATGGACAGCAGGGTATAGGTGTTACGGATCACCTTGTTAGTGGCTAGTACGGTCTCCGGGCTGCGGACCGCCGTGTTTGTCATTGGTGTATTCATTGCAGCTTGTCTCCAGTCAGATCAGTTAATTCAGCTTGTGAAGTTCGCCTGTCGATTCCATGTGTTGCGGTCTGGATGAACGGCCCCTGGTACGTTTTCGCACCAGTCGCCGTCCAACGGTGCGACCCGCACGACCGGCTGCGCGGTCGATAGCGGTGTAGAGATCGGCTTCCGTGTCTTCGATAACCACGTCCGGCAGTTGGGCGAGGGTCACCTGGATATGGCAGCATTTGTCTGCCCCGCCGCGCGGGCCATTGATATCTGACAGCCGTACGATCACACGCTGGATGTGGTCGTCTCTGGCGCTCAGGGCAAAGCCCAGTCGCCGTTCAGTGTGGTGACGCAAGGCATCAGTCAGTGGAAAATTACGTGCCTGGATATCTAGCTGCATCGTTATCTCCTTTGTTTAGGTCTATTGGACATCAGTTAACACACTAGGCTTGTTTAAATATAAGTAAAAGTCGATTATTATTACTGTATTATTCGTATTTGCCGAAGTATTATCCGGGTGATGATCAACTACAAAGAGCTTCATTATTTCTGGGCGGTGGCTGAGATCACGCAGACAGCACGGGAATGGCTGTTTCGGGATGTGCCGGCACTGTATCCAAAGGAATTCTATGAAGGTAGTGGCTGCCTTGACCCATCTGCAAACATGTCGAAAGGCCATGCAAGCTCACTCTGGACGCGCTCAAGTGGCGCTGGAATAAATCTGACAAAGCAGGATTAATTTCTCAGACGAAGGATAGATACACTCGTATTAGAGATAACACAATGAACACTGCTTCGAATGCTTCCAGGAACGTGGTGTTTCTTTTCCCCGCCCATGGTTCTGAACATATGGGTATGAGCAAAGGCCTGTATGCTTATTTTCCCTGTTACAGAGAAGCGTTTGATTGCTGCGCGGATTATCTTTTAGATTATCTGGACGTGGACCTGCGCCACCTGATAGCACCACCTCAAGGCAGGGAGAGCAGCTGCGGGAAAAAATCAAGAGACAATATGTAGTACAGCCTGCACTGTTCACGGTGGAATATTCGTTAGCGCGTTTTTTTAATTGATTTAGGCATTTACCCCATCTCTATGCTCGGCTACAGTGTCGGGGAATTCCCCGCGGCGTGTCTCGCCGACGTCTTTTTTTTCAGTTATCCGGGGCTGATACCCAGCGTACGATAAATGACTTGAGGTACGCCCGCTGTTTGTTGGTGAGACTTTCTTGAAGCAACAGGTTTTCAGCAGACGATTTGGGTAGGTCATTCGCATTTAACCATTTTCTGTACTCGTAACGTAAGTCTTCTATTGAGGCGCTTTTGGAAGTATTTGTCGTGTCGTACATTTCCGCTCTCCTCTGGTCGTTTCGATATTCCGCATTCAAGTTTGTCTACAGGCACCGCTGGCCATAGGGACGCACAACCACGATATTGTGATGACGACGGATGCGGTAAGACTGTGCGTTGTAGCCGTGACCGCGATAAATGTTTTTTGCCTTCACAGGGTGTAACTTTTTATGCTTGCTATATTTGCCCCGCTTTTCATGGCGGCGGTCGTCTTGATAGTCCCGGTGATCCCTGCGGTGCTCAGCCCAGTAGTGGAACTTGCCATGATCCTGTTGATCAAGGCCATGCCGAAAATCACCGTCATCTGCGCTTGCAACAAGTGGCGAACAGCCCAGGCTCAGCAGGGTAATCAGGGACAACTTTTTAAATGTCGAATACAGTTTCATGATTCATTCTCCATCAGGATAAAAACAATCGGGGTTTTCCCTATGGCTGTACAATAGAACAGGCTTGATGAACGAAAGCTGAACGTCCGATCACTTTGATATCTTGTGATTATTAGCAATGCATCTTTTATTGATATGACTGGAAGGACTAGAACCTTCTAACAGGGGAGTCACTGTCCCACGCACCCTCTGTTTTCTGCTCTAGAAAGCCGAAGAATCCCAAACGTTTTTCTGCCTGCTTCCTTTTTCGGCGATCGAAACCGACCCTGTATCGATCCTGATGTGAGCATCAGGGCAAGCGTATCCTCACCGGGATCGTTAAATGCTTAGGGAAGCGTTGCCAGGAACTGGCGTTTGTCAGAAGCGGACGGCATTGCTTGAGGCTGGCTATTTTTTACAAAACTTGTACAAATAGGTAATAATTATGTTGACAATGTATAGGAATTGTATATTATAACAACCGTTGATAGCAGTATTAGAAGAATCTTTAACCGAATTTGTACATACATAACAGGAGAGCAAACATGAGCAACTACGAAATACAGATACTCAAAACAGGGCAAATATACGACGCTGCGATACGTGCAGCAGAATCTGAAGGGATTGAGGTTCTCAGTTCCGTCGTACCTGGAAGCCGGCTACACGAAATCATTAACAATCCTGTAGATAGTGGCATCGACGAGGGCTGAGAGAGATTTAGCAAACCCCGGAAAGGGGGGGGTGTCCCGCCCCTTTCCGGGGTGCTCACGAATCCCCAACCAGTGTGGGCCGGAAACTGGGATAACCGGCAGTCGCGACTGCCTGGTTAGTTACTTTCCCACATGACGTTGCACTTTGCCTTTGCCGCAGCTTTGAGCAAGTCGACCAGAGGCAAGGCACGGTGCGGGAGACTTACGGCAGACTCGTCATCCTCGCTTTCACCGGTCTCTCGCGACTCAGGCAACTGTTCGCCTGCCTCTATCGCAGCCTCCAGACGCGCCAGCGCAGCCGGGACATCTTCTGCAAGCAGGGCACCGGGAACAGTGCCGCTGTGCCCCATCAATTTAATCAGGTGGACTGCCACGTCGCCGAACATTGTTATGTTCGCGTAGGCAGGGCAGGAAAAGGTAATTAGCATAGTCACTTCCTATTTGATGCTCGCGCTAAACGCAGCCGCGCAAGGCAGGCTAGGCAAAGGATAACCTCTGCATCAGCGAACGTCATCCGGTTTTTTTTGACATCATACGATCCCTCTGCGCGAACTGGAATCATATCTGGCAATCAGACACAGATCAGAATCGCTACAATCCCGAAAATCCCCACAGCAATGACGACCTTCATTGAAGGACTGGTTCAAATTGCCGATATTATTATTGAGCAAATGATGAGGAAATGACTGTAGCGATACAACTGGACAGGTGGCGATATGTATTCAGAAACTACGAAAGCTGGCGTTGAGGTTAGAAGCAAGACTGGATCACTACCGAGCTTCAATGCGCGCATACCTTGCGAAAAAGGGCGAGCAGCGGAAAGACATAAGTGCTTTGGAACCAGTGAAGTGTTTTTCTGCGGATGCACGGATTGCCCCTGCAGGAAAGCCTGCGAAAAGCTCGTTTCACCATGGAACTTTGATTAAAGACACGACATACGACTTCGCAGATGTTCTACCTGCATGACGGCATTCGCATTTGGATCAGCAGGCCCCGCTAACTCACGGGATGATGACAGGCAGTTACTAACTAACTGTCCGTTAAACCGGGGGAATATCAGTGTAATAACTTATACCAGTTCGCCAGGTTCCGCTTTTTCCTGTCGGGCAATTTCCTGGACGACTGCTTTGTGGAAACAAGCAGCCATCTTTTACAGGGTGGTCACATCTATACAGTGAGGCACAAAATGTGCCGCAGCTAGAAGCGGCAACTGGTCTCGCCGCCTTTTTCAATCCAGCCATGGATCATTTTTTTCGTTGTAAATCCGCTCGAGCAATTGCCGTCTTTATCTATAACAATGACACCGCCACGCCCTTTTACCTTGCGTACCAGGTATTCGATGCCGGCTTCAGTTGCCTGTTTTGCATCCATACCTTTCATATACATGAAATCAGATATGGTTTTTGAAATGACGGAGCGCATAAAGTCCTCGCCGAAACCGGTAGCGGAAACAGCACAGGTCTCGTTGTCAGCATAAACGCCTGCTCCAATAATCGGTGAATCACCGACGCGACCCATACGTTTGTTAACTATTCCGCCAGTCGATGTGGCCGCTGCAAGATTGCCAAGAGGATCACGTGCAATTGCACCTATGGTTCCGTATTTCTGGTCTTCGCTATCTGCATCGCTATCATCATGGTCGAGCATGACCTTGTGCTGCAGGCGCGCCTGACGAAGTTGTTCGACGCGGTCAGTTGTATAGAAATAGTCTTCGGGCACACGCTCCATGCTGCAATGGTCGGCAAAGCGCATTGCACCCTCTGAAATGAGCATGACGTGCTCGCTTTCGCTCATAACCAGGCGCGCGAGCTGTACAGGGTTGGCAATATTGTCGACTGCGGCGACTGCACCGGCTGACAGGTCACGGCCATCCATAATTGCCGCGTCCATCTCAACCTTGCCGTTTTCATTCAGCACCGAACCGCAACCGGCATTAAAAACCGGGTCGTCTTCCAGAATGGAAGCGCAGGCTTCTACCGCTTGCAGTGCCGAACCGCCCAGTTCCATGACATCCCGGCCATGTTCGAGGGTCCTGCGAATACTTTCGAGATAACGAAACGCGGTCTTGTCATCCTTGACGTTATCGAGCGCACCGGCTCCGCCATGGACCATCAGGGAATAGCTGCTGATGTTGCTCATGGGTTGATCAGGCGGTCATTTTGCACCCGTGCATTGTCACACATCAGCCAGCAGAACTCCCGGAAAAGTTGATTGCTATAACCGGTACAGCAACTCGTTTCGGAGCGCTTCCTGGTAGTCGGGTGACCCGGCCAGCAACAGCACAAGTTTACCCTTCAGCACAGTTCCCCAGTTGACGAGAACAAGTCCCTCTCCTGTTTTCATATCAAACTCGAGACCCCTGATATCCAGATCCGACAGCTTCCGGTGTTTGGTCTTGAGCGTCACCGCGCTCCATTCCGGGATATCCAGTTTCTGGGCAATAACGGTCGGATAGGATGCCCCATTGAACCTTGGATTGCATTCAATCGCGGGAAAGCGGATACCGCCAGGCGTTTCAACCACCGCCAGGTCAAAGGCAAAGATACCCTTCATGCCCCGCTCCTTGAGCCAGAGAGCCATGGGTTCGATGGCATCCCATGGCTCATGGCTGGACGGAAAACTATTTCCCTGGTGGGCGCATCCCTTGAGAATCTGTTCGCTCGCGGCAAGGCGTACCAGTCGATCTTCAACGACGCGATACTGCATATTGAGAAATACTTCGGTTCTGATTTCTTCCTGTAACTGCACTGGTACATTGCTTGCAAACTTTTTCATCGCATCGCGCAGTTCTTCCCGGTTTGCACAGCGGTAGATGCCGACACCGGAAACCGATATCGCCGCTTTCAGGTAACAGGGCATATTGAACGAAATGATGTCCATCTCGGTGATCTGATCAACACCGGCAAAGCATTGCGTCTGCGGCACATCAATACCCAGTTGTTCTGCAAGCGCCATGAAATTGTTTTTCGAGTTAATGAACTCGACTACTTCCAGCCATTCCGGGTCGTTCCAGGCTTTGCATTCTGCC
>Ga0316193_10001772_pt1 | contig 14831 bp, 17 predicted proteins | sample MerIslsedime2_MG_FD_207735 | JGI IMG/M metagenome (GOLD analysis project Ga0316193, IMG submission 207735) | Coastal sediment microbial communities from Maine, United States - Merrow Island sediment 2 | ecosystem: Environmental > Aquatic > Marine > Coastal > Sediment | place: USA: Maine...
AACTAAACGGTCCGTTTTATCGGGGCCTTACCATTGGGTCATTAGCGGTCATTCACTGTGATATTACTCCAATGACCGCTTTCGGCCAGCAGCGGCCCCTGAAGAACACAACGCCGCGCGATAATTTCTCGTCAAGATCCCGTCTTGATACCGTGCTTCTCGAGATAGGATTCAATTTCAAGAATGAGTGAATCGAGTGCCTGCTGGTATTTGTCCAGCAAATCGATATACCAGGTATTCCACGAGATATGTAAGTAGCGGAGCTGATTCCGGAATATTGTAAGTTGGTGCACATCAGTGGTTAGTAGTCGGCGGCCTGCCCCATCCCAAAAATTTGGGGCCGAGTTTCGCCCTATATCGTTGACGTTTTCATCATAGTCATTGCCGTTATCAACGACCCGAGCATTGAGGCTCTCGTAGAAGTCGCCCAGCTGGGAAACAAGGTCAGGCGAATCAAGTTCAGCCAGCTGACCTGCCGCAAGCATAGTGGTCCATGCTGCACGCCGTGGGTACAAGGTACGGTTCGTAAAAAAGACTAAATCCAATGTCTCTGCTACAGTTTCGAGCGGCATTAACTCGGGGTTTGCCAGCCACTGATCCAGTTCTAAGTATTGCCTGCTTCGTGCGAGCTGATCTTCCCGAATCTCGTGAAGGTCAGCGGAATCTTGCCTCATCTCCGCGAGCATCTGAACGAGCGCAAGATGAGCCGACGACCTTGACTCCCGGTCCTGCGACACGCCTTCAAGCACTATTGCAAGATAAACCGAGACGATGATCAGCCCGCCTTCGCTAAGCATTCTGGCCCAAGGGAGTTTCGTTAGCTTCATTGCCTCGCCTTTGAATTACGCACTGAGTATCGGGGTCGATCGATCATAGGCGACAATGCATCGCGACCGTGAACGGCTGCAATGGGTCATTAGCGGTCATTCAGGCGAACTGGAAGTTGATGTGGCGAAGAGAAAAGTCAGGCAGTGATTGGTACCAACGTAATTTCGACACGTCGATTCATCTGACGGCCCGATGAGGAATCGTTGTCGGCGACCGGACGGATTTCACCCATACCAACCGTAATTATGCGCTGATCGTTCACGCCCCGAACGTCCAGATATTGTGCAACCGATGATGCACGACGCTCAGACAATGCCTGGTTGTGTGCTTCGCTGCCGCTACTGTCGGTGTGTCCAGCAACTTCAACGACAGTCTGGTCAAATTCATCGAGAACTATTGACACTGAGCCAAGCACATCGTAGAACGATTCGCTGAGATCAGAGCTGTCCGTTGCGAAAGTCACATTGCCTGGCATGTTGAGCGTAATGTTGTCGCCATCACGGTGCACGCTGACACCGGTGTCTTCAAGTGCTGCTCGAAGCTTCGCTTCCTGGCGATCCATGTAATATCCAACTGAGCCTCCGGCCAATGCGCCAACGCCAGCGCCAATCAGTGCATGCTGTCGCCGCTCAACCGCGTCGTCGCCGGAGACGAGACCTACAACAGCGCCAGTGACAGCGCCAATAATGGCCCCTTTGGTCGCATTGCTGGTCTTCGATTCCTGCGTGTAAGGATCAAGCGTCTGACAACCACACAGCGCAAAACCAAGAGTTGCACTGATCAAAAAAAATCGAATTTTGCAATAACTCATATTCATAGCTCTTTCCAGCGAATTAGACGTTTTAAATTGAAACAACGCGGCCTGATCTGAACAGGATTGCTGTCCATCAAACCGAATAGAAACCGCGACTGCCGTGTGCTGTGTCGCATTTTGGCACCTTCAGTTGAACGTGGGCTGAATAGGAAAACGGGCTGTGTATTTTGTCTTATGCCGATTACAGGTTATGTGACGTCGCAATGTCCGCTTTGGGGGGGGAGCGGACACTCAATCAAACCGAGGATCGGTCAAAATTACGATTCAATCCGTTGGTATCAAAGGGCTGTAGAGCGACGAAATAAGAGTCTGATATCTATGTACCGGGTATACCAAACACAGCCTCTGGAAGCCGCATTAATCGGTAATAGGCTCCCTTTGATTTCTTCAACAAAAAAATTTAGAAAAAGGCTTCCCTTAGTTTTCGCTCGACCATGACAAACGGGGTCATTGATACTTTTCCGGGAACGTTTTTGGCCCCACCCACCCCCATCCAATCATTTCTCCAGGAAAAGCCCGTTTTCTGATGGTGTAAGCGATCAAGAGGCAGTTCATGCTCTCAACATGTCTTGTATTGAATGTGAACTACCGGATCTGCTGCTGGAAATTACGTCGCCCGATGAAGACTTCATGGAACTAACCGATAAAGCAGTTACTGAAGGCCAGATTGACAGCCTTAAGGCAGATCTAGTCCGCTTGTTGATGCATGCAAGCAGCTTGAATTGGGCCGAGCACGGCGCGAAAATGATGTGGTACGTTTTGTGGTACCGAAGAACTTATACGAACACTTTTCTTATATTTATCAGTACTATAAACCAAGTAACTGGCGGAGAGGGCGGGATTCGAACCCGCGGTACGCTACAAACGTACACTCGCTTTCCAAGCGAGCGCCTTAAGCCGCTCAGCCACCTCTCCGAACTTTAGTTAATTAACCAACGGGCCCTCGCGTTGACTCGGGGCATCCTGCCTCGCTGGCGAGACGCCTATTGAAACGCCGGCGGTGACTCGAGGCAACCGGCGTCTTCCGATCGTGGCGGTCTCGGCGACGGCTCCGGTATCTTTAGTTCCTTGTGAGCCTGCAAGTTATCTAGGTCATCGGGTACCAGCAACGGATCTGCCCCCTGTGCCAACTGGTAAAAACCCGGTTCTGCACACGGTACGGTACCGCCGCAAGACGCAAAAACGGCCGTGCTGGCTAAAATCAATATCAATCTACCCTTCATACACTTGCTTCCACTGAAACACCGGCTGTTTTTAACGCGTCCAGCATTTGCGCGTGATATGCCTCGTCAAAGGGGGTTAATGGTAAGCGAATTCCCCCGGAAATAAGACCCATTTGTTGCAACGCCCACTTCACCGGGATCGGATTTGACTCCACGAATAACGCCGTATTCAAGGGCTGCAAACTCTCATCCAGTTCGCTGGCACGGCTCTCGTCACCGGTTGAGGCTGCCCTGCACATTTCCGCGACCGCATTCGGAGCGACATTGCCACTCACTGTCACCACGCCATGCCCGCCCTGCTTTATGAATTCCATCGTTGTGAAATCGTCACCGCTAAAATACAGAAAATCATCGTGAACCACTGCTTGCTGGTCCTTTAGTCGCTGCAAATCACCCGTCGCGTCTTTCAACGCAACGATATTCGGATGCTCTGCCAGTCTCGCGACCGTTTCCGGCAAGATATCCGTAACGGTTCGGCCCGGAACGTTGTAAAGCATGATCGGTTTGTCCACTGCATCCGCTATGGCCGAAAAGTGCCTGAATATGCCTTCCTGTACCGGCTTGTTGTAATACGGTGCTACCAGCAGGTAACCGTCGATACCGCAGGGCATTACTTCCACTGACAGATCTATCGTTTGTTGTGTCGAATTAGAGCCCGTTCCTGCAATCACGATCAGGCGCCCGGCCACAAACTCCGTCGCGCGGGCGATCAACTCGACGTGCTCGGATTTATCGAGCGTCGCCGACTCGCCTGTCGTTCCCGCAACGACCAGGCCATCGGAACCCTGATCGACATGAAAATCGATCAGCCGCCGCAGCGCATCGTAGTCAATACGATTTCGCTCATCGAACGGTGTCACTAACGCAACCAGGCTACCGTGCCACACTGATACCACCTCACCGGGGCTGACGGCAGCACAAATACCTCGCAGGAAGTACGCACCGCTCGCCAGAAACAAGGCGGCGATGTTACTGTTCAGCTTGCTTACTGGCAAGATAATAAAGTCCTGCAAACACATTAGGCCTGCGGCCAAGATCATTACAAGTAGCGAGTCCCGAAATTTATGAATACAAATTCGAGTAAAATGACACAACTTGTTGTTTTATCTGCAGTTGGAACAGACCGTCCCGGCGTCGTGAATGACCTCAGCAAAGTAATATTAGATTGTGGCGGCAATATTGAAGAAAGCCGAATGACCACGCTCGGGTCAGAATTCGCGATGTTGTTACTTGTATCTGGAAATTGGGCCGCTATTGGCAAGCTCGAAAAGGCGCTCGAGCAACTATCGAAAGACAAACCACTCACGATCAGTGTCCGAAAAACAGATGAGCGCTCAGGTGACGGCAACCGTATGCCCTACGGCATTGACATCGTCAGCCTCGACCAGCCCGGTATCGTATTCAACCTGGCTAACTTTTTTGCTGCACAGGATATCGAGATCGCAGACCTGTCTACTCGCCGGTATGCGGCAGCACACACGGGCTCACAGATGTTTGCGGTCCAAATGACAATTAACGTTCCCGGCAGCATTTCGATTTCGCAATTACGCGATGAATTTCTCGAGCTGTGCGATCAACTGAATCTGGATGCCATTCTCGATCCGGTTAAGTCCTGACCGACCAGACATCCCTGCCCCAACACCCAGGAGACAAACCATGGCCGCTCCCGTCCTCAATCGCGTTGTCGCAGATTTCAAATGCGAGGCAACTGGCGACAAGACCATACAATTGAAGAATCTGCGCGGTCAGAAAGTCGTCATCTACTTTTATCCGAAAGATGCCACACCCGGTTGCACCACTGAGAGCCAGGACTTCAGGGACCTGCACAGCAAATTTCGCCGTCAAAAGGCGGTGATTCTCGGTGTTTCAAGGGATAGCCTGGCTTCGCATGAAAAATTCAAGGCGAAGCATAAATTTCCATTCGATCTGCTGTCCGATGGAGACGAAAAGCTGTGTCGAAAATTCGACGTCATCAAGGAAAAGTCCCTATACGGCCGGAAGTTTATGGGCATTGAGCGCAGTACATTTTTGATCGACGAGAACGGAAAACTCCGGCACGAATGGCGCAAGGTCAAAGTGAAAGGCCACGCGCAAGAAGTGCTGGATACTGTCAAGAATTGTTAGCTACTGATTATCATTACTTTTCAAAGGCTTATGTAATTTTCTCGTCGAATTTCCCGGCATAAAGAAGCGACGGCAGGGCAAGCTAAGGGGTATCATAGGGAACGGTCCAACGCGCCCACAGTCGAACCTAACAGGCTTCTACAAATAGTTATCGCTACGTAATGTCACCAACCCCCAACAAACTACTGATCCTGTTGATCGTTACCCTGTTGTCAGCGACGACAGCGTCGCTCGCGGACGATATCAAGCTGCCGGACATCGGCAGCCCGGCTGATGCGGTTCTTTCCAAGAACGACGAAGCGCGGATTGGGGCCGCGATCATGCGCCAGATCAATGCGTCCGGCGCGGTCATAAGAGACCCGCAGGTCACCGAATACGTTAACGAAATCGGTCACAGGGTCGCTGCTCACGCGAATAATGGCGAGTACAAATTCACGTTCTTCGTTGTGGACGCTCCATCGATCAACGCCTTCGCCCTGCCCGGCGGCTATATCGGTGTTCACACCGGACTGCTGGAGGCGACTCGAACAGAAGACGAGCTTGCCGGTGTGCTCGCGCATGAGATCGCACATGTCACACAACGGCATATTGCTCGTGCGGTGGCGGCGAACAAACGACAAAGCATGATGAGCACGGCAATCATGCTTGGCGCCATGATCGCGGGCGTATTCGGCGGCATTGATGGTGATGCGATGCAGGGCGCTATTGCTGTTGCACAGGGCACATCCGCACAGGCACAGATAAATTTCACGCGCATTCACGAGCATGAGGCAGACCGTATTGGTATGTCAGCGCTCGCCGATGCCGGATTTGACCCGGATGGAATGGCCTCGTTTTTTGAAGTTATTTCAAGAAGCGCCGGTCCCAGTGAGTCTCGGGTACCGGAGTTTTTGCGCACGCACCCGGTTAGCAGCTCACGTATTTCTGAAGCTCGCTCAAGAGCGCGAAGCTACCCCTCAGTGCAAACGAATGATTCCACCAACTACGGTGTCGCACGAGCTCGCCTGATGGTCGCACGCTACGAACAGCCCGGTGAAGCAGTGGAATTTCTTGAACGCCAGCGTAGCGATTACCAGACCGATCGGTGGAAATACGCATTGGGTGTCGCCTACCAGGCTGACGGTCAGTATTCGAAAGCACTGCGAATATTCGAGGAACTGACAAACAAAGAGCCAGAGGTAATTGCCTACCATATTGGACTCGCGCAGGCACAGCTTGAGATGGAGCAGCTGGATAAGGCAGCCCGTACCTTCGAACAGGCGCTTGAACTTTTCCCACGCAATGTTCCTCTGGTTGTCAAATTTGCAGAAGCGCTACTGCGTTTTGGCAATGCCGAACGAGCACATGAACTGTTGCTTGATCTTTTTAATAATACGGCACCTACGCCGGATCAGGTGTTACTCATTGCACGTGCAGCGATCGCCGCGGATGAAATCGCCGAAGCGCATTACTACCGTGCCGAGTACAGTTTCATGACCGGAGACCTGGTGGGTGGCATTAACTTCCTCCGACAAGGACTGGCGGTGCCGGATCTGGACGAAATTCAGCGCATTCGATTCGAAGCACGAATCGATTTCGTCCGCGAGTTCATGTCCGAAGAGCAAATTCAGCAATTGCAGCGAAGTCGCTCAATCGTTCAATCCGCTGACACACGCTACTAATCTGATTTCACCAGGGGGGGGAAAGAATCATGCGCTCAAGCATTGCAGTCAGTATTTGTTTGATCGCTGCGCTTCTCGCCGGTGGCTGCGCCACACAACCTGCTGCCCCAAAAGAAGAACGATCCGAGGCCGATCCCTGGGAACCACTGAATCGACAGATTGACGGATTCAATACGGGCTTTGATAAAGTCACGTTCAAGCCGCTCGCCAAGGGCTACCAGAAAATCATTCCGCAGTTTTTACGAACAGGATTTCGAAATTTTTCCTCAAATCTTCGTACACCGTTGAATATCATCAATTCTTTCCTGCAGGGTAAAGTCAGAAATGGGTTCAGCGAAACCGGGCGTTTCCTGGCGAACAGCACAATCGGACTGCTCGGCGTAATTGATGTCGGCACGGATATGGGGCTAGAGAAACACAATGAGGATTTCGGGCAGACTTTCGCGAAATGGGGAATTCCGGACGGCCCCTATGTCGTCGTGCCTTTCCTGGGACCGAGAACCCTGAGGGACGCGCTCGCTATACCGCTGAACGTCTATGGCGACCTGTTGATCTGGTACGACAACGCGCCGGTGCGCGACAGGCTATACGTACTACGCCTTATCGATGTCCGTGAAAAACTATTTGCCGCTGAATCTTTACTTGAGGGCTCGCAGGACCGCTATCTTTCCATCCGGGAAGCCTATCTGCAAAATCGCCTGTACCTGATTTACGATGGTGACCCACCAGTCGACGACGACTTCTATGAAGATTTCCTGGAGGATGAAGAATAAAGCGAAACGAACTTCACGACATTATTCCGGAGCCTCAATAAACCCTGCCCATCTTTCTCCACGCTTCAACAGATGATCCACTTCCGTGGTTTTCGCAATCGCGTCGATCTTCTCCGGGACGTTGATGAAACGAATTTCCCGTACGGTATGGTTCGCCCAGGTAATCCATTCCAGCATCAACGCAAGGCCGGCCGAATCGGTTTCTGTTACACCACCGAGATCCATCTCGATGCGCGTGTGTTTCTCAAACAGTTCCTCGCTGGCATCCAGCAGTTGCCCCGCAGTTTGAAATGTCATTTCTCCTTTCAGGAAATAATGACCATCGCCATTGTCTGAAATCTCGAAATCAGCCATCTTCAACTTCGCCGCCATTCTCGCTTTTTAGTCGTGCAATTACCGCATCCAGGCTTGAATTCCGAATTTCTGAATTGAGCTCTTTCTTCGTTGTCTGTAAGTAGGAGATCCCTTCTATGATGACATCGATGATCATCCAGCCTGACTCACGACTCACCAACGCGTAGTCGACAGGTACTTTCGTGCCATCGTCGAGCGTAACGACCGTCTTTACTTTGGTATGCTTTTTGGTGTCGTCACCGCGGTATGGCTGCACTTCTACCCTGCGTTGATCAAATTTCAGAAGCCCGTCCGCATAGCGGCGCAGCAAGCTTGCATAAAATTCATCGATGAATTCGTCTCGTTGTTCCGGCGACGCACTTCTCCAGTGTTTCCCTAATACGAGCTGAGCTGCATATTTTTGATCAAAACGCGGCAGCAGAATTTCATCGACGAGCGCGTACAGCGCTTCGTCGCTGGACGACAACTCATCTCGCCGCTCGGTTAGTCGCTGGTCGAGAATATCCACCGCTTCTTCGATAATGTCATTCGGGGACTGTGCGTTTGCCAATAACGGCAGCAACAGGCAAAGGGCGGCGATGCGGCACAATAATTTTGACGTCATCTGAATTACTCCTCCTCGTCTTTCGAGCTGTTGCTGAACAGGTATTTGCTGATCAGGTTTTCGATGACGATGGCCGATTGTGTAAAATGAATCTCGCTGCCATCTTCAAGATTCATGTCCGAGCCACCCGCTTCAAGACCGATGTACTGACTACCCAGCAGCCCTGCAGTGAGGATGCTCGCATCGGAATCCTCGGGGATCCGGTCGTATTTCTGGTCAATAACGAATGTCACGACCGCTTCCAGGCCCTCCGGATCGAAAACAACCGACGTCACCCGTCCGATCGTTACGCCGGACATAGCAACCGGCGCACGATCTTTCAGACTGCCGACATTTTCAAAGCGCGCAGTCACTTCGTAGCCGTCATCAGCGGAGAAGCTGTTGCTGCCGACCGTCTGGGTGGTTAGGAAAAACAACGCCGCAAATCCAAGCAGGACAAATAGCCCTGTACCCAATTCTACTGATCTTGTTTGTTGCATCGTGCGTCCTCGGTTCGATATGTGAGCGACTGGCGTTACATCGCCAACGCAGTAATTATGAAATCCAGAATTAATACAGCCATGGCGGTAATAACAACGGTACGCGTCGTTGCGCGTCCGACACCTTCGGCAGTAGGGATCGCGTTATAGCCTTCCCATACCGCAATTACGCTGGCAACCAGGCCGAAAACAACGCTCTTTATAATCCCTTCGTAAATGTCGCCGATTTCGAGCGCTGTCCGCAACTGTTGCCAGAATGCACCGCTGTCTACGCCCAATAAACTTACGCCGATGACGTGAGCGCCGAACATTCCAACGACACTGAATATTGCGACCAAAAATGGCATAGAAATCGAACCACCCAAAAACCGTGGCACGATCACTCGTCGCAACGGATCAGTTGCCATCATCTCCATCGCCGCCAACTGATCCGTCGCTTTCATAAGGCCAATCTCGGAAGCGAGAGCCGTGCCCGCGCGGCCAGCAAACAATAACGCTGTAATCACCGGGCCCAGCTCTTTGATGAGCGAAAAGGCCGCGAAAGTTCCCACAGAATCCTCAGCATTAAACTTCGCAAGGTTGTTATACCCCTGCAAGCCCAATACGCCACCGACGAATAGTCCGCAGACCATAATGATGACCAGTGAGAGCGCACCAGCGTTAAATATCTGTTGTACAACAAGGGGGAACCGTCGCGTCAAAACATAAGGTGAATTTATGACGAGACGAAGAAAAAACAGCTGGAACGCACCAAACGTTCGTACGAACTCCATTACAGTCTGGTAGATATCGCGAATCATTCCAGACTACTCCGCATCTCTGCCAAGCAGTTGCTCGGCATAATTCGGCGCAGAGAAATGGAACGCGACCGGCCCGTCTGCCATTCCGTGCATGAACTGGCGGACCAGTTCGGACGATGTATTGCTGAGTTCGTCGGGACTGCCTGATGCAGCCACTTTGCCGTTTGAAAGCAGAAAACTTTGATCGGATACTGTGCTCACTTCCTGAACATCATGACTGACCAGTATCGATGAAATTCCAAGCGCATCATTCATCTTCCTGACCAGACGAACGATCACGCCCATGGAGATAGGATCCAGTCCGACAAACGGCTCGTCATATATCAGGATCTCGGGATCCATGACGATCGCCCTGGCCAGCGCTACCCGGCGCGCCATTCCACCGGACAACTGGGTCGGCATCATATCTGCAGCACCGCGTAAACCTACCGCATGCAATTTGGTTAGCACGATATGGCGAATCAGACGATTCGGAAGTTTCGTATGTTCGCGCAATGGAAACGCAACGTTTTCAAAAACTGAATAATCCGTCAGTAACGCGCCATTCTGAAATAACATGCCGAAGCGCCGTCTGAACCGATATAGCTCTCTCTGGTTTAGCTCCGCGATATCAATTCCGTCGATTCGGATTGTCCCCTTGTGTGGCCTGATCTGCCGCGTTATCAATCTCAGCAGAGTCGTCTTGCCGGTGCCGCTGGGCCCCATGATCGCGGTAACCTTGCCACGCGGAATATCGATATTCAGACCGGTAAATATAGGCAGCGGGCCGCGTGAGTACCACAGGTCCCGTATCTCAATCACATTGTCGGATCGATCGCTCATGCAAACACCTGCGTTTAGTTGGCCGCGCTCGGCAGTTGTCGGTCGAACACGCTATAGACAAGACCGGCCGCATTTATTTTCGTTATTTGGCCCCGATCCCATCGCCAGGGGACTGTCAGGATAGCAAAACTGGCGAGATCTGTACGCAGGCACACGCTTTTGCTCTGGCACCTGGACTCAAATAGGACTAAAATAGTCCTCTTTTGATTGCGGACGCCACGATGCTCAGAATCAGTAAACTGACCGACTACGGCACAGTCGTGCTGGCCTATCTCGCAGACCTGGATGACGACCAGGCGAGCGCCGCTGACGTTGCGGCAGGCACTGGGATTGCGCCTCCCACTGTCAGCAAATTGCTCAAAGCGCTTGGCAAAGCCGAAATTGTGACCTCAACCCGCGGATCTCAAGGCGGGTACCGACTCGCCCGGGACGCCCGCGACATTAGCGCCGCAGATGTCATTGATGCACTGGAGGGCCCGGTGTCGATCACGGAATGCAGTTCAACCGACAGCCTTTGCGACTTCGAGTCGAATTGCGCCGTTGGCGGCGCCTGGCAACGCATAAATGTCGCCATTCGCAGAGCGCTGACTGATATCAGCCTCGCTGACCTGCTACGCACCACTCACCCTGTCCCGCATTTCAATTTTGCCGGGACGCCGATCATCGTGGAATCGAAGAACTAGCTATGTCGAGCAACCCAAACGAACTGGAATCCCTGGTCAACCGTCGCTACGAGCACGGTTTTGTTACTGACATCGAGTCGGACAGCTTGCCGCCCGGTCTCGACGAAGACGTCATCCGAGCAATTTCCGCGAGGAAAAAAGAACCTGAATTCATGCTCGAGTGGCGACTCAAGGCATACCGTCACTGGCTCACCATGAAAGAGCCTGAATGGGCGCACGTGCATTATCCGCCCATCGATTATCAGGACATATCCTATTTTTCGGCACCGAAATCCGATGCGGATCGACCGAAAAGTCTGGACGAAGTTGATCCGAAGCTGCTGGAGACCTACGAAAAATTGGGTATCCCGTTGCACGAGCGGGCACGCCTGGCAGGCGTTGCCGTCGATGCCGTGTTTGACAGCGTATCCGTTGCCACTACGTTTAAGGAAAAGCTTAATGATGCCGGCGTCATATTCTGCCCATTTTCAGAGGCCGTTATTAATCACCCGGAACTCGTAAAGAAATATCTTGGTTCGGTGGTCCCTTATCGCGACAATTATTTTGCCGCGCTTAACTCGGCAGTGTTTAGTGACGGTTCTTTTGTTTATATTCCAAAAGGCGTGCGCTGCCCGATGGAGTTATCAACGTATTTTCGAATCAACGCCGCCAATACGGGCCAGTTCGAACGCACATTGATCATTGCTGAAGAAGGCAGTCATGTCAGTTACCTGGAAGGCTGCACTGCGCCCATGCGGGACGAAAACCAATTGCATGCCGCTGTGGTTGAACTGGTCGCATTAAAAGACGCGGAGATCAAATACTCCACGGTACAGAACTGGTATCCCGGCGACGAAAATGGCGTTGGCGGTATCTATAACTTCGTCACGAAACGCGGTGACTGCCGTGGTGACAACTCGAAGATTTCCTGGACGCAGGTGGAAACAGGCTCGGCCATTACGTGGAAATACCCGAGCTGCATATTGCGCGGCGAAAATTCTGTCGGTGAGTTTTATTCAGTGGCGGTTACTAATAATTTTCAGCAGGCGGATACCGGAACCAAAATGATTCATATCGGCCGCAACTCACGCAGCACGATTGTTTCCAAAGGCATATCTGCAGGGAAATCGCAGGCCGCTTACCGCGGATTGGTGAAAATCATGCCACAGGCAGCAGGCGCCAGAAATCATACGCAGTGTGACTCGCTTTTGATCGGTAAAGAATGCGGCGCCCATACTTTCCCCTACATGGAAATTCGAAATCCATCGGCGAAGGTAGAACACGAAGCGACGACATCCACGATATCGGCGAATCAATTGTTTTACTGTCGCCAACGTGGCTTATCGGAAGAAGATGCCGTCAATATGATCGTCAATGGCTTCTGCAAAGAGGTCTTCAAGGAACTACCCATGGAATTCGCTGTTGAGGCACAGGCCTTGCTCAACGTCAGCCTCGAAGGAGCCGTCGGCTAAGGCCACCGGAGCAGAATTATGCTAGAAATCAAAGACCTGAAAGTTAGTATCGCAGACAAACCCATCCTGAAAGGCGTTAACCTGTCAGTCGCGGCCGGTGAAGTACATGCCATCATGGGACCGAATGGATCCGGCAAGAGCACCCTCGCCCAGGTGATTGCCGGACACAGTGACTATGAAGTAACCAGTGGATCTGTGTCGTATCTTGGCGAAGACCTGCTGGAACTTGAGCCGGAAGAAAGGGCGCGTCGTGGCTTTTTCCTCGGCTTCCAGTATCCGGTTGAAATCCCCGGCGTAAACAATGCCTATTTGCTCAAGGCGGCCCTCAACGCAAAACGACACTTCCAGGGCGAGCCAGAAATCGACGCCTTTGAATTTCTCAAGCTGGCCAAAGAAAAAATGAAGTTGCTCGAAATGGATGCCAGCTTTCTCAATCGCGGCGTGAACGAAGGATTCTCCGGCGGCGAAAAGAAACGCAATGAAATACTACAAATGGCTGTTTTGGAACCCAAGCTGGCAATCCTGGATGAAACAGATTCGGGGCTCGATATCGACGCGCTAAAATCGGTTGCCAATGGTGTCAACGCACTGCGCAACGAAGATCGCGCTATCGTCCTGGTCACGCATTACCAGCGGCTTCTCGATTACATCGAGCCGGACTTTGTGCACGTGCTGTCACAAGGAAAAATCGTCCACTCCGGCGACAAATCGCTGGCGCTTGAACTTGAGGAAAAAGGATACGACTGGCTGCGCGAGGCTGCTACCGCATGATCAGTGCCGATTTCAATCAGGCGCTTCTGCAAGAGGCCGTCGATGCCATGCCGAAGGACGTATTGTCTGCTTTGCGAACGTCCTCAGCTGAAAAATTTGCGGAAACGGGTTTCCCAACGCTTCGAGATGAAGATTGGCGTTACACCAATATGGCCCGCGCAATTGATCTGAGTAACGATTGGCTTGCGAACACTGACACTGCTCCACATAAGATTGCCAGCCAGGCGGCTACGATGCGTTCTTCGATTGACGCGCACTGGGTCCTGATTCAAAACGGAACAATTGACATCGACCTGGACAGTCTGCCAGATGGCGTTTCAGTCGAATTACTATCGGACAAGAACGCTGACTGGGATGTGCAGGAGATTGCAGTCGATAATGCGATGGCGCAGCTAAATGCTGCACTGATCACCGACGGCCTTCGGGTAACAGTAAATGCCGGTACATCCCTCGACAAACCGATTGGGTTCCTCATAGATGATCAGGCCACCAAGGGACCGGTTGTCGCACAGTCCCGCGTTCTCATCGACGTTCAAAACGGCGCTGCAGCAAGTTTTATCGAGGCACATTTGTCGTCAGGCAATGGCGAGCACTTCGCGAATAATGTTGTTCAGGTCGCTTTGTCCCGGGATGCGACTGTTGATTACCTTCGGCTGCAACAAAGGGCCCGCAATCATATTCACACGAGCAGCCTAACTGCAGACCTGGCTGAAAATGCGACCTTTCGACATTGTGCATTCGATTTCGGCGGTTCGCTTGTTCGTAACGACATTATCGCGAGATTGCACGGTCGCAATGCGAACGCCTTGCTGAACGGCTTGTATCTCGCCGGTGACAAGCAACACATCGATAATCACACTCGTGTTGACCACCTCGTCGGGCCTGGATACAGCTCGGAAGAATACCGAGGAATTCTCAACCGAAAGTCCCGCTGCGTGTTCAACGGAAAGGCGATCGTGCATGTGGGCGCGGACGGGACCGATGCCAACCAGTCCAACCATAACCTGCTGTTGTCGGGCGATGCCGAGATTGATACCAAGCCGGAACTCGAAATTTACGCGGACGAGGTCAAGTGCAGCCACGGCGCCACGGTCGGTCAACTCGATGAGACCGCGTTGTTCTATTTGCGTTCCCGCGGTCTGGACGAAACGCAGGCCACTCAGTTGATAACACGGGCGTTCGCGGCAAAAGTTTTGTCGCTACTTACCGTTGAAGCCGCCAGGGACTACGTTGCCTCGGCCACAGATCAGCGACTGGACTCCCTGATTGGTGATGACAGCCATGAGTAACTCCCAGCCGAAATCAGACATTCAAATGATCGACACCGCTGATCTGGATGAACGTCGCGCCGACTTTCCGGCACTTGGCCAGGAAGTGAACGGCTGCTCTCTTGTGTATCTTGACAGCGCCGCCTCATCGCAGGCGCCAAGTGTTGTTATCGAAT
>Ga0316193_10001773_pt1 | contig 14830 bp, 8 predicted proteins | sample MerIslsedime2_MG_FD_207735 | JGI IMG/M metagenome (GOLD analysis project Ga0316193, IMG submission 207735) | Coastal sediment microbial communities from Maine, United States - Merrow Island sediment 2 | ecosystem: Environmental > Aquatic > Marine > Coastal > Sediment | place: USA: Maine...
CCGTATGTGCGCCGGTTCTGGGCGAAGGTGATCTTGGCGTTTTTACGCGCGCGGGTCAGGCCTACATGAGCAAGCCGCCGTTCTTCTTCCAGCCCCGAGCGTCCCGCTTCATCGAGGCTGCGCTGATGCGGCAACAAGCCCTCGTCCCAGCCGGGCAGGAAGACGGTGTCGAACTCAAGACCTTTGGCGGAATGTAGCGTCATCAAATTGACGCGGTCGGTGCGTTCTTCCGTGGAGGCATCCATCACCAGCGACACATGCTCCATGAAGCCGGCGAGCGTATCGAACTCTTCCATAAAGCGGATCAGCTCTTTCAGGTTCTCCAGGCGGCCCTCGGCTTGCTGGGAGCGATCGGCCTGCCACATGCCCGTGTAGCCGGATTCATCGAGAATCAATTCCGCCAGTTCCGTATGGCGCATCGTGTCCACTAAGGACCGCCAGCGGTCGAACGCAGCAAGAAGACCGGACAGCGCCCTGCGCGGCTTCGGCTTCAGTTCCTCCGTCTCGACAATGAGCCTGGCTGCTTGCGTCAACGGGATCTCATTGGCGCGCGCGAGCTGGTGTAAGGCCTTCAACGTTGCATCGCCAAGCCCCCGCCGTGGCACGTTGACGATGCGCTCGAATTTCAGATCGTTCGATGGGTTCAGCGTGACGTCGAGATAGGCGATGGCGTCGCGGATTTCCTGCCGCTCATAGAAGCGCGGGCCGCCGACCACGCGATAGTCGAGGCCGAGCGTGATGAACCGGTCTTCGAAGGCGCGCATCTGGAACGATGCGCGGACGAGTATGGCGATTTCGTTGAGCGTATGATCTTTACGTTGAAGCTGTTCGATGTCCTCGCCGATCAGACGGGCTTCCTCCTCGTCGTCCCAGCATCCAGCGACCACGACCCTCTCGCCGTCATCGCCATCGGTATGCAGCGTCTTGCCGAGCCGGCCTTGGTTATGTGCGATCAGGCCAGAAGCAGCCCCGAGAATGTGCGCGGTCGAACGGTAGTTGCGTTCGAGCCGGATGACCTTGGCTCCAGGGAAGTCTGACTCAAACCGCAGGATGTTATCCACTTCGGCGCCGCGCCAGCCATAGATTGACTGGTCGTCGTCCCCCACGCAGCAAATGTTCTGGGTGCCATTCTCAGCGCTCTGCGCAAGCAGCCGCAGCCACAGATACTGCGCGACATTGGTATCCTGGTATTCGTCCACCAGCATGTAGCGAAAGCGCTGTTGGTACTTCTCCAGCACGTCCGGATGGTCTTGGAAGAGGCGTAGGTTCTCCATCAGAAGATCGCCGAAATCGGCGGCATTCAAATCCTTCAGCCGCCGCTGATAGGCGGTGTACAGATCTCGGCCCTTGCCGTTGGCGAAACCGTAGCTCTCGCCGTCGGGAACCCGCGCCGGCCTCAAGCCCCGGTTCTTCCAGCCATCGATCATGCTGGCGAGCACGCGGGCCGGCCAGCGCTTCTCGTCGATATTATCCGCCGTCAGCAATTGTTTGATCAGCCGGATTTGGTCGTCCGTATCGAGCACCGTGAAGGATGACTTGAGGTCAACCAATTCTGCGTGCCGGCGCAGGATCTTCACCCCGATAGCGTGAAATGTTCCAAGCCAGGGCATGCCCTCGACAACGCCGCCGATCAGATCGCTCACACGTTGTTTCATCTCACGCGCGGCCTTGTTGGTGAAGGTCACGGCAAGGATTTGGCCTGGATGTGCGCGGCCAAGACGAAGCAGGTGTGCGATGCGCGTGGTTAAGACCCGCGTCTTGCCAGTACCAGCGCCCGCAAGGACCAACAAAGGTCCGTCGAGACTTTCGACCGCGTCCTGCTGCTCTGCGTTGAGCGTCTCCAGATAGCTCGCCGCGTTTCGCCGCATGGCCTGCTGCGAAATAGGCAGCCGCTCCGGCTTCGCGGTCTGGGTCGAATCCTCAGACACGTCTTCCAGGGGGATGGCCGCCTCTGGGGCGTTTGGGCGAATCTTGACCATGCAGTGGGACTATAACACTGCCGGGGTCAGCGAAAGGCGGCGCGAAGCTCTGTCCACTGCGCCGCTTTCATCCGCAAATGGGTGCGCTGCTTTGGCCAAGCGGAGGTCTATGAAGAAGATTCTCTCTAGCGTTGTAGTTGTCATCCGCGATGAGAAAGACTTAGAAGGCAAAGCTCAATGCGAAGACGACGAGGTCTGGCCATCGTGCTGGTTGTACACGTCGTCTGTGCCAATGGTGGGAGGCAGGTTTCGGCGGACGGCGGCAGCGACACGGAAAAGGCGGCGGCGGCCGATTCGCATGACGAGTCTCCTCGATCGTTGCCACTGATTTGCGTGTGATTTGCTACACTTGCTAAAATGTTGCGCTGCAAGACTTGCAGGTTGCCATAGGCGATGGCAAATGAGGGCAGCCGCTTGCAAACCTTAATTGGGAGGTCGGAATGCTTCGTTTTTGGAAGGCAGGCTTCGTGTTGCTTGGCTTTGCCGTTCTGCTTCTTGGTGGGGTTCAAAGGGCCAATGCTGGCTGCGAACTCGTGAAGGCAACCAATAGCGCTGAATCAAAGGCAGCGGCGGCAAAGGCCGCCTATGCGACTGCCGTTCAGACGGCTAACCAGATCAAGCGTCGCAGGGGATGGAGCTATGTTAACTTGCGCCCGCGGAAGGTAAAGCCCGATCCGTTTTGGAAGTCCGTGCGCCCCGTCGTGACGCCGGACATGCTGCTCAAGCCTGACGTGGTGACCTCAAAGACCTATTCCCAGTGCTGGAAGGGCGTGGTCGTACCGTATGTCTGCACCGCAGGTGCCATGGCCTGTGGCAGGTAAATTGGCCTGCTTCGGTAGATTGGCCTGTGGCGAGGCGCACCGCCGCCGCTTCATCATTGTGCCATGATCGCCGACTCTCCTGAGCGCAGGCTCAAGGGAGAGCTGGTGATGTGTGAGCGCGCGGACGTTGGCCCTTTTCATCGCCGGGTTTGCCCTCTTATCTGCAGGGGGAACATCCTCTGAGGCTTGGCGAAAGGGACTGGCGCGATGCCATGTTCGGCATTTCCGAAATATACGCGCGGTGAACGGATCGCCGACGGTGCCCTTCATGTTGTCGGCATCGTTGCCAGTGTCGTTGCGTTCGTCGTCCTGATCAGGCTCGCAATGAATGGTGAAACCGCGCTCATGGAGGCGGGTTTCACCATTTACGGCATTGCGCTCGTCGCAACGTTCTGCTGCTCGGCCAGCTACCATTTCGTGACGCGCCCGAGGGCCAAGGAGATTTTGCGTCGTTTCGACCACGCGGCGATCTTTCTCATGATTGCCGGCACCTACACCCCGTTTGTCCTGTTCCAGTTGAACAATGCTTGGGGCTACTCGCTCCTTGCCGTAGTTTGGGCCATTGCCATTTTTGGCATCGCGATCAAGCTGATTGCCCCAGAATCCCTCAATCGCGTATCGACCGCGCTGTATCTCGTGCAAGGCTGGGCCGTGGTCTTGGCTTGGGAGCCGCTGCGAGCGGCCTCGCCGGCCAGCGTCCTGATACTGCTGGTCGTAGGTGGCGTGCTCTATACGGTCGGGGTGGTGTTCCATCTCTGGAACCGGCTGCCCTATCAAAATGCGATTTGGCATGCCTTTGTGCTGGTGGCGGCCGCATGCCATTACGCCGCCGTCGTCGACATGGTGCAGTTGGCCTAAACGCTTGCAAATCCCCGCTGAATTTCTTCATGAATTGACGCTAAGCTGGGCCCCATGACTCTTGTAGCAGAGACGGGCGTGCGCCCCGACCAGGACAAAGACGCGCTTTTTGCGCGGCTTTCCGCGCGTTTCGGCGGTCGTTTCTCCCGGAGCGAGGCTCTGCGCGAGCAGCATGCCAACACGCTGACATGGCTGAGAGTCCAGCCGCCCGATGCCGTTCTTTTTGCAGAGACGACCGAGGAGGTGGCAGAAACCCTTTCAGCCTGCGCGGCGGCTCGCGTCCCTGTCATTCCTTTCGGGGCGGGCAGTTCTCTCGAGGGCCATCTCAATGCGCCCTATGGGGGGCTTTCCCTCGATCTATCGCGCATGAACGCGGTCCTGGCCGTGCGTGAAAACGATCTTGATTGTGCCGTGCAGACGGGGGTCACACGAAAGCAGCTCAATGCGTATTTGCGCGATAAGGGGCTCTTCTTCCCAGTGGATCCCGGCGCCGATGCGAGCCTTGGCGGCATGGCAGCGACGCGTGCCTCTGGCACAAATGCCGTGCGCTATGGCACGATGCGCGATGCGGTTCTTGGGCTGACAGCCGTACTTGCCGACGGGCGGATCATTACGACCGGCGGACGGGCCCGAAAATCCTCGGCGGGCTACGACCTCACCCGCCTTCTTGTTGGCTCGGAAGGCACGCTGGGCGTCATCACGGAATTGACGCTGAAGCTTTATGGGATACCCGAAACGATCTTGGCTGGTGTTTGTCCATTCGAAACGCTGGACGGCGCGTGCAATGCGACCATCGCGGCACTTCAGATGGGCTTGCCCCTGGCTCGCATAGAGTTGCTGGACGAGGTCCAGGTGCGGGGCTGCAACGCCTATTCGCACCTCACGCTTCCCGAAACGCCGACCTTGTTCGTGGAGTTCCACGGCAGCGCTGCGAGCGCGACCGAGCAGGTCGAGACCTTTGCCGCGATCGCGGGCGCCGAAGGCGGTGGCGCGCTCGATTGGGCCGCCGGCCAAGAGGATCGCAACCGCTTATGGCAGGCCCGGCACGACGCCTATTGGGCCGCGCGTGGACTGCGGCCAGGCGCGGATCTCATTGCGACCGATGTGTGCGTTCCCATTTCAGCACTCGCCAGTTGTGTCGCAGAGACGAAAAAGGACATTGAGAGACTTGGGCTTCTGGCACCTATCGTGGGCCATGTGGGGGACGGCAATTTCCACGTCATGCCGCTCATCGATACAAGCTGCGGTGATGAGCAGGCCAAGATTCGCGAGTTCTTGGATCGTCTCGTAGAAAGGGCGCTGCGCTTCGAGGGGACCTGTACTGGCGAGCATGGGGTCGGCCAGGGAAAGATTGGGTATTTGCGCGAAGAACACGGTGAAGGGGTCGAGGTCATGATTGCCATAAAAAAGGCACTCGATCCGTTAAGTATCCTCAACCCAGGTAAGATTTTTGCTGCTGATATTTCAAGTGTTTGCGGTCATACCGCAAGTGAGTTGCGGTAGAGTAGAGGAGCGGCGCGCGCGGCAATTGGCTCATTGCCTTGTCAGAGGTAGTAGCCTTTCATCTTCCGCGGTGACCATGCGCCAGCGTCCAAGCCTTAGGCAGATAGATCAGTGAACTCGCTTCTGCTTACACTGACGGCGTTGTTTATCTTGGTGTTGAGCGCACTCTTCGCAGCGCCGCTCTTCATCGATTGGAACGACTATCGTCCTCAATTCGAGGCGCAGGCGAGCAAATTGCTCGGCCGCCAAGTCAAAGTGGACGGCAAAGTCCATCTGATCGTGCTTCCGGCCCCGCAGCTGAAATTCGACCACATCAAGGTCGCGAACGAGGACGGGGACCTCAAGACGCCGTTTCTTGAGGCCAAGTCGCTTGAGGCCAAGCTGGACGTGGGAACGCTGCTGACCGGCAAGGTCGAGGCGCACGAACTCACGGTGATCGACCCCACCTTGCGACTGAAGCTGAACAAAGACGGGAGCGGGAACTGGGGCGATATTGGGCAGGGCCAAGCCGGCGTGCCGTTCGTACCCAAGGATGTCCTGCTGGACTCGGTTCATGTGAGCGGCGGTACGGTGGAGATCGTCAAAGACGGCGTGCCAACCTTCGTCTTTCGGAATGTCGATGGCGAGGCGAGCGGGGCGTCCCTTGCGGGCCCCTATAAGGTCACGGCCACTTACGACTTCGAAGACCGCCAACAGACGCTTCGCTTCTCGACCGGCGTGATGGATGAGGACGGGCGGTTCCGGATGAAGGCCGCGCTGCGCGATCCTGACCGGTCCGCCACGTACCAGCTCGATGGTTTCGTCTCAGGTCTCCGTGGCACCCCGTCCTATGGCGGCAAGATGCTGATGAGGATCACAACGCAAGAAGCGCAGAGCCCGAATGCATCGGCGCAAAGTGCGGCTGCCCTGAAGGAAGCGGAACAGATCGCAAGCGGAGGCGAGGTCGTTGCACCACGCGGGCTTCGCGAAACAGCCTCGTTCGTCGAGCTAAAAGGACCTCTCAAGGTGTCGGCGGAGGGCGCCGAACTCTCCGCATTCGATTTGACTCTTCATGCATCGGGACGCCCGCAGATCCTGAAGGGGAACTTGAACCTCGACTTTCGGCCTCCCTTCAGGGCTGAAGGAAAGCTCGCAGCACGCTGGGTCGATCTCGACGCTTTGTTCGGAGCAGCGCCGAGTGATGAGCGACCCGCACCGGCCGCCGTGATTGTGATGTTCGCCGATTGGGTTCTGGATGAAGCAAAGAAGATCGGAGAGGGGTCTCTTGCCCTCGACATCGAACAGGCTGGGTTGGGGGGCGATCTAGCAGGGGCTCTCGATGTTCGGCTCACGAGTGATGGCGGCGGCGTTACGATCGAGCAGTTGAAGGCGACATTGCCTGGCGAGAACCGCATCTCGGCATCAGGCCGCTTGCGGCGAGGCCAGTCTGGGCCTCTGTTCACTGGCCCCATCAAGATCGATGGGGCGGGTTTGCGGGCGCTGACGCGCTGGGCTGCCGGCGACCGAGCGATGATGGGGCAGCCCTTCGTTGGCGATTTTTCTCTTCAAGCCGATGCAACGGTCGGGGATGGCGAGATCAAGCTGGCCAATGCGGTCGGGGCCGTGAGCGGGACGCAGTTCGGCGGCAGTTTCCTCTATGAGGCTGGCGCCACCAACCAAATCGATATCGACCTCACCAGCGATCGTCTCGACTTGCGTGAAGTGCTGGGCGACGAACCGCTCGGGAGCGCATGGCTGTCCACGAGCGAGAGCGAGACGCCGAAATCGCAAGAGGCGTCTCAAGAGATGGCGCCAGCGGCAAACAGCAACGGGCTTCTCAAGCAGCTCCGTGACGATGACGTGCGCGCGAGTGTGCAAGTCGGCGAGCTCTTATTGCCCGACCTCGCGCCTGGCAAGCTCGATGCAAAACTGTCACTGAGCGGAGGGACATTGGATGTTGAGTATCTGGATTTTGTCGCACCGGGTGCGATCACGCTGGGCGGCAAGGGACGCATTGCCAGTCTTGCGGACTCCCCGTCGGGGCAAGTCGATCTGACGCTTCAGGCGCAAGAGAACGGCAGTCTGCGGGCCCTGACACGCATTTTTGGTTTCAGCGACAACGTGGTGAAGTCCAAGCATCTCTCCGCGCTCGCACCGCTCGATCTGCGCGCCGCGCTGGTGGCCGCGCGCGAAGGCGAGACGACCAAAGTCTCTCTTGAACTCAACGGGCATGTGGGTGGCTCGGATGTGGCGCTCGTTGCGAAGGCGAATGGCGCCCCCAAAGCGCCCATGGATGCGCAGATCGATATTGCCGGTAGCGTGACCGGCAACAGGCCGCAAGCGTTGCTCGTTTTGCTCTTCCCGGATTTGCCGCAAGACCGGCTCGCGAAGGCCGCTGGCGATCAGGGGACGCTCTCAGTGAAGGTGACGGGTATTCCAAGCCAGCAACTCTCAGGACGAGGCGCGCTTGAAACCAGCGCACTGCAATTGGCATTCGATGGGACCGGCGCCGTCAAGGAAGACGGGACGGCCTTAAGTGGCTTTGCATCAATTTCCACCGAGGATGCCAGTCTCGCTCTGCCGCTACTCGGGCTCGATCCGCCGCCCAGCGCGAGTGGCGTGCCGCTTTCTGTCAGCGCCAGTGTGACCAAGCAAGCCGGTAAGATTGATCTTGAGCAGGTGAAGGCCAAGGTCGATGACAGGCCCATCGAAGGCCGCGCGCATTTTGATCGCGGCGGTGCGCTCACCACATTCGACATCACGGCTGCCGGAGAGCGGATCTCGCTGCCGGCGCTGATGGGTGTCCTCGTGGCGTGGGAGCGAACGGCCTCGACCGAAGAAGTGTTGGGCGCGGTGGGCGAGAAAGCGGCGCAAGTTTGGCCCGCGCGCGGCTTTGCGCTCGGCATCCTCGACAACGCGCAAGGCAACATCTCGCTCAGCGCTAAGACGTTGTCTCTCGGCCAACCGTTCCAGGTAAGGGACGGAAAGCTAAGCGCAAAAGTCGACAGCAACGGTCTGGCCATTGAGTCCATCCAGGGCCAATTGTTCGGCGGCACGTTCTCGGCATCTGGCACGCTCTCGCCGCGCGGCAGCGGTGCGGCCCTGACGGCGAAGGTTGACCTGAAAGCCGGCGATCTGACGACGCTTTCGAAAGCGGTTACCGGCCAATCTCTTGCCAAGGGTCCCTTCGACCTCACCTTCAATGTGCAAGGGGAGGGCTTGAGCCCACCGGGCGTCGTGGCGGGCCTTGAGGGGGAGGGCGTACTCGGGCTTGGGAGCGGGGTGTTGACAACCTTCACCGCGGAGCCGCTGCGCCAGATCGCGGCGAAAGCAGCGAGGAGCAACGTTCAGGCGACGAAAGAGCAGATCGATGCGGATGCGCAAGGCATCCGCAACAGCCTGACGAAGGGAACCTATCAGTATGCGCCGGCCAGTTTTGCGTTCGATGTGAAGAATGGCACGTTGCGGTTTGCGCCCGCAGCCCTGGCGAGCAAGGGCGTTGAGACGTCAGTCAAAGCCTATGTGGAGCTCGCAAGCCTTAGGCTCGACAGCGAGTGGCAGATGCGGTTGACCTCGCCGCAGGATGCAGGTGTTCCGCCAATGGGCATCGTGTATGCGGGTCCGCTCGATAATGCAGGCACGATCACGCCTGCCGTTGGTACGGCGGCCATCGAGAGCCAACTCACCATCGATCGTCTACAAGACGATGTCGAACGCCTCGAAACGCTCGATGTCACCGGCCGGACCCCGCCAACCGATACGGACGCGAAAGTCAGGGCCGAGGCCGAGGCAAGAGCCAAGGCAGAGGCGCAAGAAAAGGCGGAGGCCCAAGCAAGAGCGGAAGCTCAAGCCCAAGCCCAAGCCGAACGTGAGGCTGAGGCCAGACGCGCCGCCGAGAAGGCCGCTGCAGAGAAAGCGGCACGTGAGAGTGCCGAAGCCCAAGCCGTTGCCGATAGGGCTGCCGCTGAAAGAGCTGCGGCGGAGGCAAGAGCAGAAGCAGAAAGGGCAGAGGCGCAAAGGGCTGCGGCGGAACAAGCGGCCCGCGAGAGGGCTGACGCCCAGGCGAGAGCCGTTACGGAGAGAGCCGCCGCTGAGAAAGCAGCCGCGGATGCGCAGGCTGCCAAGGACCGCGCGAGCGCTGATGCAGAGGCGGCGGCCCAAGCCAAAGCCAGAGCCAGAGCAGCCGCGGACCGGTCCGCCGCCGAAAAGGCCGCTGCAGAGAAAGCTGCGCAAGAGCGTGCGGCAATGGAAGCTAAGGCGGCCGAGCAGAGGGAAGCGACCGCGCGCGCGGCCGCAGAACAGGAAGTTGCCGAGAAGGCAGCAGCTGATGCAAAAGCTGCCGCCCAGAGGGCCGCTCAGGACCGCGCCGTTGCAGAGGCGAGAGCTGCATCTGAAGCGAAGGCCGCGGCACAAGCCAGGGCCGCCGCCGACAGGGCGTCTAAGGAACGAGCAGCGGCGGAGGCAAGGGCCGCCGCGGACAGGGCCGCACGCGCACGGATCGAAGCAGAGGCGAGAGCTGCGGCGCAACGTGCTGCTGCTGCCCCCGGTGTCGTGCTGCCACTTCCCTCGGCGGGCTCGCCCCTGCAACCCTCAGCACCACAAATCGACGCCAATGCGGCGCCGGGCGACCCGATTGCTGATGTTCTGGAAGGGGATGCGGCAGCCGGCGTCTTGGACGAGGCCGCGACCGAAGGCGAAGAGGTGGTGGAGCCGACAACGAAACGCAAGCGCCGCCGCGCACGCCGCAAATCCCGGCGGGATGACTGGAAGAAGAACTACAGCATCTTTGGCGGCGGCTTCGGCGGACGCTAAGTCCCGCTCTTCGTCTGTGACCCTCGCATCTGCTCCAAGACATAGAGTCGCAAGGTGGCGGAAAGACTGGCTGCATCCTTCCGCTCGGTGCGCGCCTTGTCGATTTCACTGACGAGCCCCGCCACGGACTTTCCTTGACCCCTGGCAATCTCGGACAACGCCTCCCAGAACGGCTCTTCCAGAGACACACTGGTCCGGTGCCGGGCGATGGTGAGTGAGCGCTTGTTGCGAGAGTTCGTCATTGATGCGATCGCTATGCCTTTGGCGCGACCATGTCTTCAGGGCGTACGAGCCGGTCGAATTCGTCCTCGTCCACGTAGCCGAGCCGAACCGCTTCTTCCCGCAAAGTGCTGCCGCGTTGATGCGCCTCTTTGGCAATATGGCTCGCCTTGTCGTAGCCGATATGGGGTGCGAGTGCGGTCACTAGCATGAGCGAACGCCCCATGTGCTCGGTGATGCGTTCGCGGTTGGCTTTGATGCCCACGACACAGTTTTTCGTAAAACTGTCCGCGACGTCGCCAAGTAGGCGCACCGACTGGAGCAGGGCATAGGCGAGGACGGGCTTGAAGACGTTGAGTTCGAAATGGCCTTGGCTGCCCGCGAAGCTCACCGTGGTCTCATTGCCCATAACTTGCGCGCACACCATGGTCACGGCTTCGCACTGGGTGGGGTTTACCTTGCCCGGCATGATCGAGGAGCCGGGTTCGTTTTCCGGCAAAAGTAGTTCGCCAAGGCCCGAGCGCGGGCCGGAACCCAGCATGCGGATATCGTTTGCAATTTTGAACATGGAAGTTGCGACCGCGGTCAGCGCGCCGTGCGTGAAGACATAGGCCTCGTTTCCAGCGAGCGCCTCGAACTTGTTCTCCGCCGGGACGAAGGGAAGCCCCGTCATCTCCGCGATTTTGCGCGCAAAGATCTCGGCAAAATCCGGGTGGCTATTCAATCCTGTGCCCACGGCGGTACCGCCTTGCGCCAGCGCATAGAGGCCGTGGAGCGTCAGCTTCAAGCGCTCGATGCCGTGGTCGATCTGCGCCGCATAGCCGCCGAATTCCTGACCAAGTGTCAGGGGCGTTGCATCCTGCATGTGGGTGCGACCGATCTTGAGCACATCCTGAAACGCCTCGGCCTTGTCTTTGAGGGCCTGGTAGAGCCGGGAGAGCGCGGGATTGAGCCTGCGCGCGATTTCATCGGCCGCCGCCACATGCATGGCGGTGGGGAAGGTGTCGTTGGAGGACTGACCGAGATTAACGTGGTCATTGGGGTGTATCGGCTTCTTAGTGCCGAGTTCCCCGCCAAGGAGTTCGCTGGCCCTGTTCGCGATCACCTCGTTCAGGTTCATATTGGTCTGAGTGCCGGACCCGGTTTGCCACACAACGAGGGGGAAATGATCGTCCAACTTGCCGTCGGCGATCTCCGTTGCTGCAGTGGCGATAGCATCGGCCAAGGCTTGTTCGAGCAGGCCAAGTTCCAAATTGGTCAGCGCAGCTGCCTTCTTGACCTTCGCCATGGCACGGATCAGGGCTTGTGGCATATGTTGATCGCCAATTTGGAAGTTTTGGCGGGAACGCTGGGTTTGCGCGCCCCAGTAGCGGTTGCCGGGGACTTCGATCGGCCCGAAAGCATCCGTCTCGGTGCGCGAGGGGAGCGAGGCTTCAGGGGCATCGGCGACAGACATGAGCGGATTTTCCTTTTAGTAACTTGGAGAATTGGCGACAGACGGTTTTTTGGACCCGAGTTAGACCCAAGTTTGGACCGATGTAGCGGTCAGCTATCGGGCGATGGGGTCTAAGGCTATAGCATTGCGCTTGCAGATGAGAGAACCTGGGATGTGGCGAAGTTTTTTGTGGCCGTTTTCATGGCGCCCCGTGCCAGGTGGTCAGGCGAGGAGGGCGAGTGACGGCGGCGTCTAGAAATATCGTGCTGCCCCAGTCCAAGACGGCGGAAGGGTGCGAAGCCTATTCCAGGTTCGCAGGCGTCGTGGTTTGCCTGATCGGCGAGATCGTGCTCGCTGCGTGGCTCGAAATTCTCCCGGGCCGCTGGCTGCCGAGCCTTGGTGGCATGACCCCGATTGCTGCTCTCGGCATCATTCTAGCGGGCTTGGGACTTCTCTGTTTCACATTTCGGCGGATCAGGTTTCTCTCCCGGCTCATCGGGGTCTTCTTGTTCCTTTTCGGGCTTCTCATGCTTGGCCAGGGCGCTCTCGGGCTGGATCTGGGTCTGGACGATGTGTTGATTCCCACGGAAGCCGCGGTGGAGGGTGCCGCGTCGAAAGGCGCCGCGCCTGAAGACTCCGCGCCACAAGACTCCGCGTCTCAAGGTGCTGGATCGCTGGACGGGGTCCCCGCCGCAGCCAAAACCTCCCCCGGCATCCTCGGGGCTCTAGTCTTGTTCGGCATCGCCCTGATCTACGCCGAGAATAGCCGCACCGCGCCGGCAGTGCTCAGCCAAGTCCTCACTTTGGTCATGTTGGCGCAAGTGCTCATCTTGCTCACCGGCCGCGCCTATGGTGTCGACATTTCGGGCGATCCGTTTCCGTTCATGCCGCTAACCGCCTACGGCGCGGTTTGCGTGATCTTGCTCGCCACGGGTCTCATTGCTGCATCGCCCGAACGCGGGATCGCCGCCGCGATTTTCGAGCAGTCGCCAGCGGGTGAGATGCTCCGCCGGCTTCTCCCCGGTATTCTGGTCGTGCCGCCGATCATTGGGTGGTTCGCCCGGCAAGCCGAGGTTCATGCGCTTTACGATAGTGGGGCCACGCTCGCGATCTTTGCTGTGGCGAGTATTGTTGTGCTCGCTCTTTTTGCCTGGACCGCGCTCGGCGCCGTCAGGCGCGCCGATAGCGGCCGCCAGGTTGCGTTGATGGATCTGCGTGGGCAGCGCGAATGGCTATCGACGACGCTCGGCTCCATTGGCGATGGGGTCATTGCCACGGACCCCAGCGGCAGTGTGCTCCTCCTAAACAAGGTCGCGGAGGAACTAACCGGTTGGTCGGCGGCCGAGGCACGCGGGCGTCCCATCTGGGTCGTTTTCCGCGTGGTCGATGAGGAGGCACGCAAGCCGGTCGATGATCCCGCGCTGAGGGCGCTGCGTGAGCGCGAGGTCTCGCGGATGGAATCCGGGGCGATACTCATCACACGCGACGACAAGGAGTTGCCTGTGGAGCATTCCGGTGCGCCCATCGTCGGCCAAGACGGCTCGCTAGCCGGTGCGGTTCTGGTGTTTCGCGACGTGACCGAGCGGCGTCGCACGGCGCAGCGCCAGACCATGCTTGTCGGCGAGCTCAATCACCGGGTGAAGAATGCCTTGGCCATTGTGCAGTCTCTGGTCCAAGCGAGCCTGCGCCAGGCCAAGGACCCGACGACTCAAACCATGGCCAGGACCCTTGCCGAACGGCTTCGGGCCCTGCACCGGGCCCATGATCTCCTCCTGGAGTCCCAGTGGTCGGGTGCAAGTCTCAAGGCCATGGTCGAGCGGGAACTCGAACCCTACAAGCGCGAAGGCGGACCTAAGATCGTCATCAAGGGATCGGAAGTGCTGCTACCGCCGCAATGCACATCGATCCTTGCCATGACCTTGCACGAGCTTGCTACCAATGCGGTGAAATACGGCGCGCTTTCGCAGAACTCGGGCCAGCTCAATGTGAGCTGGAAGACCCAGCGGCGCAGTCGCCTAGCTCTGGTATGGGAGGAGCGGGGCGTGCAGGCCGTGCCCAAGAACAAAGGGCGTAAAGGGTTCGGCTCTCAGCTGATCGATCAGGGTATCCGCCACAATCTTGGCGGTGAAACAAAGACGGAGTTTCGCAAGGAAGGTCTCTATGTGGAGTTGAGCGTGCCATTGACACCCTCCAGCGAGCCGCGGGCGAAGGTCGAACCCGCGCACGCACCAGCGGTTTAAGGTCGTTATTCGAGGACGCTGATTTCGTCATTGGCGTGCCGGAGGCGTTCGGAGAATTCCCGGGTCAGATTGCTGAGGATCGTAATCATGACGTTCGGGTGGTCTTCGGCGAGCTCGTGGAGCTCCTCGACCCCGAGCCCATAGCAGATCACCCGCTCATTGGCCACGATGTCTGCGGAACGACGTCCGCCGTCGAGGAGCGCCATTTCGCCAAAGGAGAGACCTGGGCCGATCGAGGCCACGCGCTTGCGCCGCTCGCCTTTGCCGTGGATCTTGATCTCCACGCTGACCGTGCCGCGCGGCAGCACGAAAAACAGATTTGCGGGATCTCCTTCGCGCATGATGACCTCTCCCTTCTCGAAGACGAGCGGCCGGACGATGGCTTCCACCAGTCGGCATTCGTCCGCCGACAGGCCGTTGAAGAGGTTGATTTCCTGCAACGAGAACTTGGTGCCGACGCGAGAGCCGTTGCCGGCAAGAAGCTGATCTTCGCACCACTCCAGCGCTGCGTCCGCGTCGCGGAATTGCAGCATGCTATGGCCTTCCTCGGTTTCCGCTAGTGCGCGCGTCAGCCGGTCCAGCGGCCACTCGTCGTCGATCGAGGCAAACATCAGCTCCGTATCGCTTGCCGCCAAGGCCCGCACCGCCCGCACGAGCATCTTGCAGGCAGATGCATCGGCATGGTGCACGCGCTTAAAGTCGACAATCACGTATTGCGAGTCCTGGGTGAGGCTGGTGAGCTTGCGCAAGAGCTGCTCAGTCGAGCCGAAGAAGAGGGCGCCCTGTGCCTCGATCACGGATATTTTCCGCCCAGTTTCTGCGAGCAGGGCGCGCTCTTCTAATGTCCGGAGGCGGTTCGATCGCACCATATCCGCGCGGTAATCGCGCCTCAGGACATTGCGAGCGTTCGTGTGATTGTTGAACGCGTGAAGCTGGAATTCGCGTGACATGTCATGACAGACGCGAATCCCGCGCACGCTATTT
>Ga0316193_10001774_pt1 | contig 14823 bp, 15 predicted proteins | sample MerIslsedime2_MG_FD_207735 | JGI IMG/M metagenome (GOLD analysis project Ga0316193, IMG submission 207735) | Coastal sediment microbial communities from Maine, United States - Merrow Island sediment 2 | ecosystem: Environmental > Aquatic > Marine > Coastal > Sediment | place: USA: Maine...
CGTGAACACTTGCGACGAAAACGCCGCGAGGACGACGGGCAAGCCGGGCGAAAGCATCGTCACGCCGGACGCGCCGGACACGTCGACGGCTGTCACCGTTACCGGGAACCGGTAAGTATTGTGAACGCCGACGGTTCGCTGTTTGGCCGCCGTAATGTCGCCAAAGTCGACCGGGTTTGGTTCGCCGCCGATTCCGTTGAGCCACGTTTGCGCGAAGCCTCGCGCGATGTTCGGACCGCCCGCCAAAACTTCGAGGTATGAACTTTCAAAGCGCGGCGCGTTGATACCAGCGCCGGAGGTAAACGGATCGGCCAGCCCGGTTTTCGGATCAAGCGGACCCGGAAGCACGGGCAGCTGCGGATTGCCCGGCGCATGAACCAGCGCCCGAAATGGACCAGCAGCGCCTTGTGCCATTAGACCACCGGGCCAGTTTCAACGCGGTACGCTATGCCCTCGTATCCGCTGTAACCCTCGCCCGCCACGGTGTTGTTGCTGTCGTTGTTAATCATCGGAAACACTTTGTAGTCGTTGCCCTGTACCGTGATTGTCTGTTCGGGCGCATAGTCCCGCATGTTGACGCGGAAAACGTCGGGAACTTGAGCGACGATACCCAGCCGCGTGTCGCTTTGAAAATCGAACTGCACGCCAATGTAAATCGGCACGAGTACGTTCGCGTTCGCGGTGAAATTGCGATCGGCTGCAAACAAAATCGCACCGAGGCCCGCGTCGTAAAAGTTCGTTTGGCAGCTGCCGAGGCGCGAGCGTAGCATCACGTCGCCGACCGAATTTGTCGCGCCACCGTCGCCGGACTTTTGAGCGGGGGCGGATTCGGCTTGTAACTCGTCATTCGGAGCCGCCGAGAAAAACTTGTAACCCTCGAACGTCAAACTAAAAGTAGCGCCGACGCCCGTGCCGGTCGTGCTGGCTTGGTCTATGCCGGTCACTGGTATGAAATCGCCGCTTCCGGTTTGCCTGTCGTAATTGCCGACAGTCTCGATAGATACGGTGTCAATCACGCCGCCGGTTTCGGCGGTTACTCGCAACGTCGCGGGCGTGCCGGTTCCGGCGTAAACGCCGTCGGTCAGGCTTACCGTAATTATATCGTTGACCGCGTGACCGGTTCCGCCATTAGTTACAGCGGCGGCGTTTATCTGAATTGGAAAAAGGCCCGGTATGTAATAGCGCGCGGGCGGCAACGTGTTCGGCATCCCGGTTCCAAAACTTCCGTTCTGATTTGTCCCGGCGTAGTTTCGGAACGGGACCATATGCTGATTTATGTACGGCGAATGCTCGGAAAGGTTGGACGCGTTGACCGGATAGTTCAGCGGGCCGGGGTCGAGTTCGTTCCAAAAGTGCGAGGTCACATAGAACGACGACGGGTCGAGGTCCGGGCCGCCGTCGACTTGTTTCAGCCGTCCAATATGGAAATGCCGATACTGTCGCGCCGACACTTTGACAACGCAGTGGATGTACTCGCCCGTCGTATCGGAGAAAAGCCAGTAGCCTTGATACGGCCCGGCCATCGAATTTATAAACATGCACCGCATTGTGTTGCCGATATTGCCGGAGGCCGGAACCGTAAAGCTGGCGTCGCGTGGCGCGTTCGCCGGGTTGTTCGGCTGGTCGTAAATTTCCTGCGTTAAGTCGACGTCGTCGCCCGTGAAAATGTGCATATGCTGGGCGCTCGTGTGCGCGAAATAAAACGGGGTCTCCGGCGTTCCGACCGTGCCGCGATGCGTCCACACTTCGACGTTGGGACGAACGCCCGGCGCTGGCGCTCGATTCGCGACCCAATTACATTCATTCACGGCAAACGGCAACCAGCGGTCGAGCATGAAATCCGCGACGTCGTCGTCGCCCGGCTCGAACGCTCCGACTACAAATTCGTGCGGCATTAGATAATCTCCATTGCGACCCATTGGCCGAGGTCCGCGCCGTTGGTATCGGGAAAAACAATAAAGCGCGACGCGCTCAAATAACTTTCGATCTCCTCGAAAGCGGTAAGGCCGACGCCGTGCAAATTCTCGAAGCCGTCAATTATTCCGAGTACCTGGACGTCGGCTGATTGGCTGCGGACGATATGCGGCGTAACGGTTAGCGACATTTGCGCGCCAGTTCCAAACGGTGACACGCCCTGAACTCCGAACGCCGAGCCGTCGGGATCGGCAAACCAGCCGCCGGTGTCGTCGCCCAAAATGACGTGGCGCTGCGTGTTCCCGAACGGGTTGGTACTGAAACCGGAAACCGTCGGCGCGTGCGTGAACGAATAGGACAGGTCGCTTTGTTGGAAGGGCCACATAGTCGCGATCGCTCCGCCCGTCACCGGGTTCGATGCGATCGTCAGCCATTGCGTCGACAGGTTATCCCGGAACCGGTACGCGCCGTACACGGTCGTGCGGCTTGTCGGATTCAACAGGCCAGCGTTGGAACCGCCGAGGCCGTTCGATACGTATTGCTCGGTAAACGCCCGAACGCTCGTGCTTTGCCCGTGAACTAATCCGGGGAACGGGTACGAGGCGTCGACATTGGTCAACGGGATAAACATTCCGAGGCCGCCGTATTGCACGTTGTTACCGTCGCGAGCCGTGACGTTGTTCCGGCGTTCCGTCGTCGAAACGTAAATCTCGGGATTTTGCGCCGGGATGTTCAGGTATAGGCCGGTGGGCGAGGCGTCGGGCTGGCCGAAAAGCGTTTGCCCGTTGTCGTATCCGCTCGCCACCATAAGCCGCGACGAATCGTTGCCCGCACTCGTGACAGTTTCCATGCCGACCGTCGCGGGGTTTACAGCTTTGACGCTCGTCGCTATCCACTCGAAATCGGTCGTGTCGTCGACGTAGGTTGAACGGTCAAGCGTCCACTGTGCGACCTCGGTTGTTAGGTTGACCGTCAGGTCGTCGTTACCGGCTGCGCTGGCGTTCGTGGTCAATGCGCCGGTTACACCGGGCAACGCCGAATACGCGCCCGCGCTTATATATTTGACGGCAGTTACCACGCCGCCAGCCTCCGCCGTCACGACACCGCGAGCGACAAACGCGCCAATCGGCGTGCCGCCGACCACGTCGAAAGTTTCTCCGACGACGTACCCGGTTCCGCCCACGTTCACGGCGAGGCCGACCACGTGGTCGTTGATAATCATATCCAGAAACGCTTTCGTGAAAACGATTCGCCCGAGGCTCGTCGTTCCGTTGGCTACTAGAATCTCGTTCAAAAATGGCACGGCTTAAACTCCTAACGCTTTGCGGAACGCATTTTTCCGCGTGCTGATTCGATTAAGCAGGACATTGTCGCCCGCTCCACTTTGGAACGCTCCGGTAATTTCGCCCGGGTCGATCGTGTTGACGATCGTGTTGTTCACTGTCGGCGGTTCCATGCCGGACAGGTCGCCGCGCCCGCTGTTAATCGGTACGACATTTCCGCCGACGTTCGGCACGAATACCTCCGCGCCAAACCGTCCGCCCTCGCCCGTCGTTACGGCTTGGCCCGCCTGGACGCCGCCGCCGAATTGGCGACCGCCTCCGAATATACTCAGCGCCGCTTGCAAGTAGCCGCCAGTAGAATTGCCGCCGCCGCCGCCGCCTTGCGCGCCGAGGATCGCCTCGAAAATTCCAGCGGCCAACGCTTGCGACGCCAGCTGCAAGAGCATTTGAGCAAACGCCCGGCCGAACTCGTCGAGGTCCTGCAGCCCGCTTTCGAGAAACCCGGCGAGAATGTCCTGCGAGTTTTCGCGGGCGCGCCGGAAAAAATCCTCGAGGTCGTCGTTTACTTTGTCGAGGTTCGCGATTGACTTGTCCGCGACGTCCTCGGTAATTAGCCCGAGGCCAAGCAAGCGTTGAATCTCGGCCAGTTCGTCGGCGTAAACTTCGGCAGCGTCGCGCGCCTCCAACGTGAGCTCCGCGGCGGCGTCGAGGTCGTCCTGCATCCGGTCCGCCTCGTCGGCGAGGGCCTGAGCCTCCTCCTTTTGCTTTTGCAGCGCGCCAGCTGCAAACAGGGCAGCCTCGCCGAAAGTCTCGTCGGCTCCGGCCGCGGCCAGCGCCTCGATTTTGAGTTCCTGCAAAACGTCCCGGTAGTCGCGCCCGGTCGTGTTCGCAATTTGTAACGCTTCGGTTTGTTGCCGGAGCGATGCGAGCAGGGCCTCCTGAGCCTTGCGGACTCGTTCGAGTTCCTTCGCGTCCTCCGGGTCGACCGCTCCGCCTCGATCCACGCGAGTTCCCGGCGCGTTCAAATCCGCGTCGCGATCCTCGGCGGCTTTGCGTCGCTCCTCGTTGTTGCGCCGGATTGCCTCGAACTCGGCGTCGAGTTTCGATTGTATGACGCCTAGCTCGGCTTCGAATTCGGCTTGCCCTTCGAGGGCCGCCCGGAACAAATCCTCGTCGCGGGTTAGCGCCGCAATGATTTTGATTATTTCGGCTTGTATCGCGCCGAACTTCGGGCCGACAGTCTCGACGAAATTGGCGACAGCGACCGTGGCCACTTCGACAAACTCGCGGAAATCGAGCGCCAGCGATCGGACCGACGCGCCGAGTTCCTGCGTTTCCTCGTCGGTCAATTTGAAAATATCGACGAGGCCCTCGGTTATCCCGGCCGCCTCGTTGAACTCGCCGATGACGACGGTCGCAAAGTTTGAAACCGTGGTAATGGCCTGAGCCATTGTCGGCGTTACTTTTTCAAATTCGGCGTTTAGTTCCGGCCCGGCTTCCAGAATAATGTCGAAGATTTTTTCGCCAGCGAGTTCGCCCGCTTCGCCTAGCTTGCGGAGTTCGCCGATTGATACGCCGAAACCGTCCGCCAAAGCGCGGGCAAGGCGCGGCATTTGTTCGAGGACGCTGCGGAGCTCGTCGCCACGTAACGCGCCGGACGCGAGGCCCTGCGAAAATTGGATCACGCCCGCGGCGGCTTCCTGCGAAGTCGCGCCGCTGATTTGGATTGCTTGGTTTACGGATTCGGTGAACCGTAGCGTTTCAGCTTGCGAGCGTCCGAGTTCGTCGGTTGACCGTGCAACACGGGCGTAGAGATCCGCGGTTGCGCCGAGGTCGGAGCGCGTCCGCTGCGCGATTCCGATTAGCTCGTCCTGTACCGCGTTAAATTCCGCGGTTGAATCCGTAACCAGGCGGAGGCGGTTGCCGATCGTCGTGAACGCGTCGGCGCGCTGCACAAGTTCACGAATCGACAAACCGGCAACGAGCGTGCGGAACGCGCCGCCGAGGGCGTTTGCGGATTTGCTCGCCGACTTGCTTTCCTTGTCGACGTCCTTGAGGTTGCCCTCTAGCTGATCGAGCGCGCTGTTGGCTTGTTTCGTATCTAGGACGATTCGTATTACGCGGTCAGCCATCCTCGTTCTCCGGTTCCGGCGAAATGTCGCCGATAAATTCCGAGTCGCACGCCCACACGATGCGTTTTAGTTCGTCCACGTTTATCCCGTGGAACTCCGCGTAACGTGCGATCGCCGACCACGGTATCCGCTGCGGTATCGGTTTGCCGGTTCCCTTTTCGTAAAGGTTCGGCGGTCGCTCGTGTTGCAAGTCCGAGTAGGCCGTCCAGTACAGCGAGGAAAACCATTTCGGGACCGGTCGTTCTGTTGTCAAATGCGCGGGCGGCTCCAGCCCGCGTTCGCGATAATTCGCGGCTATTAGGTCCTCGTCGCCGCCGACTCCGCGGATTCGGCTGCGGAGGACCTCCGCGAGTTTCCCACGATTTCGTCCTCCAATTCCTTGCGAAAGTTCGTCCACCGGTACGCCTCGCGCTTGATACGGTTGAACAGCAAGGGCAAATCCTTGAAAACTTGTTCGACGTTGCGCGGCGTGCATTTTAGTTTCTTGCCTTTTCGGTCGGTGATCCCGGTCCAGTTCGTAACGACGGCAGCGGCAAAGAGCCGGAGTTCGCGGTCCGGGTCCAGCGCGTTGTCCTGCAGGTCGTCTTTGTTTTTGACCGCTTCCAGCGCCTCGGCGTTCATGGCCTTGCGAAGATCCGCGTTTAGTTCGGGCGACGCGCTGCGAATTTGCACGGCGCAAAGTACCGAACCGTTAAACTCTATCTCGACCCACTTTCCCTCGTTTGTGAATTCGTCCGATGTTTCAAAAGCCTCGTAAATATTCAAAGTAATCCCTCACGGATTTGTCGTTGTGATTCGCCTGGTCGAATTACCGGACGAAATGGAACCGCTGAACGCTGATCGTGTAACCGAGGTCGGCGTCCAGAATTGCTTGATACGTGGCCGGTATGGTCACGTCCTGATTTTTGCCGGGTACGTCCGGCGCGCCGCCGCTAAATTTAATACGCGGCATATCGAACAGCATGGCTTGGCCGTCGTTGTCGACTACCGAAAGGTCCAGACTCGTTTCCGTGTTGTTCAGAATTTGGTCGAGGATTTCCTTGTTGTCGAAATACGTGCGGAGGTTGCCAGTTACGCCGACTTCGCCGACGCCGATACCAGCCGCGCCGAACACGCCAACCGCGGGCTGTCGCCGTAGGTTGTTCGTCAAATCTATTGACGCGTCGAGGACGAAATTTACGCCCGCCGTGTCGATCGGATCGACGCCGCGGCCGAGCCGCCCGACGTTCGTGCTGGTGTTGTAGACGCTGTTGGCTGGCGCTGGCAAATCGTTCGGCAAGTTTTCATACAGGGCCGGTGGAACCGTTCCGATATGGGCGTTGCCCGTTTCGACTTGCGTCTCTGAACTGAAACCGAAAAACGTCACCGAGCCGTTGGCGATCGCTTGCGGCGCGAGTGCGAGGCTAAAATTATTGAGGGCCATACCGAGGAAAAGTTCGCGCAGTACCTCGGCTTGGTCCTCGAACCGGCGCTCCACCGCGAACTGGTGAGCCGATACCGCGCCCGCCCCGTTCTCGACGTTGTCGCCGAAATACAATTCGATCGCCTCGGTTGCCGCGGCGTCGGCTGCCATTCCGGTTTGCGCGTCGAATGTAATCGTACGGCCGACCAGGTCGATCCGTTTAATTCTCGCCCACACGTTATTCCCGGCGGTCGCCCAGCCCGACATTTTCAGCCATTGGCCAGCGGCCAGCGGGTTGCCGTTGCCGCGTGCGCCGTCAAACAGCGGGTTGTTGTTGGCGACCGTCATTACGATTTCGCCGGAGGCCGGGGCCGCCATCGTAATATCGCCGACAGCTTGGCCGAGAATTCCGCAAACCGTCAGCCGCGTGTTGGCGTCGGCGGTCTCGGTTCCGAGAATCGCATTGGTTCCAGCGGTAAGCGGTGAAAGTGTCAGCGTGTCGATCGCGATTAGCGTGATTTCGTACACGCCGTCGCCGACGTCGCCCGTTGCGAGGTCCTTGAGTTTTACCAGCTGGCCGACGACATAGTTCGCACCGTCGCCCGTGTCGACGTCGATCGTTCCGGCTCCAAACCCGGCGATACCGCCGACGGCGTTGCCAAGCTGGAAAGCGGTCGCACCGTAGAAACTCATAAGGGCGGATTCAATAAGCAAATCGAACGCCGCAAACGATAGCTCGAAATTCGTATCGCCTCCGGCCTCGCCGCCGACAAGAATCAGGTCGCTGATTTGCCTGTCGCTGCGGATTTCCTCGGAAACAATCGTGGTCGGGGCGAACGCCAAGCCGGGCGCGCCCGTGTAGCGAAGTGCCAAAAGGTCGAGCGTCGTCGCAAGAATCGGCGCGGTTCTGGAAGCGTTCCGAGCAATGCGGACGCCTACGCGGTTTGTGTCGGACATTAGCCTGTTCTCCTGTTTGTGTCCGGCCTCACGCCGTTCGTATTAAATCGTACCGGGCGTTCCCGGTGCAGTTTATCTGGTTCCAACCGTCGACAATTCCCAACGCGTCGGCCCCCGGGTCCTCGATACTGATCCCCGCGACGTTCGCGGTTTCCAAAAAGTCGAGGACAATTTCCGTCAAGGCGTTGCGGCGTGCCGCTTGTTCGCCCTTTCGGACATAGACCACGGCAGAAACTATACCGAACCTTCGGATATAACGCGATGAGCCAGCGCCGAGCGCGGCATGGGTTCCGAGGTTGTGCTGGAATCCGAACCGCACAAAGTCGGGAACTTTGGACGTATCGAACGGCAAGGTATCCCACGCAATCCTAGCCGGGTCCTCGCCCGCCGCTGTCCAATGCGCCAAAAATGCGACGTTCAGCGCGTCGATTTGGCCTTCGACCGTTTTCGTTGCTGCGCCCATTACGGCACGTCCTTGCGTTGATTTCCGACGACTTGGCCCGCCGCCTGGACAGCCTTTTGCACAAAATTTACCGGCGCTTGTTCGCTATGGCCGTTGTTCAGTCGGCCAATATACGGCACGGCATTTTGCACAATTATCCGCCGAGTGCGGCGCGGCGATGCGCCTCGTATGATCGGTTCGCCGCGGCTTATCGCGTCGTTTGTCGCCCCGGTTTTGCCCGGACCACGGCCAGCGGTTCCGACGACAGCGTCGGTCGGCGCGTCGATTGATACGTTCCAATTCCGCCGAGCGTGTCCGCCAACGTAACCGGGCGGCGCGCTTGCGGGGTTTTGCCATATCGTCGGGTCGCCTACCGGCGTACCGATTACGACGTTCCGCAATGCGGCCAGCGCCGTTTCCTGTAGGTCCTCGGCGAGTACATTATCAAGCGCCACGATCGTTTCGTTTGCTTCAAATTTTTTGGCCATTATTGCCCCGCCTCGCGCACGACAAACTGCCAAACGAACGACGTGGCCCCGGGCTGGAACTCGGCCAGCGCCACGATCGCAAGGTCGCGTGCGCCGTCGCGGATAAGGTACGAACTGTCCGGCGTAACCGTCAGCGGCTTGCTGGCCACGATCGCGATTTGGTCGCCCGCCTGAATATCGAGGCCCGGCAAAATGTCGCGGCGTATTTCCTTGAACACGACCGACACCGAAATCGGCGTACCCTCCGCGGTTTTTCCTTTCCACGGCTGCGCGTCGTCGACATTTGTCGAACCAGGCGGTACGAGTAAAGCCGCCCGGCCGAACTCGGCGATCAGGTCGACCGCTGCGTTTGCCAGTGCAAGTTCGTCCGCTGCGCTCATATCACGCCCTCAAAAGTAACCCGCCGACGTTCACGCGAAGCCAGCGAGACAGGATCCGCTCGGCCGCCGGGTATCGGCGATTGATAACGCCCGCCGGGCTGCCGTCGTATTGCGTTTCGATTTCGACCGCGCCCTCGACGCGTTTGCGTTCCATACTTACCGCCCGGCCGCTGTCCGAGTACGTCGGGTCGGGCTGTATCGGCCCGGAGGCGGCAACCAGCGCGTACTCGGCGCACGCTTGCTGAACTTCTAGCGGTATGTCGGTCGACGGCTTCGCCGCCCCGCTTGGCAAATACAAATCATCCCGCGGAAATTCTAACGCCTGAGTGTCGATCGTGGCCGCGGCTCGAACGCCGAGATACCGGCAACGGTAAGTCGAATCCATGAAAAGCGTCGCGGCTATCAGCGCCGAGGTTCGCTCGGCTCCGCTGAACGCCCGCCATTCGGCCTTGCGCCCGGTGTCCTCCATGTACTGCGACGCGCTCGCGTCGTCCTCGTAGCTGTTCGCGTTTGGCAGCCCGGTTCCGTCCTCTTTTACCAGCGTCACGGCCATGCCGTCGCCCTCCTAAACTTTGTTGATGTCCTGTTGCACGACATAGTCGCCGCCGTTGAGGAGCGTCACGCGCTCGCCCGCGCCGTCGTCGACTTGTAAGTCGTAAAAGTATTCTCCGGGAACGTACCCGTCGGACTCGGTTTTCCGAGCGGCGACATTTGCGCCGACCGGTTGAAAATCAATACGGCCATCCGTGGGCGTTGCGGTCAGCGTTCCGGGCTGCCGGAATTGCTCGTTGGTCGCGTCGGCCGGTTCCTGTTCGGAGTTCACGACGACTTCAATATTGGTAAAGCCGGTCAAATCCAAATCCGCGCCGTCCTGCGTTAAGTGCAAGCGGTACGGCCCGGTATCGCCGCGCGTGAATGTAACCGTGGGTCCTTTTGCAGCCATTAGCAGTCTACCTCGCCTTCAATTTCGCCCGGCTCAATTACGGCCGACGCCTCGCCCTCGATCGCTGCGACGATTTCCGCCGTTTCGACTTCGGCCTCTATTTCACTTGCCACGGCAAACTCCAAATCCGAAAGGAAAATCTGGTTGACCGTAACCGGTCCACCGCCACCGCTTCCGGTGAACAGCAAGTAGCCGTTCAGCATCACGGCTCAACAATCGAAACCGACGCCGGGGCCTGATCGCCGGTTACGTCCTTCGCGGGTATAAGCTGCGTCACCGTTCCGCGTTTCCGGTATTGCAGCTGTCCGCCTACTTTCACTTGGTCCGATTCGACGACGTCGACGATTTGGATTTGGCTCGTCGCCTGGTCGACGCCGACCGAAACTCCGGCCGTCGAAAGTCCCGCGACTTGCGAGCCGTCCAGAATTACGAGGATCGTCCGACCCGCTCGCGGTTCGACTAATCGCATAGTCTGATCCAGCGGGAAAACCATTCCCGTTATCGTCAGGTCGTGGTCAGCGTCGAACGGCAAAATGCGCCACGCTTCCGGGCCGTTTCGCAGCCGGTAGAAAATCGGCTCCTCTTTGCCGCCCGGTACTGGCGCGCCCGCCGACTCGGCAGTCTCGAACGGGAACCGGTGCGCGCGCTCGCCGTTCGCATTTATTCGCCAATCCTCTTTTGCGTCGCTGTAAAGGTCGACACGGAAATCGACGGACGCAATACCGCCGACCGGCGCTTCGAGCAATTCGATCAGCCGCGTGGTCGTATTGAAAAAGGCTTTCGCTCCCACTAATTATCCTTGCCGTTCAGCTTTTGCCGCATCGCTTTCGCACACGCTACCGATTCCTTGCTTCCGATTTCCGGCGCGATCCGCTGCATAAATTGTTCGTGCGCTTTCCACACCGACCGGTCGCGCGCAATTACGCGGCCGGTCAGCGGGTCAAGGTCCCACTTTTTCGCGAACTCCAAAACCCCGCCGAGCTCCGCGGTTTGCGCTTCCAATTCCTGCGCGATTTCGATGTGTTCCGGGTCCGGGATGCAACCGCCACCGAGGAAATTTTGCACACGGAACAGCGCATAGCGCCGAGCCTTGAGCGCCAAATGCGCGTCGACGTCCGTGTTGCGGAGCGTTTCGCGGCGCTCCTCGATTTTCTCGTGCGTGACGATTTGGTGAGACACTCGGGTTTCTCCTATGGCGGGTTAAAGTAAACAGAATCGTCGAGGAGGTTGACCGGGAACACGAGTCCGACCGATCGCGGTATCGTGAACGCCGCCTCCGCCCATTTCGAGTCGTTCAAACCTTGAGCGACAACAACCACGGCAGCGTCCGTTCCTGCGACTCGCCCGCCTTGCACGTTCGTATCGTATGCAAACGTGAACGGTTCGTTTACTTGCGTAATTTGCCCCGAGATTGGCGTGCCGGTGTCGTCGTTTACAATGACGGCGTCGTCCGTGTTGAACGGGTCGTCGTCGACGTTGACACTTGGCCCGGCTACATCGGCGACCAGCACGTCGTTAGGCTCGCGGGTTTTGGAAACGTCCATGCTGCCCGCCGTCGGGACGCCCGTTACCTGGAACAGCCCGTTGTTCGCCGGACTTGTAAAGCCGGACAGCGCGACCCAATCGCCCGCCGTGTAAATCGAAAGGTCAATTATCGTACTCGTCACGGTTCCGGTATTCGTAGCGACCGCCGTCATTGCAACGTCGGCTGCGGTGTCGCGGCGCGTGTGATCGAAGTACATATCGAAAAACGTGTCGACGTTCGTTTCGAGGACGGCGTTGTTACTGAACACCAAATTGCCCGCCGCGCTGAACGGGAACGTGCGACCCGTCGACGTTACCGGGACCGATTCGACGTCGAGGCCGCCACCGTCGACCGTAATGTCGAAGAATTCCGCCGTGGCTCGGCTGGTCGGATCGAGGTTGTCAATAAACGTGCCGCCAAATGTTTTCAGCCCGCCCTCAAACCGTGAAAGCCTCCGCGCCACTTCGCCGTTGACAGCGCCGAAAGCGTTCTGGTTCGCGCCGCCTTCGAGGTTGTCGTTGATGTCGGTTCCGAGTCGAAGGATTCGCTGGTTCCACTCGTAAACCTGCGTGTCCGTGCCGTTGTTGCCGTCGATGATCCGGTTGAACGCGTACCATTCGAGACCGATTTGGCGCTCGCCCGCGTATGGTTCCCAATCCGTGACGCCGACGTCGTCGCCGGTTCCCGTGCCGGAGCTCGTGCCGCCCGCTGGCGTGAAAAACCACTGCCCGAGCGTTGAGCCTAACGAATTGACAAGCGGATCAAGTACGACCGCGCCCGCCGGGTAAACAACCGTATTCGCCCAAGTCGTGAAGCCGTCGCCCTTCAAAAACGAAAGGGTCATTCCGGTGTACGGCGTGTTCGCGTCTATGAACGCGTCGCCCTGTAAAATGTTCGGATCGTTGCCGTTTCCGAGCGGTAGCCTGTACGCGATAAAAGTAAGCGCGGCCAAATCCTGATCAATCAGGAGGTTTCCTTCGGCGTACGCTTTGCCCTGTATCCGGTTGAACACTTTCAAAAAGTCTCGGCGGTCCGCGGCGGCCCCGTCGTATATTTCGACGAGTTCGTTGAGGTTGCCGGTTTTGTCGAAGTTCGTGACCGCCGACGTAAAGCCTAGAATTTGCTGGTAATAAAGCTGATCAGTCAGCCCGGTTTCCTGCAAACCAATAATCGCGGCGAGTTCCTGCCCGGTCCCGGTGATTCGGAAACCAGCGTCGCGGAGGAGGTCCCGGCTTTGCTGGTCGGCAAAGTCCCAGCCGTCCTTTACGAGATACGACGCGTCGAAAACCGGATCATACGGCGACCGGTGGCGGCGGAGTGTTGCGCTTGCGAGGATATGGTCCTTGCTCGCGGAGTATGCCGCTTGCCCGGTAACGCCGGAAGTTTTGCCCGGTGCGGCGTCGTTGAGATTGCCCGCGACCAGGTATTGCACTGTCAGCGCGGCTGTTGAATATACGACCTCGGTCCCGTTGAGGATTTGGTCGGGGTCTACAATTTTGGCCATTTTGATTCGCTCCTATGGAAGATAAACCGAATCACTCGGCTGCGGGACCGGGAAAGACACGTCCACCGCTGGCAGGACGTCGTCGAATTCTACGTTTTCTATCGTGGTGTTGCGAATATACACGCCGACGGCGGTTCCGGTAAGCGCCCCGTCGAAGCTGTACGTTATCGTGTTGTCGATTCCTGCGACCTCGTTGAATAGCTCAACGGGCGTGGCTGGCGTCGTAATGTCGACGATTGTTACGAGCGCGCCCGCATCGAGGCCGGTGATTTCGTAATTTATCGACAGGTTGACTTGCGTTGTCGCGCCAGCGCCGTTTCGGACGCTTGGCGACTCCGCGCCGCCGGACAGGTTCAGCGTAATCAGGCCGCCGGAATTATTATAAAACCCGGCGTCGTTGCTACCGGAAGCGGCGACCAGGTTGGAACCGGCAACGCCTCCGTAGCCTCCGCCCGGGTTCCAGCCTTGAACGCCAACGATTGCGAACGTGCCAATTGCGGTGGCCTCGACAAAATGCCCCGCGCCGCCAGTGTTGTCGGTTAAGTGGTCCGAGATTTTCGACGGGTCGTCGGTCGTGACAAATGGCACGCCGGTCGCGGTGTTGTGCAGCGAGGTCGTACCGCCCGCAATTTCGTCGTTTGTCGCGGTCAGCGTCACGGCGTCGCAGTTCGAGAACGACGGGATTGTAAGCGGGATACCGCCCGGGATGATCGTTTGGCACTCTATGAACTTGTCGCCCTCGGACGTGCAAAGCGTGTTGAGCGTTACAATTTCGCCGAACAAATACGTAGAACGCAGCGACGTGTACGCGTCGCCAACGCCGAGGCCAGCCGTAAAACGGAACGGCGTCGCCCGGGACACGCCCTTGAAAGTGTAATCGACCAAATGAACCTGAGTGATTCCGGTCGTGCCGTCGGCTAATGTGATTCGGTAGTAATCAGCCGCGACAGCCGGGACGATCGTGTTGCCGCCCGTGCCGTTGTTTACCGTAAAGTTCGTGAAGTTCAGCGTTCCGAGCGCGTCCTGCAGCCAAGTCGTGAGCGCAGCGCCGCCGATCGTGATTGGACCCTCGACAAACAGCGCGCCGTTGATATTGCGAAGCATCCCATACGATGCGGCGTCCGCGTCCGCGCAATCGAAAAAGGTTAGCCGGTCGCCAGTTACGCCGCCGCTGAACGTGTTGCCCTGTCCTCCGGTCCCGCGCCTGATCGCGTCGAAGTACGAATTCTGCAGGAAATCCTCGCCCTTTGAGACCGAGATGTTTCCGCAATAACCGACGCGCGTAATGTTCGCCGACGGTGCGGTCCCGAGGCTCGCGGCTGGCCGGTCGCCAGCGTCCAGGTTCAAAACAAAATGGAACCAGCCGCCCGCGTAACCTTTGTCGAGGCCGGTCGCGTAATAAATAGCCTCCGAACTGCCGAAAATATAAGCCGACACGCCGCCGACGTTTACGTCGCGAATCGGGTACAGGTCGCGAACCCATAAATGCAGGTGCATGTCGGTTCGCGTGAAGCTGCCGACGGTGACGTAGCCGCCGCGGAACTGCGAAATCGCGGTAGGCGCTGCCGGTCCGACGCTTCCGCTATGGCCCATTGCCGCGCAGTTCGCGCCCTGTAACTGGATTGCGGTTTCGCTGGCTTCCGCGTTCGACGTTCCGACGCCGGTCGGGCTGCCCGGATCGAGAGACACGTCGGTCAGCTGGCTTGTTAGTGTCGCCGTTGCCATTAGGGCGGCGCTCCGGGGTCAATGGCCCGCAACGCTGCGATGGCCGCCGCGCGCGCGAGCCGTGGAGCTCCGCCGGGGCCAAGCGTTATCCGAAACCGTTTGTCGTCGCCGCTCGTGTAATTGTGGAA
>Ga0316193_10001775_pt1 | contig 14821 bp, 10 predicted proteins | sample MerIslsedime2_MG_FD_207735 | JGI IMG/M metagenome (GOLD analysis project Ga0316193, IMG submission 207735) | Coastal sediment microbial communities from Maine, United States - Merrow Island sediment 2 | ecosystem: Environmental > Aquatic > Marine > Coastal > Sediment | place: USA: Maine...
CCCTCGGTTCCGTCACCGCCCAGGGCCGGGTATAAGCTGCGGAGCTGGAAGGCGCCGGGAAAGGCCGTCATACGCCCATACACCAGATAGCTTTCGCCGGCATCGGGACCAGCATCGGTGTCGGCTTTGTAGCCACCGATGACGAAATCTTTGATGCCATCGCCGTTGACATCGCCGGCGCCGCAGGCCGTGCGGCCCGTTGTGTCGAATTCACCGATGCCCTTGAGGACGAAGCCCTCGGTCCCATCTCCGCCCATATTCGGAAACAAGCTGCTGATTTTGAAGGTCGCAGGGAAGCCCGTTGTACGCCCGTACACCACATAGCTCTCGCCGGCATCAGTACGGCCGTCGGGGTCGGCATATTCTGCCCCGAGGAGGAGGTCATCGACACCATCGCCGTTGAGGTCACCGGGCCGTATGGCCGAGACGCGCAATCTGTCTCCTGCGGCAGCGCCCTGTAGGACGAAGCCCTCGGTCCCGTCACCACCCATCGCCGGAAACAGGCGGCGGAGATCGAAGGCGGCCGGGAAGCCGGTCGTGCGGCCGAATACCGCATAGACTTCTCCGGCCCCGGTATCACCATTGGGGTTTGCTTGTGTTGCTGCAATGATGAAATCGTCGATGCCGTCGCCATTGATATCGCCGGCCCCGCTCGGGATGCCCAGGTGGTCGCCCTTGCGGGCACCCTCGAGAACGAAGCCCTCTGTTCCGTCACCGCCCGTGTCCGGGCGCAAGTTCGCAAGTTCGAAGGCGGCCGGGAAGCCGGTCGTGCGGCCAAACACTACATAGCCCGCACCAGCATCAGTACGGCCCTCGGGATCGGCACCGATGGCACCGATGATGATGTCATCGATGCCGTCGCCGTTCACATCACCAGCATCCCTGACGAGGCCCGCGTGGTCCCCGCTATTCACACCCTGAAGGACGAAGCCCTTGGACCCGTCACCACCCGAGGCTGGGAACAGGCTACTTAGATCGAAGCTGGCCGGGAAACCTGTCGAGCGGCCAAACACCACATAGCTTTCACCCGCCTCAGCTTGGCCATTGGGGTCGCCTTTATGTGCGCCGATGATGATATCGTTGATGCCGTCGCCGTTAACATCACCGGCTCCGCTGACGATGGAGCCCGAGCGGTCGTCGCTATCGATACCCTTTAGAACAAAGCCCGTGGTACCGTCACCGCCCGCGGCCGGAAACAAGCTGCGTAAATCCAGGAGTGGCGAAAAGGCCTGGGCGAATGCGCAGGGCGAAAGGAGCCCAAGTCCAAAGCACAGGCCGAGAGCCGCAACCCAGGGCCTCCGTATTCTTGATGCGTCTATTGTTCGATCTCTACCGCAGGCATAGCTCTGCATTGGGGGGGGCGCCAGTCCAGGTGTTTCGCTACTCGCCCATCGCTCGTTGGCCGTCAACACGTCCTTCGCGACATAAATATCACAACAATTCATTGCACACTCCTCAATCCAGTGAAAAAAGTCGTTCCGACAATAGCTAAAGAATATACATCCTTTTTCCTTAAGTCCACCTGTAGTCTTGTCCATAGGCAAATGAGTCTGAAGGGAAGAGTGGTATTTCTAATATAAAATGAGTCTGAAGCGAACTGAGTGGGGTGGAATCCGCTCAGGTAGAGGGATGAAAACCACCGTGTTTTAAGTCTGCTCATATGCGGTAATTGACTGTTTGAGTGTGTTCATAAGCTAATACGACAAGCTAGTAAGTTCAGTTCACTTCAGTATAATGATGTTTATACAGGAAGCACCATCTCCAGTTGTCGTTGTTCTTTACATTAAAAAAATTCAATATAGTTGCTGTTTTGTAACAGACTGAATCTGCGATGATTATTTTGATGGCATAATTATTGCGTAATATTTAGCTATCTATAATTGAGATTGAGCTCAACAAGGAGATTATATCTAACTGGCATACCGGTGCTGCTGATCAGTTTATGCCTGACTAACAAGATTTGGGCTACGGAATCATTTGTGCCTGATGATCAGGTCATATCTGATCCCGCTGTTTCATTGATCGATCCTGAGGTAGACCAGGTGAATCATCGAATTGCCTGGCAGAATCGGAAGGGTGAATTGTGTGTGCCTGTAGGCTCGGGCAGGCGTATCGCTATTGACCGCGATGGTGATAATTTCCTGGATAGAGATGAGCTGGATGCGGGAAGTGATCCGACCGATCCGCTGAGTATACCCACACCTTAGAAGTACAACTGCCGCCAGTCGACAATGGCTGGCGGTAAGTTTATCGTTTAAGACGTTTACTTTATATTGAATCTGTTGGAGACTTCGTCCGCGTGATGATCGGAGATTCCCACCAGCTACAGAACTATATACAGAACATGCTGGATGAGCGCGGTATACCCGGTGCTGTGCTTCTACTGGTGAAGGACAACGAAATACTGTCCACGCATGAGTTCGGTGATTTTGACGTCGATACGATATTTCCCGTTGCATCCGCAACCAAGCTGGTTTCTGCCACTTTGATGTTGTCACTGGCCAGCGAAGGTTTGCTCGATCTCGATGATCCCGTGGCCGATTATTTACCGTATTTCACGCGACGCAAGGCCGCTATCAGCATTCGACAATTACTGGCCTGTACCTCGGGTTTGCCATCTCGTGTCGCCTGGCAGTCTTCAGACGCACTTAGTCTGGAAGAAAGTGTGGCCCGTATCGCCAGGGTCAGGCTTGAAGCCACGCCCGGTGAAGAATTTATTTACGGTGGTGTTGGTTTCCAGGTTGCTGGCCGTGTTGCGGAGGTTGCCTCAGGCAAGCCATGGCATCAGCTGTTCCAGGAAAAAATCACCATACCGCTGGGGATGGTGAACTCGGGATACGGCCAGCTCGACTGGAAAGGCCGCTACCTGGATACTACGGAACGCCCGAACCCTCGAATCGGCGGCGCCCTGTGGACGACGCCGCGCGATTACGCCAGGATTTTAAATTTGTTGCTGAACCGTGGCGAGTTCGAAGGGCATCGATTGATCGATGAGAGCCTGGTGCAGCAAATGTTTAGAAGCCAGATTGAAGGTGCCAGCGTAAAGCGTACGGTTTCGGCCAATCCTGATGCAAAATACAGTCTGGGTGCCTGGGTTGAAGCGGTTACCCCGACAGGTGACGCGGCGCTGATAAGTAGTCCGGGGGTATTCGGCTTTTTTCCATGGCTCAATCTGGAGCTGGATTACGGGGGCTTGATCGCGATGAATTATCACTACAGGAAATTAGGCAACTGGTATCCGAGGATGATAGAAATGGCCAATCAACTCATCATCTGAATACAGTTTAGCGGTATCGGGCGCAGATTCTATCGGCCGGGGGAATGGCCTATAAATGGGCAATCACGGCCAGATATGTCAGTATTTATTACACTTTGCTCGGGTTCGTCCGCTTGCAGAAATTGTAATGCGTTGATTACATAAAGTTTCGTTCTAACGGCATGATTATTGCATAATTATTGTATTGCATATTGCACTATTGAAACACGATAACAGAGAAGGATTATGGAAATGTTTACAGGCAGGATTTTCTCATTCAGCAGCTTATTTTTTGCCAGCATGCTGGCGTATGCAGCGCCATTCGTAGTCGATGATCAGATTATTTCGGATCCGACTATCACCATGCTCGATCCGGAGATCGACACTATTAATAACCGGGTTGCCTGGAAAGATAACAGCGGCAACCTTTGGCTGGCTGATATCGATCCTGTGACGGCTGTGATGACACCGGTTTCAGGCCAGGGCACGTTGATCGACAGTGGCCTCGCTGGCATCAATGCTGCATTGCAGGGGCCGGAATGGGGCCATGGCAATGTTGGCATCGAGATCATTTATACGCGGGACGATGGCACCATGCTGCAACTGGCTTCCTCGCGCCAAAAGTTGGATGGCACCTGGGTCACGCGTTTGCTGATGGGCGGCGACAATCGCTATGGGCCCATTGGGACACCTGCCTGGTATAACACGGGTCCATTACGAACGGTTTATCTGGGACTGGATGGTCAGGGTGATCTGTACACCTGGTGGCGCGCCATTAAATACCCCGGCAGCGAAGTAAAAATACCGCAACCGACAGTGAAGCATGCGTCGTTTATCGAAGACGAAAACAACCTGCTAATGACTACGATCAAGTCGGGTGAAACAACACGACAGGTGGCGAGTATGCCGCTGACACGCCCTGCAACAGTACCCGTGCAATTGACCACGGATGCCGGTGATAAAACACATCCAAGTAAACTTTTTGCACCGGAATTCGGTGAAATGATTATTACCACGCTTATCGACAATACCAGCGTTGGTGTATATCAGGAAGTTGTCGGACAGTGGGTACAGACCAGTGTATTCCAGTTGCCATCCATCAATCCCGAGTACAAGTCTTTACGTCCTTTCGTGTTCAATAACAAAACCTATGTTGCAATAATCGCAGCTGAGGCTGGTGGCGGTGGTGGTATTTCACAGGCTTTATCCGAAGTGTGGATAGCCGGTCTCGATCCCAATGATGCTTTTTTCCGCCAGGTGAGCGATCCAAATACACAGGAGATTCGTAAAGATCCGGAAGTGTATATGACATCCAGTGGCCCGGTGATTTTATACAGTGAAAAAAATTCGGTTTCGGGTACATGGGTTTGGCGCCGTGCTGCAACCGGTTTGTTCCCGGATTTTGTAGTTGATGACCAGGTAATTTCCGATCCTGCGGTTTCATTAATCGATCCTGAAGTTGACCAGGTTGGAAATCGAATTGCCTGGCAGAACCTGCTCGGTGAATTATGGGTGGCGGATCTGGATCCGGTGACTGGTGACCTGACACCTGCTAATGGTAAAGGCGAACTGGTTGATATCGGCCTGGTGCCATTGCAGGTGACACTCAATGGACCAGAGTGGTCGTACGGTTTGAATGATACACGCATAGTCTATACAAAGAGCCTTGCAACGGGTTTCAATCTTGCTGCTGCCGAACTTGATCAGTTTGGTGTTTGGCAAACGCAAAGCCTTGCAAGCAGCTTTTTAAAATTAACGCCATTGGGAACACCAAGTTCAAACACCCAGGTGCCCGGAGTTTCTTATTTTTCATACGATATCGGCAGCAGTAATCTGTTTCTTGGATGGCGTGATATCGATGATGCTTCCACGGAAGGTTTATTGCTTGATGGTTCTGTTTCAAGCGGACGCTGGGTTGAAGACCAGCCGCTGATAGTAACTACAATTAATGTTAATGGTTTCAAGCAGGTTGTGACTTACGATATTGCCAACGATGTGTTGTCACAACTGACTTCCGATGCAAGTCACAAATTCCTGCCTTACATGTGGATGGCGCCGGAATATGGTGAGATATTAATGATGACCATGCTGGATACAGAGGCTGTTGGTATTTATCAACAGGATGTGGGTGGCTGGAATCTGATACATAGCATTAGTTTGCCAACGACAAAACCATTTGTTCACTCGCCGGAGCCTTTTGTATATGGCGGGAAGTCTTATATTCTGTTGGTTGCAGCTGATCAACTTGGATCAGGCGGTAGCTTTTTTGGTACACCAGTTGGTCCGACTGAAATCTGGATAGCTGGCATTGATGCGCAGCAACCATTCTTCCGTCGAATTGATGATCCTCTTTATGAGGCCAACCGACTTGATCCGGAAATTTATATCATTGCTGACGATGCAGTTGCGTTATATTCAGAAAAGGACGAGTCTACAGGTCGTTTTCTGTTAAAACGTGCAAAAACCGGTTTGGCTACAAACCCGAACTAGGCACCGGTTGCAGTATTAAATAACGGCAGCTTGATATAACATGGCGGTACATTGAACGCTGCCAGCTTCATGTTGCGCGATTACATGAGTGTGATTCATGCAAGGGATGGTTATTGCGAGACATTTATTAACAACATGTGCAGAGTACGGGTAGGCATAATTCGATCCCGAAATCTTCAATGTAGATATGTATGGTGATGGATAAGACCTGGGTGTCTGCTGATAGACAGGTGTATTTGATCATAAAGCAATCTGAATTATAGCCAGCGATCTGATCTGGCAGGCCATATCTGAATGTCGGGAAATAGATGACCAACTCGCTTCTTGTAATCCTTACTACCCCGAGATCTTTTTCGTCAGTTGTTGGTGGAATGCTTGGCCAACATCCGGACCTGTACGGCATGCCGGAAACTAATATGTTTACTTCGGATACAGTCCAGGGAATGATAGCCGGTTATAACCGGGCTGGTGATCAGGCACGCCATGGTCTGTTACGCATTCTGGCGCAGCTTCATGATGGTGAGCAAACGGTCGAGTCAATTGACAGGGCACAGCAATGGCTGCATGAACATAGTGGCTGGTCGATTAAGCAGCTTTGTGATCATATTCGCGAGCTTGTTGCACCGAAAATTATTGTGGAAAAGAGCCCGCGGCTGGTATCAAGAGTGATGCATTTAAGGCGCGTCTATGACATGTATCCGGACGCCTTGTTTTTGCATTTAACACGACACCCACGCTCGATGGCACAATCACAGATCAATATAACCAGTCGAAATAGTGAATGGAACGGCCGACTGGATTCGTCGAAAATACAACCTCAGAAGTGGTGGGAGCAATGGCAGCGAAATATTACTGAATTTGCCTCGATGCTGCCTGAAGGCCAGTGTATGCGGATAAAGGGAGAAGACTTGTTGTCAAACCCGGATATATATCTGCCACAGATTGCTGAATGGCTTGGCGTGAGGACTGATAACGAAGCAATTGCTGCCATGAAGCGACCCGAGGATTCTCCATATGCCTGTATGGGGCCTGAGAACGCCCTTTACGGTAATGATGTCAATTTCTTGAAGAACCCAAAGCTACGTACCGGTAAGGTTGAAGAGCCGTCATTAATCGGGCCGCTGGAGTGGTCGCCTGATGAAAGATTTTCACCTGCACTCATTAGCCTTGCACGCCAGTTTGGCTACAGTTAATAACCTGCCAGTTTAGGGTTCCCATTTATGTCCACGCATGAGCAAAATATTACATCGATGAACATAAAGGTTCTTCCACAGGCGGATTCAGGCAGACAGATTAGTTCTGTATCACTGTTTCAGGATAAGTTGTTCGTAGGATTGACCTGGCCGGCCGATCAGCAGCCTGTTAGCACGGCAACCATGCTTAGACTTGAAATGGATGCGGGTGCTTATAATGATGTCGCAGGAAGTGAGCTTTCTGAACAGGGTGCAGCTGATAGTAATATATTCTGGCAAATGGGTTGTCATGCAATGACTGTATTCAGCAGGAAAACTGATACATCGCCGGTGCTGTATGCCAGCTTGCTAACGCCATCAGGTTGTAAGTTATCGATGACAAGGGATGGTGAAAAGCTTGAAGCGCTCCCGTTGATTGATGATAACGTTCTGGTTCGTTCCATGGTTGCATTCAATGGTCGTCTCTTTGCTGCAACTTATAATGCAGAAAGATTGCCTGTAGTTTATTGCAATGCAGACCCTGTCGCTGATAAGTGGGAGCGGGCGTCTGAACCGGGTTTTGCAGATGCAGGAAATATTTCAATCACGTCAATGGCCGAGTTTAATGGCAGCTTGTATGTTGCGCTGCTCAACCCGACAGGTGGTTTTCAACTCTGGCGTACAACTGCTGATGGTAATGCTCCTTATTCATGGAAACAGGTGATATCACAGGGCGCACACAGATATACGCAAAACCCGGCTGTTACGAGTATGGCTGAATTCAATGGCGCACTCTATATTGGCACAGGGCTGCACGGCGCCGCTGCGGATTTTAGTGAAGGAGATTATGCTGCGGCAGAACTTATTCAGGTTTTTCCAGACGATAGCTGGGAAATTATTGTAGGTAGTCCGCGTTTTAGCCCTGTAGGGCTCAAGGTGCCTATGGCAGCAATGGGCCCTGGATTTGATAACAGAAAGAATACCGCCATTACGGCTATGGCAGCGAACAAAGGCCGTCTCTATGCCGCAGCAAACGGCACAGGTCATGTCAATAGTAGTTATTGTTTATGGAGTACAGCTGATGGGGAAGAGTGGTTGACGGTTTCGACAGGCGACCCGGAATCCAGCAACGCATTGACAGTGCGGGCGATGATTACAACACCAGAAAATCTGCTGCTCGCAACATCTGAGTCAGGACATTATGATTTATTTACCGATGCTGCAATTAAATCAAAGTACGAACGATCGACTAAAGAACCCTCTTTACTGCGATTTGCAAAAAAACTTTTTACATAAGTAGTGATGGTGTTACTGCTTCACTGGAGTAATAGATGAGCTCGCATGCATTATCATTTAGCCGATACTTGCGCGGTGCTTCGTATACGATAGTTATTGGTATTGTTATGTTTGTTGCAGGTCTGCCTGCTTGCGATGGCGCCCAATCAGGCCATCAAGCTTCGCAGAAAAGCGGTCAATATTCGACAGGCAGCGGTCGCAATGTTTCCGGAGAGATGATGCATGGCGGACTAATGCGTAACTATCTCCTGTATATTCCCGATTCACTCGAGCAAGAACGCGATACATCTCTCGTACTGGTTTTTCATGGCGGTTTTGGCAGCGGTGAAAGGATTGCGCGTCGTATTGGAATGAATGCCGTTGCCGACAAGGAAAAATTCATTGTTGCCTATCCTGATGGCATCGACCGACACTGGAATGATGGCAGAAGCACAACAGCATCGGGCGCGAATGATGTGTCTTTTATTTTGGCTCTGATTGATCATATAAAAGAGATGTACAAGATCGATAATAAACGGATCTATGCCACCGGGCTCTCCAATGGAGGCTATTTAACAACGAGACTGGCGTGTGAATCATCAGACGTCATCGCCGCTTTTGCGCCGGTTATTTCAACAATGCCTGTACCACTGAACGTTAACTGCAAACCCGGTCGGCCTGTGCCTGTTATGATGATTAATGGTAAAGATGATCCTCTGGTGCCATGGGATGGAGGCCAGCTAAATAGTGGAAAACGAATGGGAGGCAAAGGCGGCGAGGTGATTTCTGTGCCAGATACTATCAGGTTTTGGCGTATGCATAACAATTGTACTGATGATTACACGGAAACAACGTTGCCTGACAAAGACCCTGATGACGGAACAATAGTAAAACAGAAGAAATATACTGAATGTGAAGCCGATACAGAAGTGACTTTGCTGACGGTAGTAGGCGGTGGGCATACATGGCCTGGTGCGCCTGAAAGACCCAGGATGAAAAAGAGGACGGGTAACACCAGCTATGATATTGATGCAAGTGAGATTATCTGGGAATTCTTTGAAAGGCATAAATTAATCCAATCATCAAACGAGTGATCCATCACGAAATTGTAAATAGTACAGACAATATTCATAGACAATGAAACCAACATTATGCGGCACTGTTTATGCGCGGCAGGTTGTGCAACAGCATCATATTAGAGCTGAATCATGCTAAGAGTAGGTCGATGCTTATATGTGGTGGCCGCGGTGATAATTTTTTAAATTTCAGCAATAAGTAGACATTGACAAATAAAATAGGAGCATGATGAACTAGTTTAAGAACGTGCTCGGCCTGAGGGTCATGGAGTATTTTTAACAGTAATCAGACAGTTATTGTATTAATTACATAAATGAGGGATTAACATGAAAAAGCATTTTACTGTTTTAATGAACCTTGTCTTGATACTTGCAGGGATGTTTACCCATACTGCACATGCAACATGTGTGAAGGATGGTTTTTGTGATCGTCCAATACAAATGGGTGTCTCGATTTCCAATACACCTTCTTCACCCTTCATCTATGCAGGAACGGCGGGAATGCGAGTACACCCTTTCGGCAATCCAGCTCTCAAGCTTATTCTCAGTAATAACCATGTACTGGGTGCAGTCGGTCCTGATTTGTGTCCAAATTCTGCTGATGGCTACCCGCCACCAATGACCTGGGCTGTACAGCCTGGCTCACTGGATCTTGGCTTTGACCCGGGCAACGATCCTTCTTATCTGGCTGGCGTGGTATTTAAATTCGTACCGATTGATTTCACGCCTGGTGCAAGAAACAGGGTGGATGCTGCCGTCGCCATCACCACACCCGATTATGCAAGTGCCGAAATACTTGGCCTTGGTCAGCCCAGCCCGACACTGGGGACGGCCACTGTGGGAATGCCGATCACCAAAAGTGGTCGTACCACTGGCGTCACCACCGGTACGGTAATAGCTGTAAATTCAACTGTCAACGTGAGCTACGGTAGTTGTGGAACAGCAACGTTTGTTGGCCAGGTGATGACCACCGCAGGGTTGGGTGCAAGTGGCGACTCTGGATCTATTGTGCTCGAGCAGGCAACGAATACACCTGTAGGGCTCTACTTTGCGGGTAGTGCTTTATCGGGGGTAATGAATCCAATACTGGATGTCTATACGGCGTTGAAAGTGTTTGTGGACGCAGATGAATCTGAGGGAATATCTTCTTTAGCTGAACTGCAACAGAAGGCTGCGAGCATGCCAGTGGATGCGCGTATCAGGCTGCTGAAACAAGTCCAGAAACGTCATGAAGCGCGATTACTTTCTGTGCCAGGGGTAAATGGTGTAGGTATAGGTATGGATGAAGCGGGTAAGAATACAGTGCTTGTTGTTTTTTATGAGAAATTAACTGATAAAGTGAGAAAAGCTATCCCGTCAGAGCTGGAAGGTGTTCCGGTTCGCCTGATCGAAAGCGGCGCCTTCGTGGCACATTAAAGAATTATCGACAGCCAGTCGTAACAACTACCGTATTGAGCAATTTTGTTAACTGATAATATATATAGTAGTTAACATTCATTGAACAGGAAGCGACAGAGCACGCGGCTATTGATTTTTCTGCGAGTAAGACTGTAGCTCTTCAATATAATTTGCTCGCTCAAATGCTGCAGGCGCAGCAGTATTTTGCTGGCTCATGCGGCCTTTAGCATCAGCAACTGAAGCGTAGCCGTGAGCGTCAAGCCATTGTGTCATTTCATTCCTGACCTGTTCTATATGAGTAATACCGTGCTTTAGCAGTGCTGATGCCATCATGACTGCAGAAGCCCCCGCCAGCAGTGCCTTGACGGCGTCTTCGCCTGTGTGAACACCGCCTGTGATGGCCATGTCAGCCTGTATCTGGCCGTAGAGGATTGCGATCCAGCGCAAGCGTAGCCGAAGTTCGGTTGAGTCACTTAAGTTCAGGCTGGGAATGACTGTTTCTGTATCAAGGTCAAAATCGGGCTGATAGAAACGGTTAAACATCACCAGGGCGTCAGCACCTGCATTGCTTAGCTGGGCGGCCATATTCGGGATCGAGCTGAACTGGGGGCCGAGTTTAACTGCAACCGGAATTGGTACGTTGGCCTTGATTTCACGGACAAGGTGAACAAATCGCTGTTCAATCTCAGTCCCGAGCGTATCAATTGAGGTTGGAAGATAATAGATATTCAGTTCCATGGCGTCTGCGCCAGCCGACGCCAGCAGCCTGGCGTAACTCACCCAGTTACCCGTAGAGGTGCCATTCAGGCTGGCAATGACAGGAATATCAACAGCCTTCTTGGCCTCATATATATGCATCAGGTAGCCATCAGCACCGCTGTTGTATTCTTCAAGATTGGGTAAATGTTGAAGTGCCGGTGGCAGAATGGTTTCCTCGGACTCTTGAGATATGGTTTCCTGCAATGTGATTTGCTCCTCGAACAAAGAAGGTAAGACGATAGCACCGGCACCGGCATCTTCCATGCGCTTAATATTATCGAGTTCCTTGCAAAGCGGGTTTGATGATACTACCAATGGTGAATTAAGATCGAATCCAAGGTACTTGGTTGATAGAACGGTCATTGTTTTCTCACATATTCCAGTTATTAAAAATTACAGTCCCAAATATCAGTGCCAAGCCTTATCCAGTGAGATAGGATGAATTTGGATTAGTGTGTCCGTTAAATGCAGTTACACGTCAGGATACTACCAAATTATGACATGGTCTGCGAAAGCAAAATTTGCTCAGGTTGCGTGATAAGATTACTAGCATATTCGTACTATGCAGGGATAAGAGGGTAAATATGTACAGGCAATATTTGTATTTTTCTACTGCGCAGAATGCAAACCTTTTCTTTTATATAACTATCTGTTTATATTAAAATTATCTCAATGAGCTGACTGAGCTGTCCAATGGAAGAAAATGAAAAAACACAGAGGAAGCGACAACGGCCGTATGATCCTGCAGCCAAGCCGGGACTTAATCTAAATGATTTCCGACGCATCTGTGCGAATGGTTTTGGTGATGGTCACAACAGCTTCGCCCATTCAATGACCTGGTACAAAGACCATATATACGTAGGTACGACGCGTTCCAATTTCCAGATGGTCAAGATCCAGACCACATTCGAGAAATTACCTGTATATATGTGGCCGGTCGAAGGACCGGATGATGCCGATGGTCTGTATAGACTTGATCGGCGCGCGCAAATATGGCGCTATGATTTGCGCAACGATTCCTGGGAAGAAGTTTTCAGGGCACCAATGGTCGAGAGTGTCAGGGGCGACGGAGAGCTCGTAGCGCGCGAGACAGGTTTACGAACTATGGTGGTTTATCAGGGGGATTCAGACCCGGAGCCAAGCCTTTATGTCGCGACTTGGGCTGTGAGCAGATCTCCGGGAGCGCTTTTGTTACGCAGTGTTGACGGGAAAACATTTGAACCGGTGTCGCCGTATGGAATCATTGAGGGTTTGCCGGTTACTGCAACCCGTGTACTTGTGCCTTTCAAGGGCAAGTTGTTCACATCACCAACCGGTACGCGTGGCCATGATAAAAAGTTTGTTATCAACGTATCTGGTAATCCTGTTGTATATGAAACCTCGGATCCCGCGACTGGCCAGTGGACGGCTGTAAGTGAACCGGGATTTGGTGATCCCAAGAATCAGGGTGTATTCATGGTTTGCCCGTTTAATAACCATTTATACGCAGGTACCTTCAATCTCGAAGGTTACGAAGTCTGGCGCAGTGACTGTGAAGGGACACCACCCTATAACTGGGTAAAAGTGGTTGATAAAGGTGCGCATCGTGGGCCTCTTAATCAAATCGTAACAAGTATGAAGGAATTCAAGGGCGCACTGTATATTGGAGGGGGTATTCAAAATGGTGGCTGTGATCACGTGCATAATATTGGTCCAGCAGGCTCAGAGTTGATACGTATACACCCGGATGACAGCTGGGATCTCATTGTTGGTGATCCACGAGATACACCCGAGGGTAAAAAACATCCCATGAGTGGATTTGTATCCGGATATGGCAATATGTTTAACGGCTATTTCTGGGACATGGGTGTGCATGATGACTGGTTGTATCTTGGCACCATGGACTCGACGATCTGGGTCAGGTGGCTCAGGATGGATGCTTATCCGGAGCATGCAAGCAAGCTGATTAATAAAATTGGTGTGGAAAATATCCTGGAAAATGAAGCTGGTTGTGATCTATGGCGGAGTGCAGACGGGGAGAACTGGATTCCCGTTACCCGTGTTGGATTCGATAATCGTTACAATCTTGGTGTACGTAAAATCATTTCAACACCTCATGGCCTTTTTATCGCCACTGCCAACGTATTTGGACCACGAGTCGCTGTAATAGAAGATGGTGAATGGAAGTATGTGGATAATCCGAGGGGCGGCCTGGAAATCTGGTTTGGAAGCAAGCAGAATGTGCCTGATGCTGCTGGTTTATCAGATTGAAATTTAAACATCCATATTGCACAGATTGATACAATTGATAATATAAACACCATAAATTTTATGGTTAATCTAGATAAAGAGAAAATTATGGAAACTCAAGATACTTTTGACTATTTTGGTAAAACCATCGAGGGTCACAATGATCCTGTATTGGAGCATATTGATGCTGGTGAAGTGATTGATTTGTTCAAAGAAAACGGTGCTCTTCTTTTTACCGATTTTGATGTTGATGTGAAAAAGTTCGAATCATTTACTGATATGTTCAGCAGCGATTATATGGATCATAAAGGTGGAGGTTCCCTTCGTAAAGTAATCAATGAAGATGGGGATAAAACCATATTATCTGTAAGTTACTCATTTAACAAAAACGCAGATGATTTTGATGAGTCTAATCAAAAGGTATTTCCACTTGCACTTCACAGTGACCGCTCATATACAAAAAGTCAACCGCCATTGATGTGGTTTTATTGCGTGAACCCTGCAAATGAAAAAGGCGAAACACTTTTATGTGATGGCGTTGAATTATTTCAGGAATTGAGTGATAAAACAAAGGAGTTCTTTAAAAATAACAAAATTAATTATATTAGAAACTATGCTGACGGAGAATGGCAGCTGATCAAAAATACGGATTCATTGGATGGCGTAAAACAATACTGTGAGGATAATGATCTAATATTGACAATTCATGATGATAATTCAATAACAACGCAATCCGTCAAGAGTGCTGTAGTAAAGCCGCGATGGTCAGATCAAGATGCTTTTGTTAACAGTATTCTTCTGGTTTTATGGCAGGAAGAAGCGGTAGGTAGTGAACGAAGTATTGTCAGAATGGAGGATGGATCGAAGATTCCGCCAGATATCCTGGCAGAAGTCAGGGAGGTCAGTGATCGTCTTACAAGGGAAGTGAAATGGAAGCCGGGACAAATTGCCATGGTGGATAATACTCGCATGCTTCATGGTAGAAGAGCTTTTGAAGACAAAAATCGCGAGATCTATGTAAGAATGAGCCGAAGTGTTGACTGGTAGCTTTTAAGACCCTGTAAATTAAATTGTGTAACTGCTCATTAATTAATACCCTAACCTACAGGATAATTAATAATGAGTATAGTTATGGACGAGAAAGAGATGAGAGCCTTGGCAGCCCA
>Ga0316193_10001777_pt1 | contig 14811 bp, 13 predicted proteins | sample MerIslsedime2_MG_FD_207735 | JGI IMG/M metagenome (GOLD analysis project Ga0316193, IMG submission 207735) | Coastal sediment microbial communities from Maine, United States - Merrow Island sediment 2 | ecosystem: Environmental > Aquatic > Marine > Coastal > Sediment | place: USA: Maine...
GATTGGTTAAGCCTAGGGCACGTATTGTCGAAGCCATGGGGTGAGTATGCGATCTATGAGCAAGGGGGGCGGCGCGCACTATCCAAGGGTGGCTCATGTCTCTGGTATGAATTATATAATCCGCAAGGCACCCAGATCTGCTGGTCTAAAGAATGGGGGCTTCCCTTATTGATCAAAGACTCTGGCGAGAACGGAGCAGCCAACTTTGAAATCCTCGCAGTACGGAAATTTTCGCCGAATGCCGAGCCAATTCATGTACCGGACAACGACTTCATCACCATAGACGCAAATTTAGAGATCGATCCGTCGGAAGACTAAGGCATCTAACGCGGCCAGAAACCGGAGTACTGGTGTGGTGGTCCAGCGAAAGTTTGTTCCCGCGCTTGCACGGCATTTGACTCGACGATGCCGGTGTAAGTAGCCATCTTCACAGCGCAGATGCTTCAAGATGCCCACCTGACGGAGATTTGAGCACAACGAAAGCAATCGACGCCGACAGGTGCCACCGATGCCCAGATTTGCCGAAACGCTTTGGCTACGCCGCGTGTCTCAACTCAACGATCGGCAGGTGCTTCCGGTCCCAATGATAGCGCACATCAAGGCGAATGGGAGCGCCACAGTGGCTGGCGACCGGTGCGTGCGGAGAGGCGCAGGGTGCGCTGCGCGGCCATCGTGCTCGCGGTTCGTATCGAGGACGCTCACATGCCGGCGAGATTTCATGATACATCTCATACGGCGTCTTGCCATCGAGCGCAGAGTGAGGCCGATGTTGATTGAACCAGACTTCAAAGAACCTAAGCTCCCGATGGAACGCCTCCCTGCGAAGTGGCACGAGGATGATCCACGTGCATTCGTTCTTGAGGCTCAGGATGAACCGTTCAATGAGCGCGATACTCCCATGCTGGCCGACGGCGCCGAAGCGGGGTGTGATCCCCTGGCCATCGCACCAGTCCTTGAACACGCTGCACCAGAACTGCTGGCCCTTGTCGCAGATGATATATTTCGGAGTGGCACTAGCGGTATGAATGGCGCATTCGAGGAAGCGCGAAACCGATACGGCTGTGGGATTGTTCCTGAAGGTTTCAATGCCCATCACACGTCGAGAGTGGTGGTCGATGACCGCCGCGAGTCGCACCCGCGCATTGATGCTATCGGCGGCCCAGGCGCGCGCGTATACAATGGCGTAGTGGGCCAGTGCGATCGCATGGATTACGGCCGACCGAACGCAGTCCTGCCAGCTCTTGGGAAGATGGATCCGCGGTGGCTGCGGATTGATGGGCATCGTGACCTCCGAAAATGAGTTCTGTAAGAATCCGACGTCGAAGGATACAATAACTACAATATATTCTGAGAGCTATGACGCGATCGGCGGGCACAAACATTCGCTGGACCAGGACAGCGGACCTTCTTTGCTGATCACTGAATACAGGCATTCTGCCAAATTAATTAAAACGCAGAATCGTCAGTCAAAAACTGATATGCAACGCCACGCCACCACTCATGGGAACAAGGCGCCAGTTGCGCGCGCCGGTTCTTTGCGCGTCGTGGAAGTTATTGCGATAGTCCTCCAGGTCAGTCACAGCGTGTGCGGGTTCTGTCCAGATGCTGGCCTCACTGACGGCAATGCCGAGAACAGTCCATGTCACAGCATCTGTGCTGTCTCCATACGCGGCGATCACAGCGCCGCCCAGAAGATTGGTAGCGATGCCGATGACATGCCGTTTCCAGCCGTAGCGTTGCAGCACACGGTTGGCATTCTCATGCAGCAGCGCTTCGCCCTGCTCAAGCTTGAGCATCCGCTCTGCGCGTGTCTGCGATGGCATGGATTGGAAGCGGCCAAAACTTTTCACCGCGGGTAACGGTTTGATCAGCATTTGTGCCAGGCCGCCTGCGGATTTGACAGCACCGACGATATAGCTGGTTTGACTATCATTGTCGTCTTCGTCGATCGCAAGAACAGCCTGGCCTACGGCAGTCATCGCATAGAACCCCGTCCAGCCGTACTGCCAGCGGCGTGCATTCGGATTGAGCCCGACCAGGCGCGTTTCAATAAACTTCAGCCGCTGGTCCAGCTCCGAATCGCTGATGTCATGAAGCGACTGTGTATGAGGTTGGCCATAGCTCGAAGGTGCCCAGACAATGAACATGATCATGCTTGCAAGAAACGTATGACGTAGTCCTGTCATTTTAAAACACCTACCCAACACGGGCTTTCTCCACCGTCCAGCGCGCCAGTACATTTTCGTCGACGTTAACACCAAGACCGTTTCCTTCCGGAACCTGTGGCGGCCGCCCGCCGTAACCGAACTGCAACAGGGGCACCACAGGATCCTCGCGCAATAGAAACAATCCAAAGCAGCCTTCGGCGTAAGTCACCGGTTGCACGGCCTGTGCGAGACGCAAGTGTGCTGCAGACAACAGTGACGATTCGCCGACCTGGCAACCGAACTGCAAGACGAGCCCGGCATCCAGTGTCTCCCGCGCGCGGTTGAAGGCGGCGACCAGTCCGCCGCACTTGGAAATCCGTACATTGGCAGCCGTACAGGCCTTCGTTCCAATCAACCGTTGCAGAGACGCTCGTGTTGTCAGGCTCTCGTCGACCATGACACCCAGCTGGGTCTCCGCCACCAGCCGCGCCAGTCCCTCGATATCTTCCGCCGCGATCGGCTGTTCGAAAGACTGTACGCCGTAACGTGCCATGTCGCGCATGGCATGAATCGCCTGTTCCACGTCCCATGCCATGTTGGCGTCCACACGGACATCGAAGTTGCGCCCGAACACCTGCCGCAACAGGCGCACCGCCTTCACATCCTCGGCGTCATCGACCTTGAGCTTGACCTGGCGGATACCGAACAGGCGCTGTTTCAGCGCCGACTTGACCAGGCGCCAACCCTTGTCGGCAGACAGGGCGCCACTGTAGCGAAAATCAGCCGACAGCGTGGTTGATTCAGTGCTCAGTGCACGCGCACCAAATGTCTTGCCGAAGGCATCCAGTAACGCCAGGTCCACCGCACACCAGGCCGCGGTCTGCGGCACCTGCGCGGCGACCCAGCCCGGCGCCTGACCGTCACATCGGTTGAGGAAACTCTCGACCTCCTGCATGGACTCGAAGCGCTGATCCAGCAGTCGCGGCAGGATCTCATCGCGCAGCATGGCGAAGGCCGACGCGCGGCTTTCACCGGTGACATATTCACGCGGCAGCGACTCGCCAAAGCCGACCGTGTCCGAATCCGTGGTGCACTTCAGGAACAGGCTGTAGGAACTGGTTCTCTCGGCGGCCGCGTGCTTGAAAGGCTTACGGAACGGCAGGTCCACCGCCGACAACTCGAAAGATGCAATTCCCGCCACGCGTTCCCCTTTACTCAATACATTGCGCATGCTGCCCGCACAACCATGCACCACGTCACTCTTTCAGTTCAACAATGTTCTCGATTTCCGGACGCATCATCACAGTTTCTGCCTTCACCCGGCTCAACACCTCGGTCTTGGCCTGAAACACGCGTTTGCCACTGGCGGCCAGCAGCCGGCGTCCACGCTCGTACCAGCCTTCGCGCATCACGTGCATGACCGGCGCCCCGAGACGCGAGGAATCGCGCTTGGCCTTGTACTCGATATTAACCTCTTTCAGGTAGCGATCGACTTCCTGCAGGAACGCCAGTTGCTGTTCTTCCCCGGTGTGACCGGCGAACTCCACGCGCAGGATATAGCAGCTGCGGTCGGTATCGGCCTCGGCCTTGAAATGCGCCGGGATGAGACCACTCGCCCGCGCAGCTCTCTGCACGCCGTCGATCACCTGATTCACGCTGAGCTTCTCGCCGGTGATGTTAGTCATGCCGCGTCCCTTGCGCAGGAAAACGATCTCGGGCGTCTGTTGATAGCGGCCGGCCACCTGAATGACGTCATTGATGTCATAACGATACAGGCCGCTGGTGGTAGTCACGAAGATGTAATACTCGCCGTCCATCTCCAGATCGGCAACGGTCAGAAACGGCCATGATTCCGGATTGTCCGGTTTCGCCTCCACTTCATCCACTGCCACGAACTCGAAAAAGTTGGTGGCCACGGTAAGCACACCTTTGCTATCTTCGTCGGACAGGGGAATCGAACCTCGCGCCTCGCTGGAAAGATAGCCCCAGTCACGCACCGGTACCGGCCGCGTGCCGTCCGGGTTGAACCACGGGTCGAACTTCTCCAGGTAGTGACCGACGGTGCCGCCCTTCCAGCAGCCGATCAAGCCAAGACCCGGCCAGTAATCGCCTGGCACCAGCCTGCCATCGCGCCGGGAACGCATCGCTTCGAGTTGTGCGGCACGTTTCGGGTTGGGGCGCAGACGTTTTTCCACCAGTTGCCGGATCGCCGGCTCGACATCCTGCTGACTCGACAGCTTTCCACTGCGGATATCGTCGATCAGGTCTTCACTGTATTCGTTGGCCTTGTCCATCAGTTGCAGAATGGAAGACGGATTGGCCGTGGCCAGAAAATGCACATCGTGTTCCAGCGAGATGCGCATAATCGTGTAGTACTTGGCCTGGTAGTCTTCGATCTCGAACACTTCGTAGGGAATCGAATAAGCACGGCGTACAACGCCCGGCATGTTCTTGTAGATGTGGCCCGAGGTGGAACCGAACGGCACGCCCGACTCGGTATATCCCTCGATGGCGGGCGACACCATGGACACCACCTTGAAATCGAGGATGCCGGGATGGGCTTTCTGCGCGTGATACAACCAGGTGCGCATCTGGTCCTTGTGCGCACGCCCCTGGTCGGTGGGCGTTACCGGGATGAACTTGGGTTTGCCGGTGGTGCCGCTGGTCTGGGCAAACATCATCGGGTCCTCGGCGGTGAACACGTTTTTTGCACCCCCGGCAACCTGCTCCATGTCCTGCTGGATGTCGGCATAGGTAATGAGGGGCACCTGCTTTTGATAGTCGGCGATGCTGTTGATCGAGGCGAAGTTGTAACGGCGGCCGTACTCGGTATCGGCATTCCTGCGTAGCATACCGAGCAGCAGCTCTGTCTGGGTGCGGCGTGGATCACGGGTCGCTTCATCGAAGCGGCGCGCGGACTGCTTCCCGACAAACGCAATCAGTTTTCCGGCGAGTGACATCGCGATCTCCTCAGGTTGTTATCTGTACCGGGGGGTCTGCGCTCGCCCCGGCTGCCGTTCAGGGCGTGGCGCCGTGGCGCTTTATCCAGTCGGTCATATCGTTAACCAGGCGCTGTGGCGCATCCAGCTGAATGGAGTGCGTCTGGTCTCCGTACCATAGCACATCCAGGCCGGGCTCCCGACCCTGCTGCAGCACCTGCAACACGCCGTCATTATCGATAATGATGTCATTGCCGGCCAGGAACAGCTGCACAGGAAGCTGGTTGCCGGCGATGTGACGATCCACGTACTTGTCCAGGCGGTGACTCTGCCAGAAGAAACGCACCGTGGCCGAGCTCAGGCGCAGCGGGTCGTTGCGGATGTAGTCCAGGTAGACCGGGGTGGTGGTGAACATTTCCGGCTGGATGGGGGTCGGCACCCGCGCCGTTGGATTCAAGGGTGACAGCAGCCCGATCTTCAACTTGTTCAGCACACTCACATCGACTTCCGCGCTCAGCCCGGGCGTAATCAGCACCAGCCCGTCGACGGCTTTCGGGTGACTCAGCCCATACGCCAGCGCCAGCTTGCCGCCCCAGGAGAGACCCACCAGGAAGACCTGATCATAACGATCGTGCAATGGAGTAATGAATGAGTCAATGTCAGCCAGCAGTGTTTCGTAGGCATCGACGTAACCGCTGAGCAGCCCGCGGTTTTCGCGGTTCAGACCGCTGCCGCGCCGGTCCAGACAATAGACATCGAAGCCCTGCTCCCGCAACTGGCCGGCCGCGATCGCGAACCAGCCGGCGTGACTTTCGATGCCATGCAGGTACACCAGCGCGGTGCGCGCACCGCGCTGCGTATACGCGACATAGGCCAGGCTTGCGGCGTCGCTGCCAGTGTAGGTTCCCACCCGTCCACCGACCCCACCCGGCGCCGGGTACTGCGAGACCTCTGCCCGCTGGTCAATGGAAACGACAGGCTGCGAAGCGCAGCCGGCCATCAACACGGCCAGTAACAGCGACCCGATGAGCGTTAAGTAGTTTGTGTGTTTCATTTATCTGACACCGGGTGTGGGCGGCTGCCGGGCTCGCAGGCACCCGCACCGCTGATGCCGTATGGTTCGCGTTCGGCATCCGCTACCACCGACCAGCGTTGCCGCCCAAGATACTCTACCCAGCTTTCCACCCGGTCACCCCCTTCCAGGTAGGCTGTCGCGCCAATATCGTGTTCCGCATCCTCGACAAAGATCTGCCTTGCCGCTTCCAGGCTGAAACCGCCACGCAGAAACAGTTCCGCCTTTTGCCACAACCCCGGTTCGCGGATCGCCGTACCCCCCGGCGTGCCGGTGATAATCAGGCTGCCGGCCGGAATAACGCCATCCGCATCGTGCAGGTAACGGGGATTGCCATAGGCATCGCGCATGCAGATGATCCTTCCCCTCGCCAGCATCTCGCTCATGTACCGGACAATGGCCCAGGGACCGCGCAACATGGCGTCGGTGCCGGCGAGCTGTCGACTTTGCACGTTGTCAGGGCTGGCCGTCGCCTCGTACACCTCGAGACCGATCTGCAGGCTGTGATCCCCCTCGTTCATCGTACGCGGCCTCAGCTGACTGCCGCGCACCATCCACGGCCCGATAGGCAGATAGGTGGGATGCGACTTGCCACGCGTATAGCCGGTCTCATCGTCCAGGATAATGGGTTCGCGGTCCGACACGTCGTTGACGACAAAGAACGCCACCTTGTCGATAAAAGCGTCGTAGCTCGACGGCAGCTGGCGCAGGTTCAGGTCTTCCAGTAGAACCAGGCCCAGCTCGACTTCGTAATCGAGCAGTAACACCGGCCGCGCCGGTATTTCACCGATCTGCATGCCGGCACGCACCGGCGCATAGGGACCGGTGGGCACTACAGGCTTGGGAAACAGCAGCAGTTCCCCGGAAGTGTTGACACCGACCTCGTCGCGGTGCTCAGCGTAGTTGATACCCGCACCGATCACCACGCGTTGCAGCTTATCGAGTTCGGCGGCGCTGATCGCGACGGGCGGCAGCACCACTTCCGCCAACCGGTCCTGCGGGAGAAACTCGGACAGTTCGTCAATGGCACCTTTTTCTTTCCCGTGCAATGCAGCCGCTTCCGCAGCCTCGAACGCCCACTGCATGAGGCGCGGTTGCGCATGGCGTGATTCCCCTGCGTAGCAAAGTGGCGGGTAGTGATCGCTGAGCGCGCGCACCTTTGTCGGAACCCCGTTGTCGTCGGCCAGCACCAGGCCGTAACAGGTCTGGCCTCTATGCGCGGGCAGTGAAGAGATGTAGCGAATGACACGGAAAGCGCTGAACGCTTCGTCCTCCTGTGTTTGAGTCGCAGCCACGGGTGAAGCCAGGTTCATGCCAAGCAGAACAACACAGGCGGTGGTAGAGAACAGGATGGCCCGCATGCGCATCAGTCACTCAAGCCATCAGGCACAGCATCTACTGTCTGTCGCATCGCTTGCCCGGCACTGACGGCAACTTCGTGACCAGCCGTACCCACGCGTTTGGCATTACCTGCCCACCAGCTTCTGGCCGCCTGCTGATCCCAGCGCTCGGCAAGGGCAAGGGCATCTAGCCGCGCAATGATGACATCCGCGCTCGCCGGTCTCTGCCCGGGATCGATAGCCATACAATCGACAATCAACTGGTCGAGCTCCGGCGGAATCGCCTGCCCTGTTACCTCGCAGGGACGCGGCGCGGGTGTATTGGCGCAGTGATAGGCGATTTCCATTGCCGTATTGCCCTCGAAAGGTTGTTTTCCGGTCACTAGGTTGAAGGCAATAACACCCACCGAAAAGAGATCGGATCGGGTATCCATGCAGAACGGATCCTTCAGGCGCTCGGGTGCGATGTAGGGCGGCGTACCGGCTACCTCATGCACAGCGCCGGTGCTATCCGCCTCAGGAACACTCACTTCCCTGACCAGGCCGAAGTCCAGCACCTTGACGAAATCGAAACGTCCGCCGCGCTCGGTAAGAACGACATTGAGTGGTTTCACGTCGCGGTGCACAAAACCTCTGGCGTGGGCTTCGCCCAGAGAAGCGCACAGTTGCCTCAATATATAAATTGCACGTGCCGGCGGTATTGTATCCTCCAGTTCCATGAGGCCGGCCAGTGTCAGCCCGGGCAGGTACTCCATCACGTAATAGAAGATCCCCTCGTCGGCGCGACCGTAATCATAGATTTCGATGGTGTTGGGATGGGTGAGCTGGCTGGTTGATTGCACTTCGCGCTCGAAGTGTTCAAGATTTTCTTCGCTGACCTGTTCGGCACGGATGAACTTCACCGCCGTGGGGCGGCGCAGCAACGCGTGGCGCGCCAGGTATACCTCGCCCATGCCGCCTGCGCCGATCTTGCGCTCCAGTGTGTACTGCCCCAGCTGCTCGACCTGCTTCACGCGCCGGCGCAGGAACTGCACTGCATAGCTCGAGGCAAAGATGAGCAGCGCGCTTAGCAGCAGCAGGCCCAGCAGGCCAAACACCATCAGGCGCAGCGGGCGCGTGGCCGCGAAAGCCTCCTCCACCGAGACCTCGGTGGCCAGCCCGATACCGTATTGCGGCAGCCAGCGATAGGCACCGACCACCTGGACACCACGGTAGTCGCGGTAAGGCTCCACAATCACCTTTGCCGGTGAATCTCCGCTGACGGCAGCGGCCACCAGTTTTGTCAGCGGGCGATCCGCAAGTGGCGTGTCCGCTCGATAGCCGCGCGTCATATCGCCGCCGGGATCGCGCAGCTGCACGCGCAGGATGGAGCGTACCCCGGGCGTATCGGGAATCAGGCCGATGGCTGTGAGCTGCTCGTCATGCCGGCTGTCGGACAGCATGAGGCCGTTCTTGTCAAAGGCGTAGGTATCACCGGTCGCACCCAGCCGCGCGATCGACAGGATGCGCGTGAAGTCTTTCTCGGGTTGAATCATCAGGAAGAACGCGGCAATCACCTTACCCTGCTCGTCGCTCACCGGCGCGATGGCCAACATGCGCGGTTCATCCAGCACCAGCTCGGTGCCAACCAGCATCCTGCCCCGCTGGTACGGCCGTGTCAGGATTTGCTGACCACGCAACACGAGGGCAAGCTCAGCGACACCGTCGGCTGCGAGACTGAGCCCGACCTGCCGCTCCATGGATGAGACCAACACGACCCCATCGCGGCTGACCAGGCCGAAGCCGTCATAATCCTCCGAATCCGCCAGGGGCTCGAGTGAGGCGAGCAGTTCCACGTACGCCGGCGCAGTGAGAAGATCCCTGGCAGGATTGGGGCTGTCTGCCGCCACTGCCGCCAGCCGCTGCGCCGCCACGCGCACATCGGGCAGCTCCGTCCAGTCATGAGCATCGCTCAATTCGTTCTCCACCCAGAACAGCAACGCGGCGGTGCTGGTCGCCGCCACCGTATCGAGACCTTCCCTGAGCTTGTCGCGCAACGCCTGTTCGGTGGCGTGATGGATCCAGAAGCCGGCAACCAGCAGCACGACGGCCACGGCGAGGCCGGCCAAAAGAACCGGATTGCGCCACAGGTAGCCGGCACGCGCGGGCCGGGTTTCACGGGCCCAGCGGAATTTTGTAGCATTGGCGAGCGCTTTGGTTGGCATGGTGTCAGTCGGAAAATATCGTCGGGACGAAGCGTAGCGAGTAAAAGAATAAAGGCCCTTTTCTCTGAAATCCACAGCTATTGAGCAGCCATTTCCAACACTTTTTACCCTGATCACCACGAAATCCTGTCTAATTCTGCCGCTCTCGCTTGAATCTTTCCTTGCTTAAACATCTATTTTCAGCCAATTCCTGCTGATGTGGCTTTTTCGTTCAGGTGAGTGAGTATCTTCTCAATGACCGCTGGGTCTTCAATGCAGGCGATCGCTTTGTCGGCACCGCAGCACGCGTCAGCATCCTGCGCAAGTGCCAGGTGATATGTTATGTCCGGTTCCGCTGGACTTAAGCCGTTCAGATATTCAGCACGAATGACTCAAAAGGGTCGTTTTTTGTCTTTAAGTCATTGATTATATAACAGGTGGCTAAAAGACAGGAATGGGTCGATAGTAACCTTTTAGCCCGCGCTAATATTAGCCGCCACTAAAGGTCGGGTTCCGCTCGGAAACCTGCCCCTCATCCTGCCATATCGTGCTTTCAGGGCAACTTGAGGATCAGCCGAAATTTCTACATCTTGGCATGCAAGTTACCTCCCGCAATAAGCTGCTGTGATCTGCTCACGCTCATGACCCAGTTCCCGGCTGATGGTGAGCCGCGCCTGGCGGTCACTCTCGCACTGTTTCGGGGTTAGGGTTTTGGCTGTTGGCCCACCCGCGGCGGGTGCCTTCCAGCCAGTGAGCTCCTCGTAGCGATTCTGGGCATAGGTATGACGCAGCCCGTGCATGTGGGAGAGCCCTGCGCGCAGGGTATTACCCTCGTAGATGCGGAGCTGTTGCACGTAGTTGCGGTTACTCGGGATCAAAGAGCCAAGGCCGGCCAGCCGCCGTGCGCGGTTGAGCACATCGCGCTGTGCCTCGGTGCGGATTGGGATGGTGCGTTCCCGGCCGCCCTTGGTCCAGCTCGCCTTGAGCACCAGGTGGTCGCCGCGGTTGGCAAAGCTCGGTTGGAACTTCATCGCCTCTTCCCGGCGCAGACCGAAGGCCTGCTGCAGTTCCAGGCTCATGCGGACGTACTCATCGCGGACCTTGTCCAGCTGTGATGCGGTGACGGTCCTGGCCTTGGACTCGTTGGTCACGAAGCGCCGGTCGGGGATGCCGTAGTGCTCGTTGGACCGGGCCACCACGTTTTGCTTGTCGACCTTGTTCGACCACCAGCGGATCACGGCCATGCGATTCTTGATAGTACCAATGGAAAGATCCTGGCCAAACCAGAGCTTGACCAGGGCCTCGACGTGTTTCGGCTTCAGGGACCGAGCCGTCATGCCCCGATAGCCCAGCGCATGGAGCTGGTTGGCCATCAGAGTCAACATCCGCTCGCGTTTGTTCTGGGTGCCATAGGCACCCTCGCGGCAGTGGCGGCAAAGTTTTTTCAGTTGGTAGTTCAGATCTCTCATCGTGTTCTCTCTATCTGGTGAGTGTTTCTGACCGACCTGGCAGCCGGAGCTGGCAGGTCCGCTTCCGCGGAACGGTCATGGGGCACAACCCCCAATCGACCTGACAATGCCTGGTCACAAGCAACGCGGGCCTTCCTCAGTTGAGGGATGGCACCGCGCAATCCAACGTGCCCGAGCACGGGCGGTTCTTAAGTGTGATTACACCTCCGTTTAAGCTCGCAGATGGATTCTGCAGTGAATAGAAAATGAGCACGGCACAACAACAGCCGAAGGCAATCGTCGGGCACGAGTCTCGTGGTTTAAGACAGGCGGATGCCTGTGAAGATGGACAGATCCTGTGGTACTGCCCGGTGTAGAAGATGGACCGCGGCTTGCGCCGATGCACCCGTTACACGGTCCAGGGGGTGCCTTGCTTGCCACTTTGCCGCAGTGGCCGCGGATAAAACCGATTACGTGCTGTTAGTATAGACAGGCCGGACGCCGCTGTCATGCCCCAGGGTGCACGTTTTGTTTAGCAGTCACACCATAATCCCGGCGGCATTCGCGCCTGTCATCAAAATAGTCCCGCGTCCTTCGCACTTAGCTCCCGATTGCGGCCGCGTCACTACCGCGCTGCGCTGTGTAGTGACACGGCCGCTTGCACCTGGCAGCCGGTGCGCCAGGCATTGGCCTGTCACACAGGCTGCATTTGTTTGCATCAGGCAACCTTCGGTACAGGTATGTTGTGGTGGTTTCATGAAACCTCCGCTTATTTCTTGCATGGGCGTTGCGCAATCTCCATCATGCGGCGCGCAAGCGGATTGGCTTCGTCAAACGGTGGCGGTTCGGGCAACTCGACTTGCGCGTGCGCAGCCTCTGCCCGTTGGCGTACCTTGCGTGCCTGTGCCACGCGCAAGGCACGCTCCGGTGCGAAGGTACCCTGCTGAGCACGCGTTACGAGTGCACGCAGGCAGCCGAGCGATGAAGCGCGTATCTCGCCAGCGGTAATAATCCCGGCCCATTCGTCCAGTACCTGCTGGTCGAGCGGTGTGGCCAGTACAGCAACCATGGCCGCAGCCCGCGAGCGCTCTGCAGGCAGGAGGGCTTTCGGGTAGACCAGATCAGATAATTCACCACCACCACGATCCGATTTTTCAGTGACCGAGATGTGTGGTTGTGGTGATTCTCTTTGGGTTCCTATGGTGGTTCCTGGTATGACACCTGTGTCAGGGGGCCCCTGACACACCTGTCCGGGGGTGGTGTCACTGGCGTCAGGGGCCGGTGACAATTTGTCACCCCCTGCCAGCGATAAGCGATAGCGGTTCGAGGAGCAGGAACCGTCGCTGCGGTAGCGTTGTTCGGCGGCTAACAACTTGCCGCTTATCAGTTCCTGCATCACACGCCGGACAGTACGTGTCGATACACCCACCTTGCTCGCAAGGGTCGCGACACTGGGCCAGCAGATGCCCTGATCATCGGCTGCATCAGCGAGCGCCATCAGGACCAGCTTGGGCACCGGCCTGAGCGCCTGATGCCAGGCCCAGTTCATTGCGGCAATACTCACTGTTTCAGTACACAGCCACCCGTTTGCTTATTGGTCGCTTGTACCGATGATGAGCCCGGCCATCTCCGTATCCGGATAGTAAATGCGGCGGCCGAGCGGCTCGGCCAGCTGCGTCTGCGACTGCAGCAGGCCGTAGCGTTCGGTGATCTGAGTTTCCAGCGTTACCACGCTGGGGCTTTCGATAGTTGGCATCACGCGTGTTCTCCAAGGGCTGCATGTGGAGACATCAGCATGCCAGTTTTGTACTGCGTTAATAAAGTCGGAAAGCGGCCATGTAGAACCGGGCTTTCGAACATGATTACTTAGCCAAACCACGCATTGCTCACTAGCCAGACGGTAAGCGCTTTTATGTCGGAAAGCCCCGCTCTGGAGGCCGGCTTTCAACGTTTTTTACCAGGCAAACTGCAGCTATTATCAGCAGGGTAACCATACGCATGGAATCACCGGGGATCACACAGAACACATCATGAGAGTAGCGCTGTCCGAACCACGCCGTTTGGACTCACCAAGGCCAGGTGACCTTGTGAGACCACCGATATTTGCCATCGTACCTTTACCACGCGCGTTCTTGCCCTGGATGTGAGGCAGACATGGGTAAAGTCGCGACTCACCATTACTCCATCACACCACGACTGATCCGGCTAAGGGATGCGCCCTTCTATCTGGGAATGGACAGGAATCGCTTCAACACCGAGGTCCGACCGCATCTCGTTGAAATCCGGGTTGGCACACAGGGTATTGCCTTCGACCGCCTTGATCTGGACGCCTGGGTGGACCATTATAAGTCCCGCAACGGGCGTCCCGGTTCTTCCAAAGGAGAATCACTATGGGATGCAAAAGACAACCAGGTCTCTACCAACGTAACGGGATCTGGCACATCGACAAGCAGATTCAGGGACAACGAATTTGTGAAAGTACTGGAACGGGTGACCTCGAAGAGGCAGAAAGATACCTAGCCCGGCGAAGAGAAACGATTCGTCAGGCTAACGTCTACGGGGTACGACCACAGCGTAGCTTTCGCGAGGCGGCAACCAGATATCTGCTGGATGAGGAAGCGGGCGGCGAGCTGCGGAGCCTGGATCGGAATGCCCAGGCCCTGAAGATCGTTGATCCGTATATCGGGGATCTGCCCTTGCGGCAGGTTCATATGGGAACCCTGGAGCAGTTTATCCGGGACCGGCGCGCACTGGGCATCAAGAACGGCACTATTGCCCGGGATCTGGCTGTTGTAAGGCGGGTATTGAACCTCGCCGCACGACTGTGGCGTGATGAGTACGGGATGTCCTGGCTGGAGGCGGCACCGCTGATCCAGTTGCCCAAGGCATCGAATGCTCGGAAACCTTACCCAATGTCCCGGGAAGAACAGCGCTTACTTTTTGCCCATCTACCGCCACACTTGCAGTTGATGGCGCTGTTCAAGGTGAACACCGGATGCCGGCAGGGAGAAGTTTGCCAGTTACGCTGGGACATGGAGGTTCAGGTGCCGGAACTGAATACTTCGGTATTCATTATTCCTGCTGACATTGTGAAGAACAAAGAGGACCGACTGGTGGTTTTAAACCGGGTGGCCAGATCAGTGATTGAGCAGCTTCGGAATGCTGCTAATGAATACGTCTTCACCTTCAAGGAAAAACCCGTCGCCCGAATAAACAACAGCGCATGGAAGCGTGCCAGAGAAAAAGCCGCCAACTGTTATGAACAACGCTCTGGCAAACCATGTCCGGAAGGATTCCGGAGAATCAGGGTGCATGACCTCAAGCATACCTTCGGGCGCCGATTGCGGGCGGCCGGCGTATCATTTGAGGATCGGCAGGATCTGCTTGGCCACACGTCAGGACGCATAACGACGCATTACTCTGGTGCGGAACTGGGTAACCTGATTAAGGCTGCGGAACAGGTTTGCGGGCAGATGTCCCGCAAAAGTCCCGCACTGGTGATCCTGCGCCAGGCCTGAGCCATATCCAGGTGAGCGTGACACATTGATAGATAAGGAAATATTTGGTAGCAAGGGGCGGGCTCGAACCGCCGACCCCAGCATTATGAGTGCTGTGCTCTAACCAACTGAGCTACCTTGCCATTGTTCAGATGCGGCCCAGGTCGGCCGCGAAAAGAGGCGGA
>Ga0316193_10001778_pt1 | contig 14804 bp, 13 predicted proteins | sample MerIslsedime2_MG_FD_207735 | JGI IMG/M metagenome (GOLD analysis project Ga0316193, IMG submission 207735) | Coastal sediment microbial communities from Maine, United States - Merrow Island sediment 2 | ecosystem: Environmental > Aquatic > Marine > Coastal > Sediment | place: USA: Maine...
GTGAATTCCGCCGTCGTCCGACACTGATGTTCAACGGGTACGAGGACGAAGTGAGCTCGCTGTACTCGGGCATGGATCTGCGGCAGAACTTCTGACCATGCGCGACCGGACGTGGGTCGGCAGGGCCGCAATCTGGGTCCTGGCGCTGATGCCGGCCGGGATGATCGTCGTGGACTTCCTGCGCGGTCGACTCGGTGCGAATCCGATCGAAGAGGTGCTGCACCGGCTCGGCTGGTGGGCACTGGCGATCCTACTGGTCAGCCTGGCGCTCACCCCGTTGCGACGGGCTACCGGCTGGAATCGCATCATTCGATACAGGCGCCTCATCGGCCTTTTCGCGTTCGCCTACGCGACCGCGCATTTCCTGGCCTACATCGTCCTCGACCAGTGGTTCGCCTGGGGATACATCGTCGAAGACATCGCCAAGCGGCCGTTCATCCTGGCCGGGTTTTCGGCCTGGCTCCTGCTTCTCCCCCTTGCTGTCACCTCTACCACGGGCTGGATTCGTCGGCTGGGCAGACGTTGGGGAAGGCTACACCGGCTCGTTTACGCCGCCGCGACGCTCGGGACGCTCCACTTCTTCTGGCGGGTGAAAGCGGATACGAGGGAGCCGATCGTGTTCGTGCTATTCCTGGCCCTGTTGCTGGTGCTGCGGTTTCCCCCGGTGAGTCGGAAGCTCGCCGCATGGAGGAATCGGCGTACCGACAAAAGAAACGGCGGACACCGAAATGCCCGCCGCTCCGACGATCGAATTCCCGCTCCGGGTTCCTAGGTTGCCCGGAGCGGCACTACTCCCCGGGAGCCGGTTTGCGCCTCTACCCTGTGCAATTCGGCCGAGGAAGACTTCCTTCCTTCGAGGAGCACCGTGCCATCTATGGAGCTCCCGTCCTCACGCAGCGTTCCCTTGAAGGATGCCCTGCCGTCGATTTCGAGACACAGCTGGCCTTCCTCGAAAGACACTCCATTGACGTGCTTCACGACGGGCCGTGGACCGTCGTTCAGGAGCACCCGTGCGCTCAAGCTGCCGTCATGACTGCGGCTGATTTCGAGCATTGAAGCGACCGTCCGCGTGGCGTCCGGCCGACGGAGCGACGACCCCGCCACCACTTTCCACACACCGACGATGTCGTCCGCCGCGCCGACGCCAAACGGTTCGAGAAGGGCCTGGTCTGCGGCTCCCGACACGAACATGCCACCCCACAGGACCGCCACCGAGAGGACGGCCTTCACCGCCTCCATCCCTGTCCGCTGTGCGTCGTACCACATTCTGACCCCCCTGCGCTCGCGACGATCGGCCTCGCCGTCGTCGCTCTGTCACTCAACTGCTCGACCTGTATAAAGGCAACCCCCGTGCCAGTATCGTCGAAACGTCGTAACGACATTCTAGACATTGCGTTACAGGCATCTGACTTGAGTCGGAAGTTCTCCCCGGCCGTCCGGTCTCGGAATCCGGTGTCTCGAATCCGAACACTTCGCCGCGTCGGCTGACCGACTCTCCGGTCATCCCGGGCGATTGACCCGCCTTGCACCGGCTCAAGTGGAGCGCATACCTTCGGCCGCCGTGAGTACGGATTGCCGGATCGTCCGTCGATCCCATTCGTTGGTTCGTTAGTCAGACCTGGGAGATCAATCGTGCCGCAGATTCCCGAGAGCTTCATCCTCCTCGGCCTGGTGTCGATGATTCCGCTGGCCGGGATCGTGGCTGCGCTCGTCGCATCCAGGATCCCGAGCCTTCGCGCCGACACCTGAGCCGCCGGCCCGCACCCGCGGGTCTGGACGATGGTCCGGCCTTCCGTCATCGAACCGTCGACGGGGTGCCGGACTTCGCCTATTCTACGGCAATGCGAATCGAAACTGACGATCTGCCGTTCCCGTGCCGGGACGGAGACCCCGTGGCGATGATCCGGCTGACCGGTGAGTTGACCACGAAGGCTCGCAGGACGCGTGCGCGATTCCAACGGCGTCTCGCCCGTAACATCCAGGCTTCTTTCGCGGCATCAGGACAGACCTGTGAGCTGCGCGAAAGCTGGAGTCGGCTGCTCGTGCGCCTCGAGCCGGGCGGTTCCTTCGATCCGCTGAAGAGAGTGTTCGGGGTCAGCAGCTTCTCGGTTCTCGATGGTGCGTGCGGGGCGCAAATGGACGAAATCGTTCAGCTGGGAACGGCGTTATACGCTGACCAGGTGCGCGGCCGCCGATTCGCCGTCAGGTCGCGGCGAAGTGGAACTCACCCCTTCAGTTCGATGGATATCGCCGTTCAACTCGGCTCCGCACTGAACGAGGGCGCCACGGTCGACTTGCGAAACCCCGAGTTCGAGGTCTTCGTGGAGGTCCGGGGCGACCGGACGTATTTCTTTTCGTCGAAGTCGAATGGAGCCGGTGGGCTGCCGCTCAGGGTAGAGGGAAAGGCCGTTTCGTTGCTGTCCGGGGGATTCGATTCACCCGTCGCATCGTGGATGATGCTGCGTCGTGGTGTCGCACTCGACTACGTGTTCTGCAATCTGGGCGGTGAGGCGTACCGTCGGATGGTGCTCGAGGTCGCGAAGCTGCTCACCGAGCGCTGGAGTCACGGCACGAGTCCAATCGTGCATGTCGTCGACTTCGAACCGGTGGTCGTTGAACTCAAGCGGGTGGTCCGTCCCGCACTCCTTCAGGTGGCGCTGAAGCGTCAGATGTATCGAGTCGCGAATCGTATTGCCGGCCGGGTTCGGGCAGACGCGATCGTGACGGGTGAGGTCGTGGGACAGGTATCCTCGCAGACTCTGGCCAATCTGAGGGCAATCGATGCCGTGAGCAGGCGTCCCGTGCTGCGCCCGCTCGTCGGGATGGACAAGGAAGACATCATCGAATTGTCCAGGAAGGTCGGCACGTATGCTCTTTCGGCTCGAGTGCACGAGCATTGCGCGATCACAGACGAAAGACCCGCCACTGCCTCCCGGTCCCGGACTCTGGATGCGGCGGAAGTAGATCTGGATCCCGAACTGCTGCGCGTCCTGTCGGACGAGGCCGAGCGCGTGGACGTGCGGGCGCTGGACCTCGTCGAACTGGCTGGGCGAGCCCTGTTTGTCGATCACGACATCCCGGGCTCGATTCGAGTCGACATGCGACCGGCGGATGTGAGGGAAGCGGCGCCGTGGCCGGGAGCCGTGGTTCGATCATATGATGATCTGGCACGTGGGTTCAAGGAATTCGAACCCGCACGGCCAGTCGTTCTCGTTTGTGCGCAGGGACTTCTCAGCGCGCAGATCGCGGAACGAATGCAGGAGGCCGGGCTTGAGGCATACAGCCTGCGAGGTGGAGAGCGGGCGCTGCGGCTCGAACTCGAGGAAGCGCGCGTGTCCTCCAGCGAGTCGAAGGAGCACGATACGTGAGCGATTCCGGTACAGGAGAGCATGACCTGCTGGAACTGATTCGAGAGGCCGGGGACATTCCGGGGCATGTGGCCCTGATCATGGATGGAAATGGTCGCTGGGCCGGTGAGCGGGGACTCCCGCGCTGGATGGGACATCGGGAGGGAATGAAGGCGGTACGAAGGTGCGTGGAGGCTTCGCTCGAAGCCGGACTGAAGCACCTGACCCTGTATGCCTTCTCGCGAGAAAACTGGGACCGGCCCGCAGATGAAGTGGAAGCGCTCATGTCGCTGCTCGTCGAATACGTCGAGCGCGAGTCCGAGGATCTGTTGCGGAACGGCGTCAAGGTTCTCGTGTTCGGGGATCTCGACCGGTTGAGCGACAAGGCTCAAAGGTCGACTCACACGCTCGAAGCGACGACGGCGCCAGGGGACAGGCTGCAGCTGAACCTGGCGATCAGTTACGGTTCGCGGGACGAGATCCTCAGAGCCGTCCGGCGGCTGGCTGAGCAGGTGTCCCGGGGTGAGATCAGTCCGGCCGACGTGGATGACGCGCTGTTCGAGCAGCAACTGTATACCGCTGGATGGCCGGACCCGGACCTGTTGATCCGGACCTCCGGGGAGCTGCGGGTCTCGAATTTTCTGTTGTGGCAGATCGCCTACGCCGAATTGTACGTGACCCCGGTCCTGTGGCCGGACTTCGGCAGACAGGAGATGTTCGAGGCGATACTGGAGTATCAGCGTCGGGAACGGCGATTCGGCAGGGTGTCGAGTTGATCCTGGCGGGATGCCCGGGCGCAAGTCCCGTGTACGCCCGGCGCGCATCTGATACCGAGGGAGCGCTATGGCATCGGAGCTGAGCAAACGACTGGTCGTGGCCGCGGTCGGGATTCCGGTGTGTATCGCCGTCGCCTACGCGGGGGGGGTCGTGTTCGCGGCGGGACTCGGTGTCCTCTCATACCTCGCAGCCAGTGAGATTGGAGCGATGCTCGGCGAGCGCAGCCGGCGGTCCATGAACCGGGTCGGAGCGTTCCTTGCCGGCCTGTTCCCACTTGCTGCGCTCCTGGGCGGCCCACAGGCGATCGGCTGGCTCGTGGTCGGGTGCCTGCTGGGTCTGCTGGGATTTGCGACGCTCCGCATACCTCCAGTAGAGATGCCATTCCAGACGGCGGCGATCACGTTCACGGCTGTCCTGTATGTCGGTGGCCTGCTCTCGTTCGGCGTCTCGCTACGAGAGTTTCTACCGGATCGGCTCGAGGGCACGTTGCTGTTTTTTCTGCCAGTCGTCGTCACCTGGGTCGTGGATACTGCGGCGTATACCGGTGGCAGGGCGATGGGACGGCGAAAAATGGCGCCCGCCATCAGCCCGAACAAGACGGTAGAAGGTGGGTTGTCAGGACTGCTGGCCGGACCCGTCGCAGCCGTGGCTTATGCGTGGATCGCCCTGCCGGACATCGCCGTGGGTCTGGGCGTGGGGCGACTCCTGGTGCTCGGAGTCGTGCTCGCCGCCGCGGCGATCCTCGGAGACCTGGTAGAATCATCGCTGAAACGGGAGTGCGGGGTGAAGGATTCCTCAGCGCTTCTGCCCGGACACGGCGGGCTACTGGACCGGATGGACTCGCTCCTGTGGACCATACCTGTCGCGTACTTCTTCTTCGCCACGATTGCGTGACCCACATCCCCGTCGGTGTCACCCTGCTGGGAGCGACTGGCTCGATCGGCCGGTCGACTCTCCGCGTCGTCGCCCGGCACCGGGACCGATTCCGCATCGTAGCGCTCACTGCAGCTCGGCGGGCGGACTCTCTCGATGCACTTGCATGTGACGTGGATCCGGATTTCGTCGTCCTGGCCCACGGCCGACCGACGGAGTTCGATCCGGAGTGGCCTGGGGAGTGGAGATACGGGTCAGACCAGCTCGCCGCCGCCGCCGCGGGCGTTGAGGGCGGGATCGTAGTTAACGCACTCGTAGGGTACGCGGGCCTCGAATCGACTCTGGCAGCCCTCAGGGCCGGAAGACGACTGGCCCTGGCCAACAAAGAGTCTCTCGTTGCGGGCGGTGAACTCGTGCTGCAAGCCTGGCGGTCCGGCGGCGGAGAACTGGTACCGGTGGACAGCGAGCACAGCGCCATCCACCAGTGTCTCGTCGGCCGACCGACGGAAGAGGTTTCAAAACTCGTTCTAACGGCATCCGGGGGACCATTCCGTTCCTTGCCCGCCGATCAGTTCGCGTCGATCAGGCCCGAAGACGCGCTCGCGCACCCGACCTGGAGCATGGGCCACAAGATCTCAGTCGATTCCGCCACGCTGGCCAACAAGGCGCTCGAGGTTATCGAAGCTCACCTGTTGTTCGGAGTGCCCTACGACCGCATCGAGGTGGTCGTCCATCCGCCGTCGATCGTGCATTCGTTCGTGGAGTTCCGTGACGGATCGACGATCGCGCAAATGGGGCACCCGTCGATGGAGATTCCGATCCTGTATGCCCTTGCGGCGCCGGAGCGCCTGTCGAACGAATTCAGGTCTTTCGATCCGATCGCCGATGGCCCCCTGGAGTTTGAGCCGGTGCGCGAGACGGAGTTTCCGATGTTCGGACTCGGGGTTGCAGCAGGCCGGGCGGGCGGCACACAGCCGGCGGTTTACAGTGCGGCGAACGAAGTGGCCGTGCGGGCCTTCCTCGACCAGGAGCTCTCGTTTCCGGGCATTGCGGCGGTCGTGGAGCGAGTGCTTACCGAAATGGAGCCCCGGCCGGTCCGGTCGCTCGACGATCTCGAGGCAGCCGATCTCGACGCCCGAGCGCGGGCCCGGGAGGCCACGCGAGGCTTGTCGTGAGCGGAACACGCCGATATGTCAGGGGTGCAATCTTCGCTGAACGTGGGTTTCCGACTGCCGCCGGTATGCCCGGATCTGTCAGCCAGCCGAAAGTCGAATACGGAATGTACGCATGGTGATCACAATTCTCGCCACCGCCCTGGTGCTGGGTGTCCTGATTCTGGTGCACGAGCTCGGGCATTTCTGGGCGGCCAAGCTCGTGGACATCGAGGTGTCCCGTTTCTCCATCGGCTTTGGCCCGAAACTGGTCGGATTCAAGCCGGGAGAGACGGAGTACGTGCTCTCGGCTCTGCCGCTCGGGGGCTACGTCAAGATGGAAGGCATGATCGATGAGGAGGTGACGTCGGCCCTCGAGGGCGATTCGCCACACGAGGATCGGCAGCCATCGCCGCGGGACTTCGACGCCAAGCCTCTGTGGGCCCGTTTTCTGGTGATCTCGGCGGGGGTATTCATGAACCTCGTGTTCGCATTCGTGGCATTCAGTTTCATTGCGCACGAGCGTGGGGTCTATGAGCCTATCATCAGCGAGGTAACTGAAGGTACGCCGGCAGAGGCGGCCGGACTGCTGCCGGGGGACGCGATTCGCTCGGTGAACGGTCACAGGACCGATGATGCATCCGATGTGATTCGATTTATCCTGCCGCGCGCCGGGGAGTCTCTCAGCCTGACCGTGGATCGAAACGGGCAGACGTTGGAGGTCGACGTCGTTCCGGAGGCGGTCCCGGATTGGGACGAGATCGCGCGAGATACTATCGAATATGGGAGGATCGGCGTGTCCCTCCCGACCAGCGAAGACAACTACAGGTCACTCGGCGTCGGAGAGTCCATCGTGTCGGGTGCCCGGGAGACGGGATCGTGGGTATCCGAGATCGTCGATTTTCTGGCACGGCTGGTCACCGGTCGGCGGTCCCCGAAAGAGCTCGGTGGGCCGATCGTGATCGGCCAGATGTCGGGTCAGCTTGCTCGGGCCGGGTTCTTGCCGCTGCTGGATTTCATGGCGATCATCAGCGTCAACCTCGCCGTGCTGAACCTCCTTCCCATCCCGGTGCTCGACGGCGGGCACCTGCTGTTTCTGGCAATTGAAGGACTGCGCGGAGGGAAGCCGGTGAGCATCGAGCAGCGGCTCAGATTCTCCCAGATCGGAATGCTGCTGGTACTCGGACTGATGGTTTTCGCGTTCGCCAACGACATCATGAGGCTGGTCGGGTCCTGATCGGTCCCGGTCTCAGCGTGCTGCAAACAGCGACAGCTGGGCCCCGCTTCGGGCACCCCGGCCTACGAGAGCGGATACGTCCGTCAACGGTCCAGCTTCGTTCTGACCTGCGACCTCGACGACTCCCCGATATCCGGTAGGGCGGATCGCTGAACGGACAGCAGCCAGCGCGAGCCGGGGCTCGTTGCATTCCTGGCTCAGATGTGCCAGGAGCACCCCTCCGAGTTCCGAGTGCAGAATCTCGAGTGCCAGCTCCCCGGCCAGGTGATTCGACAGGTGACCGCGGCTCCCTCCGATCCGCTGCTTCAAGGACCAGGGATAGGGAGCTTCTCGCAGGCGGACCTCGTCGTGATTCGCCTCAAGGACCAGGTAATGGCAGCCGGCCAGCGCGGCGCGGACCGGGGTTGTTGCACGTCCGAGATCCGTCGCCACACCCGCTTTCAAAGCGCTCCCCGTCTCCGTGACCGTCACCGCGACAGGGTCTGCAGCATCATGACACGTGGGAACGGCATGGATCTCGAGATCGCCGATCCGGAATCTGGACTCCGGCGAAAAAATCTGTGTTTCCTCGCCCCCACGCAGCAGATCTTCGCAAGCTTTGGCAGTTCCGGAGGTCATGAACAGCGGCCAGCCCCAGCGCCGGGCCGCGATTCCAATGCCCGCCGTGTGATCCCTATGCTCGTGGGTGACGACAACCGCATCCACTCCTGATGGATCCCGGTCGAGTGATTCGAGCCTGCGGGCGATCTCGGAGCCGCTGAATCCAGCGTCGACGAGGATCCGTGTCGACTTGGATTCGACGAGCACCGCGTTGCCCCGGCTTCCACTGCCCAGACTGGCGATCCTCAAGACGATACCGGCTGCTGCGACTCTTCCCAGCAGGCCGCCAGCCAGGCCCGGGTCCGGTCGTCCGGTTCGATCTGCCTGCGATTCATCACGTGAAGGGCGGTTTCGATAAATGCACCCTGCTCATACACCGGTGCGCCGGGAGAATGTCCCCAGGAGAACGGTCGAACCCACTTCGGAGGCCGCGAGTCACCGAACAGATTCGCGCCAGTTTCGACGACCGTGCCCGTGTTGAGCATCGTGCCGATTGCCGTCTTCACGTGATCCCCGATCAGGCATCCGAGCTTGACGAGTCCAGTTTCGAGTTCACCGCTCCGGTCTCCGAGCCGGACCGGACCATAGTTATTCTTGAGGTCACTGTTCGTGGTCATGGCACCGAGATTCACCCAGCTTCCCAGGTATGCGTGTCCGAGAAATCCATCGTGTGCCTTGTTCACGTAACCCAGCACGACTGTCTCCTCGATCTCACCCCTCAGATAGCACCTTGGGCCGGCGGACACGGCGTCGAACGGTCCGCCGAGCAGGCGGGATCCAGTTCCCGCATGGAGCGGTCCCGCCAGCCTCGCTCCGGCGCGCACCTCGACTCCATCGTCCAGGCGGATTCCGCCGTGTCGGGTATCGATCAGGACACCAGGCTCAATGCTGACATCGACCCCGAGACTCACCGGGCCCGAACCGAGCAGGTGCACGCCGTCGGGCAGGGAGGAGGTTTCGACCGCAGACAGGTCACGGGCTAGGCGTTCAGGATTTCCGCTGACCAGGTCCCACACTTCGTGCAGCAGCACGCCATCCAACTGCTGCTCTCTGAATCCCGGGACTCCGGCAGGATCTAGGAACCAGGCGTGGTCGGGGGCGTCGACGCCGTCCGGGAGCCACGCCCCGGCCACCTCGTCACCAACGAGCAACAGCGCGGGTCCCGGTGTCGCTGGTGATTCCCAGGTCGAATTGTCGGTCGGGACGAACCGGGAGCACAGGAACAGGCGATCACCGGTGGCGGGCGCAGAATTCCGATGCAACACCGGTGCAGAGCCGGGCTCGTTGAACTGACCCAGCCAGCCTCTGGAGAGGGTAGCGGTCGCGGACCGATTCGCGAATCGTTCGAGTCGCTGCCTGAGCAGTCGGTCGCCAAACCTGAGGTCTCCGCAGGGTCGGGTAAGCGCAAACGGACGCCACCTGTCGGCGATGTGATCATCGAAGACATAGAGATTCACAGCAGAATCCTCACTCCCCCTCGAAGTATGCAAGAAAACGCTTTATATCAGATGCGTTATCTTTAGGCATAACCAGTATTTTATCTCTAACCTGAACGACAACAGTGTCGTGCATGCCGAACAGGTGCACCCGGCTCCCTTCGGCCCAGACCACGTTTCCCGAACCGTCGAGGACATATGCTTCGCCCACCAGGACATTGCCAGCCGAGTCGTGATCGCGGGTCCGCTCAAGAGCGGCCCAGGTGCCAACATCGTCCCATGCGAAGGTCGCGCGCACCACTTCGACTCGATTTGACCGCTCGAGCACACCGACGTCTATGCTGACTGGCTGCACGGAATCGAAAAAACCCTCCACGTCCCCTGACTCCAGCCTCGGAAGCGACGGTTGGAGCTCGACCGCCCAGCGCCGGGCCTGATCGATCAGATCTCGAGCGCGCCACACGAAAATCCCCGAATTCCACAGGTGAATGCCGGAGGCCGAATACTGCTCGGCCGTCTTCCGGTCGGGCTTTTCATGGAATCGGGTTACTGCATGCACGCCCTCGCCCCGGTCCGCGCCCACCTCGATATATCCATAGCCCGTCTCAGGCCGGGACGGCTCGATTCCCAGGCAAACGAGACTCTGTCGCTCGGTCGCGGCGCGGATTGCTCTGTCGATCGTGGCCTGGAACTCGCTGAACGGCTCGATTACGTGGTCGGAGTGGAGTGAGATCATGATCGCGCCCGGATCCACGCGCTCGATTTCGTGTGCGGCCCAGACGAGTGCGGGGCCGGTGCTGCGGGCGATCGGCTCGACCAGACAAGCATCGGCGTCCAGGCCGGGAACGGCTTGCAGAAAAGGCTCGACGAGCCCATGCCCGGCCAGGATCCGCACCCGATCGTCCCCGACGAGACGGCTGGCCCGTTCGACGGTATCCCTGATCAACGATTGGTCGCTTCCCAGGGGGAGGAGTTGTTTGGGCCTCTCCGGTGTAGAGGCCGGCCAGAACCGTGAGCCAATTCCTCCGGCGAGGACCACGGCATATCGATTCGGGAGAGCTGTTTCTGCTCTGGACATGAGAATCCGGTGCGGAGACGGGTTCTGGAGACGGTGGCCGATGCGCCGTCGTCCCCGGCCTCGCGTGCGCCGCGAAGTTTGCTATTATACCGGGCGTTTGGGCAACCCGAGCAACACTTGAGCGAGGTATAAATGAGAGCACGTTTGATGCGCGGCGTCATGGCGACCGCGATGGTGGTTGTGGTGATCTCCGCCTGTGGAGACTCGACTGAACCGATACTCATCCCGCTGCCGGAGGACGCGGAGACAGCGCGTCTGACGGACTTCATCTCGGGATCCCTGCTCGATCCGTCGGCATTCGACCTGATCGCGAGGCGCGTGATCCGGACCGACCAGGCTACCGGCTGGGACTTCGTGTTCTACCTGGATGAGACCGAGGGTCCAGTCCTGGTCTCGCGTGGAGCATACACGGAGGATGAGGACAACGAGTCGGGCATCCAGGTCGCGCTGTCGAGCTTCGACGGTCTCACCGAGGCTCCCGGGGACGGCTATATCGTACTGGATCCAGTTCCGATATCGGTCGGTGACGTGGTCGTAAGTCGCAGCCGCCAGGATTTGACCTACGGGAGCCTGCGTTGCCGGTACTTCGGCAAGTTCAGTATCGATGCGATCGATGAAACCGGGGGAACTCTTACGCTCAGCCACCTCGTAAACCCGAACTGCGAGAACCGCAACCTCGATCCCAGCCTGAATCCGTGATCGACCTCCGGCGGCTCCGATCCGAACCGGAGGTCGTGAGAGAGCGACTTGCCGCGCGCGGAGACGCCGAAGTGGATGGACTGCTCGATCGAGTCCTGGCGCTGGACGAGCGACGGAGGGCGATCCTCGGTGAGGTCGAGGTTCTGAAGCAGCGCCGGAACGAATCGTCACGCGAGATCGGAGAAAGAAAACGCGGCGGGGAGTCCGCCGACGACCTGCTGGCGCAGATGAAGGCCCTAGCGGAGAGGGTCCGGGAACTCGATGCAGACCTCGGTTCCGTGGAGGCGGAGCTCGAGGCCGCGCTGTTGCAGATCCCGAATCTGCCCGATGAGCGAGTGCCACCTGGCGGAGAGGGAGATTTCGAGGTCGTTCACGCCCGGGGTGAGCCTCGATCGCCATCGCCGGAAGATGAGCCGCACTGGGACATAGGCGAGCGGCTCGGAGTGCTGGACCTCGATCGAGGGTCGAAGATTACGGGGTCCGGATTCCCGGTCCTGTTCGGACCCGGCGCCCGTCTGAATCGCGCGCTGATCCAGTTCATGCTGGACCTCCACACCGAAGAGCACGGGTACATAGAAGTCTCGCCGCCGTTACTCGTGAACCGCGACAGCCTGATCGGCACGGGACAGCTTCCGAAATTCGAGGAAGATCAGTACCGGACTGTGCCTGACGACCTGTTTCTCGTTCCGACCGCGGAGGTCCCGGTCACGAACCTGCACCGGGCCGAGATCCTGGAGGCCTTCGCCCTGCCCAGGGCTTATGTCGCATACACTCCCTGTTTTCGTCGGGAAGCGGGAGCTGCCGGCAGGGATACGCGTGGCCTGCTCCGGGTGCACCAGTTCGACAAGGTGGAGCTGGTTCGCTACACAAGGCCGGAAAATTCTGCGGATCAGCTCGAATTGCTTACCCGCCACGCCGAGACGGTTCTGGAACGACTCGAATTACCGTATCGGCGTATCCTGCTGCCTGCGGGTGATCTCGGCTTCGCGAACTCGATCACCTACGATCTCGAAGTCTGGTCTCCGGGTGTGGACCGCTGGCTCGAAGTCTCGAGTTGTTCCTCCTACACGGACTTTCAGGCACGGCGTGCCAACATCCGATTCCGGGAAGAGAGGTCGAGCAAACCGGCATTCGTTCATACGTTGAATGGCTCCGGCGTGGCCCTGGCCCGCACTCTGGTCGCGATTCTCGAGAACCGGCGGGAGTCGGATGGAAGTGTCTCCGTCCCGGATGTGCTCAGATCGTATACGGGCTTCGATCGGCTCTCGCCGCCGTGATCGGGAGGATCTCCGCCGGGCGTCGGGTCGTCCCCCTGGCGATCTTCTTTCTGTTTGCGGCAGTTCTCGTCTCTTATCTCGTCTACAGCCGGCAGATCGCGGAGGAGTTGCGGCGCGACGCTGCGGTGTTCAGTCGGATCTACTTCCAGACCGTCCAGGCGGCGGCGTCACCGGAGGGCTTCACGGCGGAGGGGGAGTTTGCCCTGCTCCAGGAACTGTATGCCCTGGGGATTCCGGTGGTGCAAACGGACCTCGAAGGGAATCCGACCCTCAGCGTGAATCTTCCGTTTCAGGCAGATCTCGAAAACTCTGCTGACCGCGAGCGGGTGCGCCAGTATGTCGGTCAGCTGGATGCCTCGAATCCGCCGCACGTGGACGAGGCCGCTGGATTCGTCGTGCACTATGGAGAGCCGGCCTTCCTCCGCCGACTGAAGTGGATTCCATGGCTGCAGGCGGCGTTGCTCCTGGCAGTCGTGGGGATCGGTGCGTGGATCATTCGAACCAGCTACCAGGCTGAGAGGGAGCGAATCTGGTCCGGTATGGCCAGGGAATCAGCGCATCAGATGGGAACTCCGTTGAGCTCTCTCGTCGGCTGGCTCGAATTGCTCGAGGTGGATTCGGGCCCGGACGGGTCAGTCCTCAGGTATGATCTCGGACTGCCCGGTGATGAAGTGGATGTTCGCGAGGAAATGCGGCACGACGTTCGACGGCTGGAGAAAGTGTCGCGACGATTCGAGGCAATCGGTCGCGCACCGGAGCTTCGGCCGGTGGATGTGCCGGAGATGCTCCGGAACCTGTCCCGCTACTTCGCGGCGCGGCTGCCCTCGCTGGGCGGCCGGATCAGGCTCGAGACAGAGTTACCGGAGGTCGCTCCGACGGTTCAGGGAGAGGAGGTTCTGCTGGAGTGGGCGTTCGAGAACCTGGTGAAGAACGCGCTCGATTCTCTGGCCGGTCGGGAGGGTACGATACGAATCGTTTACGGCGGGGTTCATGCCGGGCGGGCGATGTATCGGGTAGAGGATGACGGCGACGGAGTCCCGGAACATCTCCGGGGGTCGCTGTTCGATGTCGGCATCACGACGAAGCATGGAGGATGGGGGGTCGGACTGTCGCTTGCCCGACGGATCGTTGTAGAGGTTCACGGCGGGATCATTCGCCTGGAGCAGTCGGACGAAGGGGCGGTGTTCACCCTTGAGCTGCCACTGGCTGAAGACGTGGCGTGAGCGGGATCTCCCTCAACCCCGAACAGCAGGCGGCGGTCGAGCATGGTGACGGACCCCTGCTCGTCCTCGCGGGCGCGGGCTCCGGCAAGACTCGGGTTCTCACTTCGCGGGTCGCCCGGCTCGTGGCCGAGAACGGAGTCCCCCCCAGACGAATCCTGGCAGTGACGTTTACCAATAAGGCTGCGGGCGTGATGCGCGACCGAATCGCCGAGCAGTTGGGCGAGGAGCCGCGGGGGCTCTGGGTCGGGACGTTCCACTCGATTTGCGCGCGCCTCCTGCGCAGAGAAGGTGACCGTCTCCCGAGGGGAGCACGGTTCACGATTTACGACGAGGATGATTCCCGGCGGGCGCTGAAGCAGGCAATGGAGGAAGTGGACCTGGACCCGGCGCGTTGGGCACCGAATGCCCTGCGCGCCAGGATCTCGGATGCCAAGAACGCTCTCGTGGGGCCGGACGAGTACGCTACGCAGGCATTCGATCTGATGTCGCGTGCCGTAGCCAAGGTCTATCCGGCCTACGAAAAGGTCCTCGTACGCTCCAATGCCTACGACTTCGACGATCTTCTCTTTCACACCGTGCGGCTGGTCGAAGATCACGAGGATATCGGGGACCGGTATGCCGAACGGTTTCTTCACGTGCTGGTCGATGAATACCAGGACACGAATCACGCTCAGTACCGCATCGTCCGCCGTCTCGCGAAGGGCCACGGCAACCTGTGCGTGGTCGGGGATGACGATCAGTCCATTTACGGATGGCGGGGCGCCGACGTCCGAAACATTCTCGATTTCGAGCGTGATTTCGCCGGTGCGGCAGTTGTGCGGCTCGAAGAGAACTACCGATCCACTCCCTCGATCCTTGAAGTCGCGAACGAAGTGATCGCGAACAACCAATCACGCAAGGCGAAACGCCTTCGCACGACGCGTCCCGCCGGCGAGCCCGTCACCTTGCGGCGATTCACCGACGAGCGGGCGGAGGCGAGCTGGGTCGTGGGGCAGATCGAACAGGGCGAGGGCGGCTATCGTCCCGACCAGGCGGTGATTCTGTACCGGACGAACGCCCAGTCAAGGCCGTTCGAGGACGCACTCCGCCGGGCCCGGCTCCCATAT
>Ga0316193_10001780_pt1 | contig 14799 bp, 22 predicted proteins | sample MerIslsedime2_MG_FD_207735 | JGI IMG/M metagenome (GOLD analysis project Ga0316193, IMG submission 207735) | Coastal sediment microbial communities from Maine, United States - Merrow Island sediment 2 | ecosystem: Environmental > Aquatic > Marine > Coastal > Sediment | place: USA: Maine...
AATGTCAAGTCTATTTTTGAAATAAATTGTGTAGAATTAGATAAACCTATAACTTTATTTTCAATAATATCTGGACTAAACTCAGAAACAACAGAATCAGTAGTATTATCTACCGCAATACTCTGTCGGTAAGTGGCATCTGCCATAACATTACCAGCAAAAACAGGCAAATCAACATGGCTGTTAGTAGTTGGTAATTCTGTGTATGTTGCCATTATTGTAATCCTAATTCAGTCTGTTGTTGTAGTTGTTGTTCTAGTTGTACTGGTTGCTGCTGATTCTTTGGTTTTGTTTCTTCCGGCATAGTTACATTAGGATCATACCCTGAGCCTTTTAGTATATTATCTACGAACAAGGCTAAATCAGGAGATTCTTTTAACATCTTACCTATTTCCACCGCCTTTCGCATTGTTTCTATGTTACGATTTGCCGTATCGGCAGTAAGTTTATTTATCTTTTCTTGCTGTTCGGATAAAGCTAATGCGGTCTGTTGCTGTTGTAGTTGTTGTTCCTCTGGACTAGGAGTCTCAGGCATTGCCTCAATAATAGATTGTTTGTCGTCTAATATAGAATTTTTAATAACATATGTATTAGGTATCGGTACACCAGCTTTAATTAGGCGCTCGGCTTGATTAAATTGAGCTTCCCTATAACCTGTTCCCGTTGGAACCTCGGTAATTACTACATCATATTTTCCGGTGGATAAATTATTATAAATATTTCCATCATCGTCTTCAATATTTATTGGTAACTCTTGTTGCTCGCTTTGTCCAGTCTTTTTATTTATACTGGTTATCATTAAAATACGTGGTTCAGTATAATAAGTTTGTATTAACCGTAATAATTTTTCTGAAAAGGATTTTCTTGTTCGTGCTAAGTTTTGTACCAAGGGAGCTAATGGAAGAGCAGTTTCCTCTATTACTTGTGTTAAAGCTTTATCGGAATTAATTTGTGATTGTTCTAAATCACGTACACCTGCAACTATTTCTATAAACTCAGGTCCGGATTGTGTAAGTCTATCGATACCGGCAGGAACATCATTAGGTTTAATTTTTTCTGCCGGCGGCGAGCCACGTTTACGTTCAATAATAAGTCCGTTTTGAGAACCTACGTCCTCTAAATCCTCGGTATCCATATTAACCAATTGTCCTTCTTCAACCTGCCACCCAGAATTAGCGGCAGACCCGGAAATATGCAACTCAGTAGACAATAGTTTATTAAAAAACTCTTGTGGACTAATAAGATTATCAACTAAACCTATAGTCTTGCCTCTACGGAAAAAAGGAAAATAAGCTACTAATGTATAAAAATCGTAAGGACTCCAATCGTCAAACAAAACAGTATTGCTGGTACAGACTCTCCAACGTACCCTAGGTACGGTCCTAGTTATAATATCTTTTCCTGTATCATTAGCGTAACGTCTTGCATCTTTATCCTCTAGTTCATCAGGAACCGGTTCCATATCTCCTGTAGCGGAATCTATAAAAAACTTACGTTTAGTATTAATTTTATACTGTCGTTCTATTACTCTTGCTCTTATCTCTCCGTTGGAAGTAGTATGATAAGAACGTACATAACTTCCGCCTTCCTCTTCGTCCTCGTTAAAACTATTTCTTTCTGCTTCTCCATCGGTTTGGCCGAAATTGCCCTCATCAGTAGGAGACATTCTCCTAACACGAAGCATCTTACTTCGTCCGTAATTCTGTTCTATTTCGTCTAGCGTTAGCCATCGTGATTTAATAAAAAATTTCCAATCTTCCGGATCATATGATTGCGAATCAGGATCAGGGATAATATCCAATGGATCTTCCGTAGTTATTTTGATATTACCAAACATATTATCATCAAACTCTATACGTATATCAAAATATCCTCTACGTTGAATTAATCCGTCAGCGAATACCTCGCCTTCTTTATCTTTGAATATTTGTTTATCTAAAACGTAACTAGCAACTTTGCTTAATACTTCTGATACATCGTCATCTTCAATTTCACGTCCAGTAAATCCTATACTGATTTCTGATTTAGCGTGATAACCTAAAACTTTATTTACGATACCTAAAATACGATTAACTTCCAACCAAGGCCTATCACCAAGAGCATCCTTTTCTTCATCCGTCCACTGCCGCCCGGCACCCAGATACATAGATTCAGCATACTTTGCCGCTTCCTGATAGCGGATATGACCAGCATTATGTAAGGCAGTTGTATACCTTTGCCATTCCTCATCCGCAATCATTAATTCACTTTTTGCCATTATGCTGTTTTCCAGGATTTTGCAGTTCTACGTAATTTTCTAGCTCTTTTGTATCGGTCAAATCCTTTTATCTTTCTATCTTTTTTTAATTCTGCCGGCATATTCAATCCAATGCCAATCATTCGTAAAGCGTCCGCTCCATGTACTGCCCAATTCTTTATAGGAAACGGATCGTATAATTGTCTAAATTCATCAATAGGTTTTTTCTTATAGTCAAGTAAAGCATCAATACCTAATTTACATTTTACCGGATCTATATGGAAATAAGGAAATAACATTCTTGTAGCATTTATACCATCCTGAAAATCTATTTTAGGAAGTATCTCAAAATTAATTCCTAAATCGGCAGCTATATCCACCCTTGATTTGCCTGAGGTCCACTCACGTACTTTTATATCATGAGGTGCATTATGTTGTCCATAAATATATGGTTTTTCTTGTAATAATCTTATATAATAATCTAGTCCCGAACCTTTATGTTCATAATAATCTATTAGATTAATATCTTTACCAAGCCGTTGGGAGAACCAGATCGCCGTTGCATCCGATATGCCAATATCCCACCACGTATCTACAGGTATACTATTAATATAGGGTAATTCGACTAATCGTCCTTCTTTTTCTGCTAAGGTAAGTTGCTCCAAGTAATAATATGCTATTGTGTTTGCATTGGGATTATTATAATATTCTTGTTGAATCATTTCCTCTGGCATCCCTTCCAACCGTTCCTCATTGATCTTTTCCTCAGATAACAGTAGATTCCCATTCCAATCCGTTGCCTGAGTTACATCCACATTATCAGTAAACCAATATTTTAATTCCTTGGCTTTTTCATACATTTGCCAAAAGTGATTTTTTCCGTTGCATGTAGACTGGAAGACGGCCCATCCATCGTTCAGTCTTAAAATAGGTTTAACCACTTCCCATGCTGCCGGATTCTGATAAGCATACTCTGAATACACACAACCTACTGGATTAGATCCACGTATCTTATCGAAATCATCCGTACCTACAATCTGTAATATAGATCCATTTTTAAAAGTAATTTTCATTTCCTGACTATTCATACTATATACTATTTCAGATGGAACGTGGTCTAAGAATCGTAATCCATCATTATCGATAGCATCCCAAATAATACGTCGTCCTTGTTTGTATTCAGGGACAAAATATAAATACATACCAACTCTTTCTTGAGTCTTTTTAATAACCAAATTCCATAAAGTCTTGTCCTTTCCCATCCTTCGAGACCATACCACACATGCACGTTTAGTACCGCTGTCCATAGCTCTTAGCAATTTTAACTGGTGAGGATAAGGTTTAAACTTATATGGAAGTTGGATCATATAAAATTATTATTTAGTTAATTTATTGGAAGTAATATCTATTACTTTTGGTTGATCAACTTTCTTATCACCGTAATTAACGATATTAACACTAACGTCAGCACGTTCCTTTTTCTTGGCGGATGGATCCGGGGTCATTCCAATAAACTCACCTATCTTCACCCAAGCTGTAATCTTGTCCCTGGAAGAAGTTTTTTCATTCTGAGTTTCCAACCACAAACCATTAATAACATCCTCCGGATCTAACACAGACACCTTGCGATTCTTAGCAAGTTCCTTTCTAATAAGTTCCTTTACACTATTCTTTTTAAGTAACCTGACACCTTTATTAGTATAATTAGTAGTCTTATATCCTGCCTTTTTAACAGCTTCAGTAGCATTCTTGGTTCTAAGATATTCCCGAACAAATAATGTTTCTTGTTCCGTAGTTAAATCTACGGATATTGATTTTCTTGGTGTAGTAGGCATTTCTTAATATTTTACGATTTACGACCACCACGAGCTTTCCCTGCTTTATTACCAACTTTGCCACCATGACTACGGTTACTGGAAATACTCTGAGGACGTACACCGCCCTTTAGACTTCGACTACGATGGCCCATGTCCTTGCCCTCCAAGTCCACTCCCTTGGCTATTGCTCTTCGTCTAGCTTTATTTCTTATAGCACGTCTGCGCTTCTCTTTCCTCGTAGAGCCATATTCCGTATCATATTTACTTTTAGCTGAACTGTATTTAGGCATTTTGTTTTAAAATTGATTATTAGTCTGTAACTCGTTCTGTGTATACAATAACATTATTAGGAATAACTTGTACTTTAACACTGTATTCAGGAGTTAGTTCCTCTTCATCAATCACATCAAACTCAGTAGAATATCCTTCATAACGAGTTTTATTATTTTCTGAAATTACGTTGATAGGAATAAATTCCATTTCACTAAGAACATTCATAATAGTGAATATACCTAGATCATGGTCTAGAGTAAACCATCCCCTGCGTTTTTCGAGCATTAATCCATATGTATGATTCATAATTTAATCCAGTACGTCATCCAATAATCGTATGTGAACTTTATGTACTTGTGTAAGTAAATACAATAATGCTATTAAATAAGCAGTGGCTATCCCAGTGGCTAATATATTTCCTTCATAGATAAAATCAAGACCCATAATCCAGCACCTCACGTTGTTTTGGTAATTGATACTTTCTATCTTGAAACACTATCAATCTACCTCTTCCTGTATCTTTAAACACTTTTATTGGTTTCTTTACATCTATTCTGTTATTGGATAAATAACCATGGAATAAGAAATCGTTTAAACGTTGTAAAACGTAATAGTCTATATTAACTCTGTTCATTAGTTATGAATAGTTAAGTAATTGTATTATCCATACAATATGTTTTTTGTGTTGTAATGAGTGGGTCACATAAAGGAGGCTTAGGATAACAAGGATTATAATATGGGTAAGGTATAGGAATTACTTTATCCGGCTTTTTGTTAAATAACACACTCAATATTTGTTTCTCTTGCTCTTCAGTAAGATTAATACAGATTACATCTTTTTCATCGGTTATTATATTAACTTGAAGATTCATCCAACTCTTTTTTACTACAAGCGAATAAGGAATCCATCATTTCCTTTATTAAGTATTCCATCTTAACCACTTGAACTTCCGATAATCCTCTATACGGGAACATTAGCGCGCTACCACTTTTAGGTAGTTTACCGGTAAGTCTATAAGCAAATTCCTCATCATTATCTCGATATTCAGCAATCAACTGAAATCCATATTCTTTATCGTGTTCTTTACTCATACTCTATCATACCTTTTATTTAGACTTAGTTTGGTTTAACAACTTAATGAAAGCATCCGTGTATCCTTCCCTCACAGGCTTTTTCCTCGTATAGCAAACCCTAGGGCTTGGATATTGTTTAGTATAGTATCTACTAGAGCATTTGTCAAGTTTAGACTGTATCTTTTTTTTAAACTTATCGTGGTTATCTTTTAATGGATCATTCATTAAATTATCTAATGTTACATTATGTTATATTATGTTAATAAAATCTATGTCTTAAACATAGATTTTATATATGTTATATAATATATTATATTAATATTATTATATATTTTATATTATTATATATTATTTTATATTATTATTTATATAAATATTTTTAATATTACTTTATTATAGGCATAAGAGTGCCTCCGTTAACCTAGATAAGGTAAAGGAAGGAGAGTATTTTGGGCGACTCTCGTTCCAGCATAATCATTATGTTACGTGTGCAAGGTCTATAGCCTAATCACGTAACTATGTACCCGTCCCCCACAAAGGGGTAAGGGTACTTATGCCTAGTCAATGCCTACAAGACTGCTTGCCTTCTCAAAGCAAGTTGCCTACGTATCGTTAACTATCTACCTTATGCCTAACTTTGAATTATCGTTGTAGCCAGCAAATGCTTAACAAGCACTAGATAGCTTAACCCTAATTTATCCATGAGCCAACATGGTTATCTGAGGCTAGGGTTCTTGTTTATCAACTCCTGCTGCGACCGGAGGCACTAGTACCGGGGCCTAAATTCCGATACCTCAAAAGAGTCGCCAAAGTTAAGTCTGTTCCATTCTAGGTGCTTCTATCAAAGATATAACATTAACTCACTGCCGACCATTAGACAGTTGAGTCTACTCGATAACAGTTTCGGTTAACCAGCCAATCAATAAGCTTTTTAAACTTATCAACTGACAAGGCGTGTAATAGACGGGATAGAGACTAAGTGCGGGTAACACTCTTTACTACCTGGATAACCATCTAAAACGAGTGACTGACGACAGGGGCCGCCCCCTGAAGCTTCAATAAAAGCACGGATTCACAAGAAAAGTTTAATCTTTTCCATAGGGGGGATTATACCACACTTTTCTCATTTGTCAAGTCTTTTTTTCATTATTTTTACATTTATTTTAAAATAATTTAAATTATTAGATATATTTCCATATATTTATACATAATTAGTTATACAAGAGTTGTACACCTTGTTGTACAGGCATGGGTCCAATAAATATAATATTATTCGGTATCGCTTATAGTGTGTCCATGTAAATATATTTTATACTATTTATATAGGCTATTATATATTTATATTTATGTTTATATAGGTTATTATGTTTTACTATCGTAACTATATAGGTTATTATAATCGTATCTCCAGCTTATTTATATAGTTAATATAACTATATAGGTTAACAAAAATAAGTAATATATCTGTATAGGTTATTATATCTATATAGAACATATACACGATACCCCCTAATTAAACATTGATAACGATATTTAATAGTATGGGACCATATTTTAATTAAATTATCATATAATTATGTTGTTTATATACCACAATATTACGTTAAAGTGTTGTGTTATAACCAAACAAAACAATATAATGTACCCATGTAATCGATACATACTCATATCTTAATCTAAACAATAATGATTCTCGTTACATTAATACTTATACAATACTTATACAATACCAATACGTGTATATACTCCTTTCTCTTAGCGTCTACCCTTATATCCACCCCTTGGGAGTAGCTAGGCAAGGCAGTATCGGTATCGGTATCAGTATCGTTGATGACTACCATAAATCATTTAGGGTTGACACGTTACTCTCGCTTGTACTAGAGTATGCACTCTGTTCATTCCTTCTGTTATGTTGCGAGGTTAATTGATATGACCACATTTAATCAGGTATTCAAGAATGTACAAAACACGAAAGCGCGGGCTAGGCGGGCCGCGCCTCCCAAGTCGGCGCGGTTTGCCGAGCCTCGCGATCCTGCTGCACGTAGGGCGAGGACTGTAGGCAAGCGGGCGGTTGTGATTGATGGCACACCTCCCACCCGTGCCGGGGAAGAGTTGACCACTCTGAGGATCACCAAACGGAATACCATTCACGCTACCGATGCGAGATACTGGGGAATTCCTGCATCTAGGTACAAGGTGCGGAAGATCGGTAACACGATTTACTGTATCCACCACCAACTACATAACAAGTATCAAGATTTGTTATAATAATCCTCTAGCCGGTACGATATATGCCGTGGAGTAAAGAGCTAAGAAATAACATGATAGGCTTTTAGCACCGGTATCGGAACAATTCCCCAGCCGCTTAATAGAGCGGCTTTTTTCTGCCTGCCGGACGATGACAGTAGCTTGGTGGGGCAGGGCCGGGGGGAGCTTGGGGGGAGCTTGGGGGGAGCTTGGGGGGAGCTTGGGGGGAGCTTGGGGGGAGCTTGGGGGGAGCTTGGGGGGAGCTTGGGGGGAGCTCGATTGATCTAAACAACATAATATTATTAATATATAATATTAATACCAACATTAATAATATTAATTAATAACAATATTAGTATCGATTATGACTATCGCATCCTATCTCTAATGTCAACGTATGATACTAATAACACCATATGATACTACAAGCATAAACAAAAACCCTTATATACCCCATACATACATATATTATACTTATAACGTTAACAAAATTACCATTATATATTTATGATAATATCGTACGAAAACACTTGACATACGTAGATGGGCTATATATACTGTGCTCATGGTTAGTCAAACACCCCTCACCCCCTCAGCCCTGCAAATTTATTTGCAAAAGGGGTTGACAACGGGAGGCGGGTTTGCTAGACTACCTAAATCGAAGGATAAGCCGAACGGCGGAGGGTTGACACCCCACCTAGTTCGTGCATAGGGGGCACCTGGACGTGGCATGGTTGGTGTACTGTTTCGCTACTTTGGTAGCGTGGTAAACGGCACTACACTCCAACCGCATGGACAAACGAGCGGCCGCTACCCGCTAGCAACACCAACATAGCTAGGCCAGGCATGGATGCTAGTCTGGACAGTATAACTATACTCTAATATAGAGATCAATATAGTATGCCCTGAGGCGAGTTAAACATTTCGCCCATCATACATATCATGGTTTATTATCGTATAAATACTGGATGGGCGGGGGTTTTAACCATAACCCTATCGTTTGATAACGTGATATAACGTTACGTTTAACATACATTCGATAGAATACACTAATAACCCTTTGGCAACACCTTGTGAGTGCGGGAATATAGCCTCACTAGTGTATATCATACTGATCATTGATATATAATATATTAGTATATTACTAGTAATATATTATATATTAGTTGTTAGTAATGATATATATTATTTTTTTAAGAGGTTACTTGATCTGTCCATATGTCCCTCCCTAAGACTCACAGGTACTAACCTATATAGGTGATCAACATGAAAAACATTACGAAAGAGGAATTAGCGGAGAAAGTGGAATCTCACAGGGCGTGGCTTGCCAACCCATCCGACGGAGAAAGGCTTGTCTTGGTGGATTACAATCTCCGTGGGAGTAATCTCCGTGAGAGTGATCTCAGTTGGAGTGATCTCAGTAGGAGTGATCTACGTGAGAGTGATCTCAGTGGTAGTGATCTCAGTTGGAGTGATCTCAGTAGGAGTGATCTACGTGAGAGTGATCTCAGTGGTAGTGATCTCAGTAGGAGTAATCTCAGTAGGAGTAATCTCAGTAGGAGTAATCTCAGTAGGAGTAATCTCAGTGGTAGTGATCTCAGTTGGAGTGATCTCAGTAGGAGTGATCTACGTGAGAGTGATCTCAGTGGGAGTAATCTCATTGGGAGTGATCTCAATTGGAGTAACCTCAGTGGGAGTAATCTCTGTAGGAGTGATCTCCGTTGGAGTAATCTCCGTGAAAGTGTATTAGATAATACACGAACATGCAGGATTCAAGGACAGCCGTGGGAAATAATCGTGTACCCTGAGTCTTTGGCGATAGGATGCGAGAGGCACACTCTTGAGGAATGGGAGTGTTTCTCAGATGAGCGGATAGACAAAATGGACGAGGGAGCGTTGATTTGGTGGCGCATTTGGAAAGATGCTATACTCTCCTGTGCACACGCCGTGAGATGCGCTCCCTAAGCCGGCTGGAAAAGAAAGATGATATGCCACGGACGGCAGACCACAAATGATATATATTATTTTAATATATATTATTTTCCAAACAAGAGGCGAACACAATGAAACAACCTACTAAGTATGGATTTTATAGCGCGCAAGCAGCTTATCAATTTGGTACTGTTTTTTATAAAACACCGGAAGGAGGTGAGGTCGAAGTAACTTCTGTAGGTCTGGATTCTTCCGGAGAATATTATAAATTGGCCGATAAATTCTTTATCGGGGAGGTAACTACATTTGTAAGAGACGGAATAAAAATCAAAGACGAACTAAACTTTAATTACAATTCGGGATAATACATGAGTACCCTACACGTACATTTAGGCCTTGCAGAAAGTTATTATCTTGTTGATAAAACCGAAATCGCTGCTAATTATTTGTCCTGTGAAGATAAAACATCTCTTGATCGGTATATATTAAGTCGATTGAGTATAACAAAAATGCTTAATCAGCGTAAATATTACCGCACCGATGCCCAGTTTCGGTATTATGACAACCTCAACCTATGAGTGTAAATTACACTATTAATTGTACGTAATAACGTAACATATAGTTACATATATGTATAGTTAATAGTAGTTTTATACATTCCCAACCCTAAATAGGTATTGTTATGACTGACGAGACCAAAAAATTAGAAAAGATTATAAACAACTTGGTGTCGAAAGACAGCACTAGGTCCCAGCTGAAAAACGCCGGAATCGGTTATGTATCAGACGATGGATTGCTCTATGCGCAAGCGATTTTGATGGCCCAAAATTCCGACCATAACACGCATTTGATTTTACTCAAGGCGTGTTCCGATGTAGGACGCGACAAAGAAAAAACTTCAGAAAGTTTGGCGGGAGTGCGGGAGATGTTGGGCATCACTATGGCAATCGGTCAAAACCTGCGAAGAGAAGCAATCCCGTTGTGGTTGGAAAAGTATGGGATGTTTAATGTAGAACGTGATAGGGACACTAAACGTCCTACTGGTAAAATCACGAGGAAGTCTAGAGTTGAATACAACAAGGGGTGGATGGACCGGGTTCGTGGTACGCCTTGGTATGACATGGCGGCCGACGAATTGAAGGTGTTTAAGATTCCGGCAGTTAGCACCAAACAACTCGCTCGCGTGATTGAGAAGAATATGGCAGCGACGGGAGAAGAACTGACCGATGAAGAAATCCTCGCTATGATTAAGAAAGATAGGAAAGAGGTTAAGAAAGAAAAAGGATATAAACAATTTATCATAGATGGAAAAAAGAATGCAGCAGCAGGCAAGTTATCCCGCGAGGATGCGCCTATGTTCTTTGACGAGCCAGCTACGGATTTGGTTATCGTTGGGCAGACTTCCAACAATAACCAAGTGATGGAATCCGCCGTTCACTAAACAGCCCCGCTATCCGCAATAAATCCAGGGAAGGATTTGACATTTATTAGAAACAATCAAAATACGTAACAAAAATATAATAAAAGATTCCAATGATTATATATTGTATTTGTACAAAGTACAATATCAATACGAATAAATAATATTCGTAGTATTAATTAACAAGCCCAGACCAGCACCGAGGTGTTATTATGAAAACTATTTCACAAGAAACGCTCCAAGAAAGAATCCACCAACATCAGCTATGGTTGAACGACAACGGGGGGAAAAGACTTGTTCTTGTTAATTATGACTTGAGTTGTAGTGACTTGAGGGGGAGTGACTTGAGTTGGAGTAAATTGAGTGGAAGTAACTTGAGGGGGAGTAAATTAAGAGGGAGTAAATTAAGAGAGAGTGACTTGAGGGGGAGTAACTTAGAAAACACTCATGTATCCCGCCTACAGGGACATCCATGGGAGATAACAGTATACCCTGAGTCATTGGCGATAGGATGTGAGAGGCATACTATAGAAGAGTGGAGCCATTTCCCGGAATCTCGGATAGAGGGAATGGACGAGGGAGCGTTGACATGGTGGAGGGAGTGGAAAGATACTATTCTTTCCTATGCCAAAAAAATACAGAACTAACCCCTAGCGCAAAGGCAAACTACTATGAATAACCAAGTAACCCCAGTAACCATATACAATCAACTCCTTAAAAAAGGTACAAAAGGTATCGTACATATAAAATATGGTAGTATGATTATATGTTCGTTTACTAATAAACCGAGGAGACAAACTACTACAACTATAAGTAAACGATTACATACGTTAGAAAGTATGTATCATACGAATAATTTTACGATTGTATCGTAATAACATATATACATTTACCGATGTATTATTATGAGAACCCTATCCAAAGAAGAACTAAAAGAAAGCATTAATCAACATTTGCTGTGGTTAAATCATGAAGGAGGGGAAAGGCTTATTCTTATTAACTATGACTTGAAAAGGAGTAAATTGAGTGGAAGTAACTTGAGACGGAGTGACTTGAGTGACAGTGACTTGAAACGGAGTGACTTGAGATATAGTGATTTGAGTGATAGTGACTTGAGTGGGAGTAACTTGAGACGGAGTGACTTGAGTGATAGTGACTTGAGACGGAGTGATTTGAGAAGAAGTAACTTGAGTAATAGTAACTTGAGACGGAGTTACTTGAGAGGGAGTAACTTGAGATGGAGTGATTTGAGTGAGAGTGATTTGTGTAGATGTAACTTAGAAAACACTCATGTATCCAGAATATATGGGCATCCTTGGGAAATCACCGTATACCCAGAATCCTTAGCCATAGGGCGCGAAAGGCATACCATAGAGGAGTGGGAAGGATTCACGGAAAAAGAGATCGGCATGATGGATAATGGAGCATTGCCATGGTGGAGCATTTGGAAAGATTCCATACTTTCGTATGCAACCTTAGTACAAACTGATTGAGGATATATACGGCCCACCAAACAACCATTCTTTAACCGAGGTATTATTATGAGAACCCTATCCAAAGAAGAACTAAAAGAAAGCATTAATCAACATTTGCTGTGGTTAAATCATGAAGGAAGGAAAAGGTTTGTTCTTGTTAACTATGACTTGAGAGGAAGTGACTTGAGTGATAGTAACTTAAGTGGAAGTAACTTGAGTAATAGTGACTTGAGAGGGAGTGACTTGAGAGGAAGTGACTTGAGTGATAGTGACTTAAGTGGAAGTAACTTGAGTAATAGTGACTTGAGACGGAGTGACTTGAGATGGAGTAACTTGAGTGGGAGTAACTTTATTAATAGTGACTTGAGATGGAGTGACTTAAGTGGGAGTAACTTGAGTAATAGTGACTTGGGTTATAGTAACTTGAGACGGAGTGACTTGAGTTATAGTAACTTGAGTGGGAGTAACTTTAGTAATAGTGACTTGAGATGGAGTGACTTAAGTGGGAGTAACTTGAGTTATAGTAACTTGAGTTATAGTAACTTGAGAGAAAGTGACTTAGAAAACACTCATGTATCCCGACTATACGGTCATCCCTGGGAGATCACCGTGTACCCAGAATCTTTAGCCATAGGATGTGAAAGGCATACCATAGAGGAGTGGGAAGGATTCACGGAAAAAGAGATCGGAATGATGGACCGTCAAGCATTAGCTTGGTGGGCAAAGTGGCAAGATTCCATACTTTCGTATGCAACCTTAGTACAAACTGATTGAGGATATATACGGCCCACCAAACAACCATTCTTTAACCGAGGTATTACTATGAGAACCCTATCCAAAGAAGAACTAAAAGAAAGCATTAATCAACATTTGCTGTGGTTAAACAATAAAGGAGGAGAAAGGCTTGTTCTTATTAACTACGACTTGAGAGGAAATGACTTGAGTGATAGTGACTTAAGTGGAAGTAACTTGAGTGATAGTGACTTAAGTGGAAGTAACTTGAGTAATAGTGACTTGAGAGGGAGTGACTTGAGATTGAGTGCCTTGAGTGATAGTAACTTGAGTGGGAGTAACTTTAGTAATAGTGACTTGAGATGGAGTGACTTAAGTGGGAGTAACTTGAGTAATAGTAACTTGGGTTATAGTAACTTGGGAGGAAGTGACTTAGAAAACACTCATGTATCCCGACTATACGGTCATCCCTGGGAGATCACCGTGTACCCAGAATCCTTAGCCATAGGATGCGAGAGGCATACTATAGAGGAATGGGAAAGATTCACGGAGAAAGAGATCGGAATGATGGACCGTCAAGCATTAGCTTGGTGGGCAAAGTGGCAAGATTCCATACTTTCGTATGCAACCTTAGTACAAACTAATTGAGGATATATGATGTATACAAAACATACAAAACTGGAAAATTATTCACCGAATGATAATGTAAAACTACGTTTTTCACATTATATAGAAAATGGTGATCAAACTATTTGTTTATATATGATGTATAATATAGTTACAAATGAATTTGGTTCCTACTTACGCTCGCCTGTGGTAGTAGGTGTAGTTTTTACGACAGAGGATCAAGTGGGAGTGACTCCTTACAACAGTGATTTGTTTTATCCCAAGTCTATGGTTAATGAATTACCGGGTATCCCGGAATCCCCTGTCTATATGACAATAAAAGAGATAAGAGAAGGAAAAAACTATCCGATTATTGTCTTGGAACGATGAAACGATGACAGTACTTCGGGCCGGTAGCATAATTGGTCAATGCACTCGACTCATAATCGAGAGAAATAGGGTTCGACTCCCTAACGGCCCACCAAACAACCATTCTTTAACCGAGGTATTATTATGAGAACCATATCCAAAGAAGAACTAAAAGAAAGCATTAATCAACATTTGCTGTGGTTAAACCATGAAGGAAGGAAAAGGCTTGTTCTTGTTAACTATGACTTGAGAGGAAGTGACTTGAGTGATAGTAACTTGAGTAATAGTGACTTGAGTGATAATAACTTGAAAGGGAGTAACTTGAGTAATAGTAACTTGAGATGGAGTAACTTGAGAGGGAGTAACTTGAGAGGGAGTGATTTGAGTGAGAGTGATTTGTATAGATGTAACTTAGAAAACACTCATGTATCCAGAATATATGGGCATCCTTGGGAAATCACCGTGTACCCAGAATCCTTAGCCATAGGATGCGAGAGGCATACTGTAGAGGAATGGGAAAGATTCACGGAGAAAGAGATCGGAATGATGGATAATGGAGCATTGCCATGGTGGAGCATTTGGAAAGATTCCATACTTTCGTATGCAGCCTTAGTACAA
>Ga0316193_10001785_pt1 | contig 14785 bp, 10 predicted proteins | sample MerIslsedime2_MG_FD_207735 | JGI IMG/M metagenome (GOLD analysis project Ga0316193, IMG submission 207735) | Coastal sediment microbial communities from Maine, United States - Merrow Island sediment 2 | ecosystem: Environmental > Aquatic > Marine > Coastal > Sediment | place: USA: Maine...
CCTAGAATATACATATATTTCCTCATTTAGCTTCGATACAGACGGCAAACAACCATGTTCAGAACTTACGATATGGCAAAATTAACCTTAATTCTAAAATCAGTCAATTTATTAGTGTCCATCAGGAAGTTCCTCTTCCCCTCCCCCGTCTCCGCAACAACCTCAGGATCTGCGACATGGGGGAGAAGCTCGTTTCAATCACTGCTTGCAGTAAGCCTCCATAGCTGCACCTCTTCTGAGCATTGTAAGTATATAATTTGATAAAATTATTTTCTTTGAGATCGCAAATAGTCTAGAAACTGACCTCAAATAAGGTGTGCTAATGCGCCGAAGATTGATTAAGATATTCTTGGCGCTATTTCGGGAGGCAATTCACCCTTGACACAGGTTACCAGTTATCTTATAGTCGCGACCGCGAAAGAGGAATGTCCTTTATCGAAGCTTACCGGTTGATCGATCTCGCCCTTTTTGCGCAGATTGAATGAAGCCGCTACGATTTAATTTTTGATTTTTTTTGGAGAAGTTGCATGAAGATCTTAATATTAGGGCGTGGAAAGACTGGAACCACAGCTATCCTGTTTAAAGTTGCTGGTGGACTCCCAGATTGCAAAGCCTTTTCTGGAGGCGATATTGGTAAACATTTGGGGGACTACGAAAACGCTGTCTACAAGCAGACTTACAGTGAACGAAAAGGGAGAACCTTGGACGCTTACCGGGATCATGCAAATGAGATAGATTACGATCGCAAAATTTGGATGGCCCGCGATCCTCGCGATGCTGCAGTAAGCCGGATGCTCTTCAGATGGCACAAGGGCAACTGGGGGCAGAGGAAGCAATACCGAAGACACCTCGAGCTGGTCCAGAAAAAAGAACAGGATCCCCGATCCATCCCCTTTCACGCCCTTTTCAGTTATATCGCAGAAGATAGTCGGCCCATGACTACAGATGAACTGGTGGAAATGGAACGAGTGCGACATCAGCACATGAGCGATTTTGCTGAATCCCTTACAAGCGATTGGTTCATTTTTAAATATGAAGACATGATCGACAAAAACTACGACGGTTTGAATGAATTTCTCGGATTCGAAATAAAGGACGACGCTGAAATTCCGACGACCACCAAGAAATCTAAGGTGGTTCGGAAGAAAGCTTACGGTGATTGGCGTCACTGGTATACCGAAGAGGATGTGGATCTTTTCAAGCCTGCTTACTTGCCTTATATGAAGACTATGGGCTACGACTGCGACGATTGGGCTCTTAGTGCCAATCAGATAATCGAGCCCGAATTCTCATCCATGTATATGAAGGGACTGGTTCAAAAGCATAATCGGCATACCATCCTCAGTGTCAAGGATTTCGTGCTAAAGCCTTTTGTGAAATCTCGTTAGTGTCCATCCAGAAAGTGCCCAGTGTCATTCTGAGCGAAGCGAAGAATCTCAGTTAATCCATTTAACCACGAGATTCTTCGTCGCCTTGCTCCTCAGAATGACATCCGAAAACTAGGTTTCCGGATGGACACTGATTAACTTTCATGCAAATCTGACCACTTCCTTTAGCACCAGTGGATATGTTTCACTGGTCATCCTCTCAATGGTATTTAATTCCTGTCCCTTTAGTTTTCTCTCTTCTGCGTGAAGACTACTCACAATGCCATGATTTTCTGTCCTGAAGCTTGTATCCTCTTTCATGGGGAATTTATTGAAGGTGGGTACCAATAAAATATCATGGAATTCAATGGCCAGAAAATCTGCCAGATAACGCATCACTGCTTTTGTTTGGCTAACCAAATCTTCGAACTTGATAAGACAAACTCGATCACCGTATCTCTCTTTATTCCAAAGAATGGCTTGAGCGCTCTTATTCCATGCACTCACGGCCTGCCCAACCTCTGTAAAACTTCCGGGCCAACGTTTTTGGGCAGATGGAAACCAGCTTTTGGGGTCCCTAACGACAGAAATAAGTCGGCCGTCTGGATAGACCTCAAAAAAAGATTCCATATTCTCCTTTATTATTCCTAGTCTCGGCGTATAAGCCGTAATGAACTTCTTTAAGCCGTAATAGTTTTGGTTGTTTAGCCAGGCGCCAAAATAAGAGGTCATGTATGCGTCGAATATAGCGCGCATTGTCATTGATTGAACTGAATCAATACAGTGCAGAAAAATTTCCCTCTGCAGAGAAGAAATAAAAACGAAGGGAAAAGTTTCTTTGTCCTCTCTCTCCAATTTGTACCCTTCTCTATTGTATTCACTGACGATATCCTCAAAAAGAACTTCGAACCATCTCTGAGGACCATCACTGAGATCTATTCTCGGCCAGATGGACTTTTCAGGGTATCCAATCATTAACTCGTGAGGGTGAACATGAAGTTCAGGATGTCCATCAAAGAGCTGGTTCAGAAGTGTTCCCCCATTGCCTTGAATCTGAGCCATCAATGCCAGGGGAGAAGTCACAGGTAAAACATGCTCTGAGCATATGCGAGAGAGGTCTTGAAGATTTAATTTACTTTCATTACTTTCCTTCCTGAACATCCATATTTTGTATCTAAGCTTGGCGTATCTACCTATACAATAGCTTATGACTCTTTCACTAAGCCCTTGCTTTATATCTTTTTCTTTTTCCCGGTGTCGAGAATTCACCCCAACAGTCCTTTTTCTGCACTGAGCGATTCTCCGTTCACTGTCATTCTGAGGAGCCGACAGGCGACGAAGAATCTCAGAAGGCGGCTCCACCCAGAGGATTCTTCGCTGTCGCTCAGAATGACATGGATAGTGCTGCCTATACTCGTGCCGTCCACTAGATTTGCTCAATTTAGGCTTTTATTGTTTGCTCAGACTTCTCTTCCGTCTGTCTTGTCACCTGACTGAACTTATATGCTGACCCCATCAAGGAAAAGTAATTTGGCACAGGTCGGAATCCAATGCGTCCTTTCAGCGAACGGAACAGTTCGTAATGAACTGTACGTAATCTCCCAGTACATCCCTTTTGTTTTGCCCGCCGTATACAACTTCTGATAGAAATCTATTCACATTCTCATCCCCATAGGGCACATCCATGCTGTTTTTTCGTAATGACTGTAATGCCTGCTCTAACTCAGCTTCGTTATGGATTGTCCAACACGCCCCACACTCTTCGAATAACATTGTATTTGCATGGAGATACTTGAGGTAGAGAACAGGCTTTTTTTGCATAAGTGCCTCGGTAATGACGCTCGAACCGATGACCAGGACAACGTCGGCCCACTCACAGAGTTCCGGGGTGAGAATGTCTGAAGCGCTGGGCAATGTCAAATTGGCAAAAAGGCGATTATTCATACCGGTTCGCGTGTGAGGCTTAATCATCACCTCAATTTCGCCAAAATTAGACAACAGGTCGAATGTATTCAACATCCTCTCGATGTCGATCCTGCAATGAGGCTTCGAGACCATAAAAACCACCTTTAATCTCTCACTTTGGCTATTTGATTCAATCATTCTTGGCAGTATTTTCCTGTTTTGTGCTATCCATGCGCCACAGAATCTAGCACTACCCAATACAACGATTTTTTCACGAGTGAGGCCGGAGCGGACGAGCACATCTTTCCTTAAATGGTTTTGGACAACGACGTAATCGAATCGATTAAACTTATGAAATCTCTGTCTTGATGACGTTCCAGCTTTATAGGATTCATTGGTATATAAGTAGACGCCGTGAGGGAGTGCCAGGGTTGGTATAGACTTCTCTTTAGCCGCCTCCAACAGCACGCTCACGACATATCTACTCGGAAATATATGGTCGAAACACAAAAGTTGTACTTCTCTTTCTTTCAGAAAGTGATGAGCCCAACTTTTTCTATAAAAACTAATTCGTGTCAGTTCATATAAAACACGACCGATACTCTGCGCTGCTAATTCGCTCAGGCGAGATAAAAGCAAAGGTTTTTCACGACGATGAGAACTGTATTTGTTGCCTTTGGCGTAAAACCATTGAAAAAGACAATGCATGGTCTTATGGAGACCATTCGTTTCCTGCTCAAAAGCATCATAAATTAATTTTACTGTAACCCCTTGTTCTTTCAAAAACTTGAGACGGTAATCATTTTCAATGTCGTATTGTGGATTTATACAATAAACGGCAACTGGATAATTGTCATGCTTCATCCTCCACACTACCGGGGTAATATGATCCACGTCATTAAAGTGCCTGATGCAAAACAAGTACATAACTCAGATTCCTACTTTGTCTTTTTCTGTCTATGTTCGATAGACATCACATTTGGGATATTAAACACAGAGGAAGCGGCAATAACAGGGTAAATTATATGAGCGAAAAATTAAGCATCTATTAGACGAATTCTAATCGAACTGAATAGCTAAACTTAGTACTTGCCCATACAACTCCTCAGACATACTCTGGATAAAGTCTAACTCCTCCCGGGTGAGTGTCTTGTATCTTTCAAGCGTGCTCTTGATAATACCGTTTTTCTCTGCTTCAAAACTGGTGTTAGCTCTTATTGGATATTTGTTAAAAGTTGGTTCCAGCAAGATATCCTCAAATTTTATTTCTAGGAATTCAGCCAGATAGCGCATGACTGACTTGGTCCTGGTGATCAAGTCTTCAAATGTCAGGATACAAACACGATCTCCATATCTTTCTTTGTTCCGTAACATTGCTCGGGCATTCTTTTTCCACAGGTCTACTCCATCCCGAATACCCCTGCAGATTTTAGGTTTGTGTCTGATCGCGGAAGGATACCAGTTCTTCGGATCCCTAATAATTGAGATCAATCTGCCGTCTGGATATATTTCGAAAAAAGATTGCATGTTCTCATTACGCATCGCCAGCCTTGCTGTAAAAGCCGTAATGAATCTCTTCTGGCCGGAGCTGTTTTGATTGTTTAGCCAGGCACCAAAATAAGAGGTCATATAACCGTCGAATACATCTCTGAGTGTTAGCGGATCGATTGAACCCACGTAATCCAAAAATATTTCTCTTTGCACAGAGGGCAAAAATAGAAAGAGAAAAGCGTCGTCTCGCTTTTTTTCCTTCTTATAGCCTTTTTTGAAATGACTGAGGACGCTGGTCTCGAAGAGGGTTTCCAGCCAACGGTTCGAGGCATCTTTCAGGTTCAGTTTCGGCCAGGTATATTTCGTCGGATACCCAATCTTCAGTTCGTGGGGATGAGCATGAAGTTCTGAATGCCCGTCAAAAAGTTGGCTCAGCAGAGTTCCGCCGGAACGTTGTATCTGAGAAATCAAACCAAGCGGAGAAGTCACAGGCCGAGTATGTTCTAGACACGCCTGGTAAAGGGTCTCTAAATGGATTCTACTTTGTCTAAACTCCTTATTTAGCTTCTTTATGCGCGAAATGGCCACTATATTCCCTGCATAAGGTTCAATTAGACCCTAGTCAATTTCGCGCCTAACCTAACTTCTTCCCCCGATTTTGTCAATGGCAAGATACTGTTTGGATTAGCGGACTCAAGCTTCACTTTTTGGCCGTCACTCCAAGGACAATCGCGATAGTAGAGAGAGCCAAAACCAAGAGATTACCTGCTTGACAGAAAATCTTTCTTCAGGCTAGTATTCCATCTCGCTTAAAGGACAAATCAGGCCGCAACAAAGCTGCTGACGTTTTACCTAGAATAGTTTAAATCTCACTTCTCAAACTGCATCCTGAGAGAATCGTTGCCTGCAGGCTAGTGGGAGGTCGGGCGAAAAGGTGTACCCAGTCAAAGCCACACTACTAATGCCAGTTGAGAATCAGGTACGCGAACTTGATTCCAAGCTCTTGCTCGCCTGTATCGCCGCTCGGCGCGGCTTCTCCTCACTAATCGGTTCTCGCAGGGAGATACACTTTCACATCTCTTCTTTTCCACCGGGCATTTACCTCTCCAAGAGCATGACGGCTGCCAGTGAGGTCATGTTCCAGATTATGAGAAAGCTAGGCCATCAAATCGTGGCTTGGGATGAAGAAGCACTTGTCCACTTGCCGCCTGAAACCTATTTCTCTCGCCGGCTATCTCCCATTGCGATGGAGTATGTATCCCATATGTTCGCCTGGGGCCAAGATAATGCTGAGATGTGGTGGCAGTATCCCCAGTTGCCAAACGGGGCAGAGATCCATGTTACCGGAAACCCTCGTAATGACTTGCTGCGGCCCGAAATAAGCCGCTATTACGTCGAAACGGTGGAAAAGTTGCGAGACAGATACGGGGATTTCATTCTCGTCAACACCAACTTCAACCACGTGAATGCCTTTTATCCGGGGCTAAATCTATTCGCACCGCCGGACAAACCGGGAGAAAAGCCCGAGTATGGTCGGGCTGCAAAGGGTATGACCCGGGAATATGCTGAAGGTCTGCGGGAACACAAACAGGCCATATTTAATAAATTCCAAGAACTTATCCCTGCTCTCGAAAAGGAGTTTCCGAAATACAACATTGTTGTCCGGCCGCATCCCACAGAAAATCAAGAGATTTATCGCCAGATCTCTGTACGGTGCAAGCAGGTGAAGGTAACCAATGAAGGCAACGTGGTTCCCTGGCTTATGGCCGCAAAGGCACTCATACATAACGGCTGCACCACAGGATTGGAAGCCTATGTGATGGGCGTCCCGGCCATCTCCTATAGGGCGACAGTAAATGATTTTTACGACTTAGGCTTTTATCGTTTACCCAACCTGCTCAGTCACCAGTGCTTCGACTTTGAGGAGTTGCGGCTGACCTTGGGGAAGATTCTGGCCGGTGAACTGGGAGTTGCAGGTGGAGACGAACGTAAAACCCTTGTTGACCGGCATCTGGCGGCACTGGACGGTCCCTTGGCCTGCGAGCGCATCGTGGACGTCTGCGAACATATAACAGATAGGCAGTCCGAAATATCAAAACCAGCTTTGCGCCATCGGTTGAAGGGCTACTGCATGGCAAATGTGCGTACCCTAAAAAGACGGATCAAAGCACGCCTTCCCCGTGCGCGCAACAAACCCGAATTTCACCGCCACCGCTATCCCGAGGTCTCACTTGAGGATGTCCGGGAGCGGATTTCGCGGTTTCAGCAGGTGCTAGGTGATAGCAGGGCACTGCAGGTGGAAAGGTTCTCCGATCAGTTCTTTCGGATAAACGGCGACCAGCACTCTTGACACATGATATTCAATCAGGCTAAGATCCGCCTCTACTTAACAGATGCTTCTATCAGTTTCATATTTTGCCGGCGACCGCCGTCGAAAAGTGTAGGCGGAAACGCGTGGTCCGAGGGGGCTACCATTTGTGGATTATGAGACCCATTAGAGGTCTACCAGGAAGATGATGGCAACAAAGGCTACGCTTCTCATTCCAGTGGAGAACCAGGTACGCGAACTTGACCCCAAGCTACTGCTCGCTGTTATTGCAGCCAGGCGCGGCTTTTGCACGGTGATTGGCTCACACCGGGAGTTAGACTTTCGCATTGCCTCATTTCCCAGAAGTCTATATCTCTGCAAAAGTTTTACGGTTCGCAACCTCAAGATGTTCCGCATTATGGCAAAGATTGGACATGAAATCTTGTCTTGGGACGAAGAAGCTCTTGTCCACCTGCCGCCTGAGATGTATTTTTCACGCCGCCTTTCTCCCTTAACATTGAAATATATAGCCCATCTATTCGCATGGGGTGAAGACAACGCCGAGCTATGGAGGCAGTATCCAGAATTGCCACCAGGATTGCCGATCCATTTAACCGGCAATCCTCGCAACGACATGTTGCGACCTGAAATGCGTGCTTTTTATGACAATGAAGTTAAAGCACTCCGTAAAGCCCACGGTGATTTCATCCTCATTAATACAAATTTCAATCACGTAAATGCCTTTTTCCCCGCCCAAAACCTGTTGCAGCCGGTGCAAGATCCTAAAGAAGAACCTAAGTTCGGTAAAGCCGGGAGAGGGATGACCCGTGAGTACGCTGAAGGGTTAAGAGATCACAAACAGGCCGTCTTGGAAGACTTTCAGCGGCTCATCCCGGACCTCGAAGAGGCCTTTCCGCATTACACAATTGTTGTCCGGCCTCACCCAACCGAGAGTCAAGAAATTTACCAAAGAATCGCTGGCCAGTGCGAGCGGGTAAGGGTGACCAACGAGGGCAACGTGGTTCCCTGGATGATGGCCACAAGGGCGCTCATTCACAATGGCTGCACCACTGGAGTGGAGGCCTTCGTGATGGGCGTTCCGGCCTTATCATACAGGGCGACGGTCAATGACTACTACGACTACGGCTTTTACCGCTTACCCAATCTGCTCAGTCACCAGTGCTTTGACTTCAAGGAGTTGCGGATTACTCTCGGAAAGATCCTCGCCGGCGAACTCGGTGCTGCCAATGGAACTGAACGGGAAGCGCTCATCGACCATTACTTAACAGAACCGGACGGCCGGATGGCCTGCGAGCGGATCATAGATGTATTAGAAGAGATAATGGAAGGCCGCTCAGAACTGCCCAAGCCAGCCTTACCCGATCGGGTTCGCGGCTGGTGCGTGGCAAACGGCCGTCGCTTGATCAAACGGGCCAAGGCATACCTCCCTGGTTCGCATGCCCCACCTGAGTTCCATCGCCATCGTTATCCCGGGATTTCACTTGAAGAACTGCGTACACGCTTGAGAAAATTCCAGCAGATCCTGGGCAGCGAGGGAGAACTGAGAGTGGAACCGTTATTCCATCATATTTTTCGGATTAGTGCGTGAGGTGCGACATGGCAGTTTCCGTCTCGCCTTGTACCTGAGTCCTTTGGCTAATTACGCGGGAGCAGAGATTGCTCAACCGGGACAGGCGTAAGGATGTGGATATAAATGCTCAATAGCCTGACAAAGTCAGGCGGGGGGTTTGGGTCGGAAGAACTGCTCAATGCTCCTTTTTATCGCTAGAGAGGGATGCGCATGAAGATCTTAATATTTGGGACTGGTAAGTCCGGGACTACAGCTCTCGTATACAAAGTTGCTGGAGGGCTACCGAACTGCAAGGCTTTTTCCGGAGGTCGACCCGGGAAATACATCGGTGACTACGAAAACGCTGTTTACAAACACACTTATCATGAGGGTAAAGGCAAAAGCTTTAATCTATATGAAGAACATCTAGAGAAAGAAAATTATGACCGCAAGATTTGGATCGCCCGAGATCCTCGGGATGCGGCTGTCAGCCGAATGCTGTACAGGTGGCACCGTGGTTATGCTGAGAACAAAAATCAATACGAGACTCACCTTGAGATGATAAGAAAAAAGGAGCGGGATCCTAAATCCGTTCCCTTCCACGTCATCTGCCGATATGCTGGGCACAATGGTTGGCCAATTACCACAGAGCAAGTGGTGGAAGAGGAGCGGGTCCGCTATCAAAATATGAGTGACTTTGTCAAAACCTTAGGTGAAGATTGGTATCTTTTCACTTACGAGAACATGGTCGGCAAGAACTTTGACGGCTTGAATGAGTATCTCGGATTGGAAGTGGAGGCGGATGCTGAGGTCCCCAAGTCGACTGGCAAAGTGAAAGTGGTCAGAAAAAAGGCGGTGGGCGACTGGCGCCATTGGTTTACCGAAGAGGACGTGAAGCTTTTCAAGCCCGCTTACCTGGCTTACATGGAACTTGTCGGATACGACGGCGATGATTGGGCCCTCAGCCCGAATCCGGTCATAGAGTCCAAGTACTCTTCAGAGTATATGAAAGGTTTGCTCCGAAGGAGACCCTTGGAATCCTTGCGAAAGCTAAAAGATCGATTGGCGCGCAGTTTCAGGAAAAACAATTAGACTCACGTGTGTCTCATAGTCAAACATTTGTGACAAAACTCAAAGTTTTCATTGCCTCAATGCGAGCCGAAGAAATCAATTCATGGAATTTCACCATGATACATGACTCGCAAAAAACCCTCCAATCCGTACCCCCAAAAGCGTGTTTCATGTACTAGAATGTGGCGGCTTGATTTAATACCATTTCATATTCATTGCTCGTCAGTGTATCGATAATATTCAAGTCTTCTTCGCTCAGCGTCTTATATCTGGAAAGTGGACTATTCATAACGCCATGCTGTCTTGACTCAAAGCTGGTATTCGCTCTTATCGGAATTTGATTAAAAGTTGGCGTCAGCAAAGCGTCATCAAATTGTATCCCCAGAAACTCTGCCAAATAGCGCATAACTGATTCGGTCTTGGTAATCAGATCCTCAAATTTGATAATACAGACGCGATCTCCATATTTCTCTTTGTTCCGTAACATCGCTTGGGTGTTTTTTATCCATAGGTTTAAAGCTATTCTAATGTCTTCATACTTCCTCTTCTGAGTTTTATGTTTAAGTGCAGACGGATACCAGTTTTTGGGATCTCTGACAATAGATATGAGTCGACCATCGGGATATATCTGAAAAAAAGAATCTATACTATCCTCTACTATGGCCAACCTTGGAGTGAAAGCCGTGACAAATTTCTTGTCACCATAATGGTTCTGGTAGTTAAGCCAGGCCCCGAAATACGAAGTCATATATGCATCGTAGATATCACGTAGAGTTATCGACGAAAATGAATTTATGTAATGCAAAAAAATTTTTTTTTGCATATACGGTAGAAAAAAGAAAGAAAAAGTCTCATCCGCTTTCGGCCCCTTCTTATATCCTTCCCTAAAATGTTTAATGACAATATCTTCGAAAAGTATTTCAAGCCATCGCTCCGGATTGTCCTTGATATCTATTTTCGGCCATATATATTTCTTTGGCTTTCCTATCGTCAGTTCATATGGATGAGCGTGCACCTCTGGATGACTGTCAAATAACTGAGCGAGTAAAGATCCCCCGGAACGTTGGATCTGGGAGATTAGCGCAACCGGTGATGTTATAGGATAAACATACTTCAAATATGCACTGCACAAGTGCGTCAAATGTGATTTGCTCTCCTTAAATTCCTTCTTGAGCATTTTTATTCGCGATCTACTCTTACGAAACTTCTTAAAACGTCTTTTGCTGTCCTTATCTACTACAGACTTTAGTAATAATCTGCTTAGTTGCAACATTGTGATTCTGTCAGTTATAAAATTATCGGTCACCTTATAATCCCTCCCAAAAGGTGCCAAATCTACATCTTATTCTTAATCAGTAGAAATTATTCGATCCTTTTTTTAATCAAAAAACATTATCCATTAGATGTTTTTCATGTCTACTACATACTAAATTTATATATATCTACGTAATGAAACGATACTGAAGCCTGCTCATATTAACCACGACTATATTTATATGGAAATACATTAAAAGACACCAGCTACATTCAATATCATTTGATATTCTTCTTTGGTAATTGTATCTATAAGCTCTAATTCATCTTTGCTTAATGTCCTGTGCCTACTAAGCGTACTTTTCATAATACCATGTTCTTCTGACTCGAAACTAGTATTAGCTCTGATAGGGAATCTATTAAAGGTTGGCGTCAACAGAGTGTTAGCAAATTCTATATCTAAGAAATCCGCCAAATATCGCATTACTGCTTCAGTCTTGCCGATCAGGTCCTCAAACCTGATAATGCAGACTCGCTCTCCATAAGTTTTTTGATTCCATAGTGTCGCCACGGCACTTTCCCGCCATTGATTTAAGGCAAGCTTCATATCTGCATATTTATCTCTCTTGATATACTCGTTGTGCCTAAAAGCGGATGGGAACCAGTTCTTGGGGTCTCTAATGACAGATATCAATCTCCCATCCGGATACACCTCGAAAAATGATTCCATATTATTCTTGTCCATCGCCAATCGTGCGGTGAAAGCCGAGATATATTTTTTCTGGCCGTAAGAGTTCTGGTAATTCAACCAGGCACCAAAATAAGAAGTCATATATGCGTCAAAAACATCACGTAGACTTAACGATTCGACCGAATCAAGATAATTCAGAAATATTTTCTTTTGAAGAGAGGGTAGGAAAATAAAGGAGAAGGTCTCATCTTGTTTTCTCTCTTTCCGGTATCCTCCTTTGAAGTGTTCGATGGTATCGTCCTCGAAAAGGATTTGAAACCACCGCTCAGCACCATCATTTAGATCTATTTTGGGCCATATATATTTCTTGGGTTTCCCAATCTTCAATTCATGCGGGTGGGCGTGGATCTCCGGATGACCGTCAAAGAGCTGCGCAAGCAGTGATCCCCCTGAACGCTGAATCTGGGAGATTAGTGCAAGCGGCGAGGTCACAGCAGAAACACCCTGCAGACATACCTTAAACAAGTCTTCCAGGCATGATTTACTCTCTTTGAATTCCCTGTTGAGCATTCTGGTACGGGCCTTCGCCTTGCGATGCTTCTTCCACCTTCTCTTACTTTCCTGGTCTACAAGAGACTTCATTATAATTTTAGCCAACTCTGCATTATTAAGGACCTCTGGCATTTCCTGATCGGTCACTGTGGTCAGACCTTTCTGCTAACCTTCCCTGCCTTGATTGTATGATTGTCTTGCCACCAATTGTACAAAATTCTTCAGGGATGTTGGCACCTTTAAATGAACCACTCTCAATTTCGCGCCTAACCTAACTTTTCCCCTCCATTTTGTCAATAGTGACGTCTTGTTCGACTAAGTAGGTTCAAGCTTCCCATTTTGGCCTCACTCCAAGGGCAGTCAAGGCAGCACTGAGAGCAAAATGCTCGGGTAATGGATGCTTGACAGCAAATCTTGCTTCAGGCTAGTATTCCATCTCGCTCATTGGAAAATTACGCCGCAACAAAGTAACATTATATTTTACCTCAAATCATCAACAATTACCTCCCACGAGGTGTGCACTGAGCAGACTTGATCTGCACGCTAATGGGAGACCACGGGAGAGTATGAAGCCAGGGAAAGCGACACTGCTCATGCCAGTTGAGAATCAGGTGCGCGAACTCGATTCCAAGCTCCTGCTTGCCTGTATTGCAGCAAGGCGAGGGTTTTCCTCGGTGATTGGACCCCGCCGCGAAATGCATATTCAGATAACCGCTTTTCCCAGGTCCATCTACCTCGCCAAAAGCGTGCCAGTCCATCGCAACATTATATTCCAGATTATGCGCAAGCTTGGCCATGAAATTGTGGCGTGGGATGAAGAAGCACTAGTCCACCCGCAAGCCGAGACCTACTACAGACGTCGAGTCTGTCCTCTGGGGATAAAATATGTGTCCCATCTCTTTGCTTGGGGTGAAGATAACGCCGAGTTGTGGCGACACTATCCCGAGCTACCTATGGGAACTCCGATTCACGTCACTGGTAATCCCCGTGGTGACCTGCTGCGACATGAAATGCGCGATATTTACCAGGGGGATGTCACACAGCTTCGCAGTACCTACGGCGATTTCATTCTCGTGAATACTAATTTTAATCACGTAAATGCCTTTTCCCCAGACCTGAATCTCTTTCGACCAGCCAAGAAGCCAGGAGAGGAGCCCAAGTTCGGCCGAGCTGCCAAGGGCATGAGTCGGGAGTATGCTGAAGGGCTGCGAGACCATAAACAGGATATTTTTGATAAATTCCAGCAGCTTATACCTGCTCTGGAACAGGCGTTTCCGCACTACAACATCGTTGTCCGACCTCATCCCACAGAAAATCAGGAGATTTATCGTACTGTTGCATCACAGTGCGAGCGGGTCAGGGTAACTAACGAAGGTAATGTTGTCCCATGGATTCTGGCCTCCCAGGCGGCCATACACAACGGCTGTACCACTGGGGTGGAGGCGTATGTTATGGGGGTGGCTGCCATTTCCTATAGGCCAACAGTAAATGATTATTATGACTTAGGCTTTTATCGTTTACCAAACCTGCTTAGTTATCAGTGCTTCGATTTAGAAGAGTTGCGGGCAACGCTTGGAGATATTCTTGCCGGCAGGCTCGGACCTCCAGATGGCGATGAGCGTGAAAACCTTATAAACGAATACCTGGAAGCATTGGACGGCCCTCTGGCCAGTGAGCGCATGGTCGATGTGCTCGAAGGAGTGCTTGACGGCAGATCCGAATTACCAAAGACCTCATTACGCGATCGTTTGGAAGGCTGGTCCATGTCAACCATTCGCACCCTGATAAAACGAGCCAAGGAACGTCTTCCCGGTTCACACAACCGACCGGAGTTCCAACGCCATCGTTACCCAGAGGTTTCCCTTGAAGAAATTCGCGCACGGCTGTCGTGGTTCCAGCAGGTGTTAGGTGACAGCAAAGAACTGAAGGTTGAGCAGATATCCCAGCAGTTCTTTGAGATCAGTGGTTAACGCGAGTTTACACACCTACAGCGCTCTCCCTCCCAAACTCTAATTTTGCTCAGGCCCTCCAGTCTCCCCTTGACACTGGTCCCGGATTGTCATAACAAAAGGAACTGAAGACTAATCCCTTCACAGACGGCTGGGCCAATATACCTTTTTCCTCAACCTCCGACCTCTCGTCCCACTGACGTGCCACGTACAGATCTACCGGCTGATCTCTCAACACGGGCTCATAGACAGAGTTTAAATGGTCCAACAAAGAAGGCATGTTATAGCCGTCAAGGTAGTTTTGCTGATAGCCATAGCCCCGGTGCATAGGCCAGAGTTGGTGCCACATGGACGGGCACTGCGAAGAGTTCTGGTTGATCACCAGCTCATCTATAATTCCTCGCTTTACCCAATCGCGCCACGCAAGCGTGGTGTTGCCTAAAGGCGGACCGAGGACATCACCCCTGGCCACACCCACGGCTAATCGCACCCCCGTATGTGTGAGGGCTTCGCGCAATTCAGATAGAAATATGGTGAGATACTCGCCGAGCAGGTCACGCCATTTTTGCAGGTTGAAATCTTCCGGGCAGATATCCCGCCCATACCGAGTAAGGTAATCTTGCCGCA
>Ga0316193_10001788_pt1 | contig 14774 bp, 15 predicted proteins | sample MerIslsedime2_MG_FD_207735 | JGI IMG/M metagenome (GOLD analysis project Ga0316193, IMG submission 207735) | Coastal sediment microbial communities from Maine, United States - Merrow Island sediment 2 | ecosystem: Environmental > Aquatic > Marine > Coastal > Sediment | place: USA: Maine...
CCGCTTCACCAACACGGCATCCATATTGTTAAAAAAATGGTCCGCATCTTCAATCTTTACCTGGGTATATTGTTTATTCCCTGCCCGGGTAGCGGCATTGGTTCTGGCCTTGGCCGATGACATGACCTCAGGCAAGTCACGGCTGCCATACATATCCAGGATCGGCAGCCTTATCTTTCGCAGTGCTGCAGTGGTATCCATGCCGGGCTGCCAGGTATGTTGGCTCATGCCCACACCAACAAAGGCACGGATCGCCATGTCCGGTTTTTGTGACAGATAATACGTGGCCATGGAGGCCCCGAGGCTGTGGGCAACGATGACGATATTTTGCAGGCCCTGTTTTTTGAGATAATCGACACCGGCCTGGATGCGGGGGCTGACCTCCTTAAACAGTGGCACATAGTCCTCACTTTTCGCCTCATTCGGCAGGATGGGCATCTGCAGGGACAGGGTGGCCCAGCCGTGATCGGGCAGGTTGGTGCGCAGGGGCTGGATCACCTCAGGCCAGGCCGGGTGTACACCAATACCGTGTAGAATGAGGGCGCCACCCATGGCCTTGTCGGTATTGTGTTCGGCAAAAATGGCCAGAAATTCGGTTTTGTCGGCCTTGAGTTTGACCGCATCGCCAACGATGAGGGCATCGACAATCTGTGCCTCCCAGCGCTTTTCCTTTTCTAAATCAGAGGCTTGGCTGGTGGCTAGCGACAACAGGAGTGACAGCACGCCAATGCCTGCAAGCGAAATTTTACTTCCCATGGTGATCAACTCCAGTTTGCTAAGATATTGAATGCCAATAAGATTAGCGGATTATATTTGGAAACACAAAAAGCTGGAAATTTCTGTCTGATCGGGTAGAGTGTGCGGTTCGCATTTTGGGGACCCTGGTTTAATCGGCTGGTGGTCGTTAAGAGAAAACCAACAGAGGCACGTATCATGGCAGATAACCAGATCGCACCCTCCATCCTGTCAGCGGATTTCGCTCGCCTGGGTGAGGAAGTAGATAATGTATTGAAGGCTGGGGCCGACGTCGTTCATTTTGATGTCATGGACAATCACTATGTTCCCAATTTAACCATTGGCCCGCTGGTGTGCGAGGCCCTGCGCAAGCATGGTGTTACCGCCCCCATCGATGTGCACCTGATGGTCAAGCCGGTTGATCGCATTATCCCTGACTTCGCCAAGGCCGGGGCCAGCTATATTACCTTCCATCCCGAGGCCTCCGAGCACATTGACCGTACCCTGCAATTGATCCAGGCGGAAGGCTGTAAATCAGGTCTGGTGTTCAATCCGGCCACATCACTCGATTATCTAAACTATGTCATCGACAAGGTGGACATGGTGTTGTTGATGTCGGTGAACCCGGGCTTTGGCGGCCAAAGCTTTATTCCCTCGACCCTGGATAAACTGCGTGAGGCGCGCAAGATCATCGATGCCTCGGGCCGCGATATCCGTCTGGAAATCGACGGCGGTGTGAAGGTGGATAACATCCGGGAGATCAAGCAAGCCGGTGCCGATACCTTCGTGGCCGGGTCTGCCATCTTCGGTGCCGCGAAGGAGTCCGATGCCAATGTTTACGACAGCGTCATCAAGGCAATGCGGGACGAACTGGCCAAGGCCGAATAATTTCAACGCAAACACGCCAGGGCGCAAAGAAATAATTTAATTAACTTTGCGCCATCGCGTCTTTGTCTTAGGGAATGCATCATGATCAACAAACCAGAAATGATTTTGATCGACGTCGACGGTACTCTGGTGGACAGCGTGCCGGATCTGGCCTATTGCGTCGATGAAATGATGAAGGCCCTGGGCATGCCGGGACATGGCGAGGCCAAGGTGCGGGAATGGGTCGGCAATGGTGTTGAGCGACTGATACGTCGTGCCCTCATCGGTCGGCTTGAGGGCGAGCCCGATGCGGCCTTGTTTGAAAGGGCCTATCCCATCTTCATGGCACTCTATGCCGAGAATACCAGCAAGCGCAGTCAACTCTATCCCGGTGTGGCCGAGGGTGTGGCCTATCTGAAACAGGCCGGTTACAAACTCGGCTGTGTCACCAACAAGGCGGCGCAATTTACCGAGCCCCTGTTAAAAGATCTGGGGGTGAGTCACTATTTCGAGATCATCGTCAGTGGTGACACGCTGCCGAAGAAAAAACCCGATCCCATGCCCTTACTGCATGCTGCGGCGTTCTTTGGTGTGGAACCGGCCCGTGCCCTGATGATCGGTGATTCGGTCAGCGATGTGTCGGCGGCACGGGCGGCGGGCTTCCAGATCCTGTGTATGTCCTATGGTTACAACCACGGCAATGACATTCGTGATGCCCATCCGGATGTGGTGATTGACTCCATGGCGGAATTGCCTGATATACTACCTGCACAAGGGCAACAAGGCGTTGCCTGATCCATGCCAAAGATGATGAAACGCGAAATGACAATGAGCAAACGATGGTGCAGCTAAGGCTGTTATCTGTGGTTTTGTATTGTGTCGTTAATCTTATCTTTGGGTCAAAAAAATGAAAGAACAGGAATTCAATGCGCTTGCCGCACAGGGCTATAACCGTATTCCCTTAATGCGAGAGGTCCTGGCCGATCTTGACACCCCCTTAAGCACCTATCTAAAACTGGCCCATGGGCCGTATTCCTACCTGTTTGAATCGGTACAGGGTGGTGAGAAATGGGGCCGTTATTCGATCATCGGTCTGCCTTGTCAGAAGCTTATCAAGGTCTTTGCCCACGAGGTACAACAGTGGTCCGGCGATGAACGGCTGGAGTCAATCACGGTCGATGACCCGCTCGACTGGGTCGAGTCGTTTTATAACGGCTTCAAAATCGCTGAGATCGATGGGCTGCCCCGTTTTAATGGCGGTCTGGTGGGCTATTTTGGCTACGATACCATTCGTTATATCGAACCACGCCTGGCCGAATGTCCCAATCCCGATGAATTGCGTACACCGGACATCCTGCTCATGGTTTCTGATGAGGTGGTCGTGTTTGACAACCTCAGCGGCAAGTTGCATGTCATTGTCCATGTGGACCCGAATGAGGCAGGGGCCTATGGTAGAGGACAGGCGCGCTTGAACGAGCTGGTGGGCCTGTTGGACCAACCTGTCCATCGGCAGATTGCGCCTCGTGCGATCCAGGTAGAAGAAGGCGACTTTGTTTCCGGTTTTACCCAACAGGGTTATGAAGATGCGGTCAGACGCATCAAGGAATACATCGTCGATGGTGATGTGATGCAGGTGGTGATCTCGCAACGCCTGTCGATTTCCTTTCACGCGCCGCCCCTGAATCTTTATCGTGCCCTGCGCAGCCTCAATCCTTCACCTTATATGTACTATCTTGATCTGGATGATTTTCATATCGTTGGTTCATCACCGGAGATCCTGGTGCGCCTGGAGGATGGTGTGGTGACGGTCCGACCCATTGCCGGTACACGACCGCGTGGCAAGGACGAGGCAGAGGACCATGCGCTGGAAGTGGACCTGCTGGCCGATCCTAAAGAGCTGGCGGAACACCTGATGTTGATCGACCTCGGACGCAACGACACCGGACGCATTGCCGAGGTCGGCAGCGTCGAACTGACCGAGAAGATGATCATCGAACGCTATTCCCATGTCATGCACATCGTCTCCAATGTCATTGGCAGGCTGAAACAGGGTATGACGGCGATTGATGTGTTGCGCGCCACCTTCCCGGCCGGCACGGTCTCCGGCGCACCCAAGATACGCGCCATGGAGATCATCGATGAATTGGAACCGGTCAAACGCGGTGTCTATTCCGGTGCCGTGGGTTATCTCGGTTGGGGTGGGAATATGGATACCGCCATTGCCATTCGTACCGCAGTGATCAAAGACGAGGAATTACACATCCAGGCGGGTGCGGGTATCGTGCATGACTCGGTCCCCACAAGCGAGTGGGAAGAGACCATGAACAAGGGCCGTGCCGTGTTCCGTGCCGTGGCCCTGGCCGAAGCCGGCCTCGATGGAACGCATAAATAATTTTTTCAACGCAAAGACGCAATGATGCAAAGAACCTAAATGTTATTTATGGAAAAGAATATTTTGTGATTTGATGTTTCTGCGTTAAATGATCTTTAGATACAAAGGATTGTATATGAACGAGAATGAACTCTCTAACAAGATTATTGCTGCAGCGATAGAGGTTCATCGCAATTTAGGGCCAGGTTTGTTGGAGTCAGTGTATCAGCAATGTCTGCAATATGAGTTAGAGAACCATGGTTTGGAATGTGGCGTTGAGTTGCCAATGACAGCAACATACAAAGGAAAGGTCTTTGACTCTGCCTTCCGCTTGGATTTACTGGTAGAGAGAAAGGTTATAGTTGAACTAAAAGTTGTTGAGCGAATACTGCCGGTTCATGAAGCGCAACTTCTGTCATACCTTAGGCTGACAGGTAAAAGACTTGGTTTATTGATTAATTTCCATGCGCCCATGATAAAAACAGGTTTAAAGCGAATAGTAAATAATTTGTAAACTTTGCGCCTTTGCGCCTTTGCGTTGAGAAATTTATTATGTTATTGATGATCGACAATTATGATTCCTTCACCTATAACCTGGTGCAGTATTTTGCTGAGTTGGGTGCCGATGTGCAGGTCCATCGTAATGATCAGATCAGTATCGATGAGATCGAACGGCTCAAACCGGATCAGCTGGTCATTTCCCCGGGGCCGTGTACGCCGAATGAGGCCGGTATCTCCGTCGCGGCGATCGAACACTTTGCGGGTAAACTGCCGATGCTTGGTGTTTGTCTCGGACATCAGAGTATCGGTCAGGCCTTTGGCGGCAGGATCATCCATGCCAAGGCCATCATGCATGGCAAGACCTCGATGATTTACCATGGTAATCAGGGGGTGTTTACCGGCCTGACGAATCCCTTTGAGGCAACCCGTTATCATTCGTTGGTGATTGAACAGGCCTCACTGCCCGAGTGCCTGGAAGTCACCGCCTGGACACAGGATGACAAGGGGGACATGGATGAGATCATGGGCGTGCGTCATAAGCAGTACATGATCGAAGGGGTACAATTTCACCCTGAGTCGATCCTGACCCAACACGGTCATGACATGTTGCGTAACTTTCTTGGGCAAAGAGGTGGTACGAGGTAACAGGCATAGGCTAAGGTAAGAAGGGAACCGGGCTTGGCCCGGTTTTTACTTTGTTTGTACAAGACAACAGGAAATCCCGAGCCGTGCGCGAAAGACTTATCATGATTATCGTGGCCGTTTTGACCATGCTGGCCCCCTTTAGTGTCGACACCTATCTGCCTTCCTTCCCGGATATCGAGGCGGATCTGAATGCCACGGCAGTACAGATGCAACAGACCATGAGCATCTATATGTTGGGTTTTGCCGTGATGACCCTGTTTTATGGTTCCCTGTCTGATGCCTTGGGACGGCGTGTGGTGATTTTGTTTGCACTGATCGGTTTTATCCTGACCTCCATCGGTGCCGCCATGGTCGACAGTATTAACGCCCTGTTACTCATGCGCCTTGGTCAGGGAGCGTTTGCCAGTGCCGGCATTGTCGTCGGCCGGGCCGTGGTGCGGGATATCTTCCATGGCAGTCGGGCGCAAGAGGTGATGTCGGCCATCATGCTTATGTTTGGTATTGCACCGGCCATTGCGCCCATCATCGGCGGGATGCTGGAGATCTATTGGGGCTGGCGCGCCGTATTTGTCTTCCTGGCGCTATTGGGTAGTGCTGTGCTTTTGCTGGTGATGACCCAGTTACACGAAACCTTGCCCCGCTCGCAACGCCATTCCATGCACCCTGTGGCCTTGCTGAAAAGTTACACCCATGCCCTGGGCAAGTTCCACTTTCTTGAGTTGGCGCTGATCATCGGTCTCATTTTTGGCGGATTCTTTCTCTACATCGCCTCGGCACCACGCATCATCTTTCATCACCTCGGCATGGGGGAGGGGGATTTCTCCGTCCTGTTTATTCCGCTCATCGGCGGTATGATGCTGGGGGCCTATCTGTCGGGGCGTGTCGCCGGCCGCTGGTCGGTGCGGCGTGGCCTGCAGGCTGGCTTTAGTGTGATGTTCATCGCCGCCCTGCTGAATGTCACCTATAACAGCCTGTTTCCCGTGTCGCCGTTGGGTGTGGTCGTGCCGGTGGTGATCTATTCCGTGGGCATGAGTTTTTGCATGCCCATGCTCACCATCCTGGGGCTGGACGAATTGCCCAAGCATCGCGGCCTGGCCGCTTCGCTGCAAAGTTTTGTGCATATGCTGATGAATGCAGTGGTGGCCGGTGTGGTGGCGCCGCTGGTATTTGTGGATATACAGTATCTGGCCCTGGCCATGCTGCTCTTGTATGGCCTCGCCTTATTGCTGTTTCTCAATGTCTTTCGCCGCAAACCCCTGGAATATGTGGTTGACCAACCATGAGGGGAACGCGACAATCCATGCTCTATTTGAATCGTTTTTAATAGGGTAGTGTTATGGAAATGAGCTCGGCCATTCGGGCGGTGACTGAACATTGTGATTTAAGTGCGGATGAGATGAGCTCCGTCATGCATACCATCATGACCGGTGCAGCAACACCGGCACAGATCGGCGGTTTCCTCATCGGGCTGCGCATGAAGGGTGAGACCATCGACGAGATCGCCGCCGCCGCCGCTGTCATGCGTGAACTGGCGACCGGGGTCAAGGTCACCGGCACCCATGTGGTGGACATCGTCGGTACCGGTGGTGATGCCATCAACACCTTTAACATTTCCACTACCTGTACCTTCGTGGTGGCCGCCGCAGGCGGCACCGTGGCGAAACATGGCAACCGTTCCGTGTCCAGTAAGTCGGGCTCGGCCGATGTGCTGGAGGCGGCCGGGGTGAAGCTGGACCTCACGCCCGAGCAGGTGGCCCGTTGTATCCATGAGGTGGGGGTCGGTTTCATGTTTGCCCCCCTGCACCATAGCGCCATGAAGCACGCCATCAGCCCGCGTAAGGAGATGGGGGTGCGGACCATCTTTAATATCCTCGGTCCCCTGACCAACCCGGCCGGGGCGCCGAACCAGCTTCTGGGTGTGTTCAGTGCCGAACTGGTGCAACCCCTGGCCGAGGTGTTGCGCAAGCTGGGTAGTCATCATGTGTTGGTGGTGCATGCCGACGACGGTATGGATGAGATCAGCATCGGTGCCGCGACCCGGGTGGCCGAGTTGAGGAACAGCGAAGTGAGCACTTACCAGATCACCCCGGAGCAGTTCGGCCTGCAGCAGGCGGATGTGAAGACACTGGTGGTGGATGGGGCCGAACAGTCACTGGCCATGATGAGGGGCGTGCTGCAGGGCCAGGGCGGTGCGGCACGGGATATCGTCGTGCTGAATGCCGGCGCCGCCATTTATGCCGCCGACCTCACCGACAGCCTCGAGGCCGGCGTAACGAAGGCCATGGAGGTCATCGACAGTGGTGCGGCCATGGCCAGGCTGGAGGCCCTGGTGGCACTTTCCAATAGCTTTTAAAACCCATTCAACGCAAAGACGCCAAGATAATTTTTGACCCTTTGCGTCTTTGCGTTAGGTTACGTAGGTACGAAATGAACAAGACCCCCGATATTCTGAAAAAGATCCTCAATCGCAAGGCAGAAGAGGTGGCCGAACGCAGGGCCAGGATGCCCTTGCCGGCACTGGTGGAACAGGCCGGCTCGGCCTCGCCGGTGCGCGGCTTTGTCGCCGCCATAGAAAAGACCATTGCCGAGGGACGCGCGGCGGTGATTGCCGAGATCAAGAAGGCCTCCCCCAGCAAAGGAGTGATGCGCGAGCATTTTGTCCCGGCCGAGATTGCCCGCTCCTATGCCGAGCATGGGGCCTGTTGTTTATCGGTTCTCACGGACATCGATTTTTTCCAGGGCAGCGATGCCTATCTGCAGCAGGCCCGTAATGCCTGTCCGCTGCCGGTGCTGCGTAAGGATTTTATGCTGGACCCCTATCAGGTCTATGAGGCACGGGCCTTGGGCGCGGACTGTATCTTATTGATTGTCGCTGCCCTGAGCGATGCACAGATGGGGGAACTGGCGGGCCTGGCCCATGAGCTGGGTATGGATGTGCTGGTGGAGGTGCATGACGCCGACGAGTTGCAGCGGGCATTGGCGCTGGATTCTACCCTGCTGGGCATCAATAATCGCAATCTGCGCAGCTTTGAGACCTCGCTCGATACTACCCTGGAGCTGTTGGCCCAAATCCCGGACAATCGCATTGTGGTCACCGAGAGCGGTATCCACACCCCGGCGGATGTCCAGCTGATGAGGGAGCACCAGGTTAATGCCTTCCTCGTGGGCGAGGCCTTCATGAAATCCCCTGAGCCGGGTCTGAAATTGGCGGAATTGTTTGGAATCTAGATACAAGGGATTGTGGGTGCTTGTATCTTTACCCTTGTATCTTGTACCTATCTTGTCCCAAACACGACGATGGTCTTGCCCTTCACATAAATCAGGCTTTGCTCTTCCATGCCCTTCAACACCCGGCCGACCATTTCACGGGAGCAGCCGACAATGCGGCCGATCTCCTGGCGGGTGATGCGGATTTGCATACCATCAGGGTGGGTCATGGCGTCGGGCTGTTTACACAGGTCGAGCAGGGTGCGGGCGACACGGCCGGCCACGTCCATGAAGGCCAGATCGCTTACCTTGCGGCTAGTCTTGCGCAGGCGGGCCGCCATCTGGCTGGCCATGGTGAAAAGGATATCAGGGTGCTCTTCGTAGAGCTGGCGAAACTTGGTATAATTCATTTCGGCCACTTCACAGGCGGTGCGGGCCCGGACCCAGGCGCTACGATTGGCGTTTTCACCAAATAGCCCCATTTCGCCAAAAAAATCCCCTTTATTTAGATAGGCGAGCACAATCTCGCGGCCTTCCTCGTCTTCGATCAGTACCGTGACAGAGCCATCGACGATGTAATACAGGACCTCGGGTTTATCACCGGCATAGATGATGACACTCTTGGCCGGATATTGGCGTCGGTGACAATGTTCCAGGAATTGATCCAGCGGTGCGATTCCGGTCTGGGTGTTTATGGGTAACTGGGCCATAATGCGTCGTCTTATTGTTGCTCCCTAATACTAGGGCTCCAATGATATACCAATCGGCTTTGATCGCGCCAAGCTTTATCCCCCTGTAACAGGTAAACTGAGAAAAGGGTCACTGCATATAAGCCGATATGCGGCCTTTCTGCTACGCCATTGACGTAAGCAGGTGAGTTTCTATCATGATTATGATAGAAATAATCATAGTGTGTATCGACGCATCGGGTGTGAATATTTATATTTTTTTTGGAGTTTTTACATGAAGGCACGTGTGAAGTGGGTGCAGGATGTCACTTTTATCGGTGAGTCGGCCAGTGGGCATGCAGTTGTGATGGATGGCCCACCGGAGCATGGTGGGCGAAATATCGGTGTCAGGCCGATGGAGATGTTGCTCCTGGGTATGGGGGGTTGCACGGCATTTGATGTCATGCTTATTCTGAAACGAGGTCGCCAGACGGTGGATGATTGCGAGGTAGAGCTTTCTGCCGAGCGGGCGGAAACCGAACCCAAGGTTTTTACGCACATCCATGTGCATTTTATTGTGAGCGGACGCAAGCTGTCCGAAAAACATGTGAAGCGGGCCGTGGAACTTTCCGCAGAAAAGTATTGTTCAGCGTCTATTATGTTAGGTAAGACGGCTGAAATCAGCCATGATTACGAGATACGTGAGACGCTGGAAAACTAATAAAGGAACCCCCGATTAAGTTGCTGAAGCAGTGCTGGCGGCGTTACAAAAGTACCCATACCCACAGGGCACGCGGAAATGCTCATTTATTACATATAAACTCCGCTTTTTCGTCCTTTTGCGCCTTGCCTTCATCTGCTTGATCAACTTAATCAGAGGTTCCTAAAAATAAATAAAAAAAGGTCAATTCTATTATGTCCAATCTTTCGCAAGTCATCGATAGTTACTATCGAGCCTGGTTTCGTTTTTATCCTGAAGTTGCCGTTGACTTTGGTATTGACGGTTACCAGGGCATGTTACGACCCTATGGTCAGGATGAACGTGGCGCCTTGATTGCCTTGCATGAAAAGCTTTTATCAACACTGGATGAGTTTGATGAGGCGGAGCTGGATGAAGAGCAAAGGATCGATCTTGAATTGATGCGGGGACGCGTCATGCTCGACCTGAAGGATATGGATGAATGTGATTGGCGTGTGCGCCAACCGGGACGTTATTTGCCCGTGCATGCCATTTATCAACTCACGGTGCGCCCGGTAACCAAGCTTAAGGCAGCATTAACTTCACGTTTAACGGCCATTCCCGATTATTTACGCGGGGCACGTGCACAGTTGACGCGGGAACCGGGGCAAATCCCACCGATCTGGCTTGAGTCCGCCATGACCGAGGCGGTCAAGGGTGCAGAATACTTTCGTAGCCTGGAACACCATCCGCAAATTATGCCGCTCGGTGTCGTTGCCCTGCTGGAAGATGCCGCGCATGCGCTGGAAGACTATGCCCGTTTCCTGGAAAGCGAGATCGGTCCTCATGCAAAAGGTGACTTTGCGCGTGGTGAGTCTTACTACAATATGTTGTTGACGCACCGCCACTATCTGGATGTGGACGCAAATACCCTGCATCGCTTTGGGCAAGACCTGTTTGATAAGACCCTGCAGGAGTTAAAGGCGGTGACACGGTCCTTGCGCGGCGATGAAGATATTGCCGCCATGACCGCAGCCATACAGGCACAGCCGTCGGCAGGCAATGATTTTATCGGTCACTATCGCGAAGAGATGGAGGCGGCAAAACAGTTTGTCATCGATAAGCAACTTGTCTCCATCCCCAGGAAGGAACAACTCAAGGTGGTGGAGACCCCGGTTTTTTTACGTCACGTGATCCCCTTCGCCGCCTATCTTGATCCGGCACCAAGTGATCCCGAGCAAATCGGCTATTACTATGTCACACCATCGCAACATGAACAGGCGGGGGAACATAATGATATCAGTGTGCGTCACACCTGTGTGCATGAGGCCTGGCCTGGTCATCATCTGCAGTTTGTTACTGCGAATCTGAACCAACAGGCCAGGACCTTACCGCGACTCATTAATGCATCTGCCACCCTGTATGAGGGTTGGGCCCTCTATTCCGAACAATTGATGCAGGAAAAGGGTTTTCTGGATGCCCCTGAATCACGATTTGTATTATTGAAGGATCGCCTCTGGCGTGTGCTGCGCGTTCTGCTGGATGTTGAGTTGCAAACCCGGGGACTATCGCTTGATGAAGCGGCTGGCCGTATGCAAAGCCTGCTCGGCTTTAGTCGCGAAGAGGCGATGGGGGAGCTGAGTTGGTATACCCAGGCCCCCTCTGTACCAATGGGTTATGCCACGGGCTGGGCATTGATCAATGCGGCACGTGAACGACTGTCTGCCGTGGATGGTGAATTTGACTTGAAGGCCTTTCATGATCAGCTGCTTTCGGCCGGTTCGATCGCCTTGCCCTTTGTTTTGCGCAGCCGCTTCGGCCAGCCACTATGGGAGAGTGTACGGCGTGAGGTGTTTGCGGCCTAACACAAGCTCCCAGGCAAAAAATTGATTACCCAGCACGCGTTTTTCGTTAAGATATGCGGCCTGCCACAGATGGCATAGTGTACGAGCCTGAATAATATTATGACACGTCCCCCAGCAACAAGCGGCATGCGCCACCTTGCACTGTATGTGCAGGACCTGCCTGCATGTGAACATTTTTATGCCGAACTTTTGGGGATGCAGGTGGAATGGCGTCCAGACCCGGACAATGTCTATCTCACCTCGGGCAATGATAACCTGGCCCTGCATCGGGCGCGCGAAAGCATGAATGGGCCACAACGATTGGACCATCTGGGGTTTATCCTGCAACAGCCTGATGATGTGGATGCCTGGTATGATTTCTTTCTTCAGCATGGTATCAAGATGAAGACCAAACCCAAGACGCATCGGGACGGCGCGCGTAGTTTTTATTGTCTGGACCCCGATGGTAATACGGTACAGATGATCTTCCATCCACCACTTGCAAGCTAAACAGGATCGGGTCGATGCAGCGTCTTCAGAAAAAGATCAAACTCCATGGTTTTAATAATCTAACCAAGACCTTGAGTTTTAATATATATGATATCAATTATGCTGAAACACCTTTACAGCAGAATGACTATATTGAATACATTGATGAGGAGTATAATGCGGCGCGCCTGACGGGTATTCTCTCCGAAGTGGCGCACATCATTGGTGCCAATATCCTGAATGTTGCGCATCAGGATTATGATCCGCAAGGTGCCAGTGTCACCATGTTGATCTCGGAAGAACCGATCATCTCTGAACAAATCTCCAATGCCGAGACCCCCGGCCCGTTACCGGAAACGGTGGTGGCCCATCTCGACAAGAGTCATATCACCGTGCATACCTATCCCGAGAGCCATCCCGATAGCGGTATCAGTACCTTCCGCGCCGATATTGATGTCGCCACCTGTGGGCGTATTTCACCGTTGCGCGCCTTAAACTTTTTGATCCACAGTTTTGACTCGGATATTGTCATCATGGACTACCGTGTGCGTGGTTTTACGCGTAATGTGCGTGGGCAGAAGCATTATATCGATCACAAGATCAATTCAATCCAGAATTTTATCGCCAAGGATACAAAGAGCCTGTATCAGATGATCGATGTGAATGTCTATCAGGAAAATATTTTTCATACCAAGATGGTGTTAAAAGAGTTTGACCTGGATAACTATCTGTTTGGTATGGAGGCGGAGGAGTTAAGCAGCGCGACACAGAAAAAAATCCGTCGGCGCTTACAAAAGGAAATGTTGGAGATATTTTACGGCCAGAATATGCCGAAGTAAAATGCTGGTGACTGGTGACTGGTGACTGGTGACTGGTGACTGGTGACTGGTGACTTTAGAACCAGTAGGCGGCTTTGGTCATGAGCTTTGAGGTCAGGCCCATGATTCTTTTCACCGGTTTGGGGAGTTCGGTGCCCCCGGCATGCAGGGCCACGGTGGCATGATGGTTTTCATCTTCTTTCATTTGTGCAAGGATGGCACGAGTCTTTTGATCCCTGGCGGGGATTTGGGCAAGGTGCTTATCGAGGTGTCGTACCACCTGGTGTTCTGTTTCGGCGACAAAACCGAGACTCCATTTGTCACCCACAACACCGGCGATGGCGCCAATGGTGAGTGAACCGACATACCAGAATGGGCCGAGATAGCTGGTATGTGTTCCTAATTCCTTGCAGCGTGATTCGCACCAGTCCAGGTGATCGTTCTCCTCCAGCGCGGCGCGTTCCATTTTGTCGCGTACCTGCGGCAGACGGGCGGTGAGGGCCTGGCCTTGATAGAGACCCTGGGCAGAGATTTCTCCAGCATGGTTGATACGCATGAGGCGGCCAGCAAGCTCTTTTTCCGCGCTGCTTAATTCTGCCTCGGTATGCTGTTTGGCCGGGTTTTTCCGTTCCGTCACGACAGGCTGGCCAAACACGGTACGCAGGCCGGCATCAAATTGCTGGATGAGTTTATCAAACGGCGTGTAGTGGCGTTTTTCCATGCAAGGAAAAATACGCGATCATCGTCTGCACTTCAAGCGGTTTATTGGCGGCCTTACCGGGGCACAAAGCTAAGGGGGCAAGGCGATGACTAGAAGTAATAGCCAATACTAAGCATTCTGATTTCCGGTGAGTAGCGATTATCATCGATCTGGGTATATTCGATCTCCAGCATACGCATCATGCCATCCTGGAAACCAAAGCCAAGGCCAATGGCCATTTCATTGTCGTCATTGAGGCTGCCGCTGGTGCTGCGAATTTCACGATCGACCATACCCAATTTACCCTTGAAATAGAGATTGCCACCGGCACGAAAGGCGGCAAAGATGCCAAATGTATCGAGTTCCCACTCCTCGCTTCCAACATCACCTTTCACCACGGTCTGGGAGATCTCCGCCTCAAGGGCAAAGGAGTGGGTGGATGAGGCGATAAATTTGGCCCCGATCAAGAGCCCGCCGTTGATTGCGTCATCATAATTCGGGTTATCGAGATTGACGCTATATGCCTTTGGGCCAAAGAATAGATTTCCGGCGGCATAACTGTTCATACTGGTGACGGCTAACATCGCAATGGCAAACAATGACAGGGGCAAGCGGTAATGCATTTCTATTCTCCTCGGACTTGAGTGGAATAGTAAATGCAATGTCTGTGCCACTACTTTAGCCGAGGTTCCTGCACACGATTTGTAAGCTGCGCGTTTGTGGGCACCGTGCCGATTTAGACTTGAACGGAAGTTTCTGGCCGCAATGTGGGTGAAGATATGCCATGTATGCGGCATGATATATCGCGGACAATATTGGCCTATGGTTTTGTTTGTGATGACTGTTTAGTTAGGGTTGTTTTTATTGCGCTAGCTGTATCTTTATCACCTATTCTTGCATCTGAAAATCCGGCAAAGAAGATGATAAGGAACAGAATTGGGTAAAGAATCATGTCTTTTATTGATATCACAAAAATATAACCCTTTTATAAATACCGCAAAGTGAAGGAACGTAAGCAAAATCCATAGCGGCCGATTTCACAAGATGATTAATAAAGTGCAATCCATATGCCATATTAATGAGCGAAAAAATATTTGCCTTATATCGGCAAATTTAACTGCCGGGTGAGCAGGGCGACAGGGTGCATTACCTTAATATCCTCATGCAATCCAGCCTGGAGGTGTAGGGCGCAACCAATATTGCTTGAGGTGAGTATGTCGATTTCTTGACGGTCAATTTGCTTAAGTGTC
>Ga0316193_10001789_pt1 | contig 14772 bp, 13 predicted proteins | sample MerIslsedime2_MG_FD_207735 | JGI IMG/M metagenome (GOLD analysis project Ga0316193, IMG submission 207735) | Coastal sediment microbial communities from Maine, United States - Merrow Island sediment 2 | ecosystem: Environmental > Aquatic > Marine > Coastal > Sediment | place: USA: Maine...
GGGTCAGTGTACCCTCGCCGAAAGCGGCGGTGATCGGTTTGGGAGTGTTGACGTGATGAAGAACGAGCTCAATGCTGTGGTGCAGCAGCGGATCGAGGTCGCGCCGGGGCTGATGGTGATTCGAGTGGTGCCCGACGGGTGGCAATTGCCCGAGTTTGCTCCGGGCCAGTTTGCCGTCCTCGGGCTGCCGCCGGAGGCGCCGCGCTGCGAGGGTGCCGAGGAGGAGGAAGAACGGCCAAAGCCCGGCAAGTTGGTACGGCGCGCGTACTCTATCGCCTCGTCGTCGGTGGCCCGTGAGTACCTGGAGTTCTACATCACCCTGGTCCGATCCGGTGGTCTGACGCCGCGGCTTTTTGCCCTCGAGCCCGGAGAAAAGCTGTGGTTGGGACCAAAGATCACCGGCAAGTTCACTCTCGATCAGGCGCCCACCGACTCCAACCTGGTACTGGTCGCCACCGGCACCGGTCTGGCGCCGTATATGAGTATGCTTCGGACGATTCTCCACGACGCCAATGATCGCCGGATCGCCGTCCTACTCGGTGCGCGGCACTCATGGGAGTTGGGCTATCAATCAGAGCTGATCACGATGGCCCGGCTGAGCTCCGCCTTCAGCTATCTGCCGATCATCAGCCGACCAGCCGAGGAGCCGGTGCCATGGGGAGGACTGGCGGGCTACGTTCAGGATCTGTGGCGTGGACGAGAGATCGACCGTGTGTGGGGTGCTCCGCCAAGGCCCGATGACACCCGGGTCTTTCTCTGCGGCAACCCGGCGATGATCGAAGACATGGTGGAGCTCCTCGCCGGGGAGGGCTTCCGCGAGCACAGTCGCAAGGAGCCGGGAGAGATCGTCGTCGAGCGGTACTGGTGAAGGCGGATAGCTGTTAGCCGTTAGCGGTTAGCTATTAGCTCCCCCGCCCACCCTAGAACAGAAGGCCTGAAGCTGCGATGAGCTAAGAGCTAAAGGCTAATAGCTAACAGCTTCCCTACTAGGCCATCTCGAGCAGCGCTTCAACTGTCCGCTCGATGCCCTCGGCGGCCTCCGAGATACTCTGGGCCAGCATATAGGCCGGGGAGCTGACCAGTTTGCGTTTGCGATCGACGACGAACTCATTGACCGGGCAGTCGATGTGAGCCGCGCCCATGGTCTGCAACGCGCCCGCGGTGTCGGTGTCGTTGCCGATAGTGAGCTCAGGACTCTCGTCACCGAGGACCTTGGCGAGGAGCGCCGGCGCAATACACACGGCGGCCACCGGCTTTCCCTGCTCGTGGACCGCGCGGACCAGCGCGGCAACCCCGGGGTCCACCTCGCAGTCGGTCCCCTTGACGGCGAAATCACACAGGTTTTTGGCCGCGCCAAAGCCGCCGGGCAGGATCAACGCGTCAAGGTCGTCGGCGATGACCGATGTGACGTCGCGGATCTCCCCCCGGGCGATGCGGGCGGACTCGACAAGGACGTTGCGTTCCGCCCCCTCTTCGACCTCGCCGGTGAGGTGGTTGACGACGTGGAGCTGGGCGACATCGGGAGCGCAGATGACGGCCTCGGCGCCGAGGCGATCGATCGCCAGTAACGTGATGACGGACTCATGAATCTCGGCGCCGTCATAGACGCCGCAACCGGAAAGAACCACAGCGACCTTTTTGCTCATCGAAAGCCTCCTCTACGAGACACTATGCGCGATTGATTGTATCGCTTCTTCAATTCTCGTTCCCGCGGCTTGAAGCCGCGGGAACGAGAATTGAAAGGAAGGTGTTGAAATCTGTAAGGAGTCTTTGATGATTGATGTTCACACCTGGTCGACGCCCAACGGATACAAGGTTTTGATCATGCTCGAGGAAACCGGACTCGAGCACCGGGTGCACCCGGTCGACCTCGGCAAGGGAGAACAGCAACAGCCCGAATTCCTGGCGATCAACCCCAACGGCAAGATCCCGGCCATCGTTGATAGCGACTTCCCTGGGGGTGATCCGCTGCCGATATTCGAATCGGGCGCCATCCTCCTGTACCTGGCGGAAAAGAGCGGCAGATTCCTGCCGGCCGATCCACATGAACGATGGCAGGTGATTTCGTGGCTGATGTTCCAGATGGGCGGGATCGGCCCGATGCTTGGTCAGGCTGGTTACTTCCTCAACCGTGCACCGGAACCGGTGCCGTTTGCCGTCGAACGGTATGTTGCGGAGGCCGAACGCCTCTACGGCGTGGTCGACCGGCGTCTGTCCAATCAAGAGTACCTCGCCGGTGACTACTCGATCGCCGATATTGCCTGTTTCCCGTGGATGCGCGCTCCCCAGCGATTCGGTTTGGATGTGGCCGACTACCCGAACGTCTCGCGGTGGTTGGAGACGATTGAATCGCGCCCCGCGGTACAACGGGGTCTCGACGGCCTTCGGTCCATCTGATCGGGTTTTCCGAGGACCGGTCGCTTATCTCGGCCGGATGATAACCCTGGGTGGTGATTCGGATTCTCCCGGATAGGCGTCCGCGCCGGTACCGCAGATCACCAGATACCAGACCTCTCGTTTCGTTTTTGGGTCGTGCCGATTGTCTGGAAAACTCTCCGGTATCAAGAGGACAGCAGATTGGTTCTCTTCGAGCTCCAATAAGATCCAGTTCCGAAGATTGTCATGTTTTCCGGCCGGAGATGATTCGACCTCGAAATCTACGGTGGGGATGATGATCGTCACCGGACCCGCCTCGGCGGTGAACTCGATTCTGTCTTTGCGGGAGGCGAGAACTTTTTTGATTTTCGTTTTCTTGGTCGTGTTGTCGACTTTGATTTTTACTTTGTGGGTTTCCGGCTCAAGAGGTTCTGGATTTGCGCTACATCCCCAGGTCCATCCCAGAGTCACCAAAACAGCACATATTGTGGCGAGAGACTTCATGACGTTCGGCTCCTTTCATTGTCTTGTGTTCATTTCTCGGGCGAGCTGTTCAACTCAATCCTCTCGGTTCGCGGTGAAAGATTCTGAAGGAGAATAGGCCGATTTCAGCCGACCGAACACGGGATCCGATACCAGCGACGCAAAACCTGCGTAGTCCTCGATGAGCTGCAACGGATATCCGTCCAGCAGTGATCTCTCGATCCATTTGAGCGCCGACGCGCGGTCGCCCAGTCTTTCGAAAACGTCTGCCAATGCAACCATCGCGTTGGGATCGTCGATCTCGAGGGTGAGCGCATGGGTGAGTACCCGCCGGGCTTCGCCTTCGTTGCCGAGGTGGATGTGGAACGAGGACAGATCGATCAGCGCTGCAGTGTTGTTGGGGTTTTCAGCCAGATACTCTTCAACCAGTTCGGCCGCACGTTTGTACGCATCTCGTGCGCGCTGCGAGTTGGCGTCGATATGCTCGAGAGCCTCAGCGTAGCTGTTCCAGACCCGATAATCTCGATCGTCATTCGCCAGGGCGAGCTCAAAAGTGGAGGCCGCTTCGGCATAGCGCCCTTCGTAGAACTCGAGAGTAGCGAGGTTGTTGTACCCGTTGTGGGAGGTGCCGATGGCCACGGCCCGCTCCAACATCTCACGAGCACCTTCCCGATCTCCGAGATAGATAAGGACTCCGCCGAGGGCGGTGTAGCCGATGCTGTGTTCCGGAAGGAGCTCGACCACCTGGCGGAAATATCCGTCTGCCCGCTCCAACTCGTAACGGCCAAAGAAGTACAGCCCGAGATCGTAGTAGGTCTGCCAGTCCTCCGGACCTGTGCGAATCGCCCGTTCTACGGTCGCTTCGGCTGCTTCCGGGTCCCCTATTCGCTCATAGGTTTCGGCCAGGTGCATGTAAGCGATCAGGCCCAGCGGATCGAGTGTGATGGCTCGTTGTAGATGATCGATAGCTTTGTCGTAGGAGGAATTTTCCAGTTCGAATCGGCCGGCGATGAGCTGGGCTGCCGGCAGATCAGGAGCCAGGGCGACAGCGCGCCGAGCGTAGTCGGTGCCGTGTTGGAGCCAGATCGGGTCGCGGTTGAGATCGTAGCGCTGATCACAGGCATCGGCGAGCTGGACCATCGCCTCCGCATAGTCCGGGTCGAGCTCGATGGCCTGCCGGTACAGGGTCATTGCCTGGGTCAGCTGTCCCTCGGAGGGGTCCTCGCCGGTACGGCCGCGCGCCTCGAGATAGAGTCCGCCGGCCTCGGCGCTACGGGTACCGCCGGCCATCATCGCCTGTCGTTCGGCGGCGCCGAGCTCGACGTCGAGCATCTCCTCGATGATCGCCACGACCCGGTCTTGGAGTACGAAACCTGCGGTTTCGTCGGTGGTGATGGTCCGTGAACGAAGCTGACGAAGCCTGGAAGCATCCACCAGCTCGATCGGGATGCGAAGGCTGTTTTTTTCGCGCAGGACACTGCCTGAAACCACCAGGTCGACACCAAAGATCCGGCGCGCCATGTCGGCGCTGATCACCCGCTGGCCTCGCACCTCGCTTGCCGGCACGACCGCCAGCGACGATTGGAAGCGCCGCAGCTCCGTGAGCTTGGCCGAGACCGTGTCGAGAAGTCCTTCGCACACGAGCTCGGCCTCGGCATCGTCTCCCGGACAGTTAAAAGGAAGCACCAACAGATGGCGGGTTCCGGTCCGGCTGAAGGTGGGATAGAGCGTTGCCGCCAGGACCACCGCCGCAACCGCCGCGAGCGCCGGTAAGAGACGGTGTTTGATCAGTTTTCTTCGCCGCACCGACGGCGCCGAAGGCAGGGTTTGGGTGACGATTTCGGCCGGGGTCGTTTCGCCCCGGAACCGCTTCAGATCGGCGAGCAATTGGTCGGGGTTTTGATAGCGTTCGCCAACATTGCGTTTGAGGCATCGGCGTGCGATCCGTAAGAGCTCGGCGGGCACGTCCGGACGCAGGTTTTCGATCGGTGTCGGGTCGGAGGATGTGATGGCGAGGAGGATCGCGCGCTCGTGATCCGCAGCAAAAGCTCGGCGTCCGGCCAGCATCTCGTAGAACACCGCTCCGAGGGCCCAGATGTCGCTCCGTCCATCGACCTCGTCGCCCCTCGCTTGCTCCGGCGACATGTACGCGGGTGTACCGACCACCGATCCTTGGCGGGTGACCGCCATCTCACCGGCGTGTTTGGCGAGACCGAAATCGACGATCTTCACCTCGTCGCGATCGCTGATGAGGATGTTGGCCGGTTTGATATCGCGGTGGACGATTCCGGCTTCATGGGCTCCCTGGAGCGCATCACCGATCTGGATCGCGATGTTGACCGCGTCGTCAATAGCGAGTGGGCCGTGCAGAATGCGTCGTTTGAGCGTTTCACCCGGACAGTAGGCCATCGCGATGAAGAGTTGGCCTTCTGGGGATTCGCCGATGTCGAAGATCGTGCAGATGTTTGGATGGTCGAGGGCGGATGCGGCGCGTGCCTCGCGTGAGAAGCGTTCTCGGAGAACAGGTTCCCCGCTCCACTCGGCGGGGAGGAACTTGAGGGCGACGGTGCGATCGAGCCGGGTGTCCTGGGCCCGGTAGACGATCCCCATACCTCCGCCCCCCAACCGCTCGAGAATGCGGTAATGGGATACCACTTGACCGATCAACCCTCCTCCATTCCGCTGGATCTCTCGTGGGAACGATTCGAAATCCAGCCGGATAATCTTCGATCGGTGCCGCCGCGACATTCCGCGCCGCGCGAGATGCTTGCCCTCCGCTTTTCGTTCCAGTTTCCGCTGGCGCCATTGTACACAGGCCCGCGAACCGTTGGCTCGCGGGCTTGTGTACCCTGGGTCCGATGCTACGAGAATTTTTTGTCAACGCGGACTTCGATCTCAGCTTGCGCCGGGATGGCGCACCGTCACCGGGTGGTGCGCGGGACCGCCAGGCGGAGGAGATGGCGTTCCATTTCCTCCTGCTTGGAGTCGATGGGGACTCGGTGATTGTCGCTCTGCCACCCGACCTGGCTTTCCTCTCGTACCTCAGAGAATGCGGATTTCCACGCCTCGAAACCAGTGTCCGACCTTCGATCCGCCGCGACTCGTGTCTCACCCCTTTTGGTTGGAACCGCGAGGCGGCGGACCTCAACCGGCGCTATGAGATACCCGCCGCCCACCCGCCACTCGACGTGGTGCGGCGGGTCAACGGCCGGCGCTTCGCCGCATCGGTTGAGCGGGAGCTTTGCAGCGGTGATGATGTCTCCGAGGTCTTGACGTCGGTCGAGGCGCTCGAGGAATGGGTTGCCGGGCGTCCATCGTCGGAGACGGAGTGGATCCTCAAGTCCGAGCACGGCAACTCCGGGCTCGGCAATCGAAGACTGCGGACGCGCGACCTCGGCGAAGCTGACCGCAAGGTGGCTTGTCGGCTGCTTTCCGTGGACGAGTGCGTTCTGGTCGAGCCCTTTCGACAGCGGGTGCTCGATGTGTCGTCGGTCTTTGATGTTGATACCTCGGGGAGCGTGCACGGCCTGCACCTCCACGAGGTGGTCTCCACCGCCGACGGGGCCTTCATCGGTGCGCTCTTCGAACCGGAGTCACCAACCCTGGCGCCGTGGCGAGAGGATGTGGCCCGTGTGGTCGATTTCGTGGCACGGCAACTTGCTGAAGCCGGCTACTTCGGTCCGGTGTGCCTCGATAGTTTCGTCTGGGACGATGCGGGTCGGTTGGTGCTCCGTCCGGTGGTGGATATCAACGCCCGACTCCATATGTCGGTGGCGGCGCTCGAGCTGTGGCGGGAGTGGGGTCGAGACAGGGTGGTCCTCTGGAGGCTTTTCTCGTCCCGCAAGTTCCGACTACCGAGCAGTCATCACGAGCTTGCCCGAGGTCTCGGTGAGGATGCATACGATGCCACGGCGCGCCGCGGCATTGTCGTGACCTCGCCCCTCGAGAACGCGGGGAGAAGACTCTTGCGGGTTGGTGCGCTCTTTGCCGGGGCGAGCCGCGAAGAGGTAGAGGGTCTGGAGGGCAGGTTTCGGGAGCTCTTCGAAAAATGACCGTCCGAGTGGTGGTGATCGTCGGACCGACCGCCAGTGGCAAGACTGGACTTGGGGTAGATGTGGCCCACCGTCTGGGATCGGAGATCATTTCGGCGGACTCTCGTCAGGTCTATCGGGGGCTCGACATCGGCACGGGAAAGGATCTCGCGGAGTATGCTGCTGTCGATCCGCCGGTGCCCTACCACCTGATTGATGTGGCGGATCCACAGGAGGTATACACCCTCTTCCACTACCAACAGGATTGTTACCGATTGCTGGCCGAACTCGCGGTCCGGCAACGGTATGCGACCGGCGAGGTGCCCCTGTTCATGGTGGGGGGCAGCGGGTTGTACGCCGAGGCGGTGATTCGCGACTATCGGCTGGCTGATGTGCCCAAAAACCCCGAGCTGCGCAACCGACTCGCGAGCGAGGATCACGCCGAGCTGGTGGCGATGCTCGAGGCCGAGTCGCCGGCCCTGGCCGGGCAGACCGATACGACGAGCATTCGGCGGGTGATACGAGCGTTGGAGATCGCCGATTACGCGACCCGCTCAACAATTCGTCATGGCAGTCCACCCATCGTAGCCCCGCGATTCACGGTCTTTGGGGTGAGGGTCGACCGGGCGAGCCTGCGCAGCAGGATCCACCGCCGTTTAATCGCCAGGCTCGACGACGGAATGATCGAGGAGGTGCAAGACCTCCTCGACCGGGGCCTCTCTCCGGCCCGTCTCGAGGAGCTCGGCCTCGAATACCGCGAGATCACGGCCTATCTCCGGGGTGAAAAAACTCGCGAGAAGATGGTCTTTGACCTCGAGCACGCCATCTGTCGTTTCGCAAAACGGCAGGAAACCTGGTTTCGCGGGATGGAGCGTCGTGGCACACCGATCCGGTGGATAGCGCCCGACGACGGCGCCGCCATCCTCGCAAGCTGTGGCTGCTCACCTCGACCGGATAGCCCTCTCAATTCACGGACAGTGGCTGACTGAGGGTGAAACGGCCGATCTTCGCCCCAAAATGCTCGCCGTCTTCGGTGACCATCTGGTAGCTGCCCTCCATGGTGCCGAAGGGCGTGGAGAGGGGACAGAAAGAGGTGTATTCGAAGGACTCGCCGGGTTCGAGGTGCGGCTGTTCACCGATCACGCCCGGTCCCCTTACCTCTTCGATATGCCCGTGGGCGTCGGTGATCACCCAGTGCCGGTTGAGGAGTTGCACCGGGACGGAACCCTTATTCGAGATGCGGATACGATAGGAGAAGAACCAGCGACCTTGAAGCGGCTCAGAACGCTCTGCGACATAGCTTGTTTGCACCGTGACCGCCACACCGCGCGTTGTCGCTTCCGAATCATACACTTATCACCCCTCCATTTCGCTGGCCGTCGATCGCAGAGAGAACGCGACCACTCTGTGGCGGCAACCATCGAGACGTCGCTGAGATTCCCAAAATCAATTTGCGGTTGTTGGTGATCCGAAGTACAACCATTCGGTCGGCAGAGGCATCTCATATGATGTGGAAACAATTGCGACCTTCCCGTCCGATCAGGCGAGTGCCGCGGTGGTGATGCGCGTAGCCGACAGCGTCCCATCATCCGAGGCCGCTCTTGTCGACCGGGCTGCGCGCGGCGACATCGAGGCCTTCGAGAAGTTGTATCAGGCGAATTCGGGCAGGGTCTACGTCCTTTGTCTTCGGATGACCGGCGACCCGGCCCTCGCCGAGGAGTTGGCCCAGGAAGCCTTTGTTCGAGCGTGGCAGAAGTTGGGTTCTTTCCGTGGAGCGAGCGCCTTCTCGACCTGGATGCACCGGGTGACCGTCAACGTGGTGCTCGGCCACCGTCGCAGCACCGCTCGGCGTGAATCTCGGCTGCAGGTGGTGGGCGAAGATTTCCCGGGCCATACGACTGCCCGCGAGGCGTGGCCGGCCGAGGTCATCGATCTTGAACGAGCCGTCGCCTCACTGCCGGACGGTGCTCGGACGGTCTTCGTCCTCCACGATGTGGAGGGTTATCGTCACCGCGAGATTTCCGACCTCATGGGCATAGCCGTCGGGACGTCCAAGGCTCAACTCCACCGTGCCCGAAAGATGCTGCGAAAGGCGTTGATGTCATGAAATGTTTTGAGGTCATCAGTCGTGTTGACGAGTACCTGGATGATCAGCTCGGTCCAGTCGACGCTGTGGCCCTGCGGGCCCACCTCGATGCGTGTGCGGCGTGCCGCGACGAGATCGAGAACGTGCGCGACCTTCGTGATCGGAGTTCGCAGTTGCCGCGCTGGGTCGATCCGCCGCGTGATCTATGGCCGCAGATAGCGGCCCGAATCGGCCAGGAGAAGATCGTACGCCGTCGGTTCGGGCGCCAGTTCTTGATGGCTGCAGCTGCGATTTTCTTGCTCGTTGGTTCGGTTGTGACCGCATATTTTGTCGGTCGAAATCAGGCGGGCGTGATCGCTTCGACACCGCCGGTGGTCGAGACGGGTCCGTCGCAGATTCTGCTCGCCTCCTTCCATGGTCTGGGCGTATACGACTACGCGGCGACGCGCAACGAACTCCTCGAAGCGCTTGAAGCCCGACGGGGGGAGCTGTCGCCTGAGACGCTGGAAATGTTGAGGACAAACCTCGAAATAATCGATGAAGCGATGGGGAAGATCGCCGAAGCGCTCGGTGAGAATCCGGATAGCGAGCTCTTGATGAAGCAGTTGGCAGCCGCCTACCGGCGGCAGATTAATCTCCTGGAGCGGGCGGTGCGTCTGCCTTCGGAGGTATGAAATGAACCCCGGTGCTCCGGGTGTGGAGGTCAAAATGAGAGAAAAAGCGAATCGATACGTTGTGTTGGTGGGGCTGATCGTCCTCCTGGCTGGCGCCGCGTCGGCGGGTCAGTCGGTCAACGAAAGCCATCCGGTTGCGCCTGGCGCCGAGATCTCGGTGGAGACCCTGGCCGGTTCTCTGACCATCGAAGGAACGACCGGCGGTGTGCTCGAGGTGACCGGGACGCTCGGCGACGGCGTCGAGGAGCTCGAAATCGACGTCGATGACGAAGATGGAGAGATCTACATCGAAGTGGTCTTCGACGAGGACTATCATGGCAAGCAAACCGAGACCACCAACCTCACGATTCGGATGCCTGCTGACTCACCGCTCAGCGTCGAGACGGTCAGCTCGTCAATTACGGTGAGCGGCATGCGGAGTGCTCTCGATCTCGAGACGGTGAGCGGTGTGATCAAGGTCAGCGGGACGCCCGAGGTCCTCGATGTCGAAAACGTGAGTGGATCCGTCAAGGTTGAGACAGCGCCTTCCGGTTCCAGCGTCGAGTCGGTGAGTGGTCAGATCGAGATCGGAATGGTGCTGGGTGAATTCGATGCCTCGAACGTCAGCGGCAACATCTCGATCAAGGATGGGACCCTCGGCGAAGCGGACATGGAAACCGTGTCGGGAAACATCACGTGTTACGCCGTGCCGGGGCCGAGCGGTGACATCGACATGGAAACCATGAGTGGAACGATTACGTTGGTCGCCGATTCCGGTGCGGCGGCGTCCTACGAACTGAGCACCTTTTCGGGCTCGATCGCCAACGATTTCGGACCGGAGGCTCACCGTACCAGCAAGTACACCCCGGGTAAGGAGCTGAGCTTCAACACAGGTCACGGCGGCCCCAGCATCTCGCTGACCAGCTTCAGCGGCACGATCAAGCTGTCGTCTCGATAATTACAGGAATCCCCAATAACCCCTCAGGGCGCGGCTCGGCCGCGCCCCTTTTTTGTCGGGTGATGCTGGTTCCGCCCGCCCATGCCCCCGATACTCGATACTTGATTCTCGATACTCGATTCCTCCCACCCACCCCTTGACACGGCGGAGCGAGGATTAATGTTCTTGTGGCATCGAGCATCGAGCATCGAGCATCGAGCATCGAGCATCGAGCATCGAGCATCGAGCATCGAGCGGGCGGGCGGGTGAGCCGCGGTACCATGGAGAGGTCCCCTTGCGGTGGACGGGAGGGCCTTCGATGCGCAAACAACTGGTGCTTACCGCCTCCGGGCGCGATCGTGTCGGTGTCGTCGAGGAGATCGCTGATCTCATCGTGCGTCACGAGGGCAATGTGGAGGCCAGCCGCATGGTCCGCCTCGGCGGAGATCTCGCGATGCTGATGTTCGTCACGGCGCCGGAGAATATGATCGAAGGTCTGCGGGCCGCCCTCTCCGAGGTCCATTACGCGCGGTACGACATCCACACCAGGCTGAGCGAAGTGGTTGAAGCCGAGGAGACGTCGGCGGAGGCCTGCGCCATCACGGTGCTTGGTGCCGATCACATGGGGATCATCCACCAGGTCTCTCGGTATCTCTCCGACCAGGGCATCAACATCGAGACCATGACGACCGAAGTCGTGGCTGCGCCGATGAGCGGGACGCCGCTCTTCACCATGTCGGCGATGGTCAAAATCCCGCCCCAGCTCGATGTTGAAGATCTTCGTGAAGCCCTGGAGTTTATCGGCGACGATCTCGGTGTGGACACGAAGGTCTTTCCCCGAGTCGTTGAGGAATGAGCTTCAATTCTCAGTTTTGAATTCTCAATTCTCAATTACCTACCAACACCCCCTGGAAGCTGGAACAGGTGGCAGCAAATTCAAAATTGAGAACTGAGAACTGAGAATTTTCCGGTCAATACGCAAATGGATCCGGATCTTGCGGCGTCTCTTCGGCGGGTGCCGGGTTTTCGGTGGTTTTCTTGCGCGAACGCCTCGGCCGGCGGCGGCGGCTCTTCTTGGCGGCCGGCGTTGGCTCCTTGTCGCTGTTTTCGGGACCCGAATTGACCTCGGTTTCGGAAGGCTGATCGCTGGCCGCTTCAACAGTCGTTGACTCTGCGGTGGCTTCGGCGGTGTTGGATTTTTTGCGCCTGCGCCCGCCCCTACGGCGACGTCGGGGTTTGGTCTTTTCGGCGACGGCGTTCTCATCCTTTGCGGGGCCCTCTTTGTCGACGGCTTCGACCGAGATCTCGGCATCAACGTCCTGTGGGGGTTTGGGTTCCGCATGCCTCTGTTTCTGCTGGCCGAGGCCGTCGCCGAGATCGGCGGCGCTGACCGCGGGAACGTCGGTCCTCTCCTCACCCTTGGGCCTCTGGCGCCACTCCACCCTCTCCTCGGCGCGGTGGAGACCACCCGCGGCGACGATTTCGACTTGAATATCGAACTCGCGCTCCAACGCCGCCAACTCCTGACGTCGCTCGTTCTGCAGGGCGTCGGCGAGCTCGGGGTGGAGCTCGACCCGCACCCCACCGAGCTGGCCGGTGACCGCCCGGGTTTCGATGCGCCGCAAAATGTTGAGACCGACAAGCTCGGGGCTGGCGATGGTGCCGGTTCCAGTGCACGTTGGGCACGGTCGATGGGTGCGCAGTTGCAGGGCCTTTTTCAGACGCTGACGATTGATCTCGAGAAGACCGTTTTCGGAGAGGCGACTCGTGCTTGTCCGGGCCTTGTCGTCCTTCATCGCCTCGCGCATCGTCTTCTCGACGGCGCGGCGGTGTTTCGATGACCGCATGTCGATGAAGTCCACGACCATGAGGCCACCGATGTCCCGCATTCGCAGCTGGCGGGCGACCTCGCGTGCCGCCTCGAGGTTGGTATTGTAGGCGGTCTCTTCCTGGCTCCCGCCACGGGTCGCGCGACCGGAGTTGACGTCGATGGCGGTCAGCGCCTCGGTCCCGTCGATGACGATCGATCCGCCGGAGGGCAGCTCCACCTTACGTTGGTAGATGCGGTCGATCTGCTCCTCGAGCTGGTAGCGGCTGAAAAGCGGCATTCGTTCGGAGTACCGAACGAGGCGGTTGCCCGATCGCGGCATGAACGTGCGCATATAGCCTCGAGCCTTTGCGAACGCTTCGCCGTCGTCGACCAGGACTTCCTTGATCGAGCTGTCGAGAGAGTCGCGCAATGCCTGGACGATCAGATCCTGATCGCTATAAAGAAGCCGAGTTCCTTTGCCCGCAGTCGACTCCTGGCGGATCGTCTTCCACAGCCGGAGGAGGGCGTTGAGGTCGCGGTTGAGGGTCTTCTGTGGCTGATCGAGGGCGTTTGTGCGGAGAATCACCCCAACACCATCCGGGAGCTCGAGCTTGGCCAGACGGTCCTTGACGACCTGACGTTCGTCGTCCTCGGCCTTGCGCGAGATGCCGCGAACCTCGTCAAAGGGCATCAGGACCAGATAGCGGCCGGCGATGCTGATATTGGTTGTGACCAGCGCGCCCTTGTGGCCTACACCGTCGCGCACCACCTGCACGAGGATCGGCTGGCCTCGCTGCAGGATGCGGTCAACCCGCGGATGTTTGCCGCCTCCCTCGACCTTCTTGTAGTAGGCGGAGGGGACCACATCGTCGGCGCGCAGGAGCCCGTCCTTTTCGGCTCCGAAGTCGACAAAGGCGGCGTCGAGTGACGGTTGGACGTTGGCGACCACTCCGCGGTAAATGTTGCCGCGGCACAGGCCGGATTCGGTGGCTGCGACCTCGTATTGGTCGAGGGTGTTGTCCGAGACAACTGCGATGCGCACCTCTTCGGGGCGCTGGGCGTTGATGAGCATGCGTCGGGTCACGACGTCTCCAGTTCGTATCTTGGAATCTGCGGGGCGCTGGTTTTCCTTGCGATCATCCCGCTGTCGCGCACAGGGTAGCATAAGTTCAAGGTTTTATTGGATTTCCTGTCTTCCCCGTGCCCGTGCCCGTGTCCGTCTCCGTCTCCGTGCCCGATCGGACGGCTCGAATCAGCAGCGATAGAGAATCGCTCCCCAATTCAGTCCGCTGCCGAGACCGACGAAGCAGACCAGATCGCCCTCCTTGACGCGCCCCTGGTCGAGTGCCTCGTGGTAGGCGATGGGGATCGTTCCGGCGGTGGTGTTGCCGTAGTTCTGGATGTTGTTGAAGACCTTGTCGTCGGGGAGATCGAGACGTTTCTGTACGCCCTCGTTGATCCGCAAATTGGCCTGGTGCATGATCATCAGGTCGAGGTCATCGATGGAAAGGTCGTTCCGTTCGAGGATTTCCAGCGTCACCTTCGGCATGAAGGTGACGGCGAGCGCGTAGACCTTGCGCCCTTCCACAATCGGTACGACGTCACCTGACTCGATCATCTCGGGAGTGATGTACGGTCTGAAGGCGCTGCCCCCCGCCTTGGTCCACAACCGCTCGGCCTGGTCGCCATTGGTGTGCAGCAGGCAGTCCACGACGCCCTTGTCAGTATCGTCGCGTGCTTCCACAACCACCGCTCCGGCGCCGTCGCCAAACAGCACCACCCGGTCGCGAGTGTTGGTGTTTCTTTCGAAGTCCTCGGCGGACACGGGACCTTCTTCCTCGCCGAGGGCCACCCGCCACGTCGCCTCAGACCATGGCACCAGGGAGGCGTGCGCCTCCGCTCCAACGACCAGTACTCGCCGGTGCTGTCCCGAGCGGATCAGGGCGTCGGCCAGCTGGAGCGCGTAGACGAAACCGGCGCACTGCTGGCGGATGTCGAGGCATGGAATGTGCTCGAGACCGAGCTTGCGCTGCAGAAAAGGCGCCGACCCCGGAAAGTAGTAATCCGGCGTCATGGTGGCGACCACGAGGTAGTCAATATCGGCGGGCTGCAAACCCGCGCTGTCGATCGCCTGGCGGGCGGCGGGAACCGCAAGATCGGAGGTCGCCTGGTCCGGCGCCGCATACTGCCGTTTGGCGATGCCGGTCCGTACCCGAATCCACTCGTCCGAGGTGTCCATCACCTGCGCAAGGGCGTCGTTGTCCACAGTCGCCTCGGGAATGTACATTCCGGTTCCCGTGATCACGGCTCGCATGGCCACCTCCTGTGAAGGCTACTATACAGGGTGTCGCCGAGTCGTTGCGGGCCGTGACGCCGCCCGTGCATCAGCGCCAGCG
>Ga0316193_10001790_pt1 | contig 14767 bp, 18 predicted proteins | sample MerIslsedime2_MG_FD_207735 | JGI IMG/M metagenome (GOLD analysis project Ga0316193, IMG submission 207735) | Coastal sediment microbial communities from Maine, United States - Merrow Island sediment 2 | ecosystem: Environmental > Aquatic > Marine > Coastal > Sediment | place: USA: Maine...
GCAACCTGGTCAACTTCTAATGCGGTTACTTTTCGATCAGCCCCCGATGTCGCAATATCACGGGTGTGATCGGCACTGCCACAGCCCAACTCCAGAATATGTTTTCCATCCAGCGATAATAGTCGATTGTATACGTCGAACTCAGGACAGCTGACATCGATTTGTTCTGCCGCTATTTTCATTTTTTCCTAACCTCTTTTTTTATCCTCTGTATTTATTTCATAGAAAAACAGAACCTGCTGCCTGTTATTTAACCGTTTATTCAAAACAGCTACAGAACATAGCGAATTGCTACCGTCAGCACACCAAGTAGCATATTGATGCCGATCAGCTTTCGTATCTGTGCCAGCTTCGCGCCAGCTACTGACCAGTCTTCGGCAGCGACTGCCAGCTTTAACCTTTTATAAGGAGCAAAAAATACATGGAAGAAAATAAACATCATTATAATGCCCAGTGTCATCATGATGTTGATATGCATACCCAGGCCCTTGAAACCGCCAATCATACTGATGATCCAGAACCCGGTGACAAGGATAACGATAATTGATGCCCATACCCAGGGGAAGAATCTACCAAACACCCCGACCCAGAGTTTTAAACGTAACGGGGGCTCCAGTTGATCCGCAGCGACTGGGCGTAACTGCATGTGAGCAAACAACATCCCGCCAACCCAGACAATTACAGCAAGAACATGTAGCATTACTAAAATATTGATCATTATACTTTCCTCAAATAAGCGGTTGAACAGCGTGCAGTGCAGTGAACTGCACTCTTATATATTAAAAAGGATTATCCCATATTATTCCTGTGACGGAGGATATAACCATAAGAAGTCCCCGTGATCTGTATTGTCAATGGTATCAATCAGGCTAGACCCACTGCTATCACAGAAACGCGTCATGTCGGCAGTAGCTATATAGAGAGCACTAAAATAGAAACAATATGCTCCCTATTCTTGCTATTATTCACATGCAAGCACGACAACGAACATATCTTAAAACGCAATATTTATACCTGCTATAACAAGCAACCATGGGAAAATTTTTACAAACGGCCGTGGCGAGCCAGCGCATGTTGCTGAGCAGCCGGCTTTCCGGCCCGATGCAGCGGCTCGCCATCGACTGCAGCGCGGTATGACCAGAGCGCAGCGAGCTGGAAAGAGTGTTAACGAAAGGGCTCTCGCTGCTGCCTGTCTCGCTGTTGAATCAGTTCGCCATACAGCTTGATGCCGCCATCCATACTGCGGTCCATGTTTCGAGGAAAGTGATCTTTCCATCGTCGAGCACCTGGTCCCGATCAATCTCGTAGACGATCTGGTCATTGGCATGGATAGTTAACGTGTTTATTTTTTCCACTCTACGCCTCTAAATTATTTATTCTCAAAAACCTGGGTGATAAATCCATGGCTTCTAATATTAGAGAATATTGCACTCTACCCACCCCTGTTTCGCACAATTGAAATCGGCATTGTAACCTCGATGAAAGGGCGCGTTGTGAATTAATGTTAATCACTCCGACCCCATTTATTTATTCATTAATTCAGTTTGGTTTCAGCTTCCCCTGTTACTTTTAACTCAGCAATAAAATTACAGGAGATCTAACTATCATGACTAAACCAACCCAGATAAAAGTATGGGACCCGCTTGTAAGGTTTTTTCACTGGTCATTGGTGAGTGCATTTTTCATTGCCTTTATTACAGAAGAAGATCTGCTCATCGTTCACAGCTGGGCGGGTTATCTGATCTTCGGCCTGATTGTTACCCGTATCATATGGGGCTTTATAGGCACTCACTATGCGCGATTTTCAGAGTTCATCTATCAACCTTCGACAATATTCGAGTTTATCAAAGACACCCTGGCATTCAGGGCCAGACGTTACCTCGGTCACAACCCTGCAGGTGGCGCTATGATTATCCTGCTGATAGCTAGCCTGCTGATCACCACCAGCAGCGGTATTTTATTATTGGGCGCCGAAGAACAGGCTGGCCCTGTTGCACACTGGTTCGCGCAGGCTGGAGGATTCTGGGGTGATGTACTGGAAGGACTGCATGAGTTCTTTGCACATTTTACACTGTTGCTTGTGTTTACCCATGTTGCCGGCGTTATTTTTGAAAGCCTGGTACACAAAGAAAACCTGGTGTCTGCCATGTTGAGTGGATTTAAAACTGCCGATACCAACGAAATTGAGAAAACATTATGAAAACACCTTACCTGATATTTATGCTGCTCATCAGCACACAGATAAATCCAGCACAGGCAGAAAATAATACTGTCACAACGTTATTGCAGACATATGCGTCACTGGGTGCGACTGAAGCAAGCGCAGCACAAGGAAAACAGTTATGGCGGAAAGTCTTTCTATCCAATAGTGAATATTCAGAACGCAGCTGTGCCTCCTGTCATACAGAGGATCTAACTGCGCCGGGCAAACACATTAAAACCGGCAAATCGATAAAACCCATGGCATCTTCAGTAAATCCGGAACGGCTGTCCGATAAAAAGAAAGTCGAAAAGTGGTTTAAACGCAATTGCAAATGGACGATGGGGCGTGAATGCACCGCACAGGAAAAAGCCAGTTTTCTGCTTTACCTCAACAATTAAAACACCAGGAGTTAACCGATGAAAAACACTCTCGCTATTACCGCCGTTATTTTTACACTGGCTTTCGTTTCACTGCCTGTTGTCTGGAGCGACAGTGATTTCCGCTGGGGCGAATTGGACGAATACAAACACCGATCGTCAGGTGTCGCTGCAGCAATAGATCCAGTCTACCAGGAAGAATGCGGCAGCTGTCACATGGCTTATTCACCCGGCTTGCTGCCCAGCAGCTCATGGATGAAGTTAATGTCGGGCCTGGAAAATCATTTTGGTGATAATGCGGAACTGGATGCTGAAACTCAAAAATCGGTTACTACCTTTCTGTTATCGAACAGCGCGGACCGGTCTGATTATCGTCGATCACAAAAATTCAGCAGATCCATTCAAAACGATAATGTACCTATTCGCATATCTGAAACCCCTTATTTCAGGCATGAGCATGATGAAATTCCCGGACGCATGGTAACTGGCAACCCTGAGGTAAAAAGTTTCAGCCATTGCAACGCCTGCCACACCAAAGCCGAACAGGGATTATTTAATGAACACGATGTACGTATCCCCGGCTTTGGCAAATGGGATGATTAATTTGTGATTCGGGTATACTTATATGATGTACAGCAAACGCTTTCTTACTCCGATCATCATTGGCCTGCTGATCTGCAGCCCGATAAGTTTTGTGCAGGCCGATGACGATCATATAGAGGCAAAACGTCTGCGCGATGCCGGCGAGATACTGCCACTGGAAGAAATACTCAAACATGCCAGGCAGTCACACCCTGGCAAAGTACTCGAGGTGGAAATAGAAGATGAAGGAGACCGAATGATATACGAGGTTGAAATTCTGGGTGATGACAACATCGTCAGGGAAATCATCATCGACGCCAGAAGCGGTGAACTGATATCAGTTACAAAAGATAATTGAGAAGGATGATTAATAATGCGCCTGCTGCTGGCTGAAGATGATCATGAACTGGTGTCCACTCTCAGGAAAGATCTGCAGGGCGCAGGTTATGCCGTCGATATTGCAGACAACGGCATCGATGCAGAATACCTGGGAAATGAAAATATATATGATATAGCGGTACTTGATCTTGGCCTGCCTGAAAGAAACGGCATTGAAATACTGAGAAACTGGCGCAGTAAAGGTAATCCACTACCCGTCATTGTGCTCACCGCACGCAATGCATGGCATGAGAGGGTTGATGGTTTCAAGGCCGGTGCAGATGATTATCTCGGTAAACCATTTCACGTTGAGGAACTACTGGCAAGAATTACAGCACTGCTGCATCGCAGCAGCCAGCAACCGGGCGGCAAATTGTCTGTCGGTGGACTGTCTCTGGATGAAGCACAGCAAAAAGTCACCACAGAAGATGGCCACAGCCATGCACTGACAGGTATCGAGTTTCGCCTGTTACGCTATTTCCTGCTAAACCCCGGGAAGGTATTGTCCAAGTCACAGCTAACGGAACATGTCTATGATTTCGATTCTGACAAGGACAGCAATGTTATCGAAGTCTACATCAGGCGCTTACGCCAGCTACTGGGAAAAGACTGTATAGAAACACGCCGTGGACAGGGCTATGTTTTCAGGGATGAGGCCTGATGCAGTCTATACAGAACCGGCTCAGTATCGGCTTAATATTTAGTCTGATCATTGCCTTCTCTGCGCTATGGCTGCTAGTGAGCATTAACATCCGGTATGTGGCGGAAGAATACATATCCTCACGCCTGGTGCATGATGCCGAAACATTGCTCAGCAATATTGATTTCGATCAGGACAGCAACCTGGTCATAGACCAATCTCGGGTGGACCTCGTTTATCAACAACCATTTTCCGGCCACTATTATGTGATTAAAACCGATAAGCAATCTATCCGTTCACGTTCATTATGGGACTACGAGTTAAAACAGGTGGCAGGGAATACGCAAGACCAGCAGACCACGATACTGCCGGGCCCGGAAAAACAAACACTGCTGGTCATCTCCAGAAGCTACATCAAGCAGGGGCATACTCTCACGGTGTCAATTGCAGAAGACCTTAACCCAATCGATAAAAATATTGTTCTGTTGCAATACTGGTTTGCCGCACTTGCCTTCGGCATGTTGTTAATTCTTATTGTCGTCCAGGCCATCATATTACGCCGAAGCATCAGCCCCATCTCCAGGGTTCATACTGAATTGAAATCTCTCGAACAGGGGCGGCTCGATAAACTTAGCACCGATTCACCCACTGAATTGCGCCCCCTGATCAATGAGGTCAATCATTTGCTGACCGTCACGGGACAACGCCTGCGTCGTTCACGTGATGCATTAAGCGACCTCGCGCATGCGATCAAGAAACCATTAACGGTTATCCAGCAGCAAACCAGCAACAGCAACCTGGCTGACGAGACCAAAAACACAATGATCCGACAAACTGATGAGATATATCAGCTGACCGATCGTATATTAAAACGTGCCCGTCTTGCCGGGCACAGCCACAGCGGTGCCCTGTTTTCATTTGCCGAAGATCTTCCGGCACTGATTACAACCCTGCAGATGATGCACCCTGAAAAATCCATTCAGTTGATAACAGACATCCCTGAAAATATTCACTGCACTGTTGACCGTGAAGACATGCTCGAACTACTTGGTAACATACTGGATAACGCTTACAAGTGGGCTCAGCAGAGAATCATTCTCAGCGCCAGCAACATCGATGACAGTTTGCACCTCTGCATAGAAGACGATGGACCCGGTGCTGATCAGGAAAATATCAGCGCCTTAACGCAAAGAGGCATTCGCCTGGATGAGAAGGTCGCGGGACATGGTTTCGGCCTTGCCATTGCAGCAGACATGGTGAATGACTATGGTGGCACTATCAACTTCCATCGTTCTGAAAAACTCGGGGGATTCAGGGCAGAGATAATTTTAAAGTATGCATATACAGAACAATAAAATTTGTAAATATTGTTTAGCCAGGTTTAAAACTTGCTATCTTCATCAAAGCAATTAAAACTGTCATCATGCGTGTAAAAGAAAGGCTTCCGGTGCATTTGTTAGTCAGTATGGCTTTACTGCTGCTGGTCTCGATCTCTGCTACCAGTGTGGCCAGCTCGCAGGCAGACTCTCAGGCAGATAAGGATTGGGAGACGTACTGGCCTGATGATGACTCGGACAGAATAATCGATGCCATTAATGAAGGTGGACTGAATTTCCTCGACAAGCTACCTGAGACACCGGTTCATCATCACCATAATACATTTATTATCCAAAAAAGTAGTATCGAAACGGGCTGGATCAAACTGCTGCAATGCCATCAGAACCTGGACACATTACAACACGCCCAGATTGTCTATAACAAGGACAGGATCCGTCACCTGCGTATCACCCGGCAAAAGAATATCGGCCAGGCCCGGGTGGAGGATAATACTGTGCAATTGACCGATGTGAACAGGAATGCCCGTTTATGTGTCGAGGCAGAGAGTCGTGCATTGATAGCACAGGAAGATGGCACCTATGTTTTACAGAATGGCCCTTTCATGAGGAAGTTTCTGGATGGCTATTTCCCAATGCGGGTAACAATCGATATCAAATTTCCTGCCAATCTCAATTTCATTGCTATTGAGCCTGTCGAGCAAAAGGGTTTCAGGGTCACCAAGGGAAAACAGCATCTGCATCTGGATGCCTGGTTTGAAGGCAGGCTGGTGACGCGCATCAGATTTAAACTGGTACCCGAAAAATATAATCCAGAAGAAGGAAATAACGGGGTCGGAAAATAACAAACCAAAGAATATGGATCATGATCTGCATCACTGGCTTTCAAGTATACTATCCCCCTTGACCCTGTAATTTCTCATAGTAACCTTAAGCCATATTAGAAATAGTCTCTCTGAACCGGCTTTTGACAGGTTGAATGTCCTGATCACTGAATAAGTTTTAACTGTATGCAAACATCAACAGTCATCATGCTTGGCATTATCACCCTGCTGGTGATCGGCTATTTCTGGCTGATGCGTAAGCTTGATGACGCAAACATTGCTAGCTGGGGAAACAAAACAGCCAACCGTTTCGATGGCCTGAACCGGCTTTTCATGCACAAGTACCATCGTTTACCAATGGTATCTTTCAATCTACCAGTCGAAGGACCAGCGATCGTGGTCGCCAACCATATTTCCGGCCTCGACGCATTCATGCTACTCGCCAGCTCCAGTCGCCCATTGCATTTTCTTATCGCAGCGGAACAGTACAATCGCTATGGCTTCAGATGGCTTTTCGACCTGTCCGGCTGCATCCCAGTCGAGAAGGCAACACGCCCTGAACGCGCACTGCGCGCAGCACTGCGAGCACTGAATGAAGGGAAGGTGATCGCACTTTTTCCATTCGGCCGCATGCATCTCGACAGCGAAGAGCCAATCAAGATCAAGGGCGGCGTCGCTGTCCTCGCTGAACGTTCCGGCGCAACCATCTACCCTGCCAGGATTGAAGGCGCTGCGGTAAAGAAAGAGGTCATGCCGGCCGTCATCAAGCGGGGTTACCCGAAACTGTTCCCTCTCGAACCGATCAGAATAGAAGAAAATGAAACACCCCGGGAAATGCTTTCTCGTCTTAGCGAGGCATTGAGCTCGCCGATTGAGGAGGCAACATAGAGAGGTTTACTTTGACAATCATCATAGATTGTGAGACTATGTGCACAGCTTGAAAGTATTACCTCTATATATGCATTACCATTTCGATGTCACATCTTTAGTTCCTCGTCCTGTTCTTCATATTTAACTGCAACACCTTCCAGCCAAATGGCCTTATGGTTTTTATAACCAGGCTCAATCACATTTAAATTTAATTAATAGGATATAACTATGTCTACTACAACTGGCACCGTAAAATGGTTCAACGAATCTAAAGGCTTCGGCTTCATCGAACAAGAATCTGGCCCTGATGTTTTTGCTCACTACAGCGCCATCTCTAGCTCAGGATTTAAAACTCTGAACGATGGACAGAAAGTCGAATTCACTGTTACACAAGGCCCTAAAGGTCCTCAGGCAGAGAATATCGTAGCGCTCTAATTTTGATCGCTATGTGGCCTGGATTGAATACAAGACAGGCCAGTCTCACATCCTTTTAAGGATCAGAGACAAGAAGGCAAGACCTTAATACGGTCTTGCTTTTTTTATGGTCATTCACAAGCACTGTGCAGGTTATGGTGGCTAACCCTGGTGGGTATTCCTGGTAAGCATTAAGGATCAAAGGTATCTGACCGTACTGATTTATATAATTCAGACACCATCTTCCCCTGAATAACGATAGTATACTCAAGAGGCCTTGAAGTGGGAGAAATTCGCCCGGCTGCATCCTGATTGACGCGACTCGATGCTATGTACAACCACCCTAACACATATCAACAAACTAATTCCTCGTATTGACCGTTCTGAAAAGTAATAACCGTCTCATGAGCTTATAGCAATAGCATGAATTTCCTGAGGCACGTGTTTTGGTATTGGTGGCAGCAATGTCGCGTGAATAATTGTCGATTTGATCGAAACGAGTTGCAAAGCGCGTCACTACACACAACCGTCCTGAAGTTATTGCAATTAAATTCGGGGTCGCAATCAATGGCTCAGAGTCATTGAATACTTAGGCTCGTCAGCTTACAAACACCATGGCCTCTTGATCACCCTGATTGCAGCTATGTCTTGTTTCTATTCTGTCTTTCCAGCGCCTCGGCACGCTGACAAATTTCACGTGTTAGTCCTTTGAAAATGACAAGGTGTGCCGGTTCCAGTGACAACCAGTACATTAAACCTAAAAGGCCATCAGGATCCCAGTATGCAGTTGCTGTAAGCCGCGTTGTTCTGCCGTGTTGAGGAGTGATATCAAATTCCAGCACACCGGAACCTGGCGCGCGCATACCAAATGCGAGGGCCAGCCGCCGCTCGGGTTCGACACCGATCACCTCCCAGGAGTCGATCCTGTCACCCAGGCGCACATCACTCGGATGACGCCGTGTATGCTGCAGGCCGGGGCCACCGACAAAACCATCGATCACCTCGCGCATTCTCCATAGACTATTGAGATAGTAATATCGGTTATCTCCGCCAATCGCCGAGACGACCTTCCATAGTGATGCCGGTGAGGCCGTGGTCTCGGCACTGCCAGAAGCACGCTTGTCATAATGGCTATAATCACCGTGTTGCTTTCGCATTACCGGGGCTCCTTACGATCGGTTAGTTGTATTACTTTCCTGCTGTTCCCCGTTGAGTGCGACCTCTACGCTGGCGCGAAAATCCAGCAAGGACTGCGGCACCAGTTGCTGCAGCGGAGCGGTATCTGCAGTAAAGTCATGCTTCAGCCCTCCAATCAATGCCCGCGCAATATTTGTCGGTACCGAGGTAACGAACCTTAGCCAGTATGAAGACAACTTTGGTGACAGCACCGGCACCGGCACGATAATGGGCTGGCGTTTACCTGCAACATCGGCGAGTACTCGCATCATCTCTTCGTAAGTCAGGGTTTCAGGACCGGCAGCATCATATATCTGCCCGGCAGCCTCATCGATATCTGGCAGCCGCACGAGATATTCCAGCAGGTTGTCCAGTGCAATGGGCGGTGACTTTGCTCTGACCCAGCGCGGTGTGATCATGGCTGGCAGATGAAAAACCAGGTCGCGCATAACCTCGAATGCGGCGGAGCCAGTGCCGACAATGATACCGGCTCTCACCTCGGTCACCGGTACCTTCCCCCGGCGCAGTATGTCTCCAGTTTCACGCCGCGAGACGATATGTTCCGAATCGGCATCTTCCGGGACCAGTCCTCCGAGGTAAATGATACGACGGAGCCCGGCGCTCTCGGCTGCAGCAGCGAAATTCGCTGCTGCTTCAAGATCGAGCCGGCTGAAGTTTTTGCCGGCTGCCATGGAATGCACCAGGTAATAGGCCGTGTCTACATTCTGCAAGGCTTGTTTCAGGGTATTCGGCTGCAGCGCATCGGCGTCGATGAGTTCTACATTTTTCCAGTGCCGCGTTTTCAGCGCCTGCGCTTTACGTGACGCGGCACGCACCGCGATATCCCGGGATAACAGCTTAGGCACGAGATTGGAACCAATATAGCCGCTCGCACCAAATACCAGGCGAAGGTCTTGCCGTGCCGGTTTATCTGCTGCAAAAGTATCATTGGTACTCATGAAGACGTTGTACTACATGGACGCGTATCATTCACCCCCTTAGTGCTGCGGATATACATTCGCTGAGCCTCACTATGGGCTGTTTGGTGTGCTGGCAAGCATGGCAAAGTAAGGTCTGGCTTCATATAGACAGCAGAGGCTGATCGTCCTGGTCAGCGCTGCAGACCGGGGTTTTTCATACCCTGCGAGTCTGAGGCGATTCGGGGGATATTCTTCAGCTTACTGATGATTTTCAGAGGTGACCAGGGTACGCAGTTTTTCAACTCGATTCGCGTTTGCTCCGAGGTCGCTCAAACCAAGTCTTGATGAAGACCGCACGTGAATCAAATTTGATTCGACGAGGTATAGAAGCTGTATATCGTCTTTAAATTTCATTAGTGGCGTACTCACAACTGCTTGTATGTATGACTCATCTTCAATAATGATCTGCCAGTCTTTCTGCATGCTGATCCATGCTTTCAGCATCGCCCATTGCTCTGCATTCGCTTTAACGGGTTTACTGGATTGCAGGCCTCGGCCGGACTGGCTGTTGACGCAATTCGGAAGGTTGCCACAGGGCGACAGTGATCTGCTGTTCTCCGGTACCATAGGAGGCTTGCTGCAACCGTAGAGGAATAAAATGGCTGCCATTAAACCGATTGGAGTGATGAAGCTGCCTGATCTAATCATTTGCTTATTTCTCTGAAAAGTACATATCACTGTAATAGGAGATGGCTTCACCCTTGCTGTTGTCGGTATCAGTCATGATAGCGATAGCGTCAATGTAGCGGATTTGATCACCAAACTGATGCTTCAGATCTGCAAGAATATTTCGTTTCTCCGTCAGCCATTGAGCAGTCGGGTTACTATTATTACGCAATGCCATCATGCGTACATTTGAACCGGCAAAAGCATTATCCCAGCTGGACTCATGCGCCATACTGCTTGACCAGACATAGTTCAGGGCCCGTGTTTTCCAGAATCTCAGGCCACCATCGATCACCACGTAAACACGCGCAGCATAATCATCGCCAGGCTTTGTTCGCTCATCCAGCCCTGGTAGTCCCTGGTCTACACGCCAGCTCCAGTTTAGAAAAGGTGTCTCGTGTAAATCTATGCGTTGCTCCCGGTAAAGGCCTGATGCACTCGACATACTGTGGGCCTTCAGAGCCACAATCCCATCAATCACAACGGGTTGATAGTCAGTCTCTCCATCGAACTCTTTCTCCTGCCAGATCTCTATATCTGTTACTGGAACTGACACAGCAGCTGATCCGGCTGCGCTTGTCGACAGCAAAAGATGCATGAGCATAACAGGCAAAACCAATCTGGTAAAAATTCTCATGTTACGTTTTTGTGCCTGGCAGCTTTTATTTCATTGTTTTTCATTTGGAGATGATACTGATAACGATGTAAAAGAAATTGAAAGGGAATGTGAAGGTGATGTGAATATATCTCTTGATAGTGAAATACCTGGTCTATCTAGTGCTGGCAATCAAGGGTGTCAGAGCCCTTGATCTGGAAAAAGGCCACGGGCAATCAGCTAATCGTTCAGCCAGTAACCCGTGACCCTAAGTGCTCATAAGTGCCGGTTATCAAGCCGCGGCATAGAGTTCTTTAACTTCCCTTGCCTTCTGAGCTTCTTCTGGCGAATAGGCTTTTCCCGACCAGAGCATGTCGTAGGCAATTTCCTCGTTGCCATTCTCACATAGCTCCAGCACATTCATGAACAATGGCTGAAAGGTCTCTGAGCGATGCGATCGTTCATGGTCTTCGAACGAGTTCCAGAACGTAACAATTATCGCCTCTTTATCCTTCAGCGGGCTGGCGACAGCCTGGCCAACAGTCGACCCTTCATTAGAAATGTCACCAGAATTGAGTGCCACAAAGCCGCCGACAAAACCGGTGTCGGAGTGATAAGTCTTGACGTTCTCGCACAGTTCGGCGACGCGTTCCTGCAGATCATCAACCGTATATTCCGGTCTCAGGATCACGCGATTCATCGTAACTACACCGTTGTAAGGAAAACCGGGTATCAGTCCAGTCATAGCGAACCTCCTATATTAGTATTTAAGTATATTCATAATATCTGACTAAATTACTCAGGATTAGTTCCGTCAATGCATGCGAAAAGTTCGTTTATAACAAAATTTAATTAACCTTATGAAAATCGGTGAAAATCCAGGGTCAGATCCCAGTTTATGCTTATATTAGAGAAAACTGGGATCTGACCCCGGATTTTGTTGCTGATGGATTGTTGATCGGCAATCAGTGGGAGATAAGAACCGGAATCTTCGCTTTCTTAAGTACTCTACTGGTGACGCCACCTACAATTGACTGGCGAAACTTGCTGTGCTCATAGGCACCCATCACCAATAGTTTGGGTTGTGCCTGTTCAATATATTCCAGTATGCGGTAGCCGATAGATCTACCATTGGTCTTAAGGTCGACTTTTTCAGTCTTCACACCATGCCGTTGCAAGTAGGTTTCTACATCTATTCCTGACAGCGATACTTCCGATTTGCCTTCATCAATACTGACAATCGTTACTAGAGTCTTGGTTTTCAGAATTTGCATGGCGTCTGCAAGGGCTCGTGCCGACGCCCGTTTTCCATCCCAGGCGAGCACTGCATGCTCATTAAAAGTTGATTTGTCGAATTCTCGAGGAACCAGTAATACGGGTCGGCCACTGACCATCGCTATCATGTCGGGGTGTAACTCTTCGTGATCTTCGCCATGCACTGCGTCGTAGCGTCCGACAATAGTTAAATCAAAAAGCCTCGCATACTGCGCAACCGTTGCATCACCCTCACCGGACTTGGAAATCCAGTGAACCCTCTCTGGTGGGGCAGTACTGGATGCGATGCTTTGTTTGAATTGGGATTCAATATCTTTGATCGTCTGAGCTTGCGCCTTTTTGACGCTCATCCGAATGTCGTCCGGTAGCAAACTACGGAGATATTGATCCAGTGCTGCAAAGTTATGCACCAGCAGACCGGTAAGGTGGGCGTCGTACTTTTCACGGATGAATAATGCGAAATCCAGGGCAGCTTCGGATGACTCGGAGCCACTGTATGCAATGAGAATATTCTTGATTTCCATGGTTGTTTCCTTTTCCTGATTTTTAATGTATGGCGTGCTAGGCTTATGTCCGCAATTAAATCTTCCGCGTTAAAGGAGCTGGAGTGATTTTAATAAAATCGCTCCGTCGCCATTAATTTAGCTGATTCGACAATATTCCTGCAATTATATTTACGCCTGATGAACTGGAACACTGAGGATTTACACAAGGAATACGTCACGTTGAAAAAACAAAATTAAAGGGGTCTGAATCAACAATCAAATACTCTGAACTCTTGATATATCAACTCGGTATAAGGATTTCCCATGTTCGAAACACGCACTGGCAACAGACTAACAAGTGAGTCCTCTGAAGCTGCTGATCTATACCAGGAAGCAGTCGATTTAATTCTAGGGTCAGAATCTGGCGCGTCTGAAACCCTTGATAGGGCGCTTCAGCTAGATAAGGATTTTGCTTTAGCTGCAGCTGCGCGCTATTACGTGGCAAAAGATGTTGGCGAGCCTGATGCTGAAGTCTACCGGGAACTTGCTGAACAGGCATCACTGAACGCAACCGGCTGGGAACGTGAACATATCGATGTTCTTATCGGCATGATTGACCAGCCTGATGCTACCCGCGCAAAAGCACTGGCCTACATCGAAACTACGCCTGCCGATTTGTTAGTGATTTCCCAGATAGCGGGGAACCTGCTTTTTTACGGTGGCCCCAAAAAACTGGATGCCGTGCTAAATGTATTAGAGTCTGTTGAAGAGGCTTTAGGCAACGATTGGGCATTCCTTGCCCGGCTAGGATTTGCAGCGAGTGAAGCGGGGCAACGCAAGCGTGGCCGCGAGCTTATTGAACGGGCTTTGGATATTCGACCCCAGGCACTTTATTCCATTCATGCGTTAGCACATATGCTGCATGATGATGGCGCAGCCGAAGAGTCGGCAAAGCTGCTGCAGGACTGGCTCGAGGTGCATGGGTCCGGCGCTCGCGAGGGACAAATGTATGGACACGTGCAGTGGCACCTTGCTTTGGCCGAATGGCAAATAGGTGACCGCGACGCCGCGATGCAGCGTTACCTGGAGTTTTGTGCACCAGAAACCACGACATGCGGCCCTATTCTTACGCTTGCTGATTGTGGTGGATTTCTGCTCCGGGACTACCTGCAAAGCGGCCAGACGAGCCCATTGGGAAACGATGTGCTCAAGCATATTGAGCGAGTCTGGGGAATGATAGGTCATCCTTTCATCGCCCTTCATGTGGCGGGCCTGTTCGCTACAGCAGGCGATACAGACGGACTTAAACGATGCGAAGAAACCATTGCTGGTAAACCCAGTGGGGTGAATCGTGATGTTTCACTTGCGCTGGTGTCCGCACTTAGTGATTTTGTAACGGCTAACTATCAGCGCTCATCGCAGACGCTGGCAACAATTTCCCCGGGCGCGCGTGTTGGTATTGGTGGCAGCAATGTCGAGCGAATACTTGTCGATTTAATCGAAACGAGTTGCAAAGCACGGCACTAAACAGATAACAGTCCAGAAGTTTTTGCAACAAAATAAGGGCTCGCAATCAAGGCGCCAGAGTCATTGAATACATAGGCTCGTCATCTTTCAGGCACTCTGGCCCCTTGGTCTTTACCCCTTGGTCTTCTTGGTCTTCTTGGTCTTTATTGTTCTATTTCTTCAATGTAGGTACGTGCAATGGGCGTTTGTACATAATACTTTTTACCATTTCTCTTTTCCCAGAAGTAATAATATCCCTTGGCAGGTTCAGTAGTAACTTTTCCATCCAGAATAATCCAGCTTTTAACGTGTTCACCGTCTGCATAGGTAACGCGATAGTCACCCTCAAGCCAGGTGACACCGAGTCGGGTTAATTTGTTTTGCTGTTCTTCCGAACAGGCGCTCAGCATCAAAAGTGAAACGATTAAAACCAGTCGACTTAACATCTGTTTTTCCTCTTAA
>Ga0316193_10001791_pt1 | contig 14764 bp, 13 predicted proteins | sample MerIslsedime2_MG_FD_207735 | JGI IMG/M metagenome (GOLD analysis project Ga0316193, IMG submission 207735) | Coastal sediment microbial communities from Maine, United States - Merrow Island sediment 2 | ecosystem: Environmental > Aquatic > Marine > Coastal > Sediment | place: USA: Maine...
AGAGCTAAAGGTGGAATGCCCATCAGGGCCTCATCGCACAGATGAATGGTCAATTTTTGGTTTTCAAGCGATGCGTGTACGGGACTGGCTTGGGGTGAGCGATGATCATTACCTTTTGGATGTCGGTCGATCTGAATATCCACGGCGGATGGAAAGGCCATCCGGCTGCAAAATTGATCGATAAAACGGGTAGTGAGGTTTGCAAGCTCTGCTGGAGTTGATATCGTCGATTTGCCTAAATCCTTTTCCATGGCGGCACTCCAATTCCTTGATCCGGTCGTATAGGCCCTTATCGGGTTTTATCTGACAACATGTTGTCAGATAATGAAGGTTTCAGGTGTCGAGTGTCTGGGAAAGGAGATGTTAGATACTGAAACCTGACACCCGACACCTGAAACCTATATTAATTATCAGCATGCTTGCTGCCCTTCAGGGGCCACTCTTTCCAAGCGTAGTCTCGGGAAAAGCTTAGTTTGTTATTTAACCGATTTTCTCAGCTATGTCGAAAAAAAGATTTTGACATCAATAGCGTGTGCAGATTGATCTTGCGGCCGCGTAGTCCCAACTTGTCACGAATATTACGCCGGTGGGCTTGGACCGTTTCAAATGAAATATTCATGGCTTGCGCGATTTCCTTACTCGAAAGGCCGGTCCGAATGAATTTACAAATCTTCATTTCTGTGCGCGTTAAGCGCAGAAACCTTCCATCAAGTTCTTTGGAAAAGCCTCGGGTTAAATTGACAAGCTGATCGCGCATCACATCCAGATATGTGTTGCGCACATCCGCCGATGACTCGCGCTTTATTTTATCGATGGTCGGTAAAAGCAGCGTTTCTATCCGGTGTGAAATGCCGGTTTCGATGCCACCCCTTTCCTTTTCGAATGCGCGCATCACATTTTTCAAAGTCACATACATTTCTCTGCGGTGTGATTTTTCTTGGCGCAGTAGTTCTTGTAAAGTTTTATATTCGGTCAAATCCTTTATCACCAAACAAAAGAGGGTTCGATTGAATAAAGAAAATTTTTTGATTGTGATATCGATGGGAAAAGTGTCATCATCTTTACGCATCGCAGTCATTTCACCTGCCCAGCTTTCGAAGTCGTTTAGATCTCTGAAAGCTTGATTTAAAAGGCGCCTGTGTCCAGTTTCAATCAAATCGCGGCAATCCAACCCAACAATATTTTTACGTGTACTTTCGAATATTTCACAGGCACGATCATTGATCTCAATGACTTTCATGTCATGGGTAATGAAAAAAACACCGTCACCAATATCATTTAACAGCGAATGCAGTAATTTTTCGAAAGAATCGAATGTCAGCTTATATTGGTTTTTCATGGCCGTAGTGGTACGCGTTGGTTTGGAAATGCCTGTGACCCGCAGAAAAAAGTCTTTTTAAAAATAATTTCTAAGCGGATAAACCGGAAATAACAGATTACAAGCACCAAATTACAAATAAATTACAATATCCAAATCTCAAATAAGATCATAAACCAATTGTTTGGGATTTTGAATTTCAGTCATTGTAATTTGTTTGATATTTGTGTTTTGTTATTTGATATTTTTTAATTGCTGACACCTGAAACCTTCAGTTTCTGACGACATGTAGTCATATGAAATCCCATAAAGGCCTGATGACAAAGCACCCCATCAGACCCATCAGAAGATTTCTGCCTGACTCCGCAATTACTCTTTTGAAACATTATTCTGATATGATTTAAGAACCTCTAAAGCTTCCCCGGCCGTCACGGGGATCTGATCTTTATTCGTCGAATTTTCAAAGAATTGTTTGAAAAGCAGCGTTAAAATCGGCGGCTCCAGGCGAGCGCTTTTTAAGAGTTGATCATCGGTCAGAATTTGTTTGGGAGTTCCATCGGCCGCGATCTCGCCATCGTTTAAAATAATTATTCGTTTGGCCAACAACGACGCCAGGTTGATATCATGGGTGACGATGACCAATGTATAACCGTGATGACTATTTAAATGCTTAATCAGCTTAACCAGATGTCGTGTTGTGGCGGGATCTAAACTGGCACTCGGTTCATCTAAAAGCAGCAGTGGGGGTTGCATGGCGATCAAACCCGCGAGCCCGACGCGCTTCATTTCGCCATAGCTGAGTCGATGAATGGGGCGATCGGCCAGGTGCGATACTTCCATTAATGACATGGCGGTCGTGACCAGTCGGTCAATCTCTTCTTTGGGCAAACCCAAGTTGGTTGGACCGTAAGCGATATCCTCGCGGACATGGGTGCAAAACAGCTGATCATTGGGGTCCTGGGCCATCATGCCAACGAATTGGAAAGCATCATAACGCGATTTGTGGTCAAGCGGATTTCCGCATAAAAATATTTTGCCCTCATGGGGTGGGAGTATACCTGATAATAATTTAAGCAGGGTGGTTTTGCCGGCACCGTTGGGACCGCACAAAACAACGAGTTCCCCCTTATCGACAGATAGTGAAATGTTATGCAAGGTTCTTCCGCCGGCAAAGCCATAGGAAACCCCCTCGCAGCGAAGTACCGGCGCATCCGGATCAACGGCTTTGGGCGTGATATCGCACTTATTCGGGCAAGCAACTGATTCGGTATTAAATGACGGGCGTATTTCCGAACGGGCGGATTCACCCCGGGCCGTCATGGATTCTTGGATACGGTTCGCCCGATCATACGCTCTGAAGATCACTTGGGTGAGAATCATCGCGGTGCTGCGCAGAGCGATCCGGTAGTTGCGAAATCCGCCTTTTGAGCGTGCCGCATCACGCATCTTAAAAAATTCATCAAAAAGTAAAAATCCATATCGGTAAGCTGTTGCGATGACATCGATGAGCACCATCGGAATTTTGAACCATTTAAGGGCATCCAATACTTTAGCAAACGGCGTGGTCAAGAAGACTGCCGCCATCCAGGACATATCGCACGCCACTCGACTGGCGGCTGATAAGCCCTGGAGGACGCCCTCGCGATAGATGGTCAGCGGGCCTAACGAAAAAATCGGCGTAATTCCGAAACCGGCTGAAAAACCGGCAAAAACAACGAGGGTGGCCCATGCCGGTGCGAGGAAAAATAGCGCAAAGAGCCGATAGGGAATATTGGATAAAATGACCATCGCCAAACTAACGCCAAATAATCCAACGGAAAGCCACAGTCTGGCAGCCACCACATTCAACCCGATTGCAATGACCAACAGGGCTAATTTAATCCTCGGGTCCCAGCCGTGCAGTCCCCTGTTCCGGTTAATTTCCTGATAATCATTGATAAAAGAAGCGGCGCTAGATGAAATTATATCTAAAATTTGGTTGAATCCCATAAAATTATTCTTTTCTACGATTTCCCCATAACAAATGCCACCAGCGCCCCACAATGAAGCCGCACACGCCACCGGCCGCGAGCATCAAAAAGCTCCAAAGATCGCCCATTGATTCGGTATTGATGTAAGGGTCTCTGGCCGGTCGGCCGGCGGCTTCGGCCAGTTTTTCATTAACCGCTTCATCCATTCCCGCAAATTTTCCCAGTTGCGTGGCTTGGGTATTGCTGGTGCGAAGATCGGATTCGGTAGAAATCTGTTTTTCATCGACGGCGTCGGCGATGGGCCCGGGAAAGAGCAGCAGTCCCGTAAAAGCCATTGCCAGTAATACATTTATCGAACTGTTTTTTTTTGAAATCGGCTTGGTTTTAATGATTCCGAGTTCTTGCAGTACTTCAGGTCTTTGACGGTAAGCATATTGCAACGCCAGACCGGTGACCACCATTTCACCGATGGCTATCGGAAGCTGTGTGGGCACGTAGGCGGAGTAGATGGCAATTAAATAGCCTGCCAGAGAATATTGGGGATTGGGTGCCTGCGCAAGGGTTGTGCCCAGGATCAGGCCGGAAGCGACATAGACCATAATATCGCCAATCAGACCACCGGCGAAACCGGCAGCCCATATAGGCAAGCCGATCATGCGGGCCAGACGAAACGCCAGCCAGCCAAAAAAACAGCCAAAAAAACCGAGTGCGACAACATTCGCACCCCAGGTTCCAAATCCCCCATGCGCAAAAAAAGCAGCTTGCAGCAACAAGCTGACACCGGTCAAGCCGAACCCAATTAATGGACCGAGTAAAATGCCGATTAGCGGCGTGCCACATGGGTGTGAGGTAGTTCCCGTAAAGGCAGGGATCGGAATTAAAGAAATAAAGAAAATTAGAGCGCCACCCATACCCAGCAGGGGTTTTTTGTCCGGAAAATCTCTTACGAATTTTTTCATCCGCCATACACTGCATCCTACAAGGGCGAGGCCGGCACCGGTATACATCACGGCCTGGCCACCTGTGATAATACCTTCAGTAATATGCACGCTTATTCTCCTTTTAAGCCCGCCGCAATTATTAAAACTAAATGGCTGAATCCCTTTTATAGGATCTGGTGGGAGTATTTCAGCCCGGAACGTTGAACCCCTGGCCCAGACCTGGATCAGATGTGAAGGCCTTAATTCCTGCGGTCACATCGGTTTAACGTCACCCAAAAGAATGCAAAGCAGTCGCGCCAGGGCAGGCCTGAACCGCTCAACCCTGGTAACAATATAAGCCCAAAAACAGTCTTGCAAAGCCTTCATATTTTGGGTGCTATCATGTGCGTCTTGAAAAAGAAATCAAAAGGCTTATCATATATTATTGGCTTAAAAGGTTAAGTCTATGTGCATTAAGTTACAGGTGAATTTTCATCACCCGAGGTTAACACCGATTATCCAATAAACAAATGCCCCGCCCAACCAATTGAAAGGAGGTCGTTATGTCAAAAGAACTGATGGAATATTTCAACACGCAACCCCGGTTAGGGACCCTCAGCACCGCCAATAAAGAGGGTAAAGTGGATGTGGCATATTTTGGTTCAGCGCAAATGACAGATGAAAAAACAGTCGTTGTCGGCTTGGGCCACAACCGAACTTTCACAAATCTTCGCGAGAATCCCTATGCCGTATTTATGATCATGCAACCCGGCAAAGAGGCTAGCTCCTGGAAAGGGGTGCGCATTTATCTTAAAATGACCGAGTTCCAGGAATCGGGGCGAAAACTCGATGTGATCAGAGCCCGGGTCGCCGAAAAAGTCGGTCAAATGACCGCCAATAAAATGATTCACGCCTATGTGCAATTTCAGATTGAGGAAATCCGGCCTTTTGCAGATTTTGGTCAGACCTGGCGTAAATCAATCGGAGCCAAGTAGTTATAAACGATTTGAAGCGGGAGGATTCAATCGGTTGGAATTAATTTTTCCGGCTTTATTTGGGAGAGCAGATTCTTAAGGCGTTTGTCGGTCCCCGACCGGGATAGCTCCTTAATAACGGCAAATTTACCCAAAACCGCTTTCTTGGTGCTCAACGCCAGAGACGCAATCAGGAAACTAAAATCGGAGTAATATTCATTTTCAAATTTGGTTTGTAAATCGGCCAATTCATTATCGAGGAGATAAATTTCCTGTAAAACGGTCATAAGTCGGTCGTCCGAGATTTTTAGGCCTGATTTACAGCCGACTTGATCACAATAGTCCATTTCAGCGGCTGTCGCTGCGGGCTCCATTTCAATGCCGTAACGTTGCCACATTTTTACAAACCTCATTTTTCCTTCACGGCTCTGTTGGGTGAGCTCCTGTCCCATTGTTTTGCTCCACAATCCGTAAGCGCGGCAGGCAAAGGCGCGAAATTCGTAAATGCCGCAGTGGCCTTCAGATAAAAAAGGGCAGCCAATGTGTCGGATTGGATTGGTGAGATAAAATTCAACAAATTTACGGATCAAGGCCACCCGTTCGGCATCCGGCATTTGCTGCATCACCCGCAACCACTGTAATGCCTCCATCAGTGTGATTTCAGGCAGAAATGCACAACAGGTACCCGGTTCTTCGCAAGCACAGGTCGTATCCGGTAGCTGCTGATAGAGGCTTTGGATTTTCTCGAAAACCGGCTGGGCTTTATGAGCAGCTTCTTGAATTTCTTTATTTGAAATCATGCTTGGTCCTGATTGTATATCGAATTGAATTGAAATCCCTCAAACTGTGTACACAGCCGAACCGTGCGTATAATTGAGATGCTTGAGTTGCAGAGCTTGCAACCAAATCGGCCTTCGGACCGAATAACTCAAAAAACCGCTGCAAGGGTAATTGCGTTAACAGCACTTATACAATCGCAGGAGTCTTTCATCCATAACAAAATAAAATTTCATAAAGGATGAGCCGTCAAAGCGGGTTCGGACGCCATGGAGGGTATCCGCCAGCGCAATAGTACTGCGCAGGTGGGTAATCATAATAAGTTGTTTATTTTGAGCGACATCCTTGAGAAACGATTGCATGGATTTGTGGTTGGTGTAGTCCAGAGATGGCTCGACCTCATCCAGCAGGAAAAAAGGACTTTCCAGCTGGTGAAATAAAGCCAGCTTCAACGCCAGGTTGGTGATGGACTTTTCACCGCCGGACAGCTGATGGGCCCTGCGAACCCGATTGCCGGGCAGGGTCACCTCGATGTCCACCCCCATTTGGTTGTCTTGTGAAATAACATCCAGCCGTACCCGGCCCTGGGGTATTAGATAGGACATATAGCGCCTTAAACACGGATCAATCGTATCTCGAAGGCATCTAACCGTTTCATCCTCAGAATCCGCATCCAGTAGTAATTGAATCGCTTCAAACCGCCGGAAGGGATTTAACAAAAGAATATCATTGATCTGTTCCTGCCGGACAATGGTTTTAAGCGAATGCCTGAGGTTGAAATCATCCAGTTTTTGCCGGTATGTTTGTCGATCGTAAGGAATCTCTGAAATCCAGTAGTGATCCGAACCGGCTTTGGATTGCTCACGTGTCAGGTAAATTGTCGGCGCATTTTTTTCATCCCCTTGCTTTAATACCAGTTCCACCCTGATATCGGATGCCGGGGAATAATCCTTGCTGCCGGCAAAAAAAAGTTCATCGCGTTCATAACATCGAATACGCTCGAGGTCGTTTTCGCCGAGAGCCCACACGATGGCATCCAAAATATTGGATTTTCCCACACCGTTGTTGCCGACAATAACGCCGATTCCGGGCTTAAAGCTCATGCTGGTTTTTTCGGAGAACGACTTGAATCCCGCTATGTTGATGTCTTCCAGATAAATCTTAGGCATCCTGATTTTTTTCCTTATATCTTTTCTCAATTTCCGCGATTAACTCTTCCTGCATGGGTATGATGCTTTCGTATATCAGCTCGCCGTCCAGGGCGACAGTCGGCAGGGATTTGGCCTTCAGCTGTCTGAAACGCTCTACACCCTCCCGGGTGCGCATGTCCCACTCCTGCACCTCAATAATTTCCTGGATGTTATCCGGTAAAACCTTTACCGATTCCGCCATATAGACGCAGGCGATTCATTGATTAAAATCAGTCAACAGGACATCGACGGTTACGGGCTCACTCATATTGACCTCCTTCGACTTCAGCGTCCATGACTTTGAAGTGAATGGTTTCCGAATCTGCTTCTAAAATACCCCAATATATTTTGTCGTCATCCGATGCCGGCCCCACACTGATGAAATCTTTGCCTCCCACCTGCCAGTGGCCCCACTTTTGGGTCTGGCTGAATAAAACAATATCTGTCTGAATCTGCGGCAGCATAGCCTCCAGAGCTGGAAAGACGGTTTCATCCTGCATAAAATCTGCCAAACCGCACACCATATTTATTTCCAGTGCGAAGGGCTCAAAGTCTGAATAGTCAGGCAGTGACTGAATAAAATCACCGAAAAAAGCCATCCCTTTTCTCTGATCCAATTGAAAGCTCAGCACCTGAGGCAAACGAAATAGCCAGTCCCTTTGCGACTGATTTATCGGCGGCATCCCTTTTTCCTCCTTGCTGCGGGCGTATTGCCAATCCCGCTCGCCTTGCAAAGCAATAATTTTTTGCTTTCGAAGGGCCTTTATGACATCCTGATTTTGAATGGAATCCCCGGTTAGATTGCCGAGCCAATAAAAGGTCTCCACATTGCTGGCCTGTATGTGTTGAATGAGTTTATCCACAATATCCGCTTTGCCTTCAATCGCGCCGATCAGACCGATTCGGCGTTTGGGAGAAGCGTCGTTTGCCACTCTAAAAGACTCGGCAGAATGCAGCTGGCCCTTGTTAACTTCATGAAGTGCCGAGGCAAGTTGATCAGAGCAGGATGTCCCATTGCGGCAGTCGATTCCGACAAGACTTTCCAACACTTCGGCAACCGGTTTCCCTTCTAATAAACGGGTGACCAGTTGGGCGTTACCCGAACACCCACCCCCCACAAAGCGAATATCCTCAATGGTTCCACTATTGATCTTAAAATGAATTTCAGGCGGACAGACACCCCGGGTGTGATAGATATATTTATTTTTTTGGGCTGTATTTTTCATTTTTGTTAATGAATTCATATCAGTATCGAATAAAGGTTAATCAAAATTTAAAAGTTAAAAAGCAGGGTAGATGGTTGTAATTGAAAAGAAAATGTACACCAACGTCTTTGTGCTGGATATCGTCCAACAGTTGATTTTTCTACAGTAAAAAGACGATTTTATTGGCTTAAGAGTCGCTGAAAGCGCTCAAAAGCAGGGAGCGCTTAATCAAGACCGGTTTTCAAGAATGTTTTTGCCGATTTTAACAATCGTAACATTCTAAAATTATGACTATAATTAACCTAATCAACCATTCAACCAGTAAACTATTCAACGAGGTCTGAAATTAGCAAAGATGGCCATTGTTTTCAAGCTAGGTAAACTGCAACCTAAAGTGATCAGTTCCAGGTTCAGGGGTTCAAGGTTCAAAGGTTATAAGATGCTGATATCCATAATCTATACTCCCTTGTTAGGATTGGCCGCATTCACCCATTGGGAGAAACATGGAATTCGAACCGATTGATGCGTAGTACGATCGTTAGAGCCTAGTTAAGCCACTTTAACCGGGAACCGTGAACGTTGAACCGCTTAACCAAAGTGTGTCATTGACATTCTCGGCAGCTTTTAATAAACATCTGAAATTCTTTAAGCAGGTTGAAATCAGGTGGATAGCTACCCATCGGTTCAGACGCCTGTTGCTTTAGCCCGTAAAACTCAAAAAACGATATGCATGCCATTTTTGGGTGATTCGGCAGGATATCGCATAAAATATAGCACGGACCATTGAGAAAAGAAGATTACTCAAAATCGAAATAGAGCCTTATTTAGACTGCCGTTCAAAATCGGCGCACCATCCATGGTATTTGGAGAAAATCTCCTCGAGAATGCATATCTGCTGGCCGGTATGGTGGATCACATTGAAATCGTCCTCTTTTATACGCCGACACTTCACAACTTTCTCTCCGTTGGTGAGGTTAGAGCTTTAAAGAAATTAGGAGTCGAGGAGGATATGAGTTTTTCAGTTCACCTCCCCGCCTTTTTGGAAATTGCATCCCCGGACAAAAAAAAACGAGAAAAATCCGTTCAACTGGCCATCGATCTCATCAATATCATGGACGAATTGAATCCAATGTATCACATTCTGCATATACCGTTTAGCCCCCCGACATTGATGCCGATCCCGGGTCAGTACTTTACCGGCGAACATCGAGATAAATTTTGCGATTGGACCCAGCGAGCCGTGGCAAGCCTGGAGACAATTCAGGCCAGGGTAGGGCAGAACAACCAAATCCTGGTTGAAAATATTAATTATTCACCGATTTTTCTTGAATGTTTTTGGACACTGGGATTGTGTGAATTTTGTCTGGATATGGGGCATCTGATGCTTGGCCGGGAAAATGTTATCAAGGTGACCAAACAATACATGTCCGTCACCAAAGAGATACATCTTCACGGGGTAAAAGGGTGTGAGGAGCATTTGAGTCTGGCAGTTCTGCCCGCAGCCCGGGTATCTAAGTGGTTAAAACTTTTAATAGAGGCCTCCTATAAGGGGGTTATCAATCTGGAGGTCTTCAGCGAGGAAGATCTCGAAGCATCGATCCGCATATTAACTCAAGCCTCGCAACCCATCGTCGGCAGAGGGCGTTAACCTATTTAATTTTAGACAGATATAAATATTAGGGGATATAAATGGACGAACAGCATACTTTAGCAGTGGATAGAAAATCAGAGGTCATCATTATCTCGGGATTTTTGGGTGCCGGGAAAACCACCCTCTTGAAAAAAATACTAACCTGGGAGAGTGATCTCTCGGACACCGTTGTCATTGTAAATGAATTCGGCGATGTGGGCATCGACGGGTCCCTGCTGAAAAATGTCGGATCAGATGTGGTGGAACTGACTGGCGGCTGCATCTGCTGCACGATGAAAGTGGATCTCAACCAGACGCTCAAAAAGATCCGGCGGGAGTTTAATCCCAGGAAGATTTTCATAGAATCCACCGGCGTGGCTGACCCGTTCATGATTACGGGTGCCTTTGACGACGAGGAGTTGCGTGATCAAATGAAAGTGTCCAATGTCATAACGGTTTTGGACATCGAACTTTGGGAAGGTCGTGACTATTTCGGGCCGATTTTTTTTAATCAACTTAAGTTAGCGGATCTGATTTTACTCAATAAGATTGACATCGTGGATGAGAATCAAATTTCTCAGTTCTTAAATGAAATACATGAAATGTTGCCACACGCTCAGGTGGTGCCGACGATTCACTGCAATGTGGATCCTGAGATTGTAATGACCGACGGTACCAAGGTCCCGTTATTGGTCGACTATGATGAACTCGTTCATCACCCCCATGGCCACGGATCGCGAGGGGAAAATCAGAATGATTTAGGGATGGGATCATTTCCTTACATGTCCTTCTCCTTTCAATCTAATGATGCAATTGATGAAAGCTGCTTCAAGCTGTTCACTGAGAATATGCCGTGGGAACTGTTCCGCATGAAGGGACCGGTGCGCTTTCGGGACCGTACGGTGCTCGTGAATTATGTGGGCGGCAAGAATGAATGGTCGGCGTGGGACGGCCTTGAAGAGACCTGTCTGGTATTCGTCGGATGGAAAGTCGACAAAGGGGAGACCATCCGGAAACTTGAAAACTGCTTAGGGCAAAGGAGGGCTAAGAATGGCAAGGACAGTTGATAATTTAATGAAAATGTTTACGAGCGGATCGGAATCCAACATTCGATATTTGGCATTTGCCGAAGCAGCGGACAAAGAAGGTCATCCCAACGCGGCGAAAATTTTCAGGGCGGTTGCCACTGCAAAAATGTTTCATGCCCTTTCGCATTTCAGAGCCACTAAATACACAGATACAACGGCTGAGAATCTCAAACAGGCCTTGGAAGAGGAAACCTATGATTTTAAGAATGCATACCCTTCAATGGTTCAGGACGCCGTCAAGGACGATGCCCTCGACGCCCGACACAGTCTGGAATATGGCATGTCCATTGGACCAGTTATTACCAAATTAATCAGCAAAGCCATTGGCATCCCTGGTGCCGACGAGAGTGGTTCCTACTATGTCTGCCCGGTGTGCGGAAATATTGAATTTGGCAAGGCTCCGGCGAAATGCCCTTTTTGTGGCGTCGACGCTAGTGATTTTGTGGCGGTATCCTAAAGCGTTTTGGAGAATGAGGAATGCTTGAGATTTATGCGAACCTTAAAACCGGGATTGTCGGCAGAGAAATCGAAATTAAATCTATCCTGGTCGCTTTGGAGATGGGCAAACACATTCTGCTTGAGGGGCCTCCGGGCACATCAAAATCGACCGTGCTGCGCAAAATAGCCCGTGAATCCAATATGCTGTTGTATATTATCGAAGGCAACATTGACCTGACACCGGCTAAATTGGTTGGTCATTTCAATCCTGCCAAAGTGATGGCCGACAGCTACAAACCTGAATATTTTGAAAAAGGGCCTCTGACCAGAACCATGGAAGAGGGCGGTATTCTCTATATCGAAGAATTCAACCGGATGCCGGCCGATGTTTCCAACGTCCTTATTTCTCCCATGGAAGAGGGCGAAATGTACATCCCCAGGTACGGGACGGTTAAAGCCGTCCGTCCGTTTGCTGTGATTGCAGCCCAAAATCCCTATGATGATGTCGGTACCGTCAGGATTAGCAGGGCTTTTATGGATCGAATTTGTCTGATTAAAATGGATTACCAGAGCGAAGCGGAAGAGCAGGAGATTGTGAGGATTCAGACCGGGCTGGACGATTCCGAGACGGTTTTATTGGCAGTGCGCATGGTTCGCGAAACCAGAGCGCATGCCGATATCAAACTGGGCGCATCCATCCGGGCCGCCATCGACATGGTTGACTTATACGCCGGCATGCAGAAACTCGCTGATCAACCCGACCAAAATATCTTGATTGCGGCACGCATGGCCTTAACCAATAAAATTTGGCTAAACGAAATGTCGCGTAAAACGGCCGATGAAATTATTGAAGAGATCTGGAGCCGCCTCAAAGCGCATTACAAGACCTCCAGCGGTAATCCGGAGGGCAGTCCCGGTGCGAATTTGGATGCGGAAGATCACCAAAAAAGGCCAAACGAAGCGCGCGATGCTCAAAAAAAAAATGAATCCTCCCTGGCCTATCAGTTTCTGGAAAAATATTCGGAAACCCCATTTTTAAATTTTGAAACCAACGATCCGCGCCACTATTGGCAAATGGCAGAGCATTACAATAACTATCCGGAGGAACTCGAGGTGTTTTTTGAACAACCGGGTTGTCTGCAAGCCTTTGCCCGCATGTTCGACAGATTGCAAGATGATGTGGCGCTCCAAGCCACTAAAATTGCCAGTCGTCTGATTATGGCCATCGCCAGACGAATTGCGGATGCGGGATATCGCGCCGGTAAACTAAAATTAATCCCTGGTTTTAGGGACGGTGCCGAAATAGAACTGGACTATAGTCTCGAAAAATACATGCAAGCACCGGAACGCGGAATTTTGGACAATCTTGTTTCGTATATGAGACATATCGAGAAAAAAGCGGTTGTCATGATGCTCGACTTTAGCTATTCCATGCAAAGTAATATCATTCTGGCCGCTATTACAGCGGCTGCCATCGCCCAGCATTTCAAAAAAGATTACGCCGTCCTGGCTTTCAACAGTGGCGTTTGCATTCTCAAAGAAGTCGATGAACCCGCGGGTCCCGAAAAGGTTCTGGAAAGGCTGTTTGCTTTACAATCCTGCGGAGATACCAACATCCGTAGTGTTTTAGAGGCCGGTCTGCTACATGTAAGCAAGTTTGAGCGCAAGGCCGGCCTGCTGTTGACGGACGGAGATTGGAACAGGGGTGGAGATCCTTTTCAAGCGGCCGTCCGGTTCGATAAACTGAGTGTCATCGGTTTTCCGTTCGCGGACAATGAAAAAATTCGTCAATTGGCACTTAGAGGCAATGGAAATTTTTCGATTGTCAAGGATGAAACCGAAATCGCGGGCGCCATCATGCAGTGTTTAAATTGATAGAGCCCCGGTACGGCTACGTATGCCCCCACTTATCATCAGGCAAACTATTCATATAATTATTAAGAAGTCTTGCTTGGGTCAATTCCTGTTTCTTTTTCTCGACTCTAGAAATTATACAGGCTCGGGCAAACGATTGTCGATAGGCTTCAAATATTTTTGCTCTGATTGAACGACCATGCGTTCTCATAATTTTATTGTTCCATGGGATCATTGATTCTAATACTCCCCTGCAAACGTGGATTTCAGCAGTTTACCGTTTAATCAAACTTAGAAATCCTGGTCCTTCCCCGCAAACTAACGCGGGATCAACGATGGGCCTGGATTCTTTACTATTTATAAGTATAGTACTCATTATATAACCAAAACGGTTTATTGCAAGGTGCCGGAGAAAACCACCTATCCCGGTTAGCCGACCAGGCTAAGGCCAAAGTTCTGACACCTGCCATGGTTGGGCATTAGCTGCCCCCCTTCCACAAGTCTGCAAAGGCGCTAAAATTCCCCATAAATTCTTTGCTTCCGGTCTCTTGGTCTATCAAATATTTGGATCTCGCTAAAATTGGCATATCATCGGGGATTTGTGTCGGTTGACAAGTTTAGAATTTGGCACTATTTTTGCATTTTGGAGTAATATAACGTCTCGCAATTTCTATAATTCAATTGGGGCGAGGCCGCAAACTGTTGTGAATTTATAAAGAGAGTTAGTCATGAAACGAAGATGCAATTGTGTTCAGGAACCAAAATTGAGACAAACAGGTTGGTCGGGAGATCACCCTGAATGGTATTGCCCGGTTTGTAAAAAAGAGTACTATGTTGAAAAGAACGGCTCGCTAAATGCCGAAAGGCCGTTTGCGTGGCCGGCTAAAAAGCGGTCAAATACCTGATATTTGCAAGGTCCACCAAGGCAGACTCTATCAATTCCAGGCTCGAAAATATTATATATCACAAGGGGTGTCCGAAAGGGATAGCCACAATCTATGTTGCCCCTCAATCTACATGCAATTTTGGTGAAGTTTCATAATTACAGATGTCATCATTCGGCTTGGACAAATGGTTGTGACACCCTAACTGTTGTGGGATTGCATGAAAATTGGACATTAGCACTAAGGTGTCAGGTGTCAGGTGTCAGAACTGAAAACGCGAGAGCTGGCCTGACACCTGACACCCGAAACCTGAAACCCATGCTCGGAGAAGGTTTCATAACGCCTGATAGTGTCCAAAAACGAGAGCTATTTTCATTGTAAATTAAGAGGTCTGAATTAATGCAGATGCCAAAATTCATTCTCCGTCATCATCATAATAAAGAAAGGCTTTTACGGTTTTTAAGTGGTAGATCAAAAAGACCACTATCAGCACAGCGATGATGATTCCACCCCATT